>Ga0075434_100005760_pt1 | contig 11316 bp, 14 predicted proteins | sample RhiMethybrSRZTD3_FD_75298 | JGI IMG/M metagenome (GOLD analysis project Ga0075434, IMG submission 75298) | Populus rhizosphere microbial communities from Tennessee, USA - Rhizosphere MetaG P. TD hybrid SRZTD3 | ecosystem: Host-associated > Plants > Roots > Rhizosphere > Soil | place: USA...
GGCAGGCGCGAAATATCGATGAGCCGTGCGGGGCGCTCGACATCCTTCTTCATGAGGTCCACAAGATTGGTGCCGCCGGCGATGAACTTGGCGCGTGGATCGGCCGCGCTCTGGCGCACCGCCTCCGCGACGTTGCTGGGGCGCGCGTACTCGAAATTGATCATGACCTACTCCCCATGGCAGCCATCGCCTGCTGGATCGCAGCGATGATGTTGGGATAGGCCGCGCACCGGCAGATATTCCCGCTCATCAACTCGCGGATTTCGTCGGGGCTCTTCGCCCGGCCTTCGGCGATGAGCCCTGCGGCCGAGCAGATTTGACCCGGCGTGCAGTAGCCACACTGAAACGCGTCATGATCGATGAACGCCTGCTGCAGGGGATGCAGCGCGCCGTTCCGCGCGAGCCCCTCGATGGTGGTAACCGTTGCGCCATCCTTCATGACGGCCAGAACGAGGCATGCATTGACGCGCCGGCCGTCGACCAGCACCGTGCAGGCTCCGCACTGGCCATGGTCGCAGCCTTTCTTGGTGCCCGTTAAATCCAGATGATCACGCAGCGCGTCGAGTAGGGTGGTCCACGGGGCAAGCTCGAGTTGCTTCGGGGTCCCGTTCACCGTAAGCGCGATTGCAATCTTCTTGGGCAAGGGAGTGGGAGTGGCCATCTCGGTACTCAACTCGTTTGCGGGCGGAGCTTTTCATTGCGGCCGGTCGCACGTGGTGCCCGTGGCGAGGAGCGTTCACCGGCCATCTCTGAACCCAACGGCCTTTGTCGCCCCAGCGAATATGCGGCTACCCTCGACACGGCTGCTGCATTGTACGTGCGAATGCCTGAGCCAGACTTTGGTATGTCCGCGCTGAGCGGATCGGTTGAGATCGGTGCGGACGATGCCGCTGACGTCGGCAGGCGCACTCCAACGGGCACCCGACACGCTCGCACTCGCATCGCTCGTAACGCGGCGCCCGAGGTTCTGGTTCCACGGAAAACCCGGGGGAAAACCTCGGGACCTATCGGGACAATCCTCCGCACCGCGCTCCCCCATCACGGGCGCGCGTGGGTTGCCGCTCAGGTCTCACCAAATCGGGTGAGCTAAGGCAAGGGTTGGCCAAGGGTTGGCCAAGGGTTGGCTAAGGGTTGGTCAAGGGCTCTCATGAGCGTCGGACCGATCGCTGGGGGCTAATCCCGGGGCGCGGACGCCACTGGCAGGGAACGGTGGGCACGGAACGGTGGGCGGGGAGCGGTGGGGCATGGAGCGGCGCATAGAGCGGCAGCCCCGAGTGCAGTGGGGCGCGTCGCGAAGGTGGGCGCAAGTCAGCGAAGCGCTGTCTTGTCCGGCTCAATATTTACCGAGCACGCCTTCGCTGCAGCATGCCTGCGGTCCAAACAAGATGCTGAGCCGCGCCACAAATGTCTGCATGTGCTGGTTGCCGATATCGGCGTTGAAGGGGCCGCCTGGGACGGTCCCGCCGGTCAGTGCGGTAAAGCGATCGTCGGAGAAGCCGATGTAATTGTACTCCAAGCCAAAGAGAATATTGCTGATGATACGGCTTTCGAGGCCCACCCCGATGAGCCATCCATTTTCGCGCTCTTGCGCATGCGCCGCGACGCCTGTCGCTGACAGGGCATTGACCTCAACCAGCGAGCTGGCGTAGCCGACCTTGCCATAGAAGAGGTACTGGTCATGAAAGACATAGCCAAACCTGCCGGCGACCGTGAAGAGATCTGAGGCCTCTAGGCGAAATTGATCCAGCGGTGCGCCGGCGAAGGGTCCTCCCGTGGTTGCGGCGAGCCGGTTTCCGGCATAGCCCAGCTCGGCACCAACGACGAGGAAACCATGGAATTGATAGTTGATGCCGACGTGCCCACCCCAGATCAGGCCCCCTGCCGAGGGCGAGAAGTTCTGGCCGGGAACGGTGCTGAAGGACTCAGCAAACGGGAACGACCACGTGGGATCGCTCCAACCTGCGCCAATGTGGGTGCCGAGATAAACGCCGGTCCAGAGCGCGGGTGGCTCGCAGCAGGCAACGGCGACGGGCGGTGGAGGTCCCGGCGGAGGACCGTCGGCCTGCGCGGCGGTGGTGATCACGAGTGCGGCGGCCGCAGCCGCCAGCGCGCGGATGTGCATGAGCGCCCTCCAACCGAGAGGCGCACGCTACTGCACGTCCGGCGATTCGCGTGCACGAACAACAGCGCCACCGCCACTTTCCACTCCTGCGTTGCACCTCGGCCACCGATCCCAGAAGCGCGTCGTGCCGCCGCGAACTCTCAATGGAATTGCGGCCCGCGTGCGCTGAGGGCGATGGGCTCTTGCTAGCAGGGAGCCTCGTTCGCCTCTTGCTATTTCGCGTCGATCGCCGGGCGTGCGAGCCTCGTTGTCGATGCATCAACGTCATCGTCAGCTCGACCAGATGAAAGGGGGGTGTGTGACCCGTCCTCGCCAGGTGCGCGGCCTAACCAGCAGCGGTGCCAATGGACCAAAGCCGGCCCCACGCCGGAGTGTGGGGACTGCCGCTGGCGCAGCGGTCGCCCTTACGGCAACCGATCGGGGTGCGGCAAGCGCCCACGCTTGTGCGCAAACACCGTTCATTGCAGGATGCTTTGATGTGCTATCCCCTTGGGATAGCCAAGACAACGGGGAATTTCGAGGTATCGGGGCCGCGCAGAGAGTTGTTCCGCGGGAAGCACTTTCCGCGGGACCAGCAAACGAGAGCCCCCTGCGGCAACGCGCGCACGAGGCGGGCCACGCCCTCGGCTTGCTGGTGTGTGGGAGGACGCATCGCCTATCATGAGGGCCGCGACAACAAGAACACGTCGCGGTCTCGAGCACCAAGGGAGGATGGACATGACAACCATTAACAGACGCAAGTTTATCAAAGCGGCAAGTGCGGCAACCACGGGCTTGGCCGCCACGTCGGTTGCGGCGCCTGCAATTGCGCAGTCGATGCCGGAGATCAAATGGCGCCAGACGACGAGTTGGCCAAAATCGCTCGACACGCTCTACGGTGGCGCTGAGCTCCTCGGCAAGCGCGTAGCCGCACTGACAGATAACAAATTCCAGATCCAGACGTTTGCTGGCGGTGAAATCGTCCCAGGCCTTCAAGTCATTGATGCCGTGCAGAACGCCACCGTCGAATGTGGTCACACCGCGCTTTACTACTACTTCGGCAAGGATGACACCTTCGTCTACGGCTCGGCGCTACCGTTCGGCATGAACAGCCGAATGCAGAACGCCTGGATGATCCATGGTGGCGGCATGGACCTCCTGAATGAATTCCTGAAAGGCTACAACGTCTACGGGATACCCGGCGGCAATACGAACTGTCAGATGGGCGGGTGGTTTCGCAAGCCCATCAACAAGATGGAGGACCTCAAGGGCGTCAAGTTCCGCCTTGGCGGCTTCGCCGGCAAGATTATGCAGCGCGTCGGCGTGGTGCCGCAGCAGATTGCAGGCGGCGATATCTACCCAGCGCTCGAGAAAGGCACGATCGATGGCGCTGAGTGGGTCGGGCCCTATGATGACGAGAAACTCGGCTTCTACAAAGTGGCCAAGTTTTATCACTATCCCGGTTGGTGGGAGCCAAGCTCTTGTTTGATGTTCGTCGTCAACACCGAGAAGTGGGAAAGCTTACCCCAGCTCTACAAAGACGCGCTCACAGAGGCGTCGCTCGGGGTCAATGGCTGGATATCCACGAAGTACGATGCCGTTAACACGGCCGCCCTTAAGCGGCTCGCGGCCAACGGCGCCGTCCTGCAGCCATTTTCGCAAGAGGTCATGGACGGCTGCCACAAGGCGGCCTTGGAGCTCTACGAGGAGCTGAACAAGAGCAACCCGGCATTCAAAAAGCTGTACGAGAGCTACAAGGCCTTCCAAGACGATGGCTACCTTTGGCACCAGGTCGCGGATTTCACGATGGATGCCTACATGATCCGCTATCGCAATCAGAAGACCTAGCGGTGATTGACCCGCAACGCTGGACGTGCGGGTCCCACCCCCCACGCTATAGAGGATCGCTGCCGAGGCGCAAACCACGCGCCTCGGCGAACCTTTTTTCGGGGTTCGAGCTGAAACGCTCGGTCTTGCCGGCTCCTGGCCTGAAGCAGCCCGCTCGTCCTGTGCAACCGTGGTCTTGGCGCCAACCCCTGGCCTTGGGTCGTAGAGAAGGCGCGAGAAGAACGGGGCCGCCATGGCAAGTTGCGCGAACGCCCTCGCTGGCTGCGCGAAAGCCAGCCGTTTTGTGTTGCCGCAGTTGCTTGTTCGCGGGTCGCGCTCTCTCCCCGAGTGACGCGTCCTCTCCACTCAGACCGCTCGGGTTCGCCGCCGCCTCACGCTCCGTATTTTCGTCACACCCATAACGCCATCATTGCCAACTGTGTGCGGTGAGAGGCGGGGTCATCGCGACAAACAAAGGAAGCGAACCCGTGACAAAAGCGCCTGACATGGACGAGGGCTTTTGGCGAGAACGCGCGGAAGAAGCGCGTCGCATAGCGAAACGGCTCTCCACAACATGGGCCAGAGACGACCTGTTGGCTATTGCGCGCCGCTATGAGCGCATGGCGAAGATGGCGAGGGAACGCAAGCAGTCCATCGGCCAATGGCTGCGACGTGGCGGGCGTTTGCGCCGCCTCCACTGAATGCAAGGTTGTGGGCCGGCACATGCGCATACCGGAAGTGCTGAGAGCACGATGGGCGGCGCCATCACGCCAGATGAGGCGCTGCCAGGATAAAGTTTTTCGGCGCCGCGATCGTGGTCGGAAGAGCCAGGTTGTTTCTTGCACAACTGGCTTTCCCCGATACTGTCTGTTCCCCAGGAAACAGACAAATTTGGGCCAGCAAGGCAACTGCGTAGCTTTGAAGGTCTGAGGAGGGCGTCCTGGACATTCGACTGGCTCTACCCACCAATACGGTAATTGACGGCAGCTATCGCCTGTTGCGTGTGACGGGCTCCGGAGCCTTCGGCATTACGTATGTGGCCGAGGACATAACGCTTGGCACGATCGTCGCCATTAAAGAGTATTATCCCTCAGACTTTGCCGATCGCGACGCGACGATGAGCGTGCATCCCAGGTCGGAGCGACACGAGAGGACGTTCGCATGGGGTCGAGCAAGCTTTCTTAACGAAGCGCGTACGCTCGCACGCTTCCGCCACCCAAGCATCGTTCGCGTCACGCGCATTTTCGAGGCGAACTCTACCGCGTACATGGTAATGGAATTCGAGCAGGGCCAGGACTTCGGCGCCTGGCTCAAGGGTCTTGGTCGGCTCCCCAGACAAGCGGAATTGGATCGCATTGCGGCCTCGATCCTTGACGCTCTGGAGGTCATGCACGCTGCCGATTTCCTTCACCGCGACATTGCTCCAGACAACATTATCATCCGATCTGACGGCACTCCCGTGCTTCTCGACTTTGGCGCTGCCCGCCGCGCGGTCGCCGAGGTGAGCCGGTCGATTACAGGGATTGTAAAGACGGGCTACTCGCCACCTGAGCAATACTCCTCCGATAATCGCCTGCAAGGGCCGTGGTCGGATATCTATGCGCTCGGCGCGACGATGTACCTGGCCGTCACCGGGCGCTCGCCTATCGAGTCTACGCTGCGCGTGGACAAGGATACCATGGTGCCTGCGGCGCAAACCGCGGGCGCCTTCCGAATTGGCTTTCTCGCTGCAATAGATGCCTGCCTCAAAATCAAACGATCGGAGCGGCCACAATCTGTGGCGCAACTCCGGCAGTTGCTGCTCGAAGACAAGCAGCCCCGACAGGTCGGCGCGCCCTTAAAGACGCTGACTAAGCCATCGTCGACCACGAAGACGATCTCTGGTGCGAGCACCCGACCCTGGCTTGCCGTGACGTCATTGGCGGTGATCTTAATCGTGGGTGCCTACGCCGGCTACCAATATGAGCGCAGCGACGCGACCGGTACGCAGCTCGTGACGGAAGACAAACACGTCCAACCGCGATGGAGCCCAACGGACCAGGAGGCAGCTCAGGCCGAAGCGCGTCGGAATGCCGACGCTGCTGCCGAAGCGGCACGTCGAGAACAGGAGCAAACGGCCGCCCAACAGGAGGAGGCTCAGCGCAACGCAGAGGTCGCGCGCAGAGAGCAGGAGCGAATTGCGGCCATAGGAGAGGCCAAGGAGAAGGAAGCCGAAAGTCGTGACAATACCGAGGCCGAGGCTAGGCAAAAAGAAATCGCGCCGCAGTTGATATCCAAAATTGATGCGGCAAAAGATATTCGGGAGCTTGAGGCCATCAGGTCTGGATATCCGGCCCAGCTTGGGGAAATTCCTGAGGGAACAGAAGATCCTGTCCAGAGACATTTCCTCGCCGCCCTTAGGAAACTGGAGCAGCAACGCCCACCAGAGAATTTAAGCCGCTACTCGCTTCGGTATTGGCCAAAAAATTCACTACCTCGTGCAGGATACACCGTGACCACCATGACCCCGTATGGCAAGCTCACCTGCACGAGTACCGGGCGCAACAATCCTCGAGATTGCTCGTTAAGGTAGAAACGTCTGATCTCATGGCTCGCGTCTATTGCTATGTGCCTTAATAAACTCGGCAATCCTGTTGATTGCTTCGTCTTCGATACCCCAAAAACCATGCGATGACACGGGCCCACAGGGCTCCGAATTGGGTGAAGAGCCCCCAACAAGCTGTTCCACCTGCACCGGCTTGGCCGCCGTCAGTCGGTTCTTCAGTGCCGATGTGTCGGTAGCGGGCGTAAGTTCACACTGATCTTCTCGATGGGAGAGGATCAAGGTTGGAACCTTGATGCTAGCCAAACGCATGCTGGCAACGCCGTGCGTGGCTGCGATCTTCCATTCAGGATTGGGCCGGGTGATCGTCGAGATAAGCACCAACCCAGCGACATCTGGCGCTCCTATCGCACCATTGGCCGCCGAAAATGTTCCCATACTGGTGCCCACTAGCCAGACCGGAACGTTGGCCCGTCCTCTCAAGTACTTGGCAACCGCACTGATATCTTCGGAATGTTCTTGGCTCATGCGGAACTGAGGGTTCATCCCGTCCTGGTGATCCGAAGGGGCATCCATCACGGCGACCATGAGGTCGTGAGCCGCAAACTTGCTGCGTGTGCGCACCAGGAAATTCGACGCGCCCCAGCGCATCGTCGAGGCACTGCTGAGGCCCAATGCGCCATTACCGCCCGCGAAAAGGATCACGGAAGCCACGGGTAGGTCAGGCTTGATGAGGATGAATGTCTGTTTTGCACTACGCGTCTCAATTGCGACGAACGTGGGCGTCACAGCCACTGCGTAGGGGGCGTTCACAAGGAGGGCGGGGATCAGAGCCGCGGCAAGTCGTGCACACCATTTGCCAGCACCGCGCATGACTCAAAACCTTCTGACCGAGCACGGCCTGGGCTAGCTGAGCCGTCGATCAATTGGTCGCTCGCTCGCCACACCGGTTCTACCGCGCAAATTGGGCTACCCTTGAAGAAGGGCAAGTCCATGTCAGCATCGATTTCAGGGCTCATCGAAACCTGCTCGTCCCGTGGCGTTGGATGGTCTCGATGGATGCGCCACACCTTGACGTTCCCATTTATCGACGATGCGCTGGCAGCTGACATGCGTGTCCCACAGCTGCGGGATGCGGATGCTCTCAGGACCGGCGGAGATGCCGTTTGTGGGATCGACCATCGTAGCAACTGCAGGGCACCTTTGTCCGCCGCCTCTCACACCCGCGCCATCATCACGGGCCTTCAGCGCAGAGGATACATGTCGCCGTTACTCCAAGGCTCGGGTCCTGTCATTCCTTGTGGCGTCAACGTGCGGGAGGGGTGCGCGCACTGAGTTCTCGCATATGCACAGGCAATGCTATCAGTTCACCCTTGGGTATTCGCCGACTACTCCGAGCGGTTTTCATCGTCGAAATAGCCATGCAACAGGTGCCAAACGATAAAGGCAACATAGAGTACCGCGATGGTTGCGGAAAGGTAGGCGAGGTAATCGGCGATGGGTGCTGGCATCGCGTTACGACACGCGTTCCAGCATCCGTATCGTTCTTTTAACCTCTTTCATTTGTGCCAGTGCGCTCAACATGAGGTCGAGCACTTCGGAGGCATCGCTCGTGTCTCGACCAAGATTGTTTAAGCGTTGGATGTGCAGCAGCTGCTCCACGATACGCGATCGCATCGCAACAATGCGTTCGTCAACGTCGCTCGTTTGCTGGGTCATGCTCACGGATCGATGTCGTTGTGAGATTAGATCCCACGCCCAACCGTGTTCGCTCGGGCAATGGTCCCCCCTCGAGCCTGCGGCCTGACGTGCACGACTAGGGGGTGCAATTGAGACGCCGCGTCGTTTCGCCGAGGTCCCAACGGGCGGGTGGTAGCCGAGACGGCATGAGCTCGACATCCCCGTTTTGGGGGAGGCGTGGGCCATAGCCTCGCGGAGGGTCTGCCTCCCCCGAGGCGCAAGCGGAGGAACCCTCCGCTTGGAGGCTCGCCGCGGTGCCCCCAGGGGCGGTGGTCTTGAGACCGCATGGGGGCATGATGGCGGATCGGCGCGTGGTGAGGGTGGGTCAATGGCCTCGCGAACGCAGGGCTTGCCCACCAGGATCGCCGGGGCTGCGCGTGATGCGCAAGTCGCGCCTCGCTTGCCTCCCCAACGGGGTTCTTTACCCGGGGGGCAGTCCCCCCATCACCGCGCCTGAGAAAGGGGTGCCAAACCCAGCAGCAGGGCCAAAGGCTCCGATCTGAACCTGGACTTACTGCTGCGGGGTCGCGCTGATATGGTGGTCTATGTCGTTTCCCACCCTATCCGTCCATGTCCGCGTTCCGTAGCCTGCTTCGAGCCGCCAGTGACGTCGAGAAACGGATGCTCGTCGGCGTCATCCTGGTCACCATCTTCGTCCTTGGCTTCGGCTTGCTCGCCAGCGAGGTCGTCGAGGGGGATACCAAGGCTTTCGATGAACGGGTTTTGCAATTCTTTCGCGCTCCCGCCAATCCCTCCCTCCCCGCCGGTCCTCCTTGGTTGAAGGAGGCCATGCGCGACATCACTGCGCTCGGTAGCACCAGCGTTCTCACCATCATCGTTGTCGGGGTTGCGGGATACTTGGCCGTATCTGGGCTGCGCCACGCTGCCGCGATGGTGCTCGCTTCAGTCGCGCTCGGCGTCCTCTTGAGCAACTCGCTAAAGGCGGCATTTTCGCGCCCGCGACCGCTCATTCCCCCTGATCTCCTGGTCTTCACCGCGAGCTTCCCCTCCGGCCACGCCACTCTTTCCGCGGTGGTGTATCTGACCTTGGGCGCACTTCTCTGCCGCACCCTATCTTCGCTGTCGCTGAAAACCTACATTCTATGCTTTGCCATGTTCCTCAGCGGCATCGTTGGATTGAGCCGGATCTATCTCGGCGTGCACTGGCCAACCGACGTGGTGGCCGGCTGGCTCGTCGGAGGCTCGTGGGCGCTGCTTTGCTGGCTGGCAATGATCTGGCTGCAGGGTCGCGGTGAAGTCGAACCCGAGCGGGCCGGGCCGTGATCGCGCTACGGCAGCGCCCTCGCTACAGACCATGTGGGTGTCGCTGCTGCGGTCTTGATCGGTGTTGTTGCATGAAGAACGACAATACGTTCCTCGGCGATCCCACGTGATCCGCGGTTGCCCCTCGCGACTGCATCGCGGCTCGGAGCTTCTCAAGCCATAGCCGCCTCTGGGGCACACCATTGGCGCAAATTAAGGGATTACCCCGATTGGCAACCGCATGCGGGCCCACGTGAGATCGTGCTCTTTGGTTAAGAAGGTGTGCAGCGGGTCGCAGCAATGCTCAGTCGGTCGTATGTTGGAAGCCACGGAGCCGGTCGCGAGTTCTCCAGCGAGGGTGTAAATCGCCCGCTGGCGCTCAGCGCGTGGAACCCGCTGTTGGCAGCGGCTCTCAACGCCAATGCTCTGGCCCACGAAGGCTTCGGCACCCTAGGAAGTGAGTGGCAGACTTTCGTAGGCCGTCGTCTGCAACAGAACTGTGCGCTGGTCCAGCGTCTCTCTCAAAGCCGCACCAGCGATCAGGTTGTATCGGCCTACAGGGATTTCTGGCATCAGGTGGCGGAAAGTTACGGAACGGAGCTCACCACCTTGACCAAGCTCATGACAGGCATGACAAGCAAGATGGTCATGGCCGCGCAAATCACCTCACAAGGGCAGCGCGCGCCGCAAGCGCCCGGCGAATCGGCTTGAGCATGGACGGTCCGGGGCCATAGCGGACGCTATCCAAGTAGATGGCGCGATCAGAGCCGCAGGGGCAGATCGTTGCAATGTCGCGGCGATGTCGCCATCAACGCCGGGAGAGATGGGAGTGAGTCGGGTCGAAAAGACCGCTGGTCCATGCCCCTGAAGCACAAGATCGCCGAAAGAACGCCAGAACGTCGCCTGACGGACGAGGTTGCTCGCGCGCTCAGCGAAGCTCCGGCCGGCAGTTACCTCAGTCGTGCGGATCTCCTCGCCGCCGCCCGTCATATCGTTGCGCAAGTGCAAGCTGGCAGATGGCGGGCCGCGCACGACATTGCGATAGGCCTTCATGCGGCGGTCTCCAAGACCACGGACGGGGTTGTCTTGTTCAACGGAAGCGGTGGCAGGGTGCACTTGACGTCACCCAACAGTCTTGGGCCCGGCCCTGAAACCCGAAGACTGGATCGGATTGTGGGTTGAGCGCTGGCTGTAACCCAGAATCCGTGAGGACGCCTAAACAGGGCGTCGGGGTCGAGTTGGCATCGAGGCAGTGACTTTGGGCTTGCTCAATGCACCTCAGGGACGATCTTCAGGTGCATGCCGAGCGTTTGGCTAGGCGCTTTTATGTGGCGCTTGGGAAGCGCGACCTTTGTCCGCGGTACGCGCTTATAAGGAATGGTGTCGAGCAGGTGCTCGATGATGTTTAGCCTTGCCCGCCGCTTATCGTCGGAGGGCGCGATGAACCACGGAGCCCACGCGGTATCCGTCGCTGTGAACATTTTATCGCGTGCAGCCGTATACTCATCCCAGCGTGAAAACGAGAGCAAATCCATCTTGGAGAGTTTCCAGATCTTTCGGCGGTCGTCGATGCGGGCCTCGAGGCGCCTCTGCTGTTCCTCTGGACTGACCTCAAGCCAATACTTGAACAGGATAATACCGGAATCGACCATGGCTTTCTCGACGTGCGGGGTAATGGAGAGAAAGCGTTTAGCTTCATCTTCTGTGCAAAAGCCCATAACGCGCTCGACTCCGGCGCGATTGTACCAGCTGCGGTCGAAAATCACGACCTCTCCGCCAGACGGCAGGTGGGGCAAATACCGCTGAATGTACATCTGGGATTTTTCGCGATCGGTTGGCGCGG
>Ga0075434_100005763_pt1 | contig 11312 bp, 7 predicted proteins | sample RhiMethybrSRZTD3_FD_75298 | JGI IMG/M metagenome (GOLD analysis project Ga0075434, IMG submission 75298) | Populus rhizosphere microbial communities from Tennessee, USA - Rhizosphere MetaG P. TD hybrid SRZTD3 | ecosystem: Host-associated > Plants > Roots > Rhizosphere > Soil | place: USA...
CCGTTGCAGCAGCGCGAGCAGGCTTGCGGCCAGGACGGCGCCGGCGAGGACCGCCAGCGCGCTCCGCCAGCGGCGGCGCGCGGCGAGATCGATGACGACAGGCAGGCCGAGCGCGGCGAGCCAGGGACTCGAGACGAGAACGGCGCCGAGGAGAACGCCCGCCCCGGCGAGCACCGCGAGATCGCGCCTCCGCTCCTGGAAGCTCCGCCGCAGGCTCCGCCACGCAAGCAGCGGAAAGAAAACGCAGGCCATGAGGAACACCTCGGGCTCCCGGCGGAAGGCGTAGACGAAGGCCGCCGACGCGAAAAAGAAACCGCAGACGTAGAGACTTACGAATCCGGTCTCCTCCTTGAGGAGCCACAGCGCCGCGCCCGCCATGGCGAGGAACAGCGCCATGTTGAAGAGGGTGATCCCGCGCACGCCCAAGAGGCCATAGAACAGCAGGGCGGCCAGCGGATAGGCGAGCGGCTCGCCATAGCGCAGGGTCTTGCCGCCGTCGTCGGTGAAGAGAGTCAGCCCGGCGGGACCGCCGTCCCAGATCCGGCTGGCGCGCGCGAGGTCGGCTTCCCTATAGGCGAGGTCGTGGTCGTGCCAGAGGCTCTGGACGATCATCACGGAGGTGGCCTCGTCGCCGCTGGGGAGCGGCGAGCGGATCCCGGCGAGGGACCATGCGAGCGCCAGGAGGAGCAGCGCCGGCGGCAGGACGTAGAGGGCTCGGAGGCGCATCGCGCGCACGATACACTCGTTGTCCGTGTCTTGCCCATCGCGATGCCCGGCGCTTCCGCACCGGGCTATCGAGACGTCGCCCGGCGGGCGATTCGCTCCAGAGGAGCGGCGTTTCGGTAGCCCGGTGCGGAAGCGCCGGGCGAGAGGAGGACCGGAGCAGTGAGGGCTCTCCTCCGCGCCCTCCTCCGCTTCGGCTCCCCCCGCCGCCTCCGCCGGACCTTCCTGTGGCTGCGGGAGACCGCCTCGGCGATCCGCCGCCGGCGGGCCGAGCCGCGGCTGACGGTGGCGGTGGACGTGAATTCGTTCTATGAGCCGCTCACCGGCGTGGGCTGGTACTTGCAGCGGCTGCTCGTCCATCTCGCCGACCGGGACGATCTCCGGCTGCGCCTCTACGGCCAGAGCCTGGTCGAAGGAGACCCCGGCGCTCCCAAGCCGGTGGTCGAGCTGCCGCGCGGGCCGGCCATCGAGCGCGTCGTCTACGCAGCGCCGGACGGCCTGGTGATCCCGCCCTGGCGCGCGCATCAGGTCCTGCGGCGTCTGGCTCCCCTGTTGCTCGCCGCAGACGGCAACGACGTGCTCTTCGCGCCGAACTTCCTTTTTCCGCGGCTCTTCCTCTTCGCCCGCGGCGCCCGCGTCGCGATGATCCACGATCTCGGCGTGCGCAAGCTGCCTTGGGCGGTGCGTCCGGACTCGGCAGCGGCCCTGCGGGAGCAATTGGAGCGGACGTTGCTCGAGGCGGACCTGCTGCTCACCCCCAGCGAGGCGGTGCGTCGCGAGCTGGCGGAGACCGGCGTGTCGCCGCGCCGCGTGCGCGCGATCCACCACGGCACCGGCGTGGTGGCGGACGCCGCCTCGACGCCCGTGCCGGCGGGGACGCCGAGCCGCTATGCCCTCCACGTCGGCACGGTCGAGCCGCGCAAGAACGTCTCCACGCTGCTCGCCACCTGGCGGCGGTTGCGGGCCCGCCGGCTCGATCCGCCGCCGCTCGTGCTCTGCGGCGGCTTCGGCTGGAAGGCCGAGACGCTGCGGCGCGAGATCGCCGAAGCCACGCGGGAAGGCTGGCTGCTCCACCTCGGCTACGTCAGCGCGGACGAGTTGGCGGCCCTCTACCGGAGCGCCGAGCTGGTGGTGCTGCCGTCGTTCTACGAAGGCTTCGGCCTGCCGGCGGTGGAGGCCCTGCGCGCCGGCGCGCCGCTCGTCGCGAGCGATCTGCCGGTGCTGCGCGAAGTGGCGGGCGAGGCGGCCCTGTACGCGCCACCGGACCGGCCGGACCTCTGGGCCGACCGCATCGCGGCGCTGCTGGCGGATGGCGGGCTGCGGGAAGCGCTGAGAAACGAAGGTTTCGAGAGGGCCGCGCTCTTCGACTGGCATCGCACGGCGGAGGAGACGGCGCGGGCGTTCCGGGAGGCGCTATGAAGATCGTCCTGGCTGCCCTGACCGCAATCGTTCTCGTCGCCGGCGCGTTGATCCCGGCGGCGCCGCGGGCGTTCCACGTGATCGTCTTGGCGGCGATGCTCTATGCGCTGTGGGAGACGGGAGCGCGCCTCTGCCGCTTCCTGGTGCCGGACCGGGAGCCGCTGAATCGGGCGGTCGCCGCGTTCACCTTCGCGGTGGGGATCGCGGTCGTGCCCGCCACGTGGATGGGGCATTTCGGCATGCTGCGGCCGGCGCCGTTCCTGGTGTGGACGGCGGCGGCGTATCTGTTGAGCCGGTTGCTGCCCTATAGGAACGTAGAGGCGGAGCCGGTCCCCGCCTCTGCAGAAGATCCTTCACGTACCGAACGCATCGAGACGGCGCTGCTGCTCGCCGCGATGCTGGCGATCGCCCTGGTCGGTGCGCGCGACGTGCGCGGCCTGCGCTACGTGCCGGCGGGCCCCTACGGCTTCGACGACGTCTCCTATCACCTGTCGACCGTCGCCACCTGGATCCGCCACGGCGATCTGCGGATGATCCGCTTCTCCATGGGCGACTCCAGCACTTCGTTCTATCCGATCCTCGGCGAGATGTCTTCGTGGGTGCTGTTCGCGCCGTTTCGCGACAGCGACGTGGCGGCCCGCTGGACGCAGATCCCGTTCGCCTTCTTCTCCTTCCTCGCGGTCGCGGCCATCGCCCGCCGGCTGGGTCTCACGTGTCGGGACGCGGCGCTCGCGGCGGTCTGCTACGCCGGTATCCATCACGTCTTCCCGGTCCTCGCGTTCTCGGCCGGCAACGATCACAGCGCCTCGTTCTTCACCCTCGCCGCGATCGACGGTGCGCTCGCTCTGGCGCGGCGCCCACGCCCGGGCGCGGCCGTCGTGACCGGCACGGCCTTGGGGCTGCTGCTCGCCACCAAGTATCTCGGCGTGCTTTTCGCGCCCGTGGTCTTCGCGGTGCTGATCCTCGCCATGCTGGCCGAGAAGGAGCGAGCTCCCGCGCGGTCGCTCGCCGGGCTCGCCCTGCTCGTCGTCGCCGTCATGGCCGTCACGGGCGGCTATACGTACCTGCGCAACGCGGTGACCACCGGCAATCCGATCTACCCGCAGCCCGTGAGGCTCTTCGGCCTGGAGATCTTCCCGGGCACCGGAGGCGTCGGCGTCGGCGAGCGGGATACCTCTCCCGAATATCAGATCGACGTCGGCTCTTTCCTCACTCGCCGGACGCGGCTCTTCGGCTCCTATTTTCCGTTCACGCTGCTCCCCGCCGCGCTGCTCGCGCCGCTGCTCGCGCTGGCGCGGCGCCGCTGGCGAGAGGCCCTGGTGTTCTTCCTCCCCGCCATCTTCTTCCTGCAGTTCCGCTTCCTGGTGCACGATCACCGTGACATCCGCTACGTTCTTCCCGCGATCGCCCTCGCCGCCGTGGCCTTCGTCTGGCTGCTCGCGCAAATCGGCGGCCGGACGTTCCCCTTCCGCGCCGCATTGCTGGTGTGGATTCTCTGGCAGGCGATCCGGGACTTCCTCTGGACGGTGGACCGCAAGGTCCTCACGGCGCTCGCGCTCCTCGCCGCCGGAGCGCTGCTGGAGACGGCGTGGCGGAGATGGCGGGAGTGGGAGCGTGCGCCGCGCGTGCGCGCCTCGCTCGCACGGTGGGGAGGGCTCGCCGCGGCGGCGCTCGTTGCCGTCGCGGCCGTGCCGCTGGGAGGCATGATCTCGAAGTATCAGGAGGTCAAGCTCGCCAGGAAGCCGGGGCCGCTGGCCCTCGAGCGGCTCGCCGGACCGGACGGCGCGCGGGTCGCCTACACGGGCTTCAACCAGCCGTACCACTTCTTCGGCAGCCGGCTGCAGAACGATCTGGAGATCGTGCCGCGCAGCCGCGCTCTCGACGCGCGGACCTACTCCTGGGGCAGCGAGGTGGCGGATCCCTACGACGACAGCGGCCCCTACCGGCGCTGGCGGGGGAACCTCGAGCGGCTGGGGATCGAGCTCGTCGTCGTCATCCGCTCGCCGTGGGAGGATCCGGAGCGGCGATGGATGGCGCACCGTACGACGGACTTTCAGTTGGCCTACCAGGACCCCTTGACGGAGATCTGGCGGGTCCTCCCAACCAACGCGGGAGCCGGCGCGCGCGCCGGAGCAGATCGTCCAGCGCGCAGGAGAAGAGGACCAGGAAAGGAACCGACGCCTGCAGCAGGAAACGGTTCAGGCTCGTCCTGATCAGCAGAACGGGCGAGAGGCTGATCGAGTAGGAGATCCAGGCGATCCCCAACGGCCCCGCAGCGGCGAGCAGCAGCGCCGGCGCGGCGCGGCGCCGCAATCCTCGCCAGCCCGCGAGCAGAACGAGGAACGCGGCGGACCAGAAGAGATCCCAGTCCATGAGCTCCTGCCAGACCCGCGGCAGCAGCAGCGGGATGCGCTGCACCACCCACGGCCAGAAGTGGCTCCAGGAGATGATGCGCTCGTAGCTCTGGAAGCGGTCGGGAATCCCGGAACGCCAGGCGAGGAGGAAGAGCAGCGCCGCAGCCACGATGCCGGCGGCGAGGGCGAAAGGCTGCCATCGCCGCGGGAGCCGCCGCGGGCGAAAGGGAACTAGGAACGCCACGGCGACGGCCCACAGGGCGAGAGGTCCGCCCTCGTTCTTGGTGAGCGCGGCGGCGGCCAAGAGGATCCCCGCCGCCGCGCCTTCGGAGAGGCTGGGGCGCGCCTTGAGCAGCAGCAGGAAGCCGGCGCCGTAGAAGCAGGCGAGCGGCAGGTCGCTGTAGGTGCTGGCGGCACCGCCGTCGAGGTAGAAGGCGGGCACGGGGAGCAGAGCGGCGGCGAGCGCGGTCAAGGCTGCAGCGCTCCGCCGCGTGAAGCGCCGCGCGCCGCCATAGATGATCAGCCACCACACCGGCAGGAAGAAGGTATAGAAGGCACGGAAGAGGTGCTCGTCATCCCCCGCCCGCAGCATCTCCAGGATGGCGACCTGAGCCACCGGCATGAGCACCGGGTACCAGGGATGGGTGACGTACCAGCCGGACTGCCGCAATACCTGCGGGTCCACCGTGCCTTCGCCGCGCAGGTAGCGGGCCTGTGTATCCCAGGTCATTCTGCCGTCCCAATCGCGGACGGGATTGGTGAGCGCCTCGGCGAGGATGGCGAGGAAGACCAGCGCCGCCACCACGAATGCGGCGAGCTGCAGGCCCGTCCACCGGCGCCGCGGCCGGCGGTTCAGCTTGGTCTTGCGCCGCGCGACGGCGACCAGCCAGGCGAGGATCGGCACGGCCGCCAGCGTCAGGATGGCGGGACGCCGCAGCGGCACGGCGAAAACATGCGACAGGACATAGAGACTGCCCGCGAGCCATGCGATGCCGAGCAGATACGCGTGAGCCAGCCGGCTGCCGAGAGGCAGACTGCGCAAAGCAGAGAGACTTTGCACGAGCGCCAGGCCCGGCAGGAGGAAGAGCGCCACGCCCGCGAGCTGGAGCAGCTTTTCAAGGGCCGCCATGAGAGCGGTCGAGCGCGCGCAGGAAATCCTCGCGATCCATCAGCAGCGGCGGCCGCGGCTCGGTGAAGGCGATGATGACCTGGCGGGGACGGGGAGGCAGCTTTCGCCGCAGGGTGCGTCCATCGGGAAGCGCGGTCCAATCGCCGAGAAAGCGGGCACGGCGCGGGGCCAGCTCGAAGCGGACCCAGTAGGCGCCGCCGCCGTCGCCTTCCGTCACGTCGCGCACCAGCAGGTACTCGCCGTCGCGGGGGATCTCCCGGCGGAGCCGTTCGATGGCGCGCACGTAGGAGGGGCCGAGGGTGCGGCGGCGGATGGCGAGGGTATCCTCATTGAAAAGGGGCGCCGCCTGGCGCATGCAGTTCGACACGCGGAAGAGGGTCCAGTAGCCCGAGTGGGCCAGGAAGATCGCGAACGCCCCCAGCGCCAGGGCGCGAAACGTGGAGCCGGCAAACGAGAGCATCGGCGGAGATGTCTATCACGGTTCGCCCCCGACGATAGAATGCCGCGCCATGCCGACCCCCAAGGTCGCCGTCGACCTGCGCGCCCTGGTGCCGGCGCCCACGGGGATCGGCGTCTATACCCGGTCGCTGCTGCTCGCCCTCGCGGCGCGCCAAGGCATGCGGTACGTGGGAATGGCACACCGCTCGCCGCGCGAGGCCGGCGAGCTGGAGGCGGCAGGGATCGGCATCGAGCGGCAAGAGGCGGCGCTCGGCGTGCTCTGGCAGCAGCTCCGGCTGCCGCGGCGGCTCGCGCAGGGAGACGTCGACCTCTTCTGGTCGCCGCTCATCACCCTGCCCCTCCGCTGCCCGGTGCCGGCCGTCGCCACGGTCCACGACTTGACGGCGCTGCTCTTTCCCGAGGCCCACACGCTGAAAGTGCGCTGGAGCCTGCTGCCCTTCCTCCGCCCTTCCTTCGAGCGGGCGCGGCGGCTGGTGACGATCTCCGCCGCGACGGCGCGGGACCTCGCCTTCCATTTTCCCCAGTGCGCGGAGAAGGTGCGGGTGGTCTATCCGGGCATCGATCCCGAGTTCCGGCCGGGAACGCCGGAAGAGATCGCCGCCACCCGCCGGGAGCTGGCGGCGCCGGACGGCTATCTGCTCTACGCCGGCACGCTCGAGCCGCGGAAGAACGTCGGCGCGCTGCTCGATGCCTGGGAGCTGCTGCGGGCCGAGGACGTGCAGGCTCCGCCGCTCGTGCTCGCCGGCCCCTACGGCTGGGGCAGCGAACGGCTGGCGCGGCGGATCGCAGACCTCGAGGCGGAGGGACTGCGCGCGCTCGGGCGCATCGATCGGCCGCGGCTGGTGCGGATCTTCCAGGCCGCCAGCGTCTTCATCTATCCCTCGCTCTACGAGGGCTTCGGCTTCCCAGCCGCCGAGGCGCTCGCCTGCGGTGTGCCGGTCGTGGCCTCGGACACCTCCAGCCTGCCGGAGGTGGTGGGCGACGCGGGCCTGCTCGTGGATCCCGGGGACGCCGGCGCGCTCGCGGCGCGCATTCAGGCTCTCCTCGCCAACCCCGCGTGGGCGGCTGACCTCGCAGCCCGCGGCATCGAGAGGGCGGCCCGCTTCCGCTGGGACCGCGCGGCGGAGGAGATGGAGGAGGTGTTCTTCGAAGCTATGGCTTGATCGGGCGGTGTACCCGCGAGAGCTCACCTCCCGGCCCCTATACACGTTAACCTGACGTCGAGAGTCCCTGATGAACGGAGCTTCTCCGCCGCCTCAAGCCCCTCACTCCCCCAGCCCCTCTCTCCCGCCTCACACCCACCCCGCCGGGAGAGAGGGGAGCTCAAAAAGCAGTTTCTTGTAGCCGTCTCCCTCCTCTCCCGGAGGGTGGGAGTGCGGCGGGAGAGGAGGGCCGGGGTGGTGAGGGGCCGACGGCGCGGCGACGGTCCGATCGTGAAGGACTTGAGGAGCGGAGCCGCCTCGCCATGCAAGTCCCACTGAGGCTGTAGGTTACAATCCCACGGCTCCGCATCCCCACGAGAGACCCACTTGCCCTACACCATCGGCATCGACGCCCGCAAGATTCAGGACTTCGGGATCGGCACCTACGTCCGCAACCTCGTCCGGTCGCTGGCGGCGATCGATTCCGAAAACCGCTACGTGCTGCTGGCGAAACCGGGCGACCGCGAAGGGCTGCTCGACCTGCCGGACAATTTCCAGGTGGCCCTCGAGAGCTCGCCGGTCTATTCCCTGCGCGAGCTGTTCGCGCTCACCTGGCAGCTCTACCGGCGGCACCTCGACCTCTATCACTCGACGCACTACGTGCTGCCGGCGTGGGTGCCCTCCAAGGTCGTGGTGACCATCCACGACATCATCCATCTGCTCTATCCGGAATTCCTGCCCAGCAACTTCGCGTTCCTCTACGCCCAGCGCATGATCCGCCGCAGCCTGGCGCGCGGCGACTGCATCATCAGCGTCTCGCAGAGCACCAAGACCGATCTCATGCAGCACTTCGACGTCGACGGCCGCAAGATCCAGGTGGTCTACAACGGCGTCGAGGACGCATTCCGCCGCCGCCTGCCGCCGGAAGAGCTGCAGCGCTGGCTGCGCGATCTCGGCGTGGTGCAGCCGTACCTCCTGTTCGTGGGCAATCCGGCGAAACCGCACAAGAACCTCGACATGGTGGTGCAGGCCTACGCCCGAGCCCGGCGGATGGCGCAGTTCGATGCGCCGCTGATCTGCGTCGGCAGCCGGCAAGGCTCGGAGTTCAAGATCCGCCAGCGCGCCGAATACCTCGGGATCGGCGACAAGGTGCGGCTGCTGGGGCACGTGGCCCACGAGGCGCTGCCGGCGATCTATCAGGGAGCTTCCCTGTTCCTCTATCCGACGCTGTACGAGGGCTTCGGGCTGCCGGTGATCGAAGCGATGGCATCGGGAGTGGCGGTGATCACTTCCAACACCTCGGCGCTCAAGGAGATCGCGGAGGGCTACGCGCTGCTCGTGGATCCCCTGGATCTCGACGGCATCGCCAAAGCGATCGCCCATCTCATGGGCAATCCCGAGCGCCGCGCCGCCTTCGCGGAGCGCGGCGAGCGCCGGGCCGCGGACTTCCGCTGGGAGGAGACGGCAAGGGAGACGTTGGAGATCTATCTCGCGGCGATCGAAGGCCGGCCGCCGTCGCTTCCCCGGCGCGACGGAGGCGCGGAGTGATCGCGCCCGCCGTCTTTCCCCGTCCGAGCCGGCCGCGAGTGGCGCTGGTGCACGACTGGCTCACCGGCATGCGCGGCGGCGAGAAGGTGATCGAAGCGCTGGGCGCGCTCTTTCCCGAGGCGCCCCTCTACACCCTCTTCCACTTTCCCGGCAGCGTCAGCCCGGCCATCGAGTCGCACCCCATCCGCACCAGCTTTCTGCAGCGAGCTCCCGGCATCCGCCGCCGCTACCGCAGCTACCTGCCGCTCTTCCCCGCCGCCATCGAGGAGCTCGACCTCTCGGGCTTCGACGTGGTGGTCTCCTCCAGCCATTGCGTGGCGAAGGGAGTGATCGCGCCGCCGGAGGCCTTCCACCTCTGCTACTGCCACACGCCGATGCGCTACGCCTGGGACCAGGAGCACGCGTATTTTCCTCGCCGCGACGGCGTCGCGGCGAGGCTGCGGTCGCTGGTGCTGACGGCGCTGCGCGCCTGGGACGTTTCCTCGGCGGCGCGCGTACACCATTTCGTCGCCAACTCGCGCTTCGTGGCGCAGCGCATCCAGGCCTACTACGGCCGCGCGGCAGAGGTGATCCATCCGCCGGTGGACGTGGAGTTCTTCACTCCCGGACCGGCCGGCAAGGATGGGAAAGGGTACTGCTTGATGGTCTCGGCTCTCGCTCCCTACAAGAAGGTCGAGCAGGGCATGGCGGCCTGCGAGAAGCTGGGGCTCGAGCTGCGCGTGGCCGGCGAAGGTCCCGAACGCGAACGCCTGGCGGCGATGGCCGGCCCGCGCGTCCGCTTCCTCGGCAAGGTGGACGACGAGCGGCTGCGCGAGCTCTACCGCGGCGCCCGATTGTTCCTCCAGCCCGGCGTGGAGGACTTCGGCATCGCCTCCGTCGAGGCGCTCGCCTGCGGCACGCCGGTGGTCGCCGCGGGGCGCGGCGGCATCCTCGATGTGGTCGAGGACGGCCGGCACGGCGTGCTCTACCCAGATTGGGAGGGACCCGCCGCGCTGGCCGAAGCGATTGACAAAGCCGGCCGGATCGGATTCAATTCCTTGGACCTGCGCGATCGGGCAGAATCGTTTTCCGTCGCAAGATTCAGCGATCGCGTCCGTTCTCTGTTATCTCATCGGTTGTCGAGTTGAGGGTGCCTGTCCTTTGATCCAAGAACGCCACCGGAAGACGGCCGGCCTCTATCTGTTCACCGATCTCGCGGCGACGCTCGCGGCCTTCCTGGCCGCCTGGCTGCTGCGCTTCGAGATCGAGGTCATCCCGGTGACGAAGAACGTGCCCGACTTCGGGCCGTATCTGCGACTGGTGCCGTTCGTGCTCGCGCTCTGGCCGGTGGTCTTCTACTTCCACGGCCTCTACCAGAGCCGGCGCGGCCGCAGCCGGGTGGACGAGGTGCTCACCATCCTCCTCGCCGTCTTCCTCGCCACCGTGCTGCTGTCGGTGGTCATCGCCTGGTACCGCCCGCCGGCGTCCCCCGGCAGTCCCGAGTACTTCACCTACAGCCGCGCCTTCCTCGCGCTCTTTGCGCTCGTCGATCTGATCTTCGTCGCCTCGACGCGCATGGCCGTGCGCGAGGGGTTGCGGCGCGTCCGTAGCTCGGGGCACAACCTGCAGCGCATCCTGGTGGTCGGCGCGGGACTGCTCGGCCGCGAGATCACCACCAAGATCCTCGCCCACCGCGAGATGGGTTTCGAGGTCGCGGGCTTCCTCGACGACGATCCCGGCAAGGCGGGCACCACGATCTGCGGCGTGCCCGTGCTCGGCGCGCTGCGCCAGGCCGAAGAGGTGCTGGCGGCGCAGCGCATCGATCAGGTCTTCATCACGCTGCCGCTCGAGGCGCACAAGAAGGTCCTGCAGCTCCTCGATCTGATGGCGCGCGAGTGCGTCGAGATCAAGCTCGTGCCCGACATCCTGCAGTACGCGACGTTGAAAGCCGCGCTGGAGGACCTCGACGGCACGCCGGTGATCAATCTCTCGCAGATGCCGCTCCAGGGATGGAACAGCATGGTCAAGCGCGCGATGGACATCGCCGTCGCCGCCGCCGCGCTGCTCGTGCTGCTCCCCGTCCTTCCCTTGATCGCGCTCGCCATCTGGCTCGAGGACCGCGGCCCCGTCTTCTACCGCCAGGAGCGCATGGGGCTCGACGGCCGCTCGTTCATGATCCTCAAGTTCCGCTCCATGCGCGTCGACGCCGAAGCCTCCAGCGGTCCGGTGTGGGCGATCAAGGACGATCCGCGCCGCACGCACGTCGGCCGCCGGCTGCGCCAATGGTCGCTCGACGAGCTGCCGCAGATCTGGAACGTGCTCACCGGCGACATGTCGATCATCGGTCCGCGGCCCGAGCGGCCGACGTTCGTGCGCGAGTTCAAGCACAAGATCCCCCGCTACATGCTGCGCCACCGCGTGAAGTCCGGCATCACCGGCTGGGCGCAGGTCCACGGCTGGCGCGGCAACACCTCGATCAAGAAGCGCATCCAGTACGACCTCTACTACATCCAGAACTGGTCGCTGTCGCTCGACTTCAAGATCCTCTGGATGACGCTG
>Ga0075434_100005764_pt1 | contig 11312 bp, 16 predicted proteins | sample RhiMethybrSRZTD3_FD_75298 | JGI IMG/M metagenome (GOLD analysis project Ga0075434, IMG submission 75298) | Populus rhizosphere microbial communities from Tennessee, USA - Rhizosphere MetaG P. TD hybrid SRZTD3 | ecosystem: Host-associated > Plants > Roots > Rhizosphere > Soil | place: USA...
GGTCATGGCCTGCCGATATAGCCGCTGAAGATCGTGGAGTCGGCTCGCAACAAAACGGAGCGCGTTCAGCGCAATCTGGTTCTGCGTTTCGAGCAACTGGCGCATTGTCGCCGAGTTCCAGGCGAGCGCTGACGCCGTCTCCACCGCCTCCGCGCTGATCGGATATATGGGATCGCCGAACGCGCCGACACCGCCAAAGGCATCGCCGGGACCAATCAGTCGAAGGACAATTTGCTGACCGTCGGGCGTCAACTGTGTCAGCTTAACGCGGCCCGCCATCAGCACGAGGATTTCGTCGGCTTGGTCCCCTTCGTTGAAGAAGAACTCGCCGGCGTTGGCCTCTTTCGGATACGACAAGCTGACGATTTGCGCGAGGGTGTCCAACGAGAGTCCCTCGAACAACGGGACGTGCAAGAGTCGACGGGCGATCTCGGCCACATCCTGAACGGCCATGTCGGCTCTTCATCGTGTCACACTTCGTCATTGATCGGCTCAGGTCCGGGGAGCCGGTGAGGCGTCGTCGTTCTGAGTCGCGCGGCGGGCTATCTCGGCACAACGCCGAGGGTCCAAGGTGGAGGATCGCTGGCAGGGAAGGATTGGTTAGACGCTTCGTCGACGACATCTGATGAAGCGTTCGTGTCACCGTCCACGCGAAGAACCGGCGTCACATCGAGTTGATCAGAACGCTGCGCCGATTGGTCACGCGCCACAAGGATCTCCAGATGCCCGCTCATGAACCCGTCTCCTCTTCTCCAGTTTCAGGGGTCAGCGTCGTCGCCGGTAAACTGTCTTTCTATCGCATGCAAGAAAACCAACATCGACCAGCACGGTCAGGAGTTCGGCCGCGCGCCGTGTACTAAACCCCCAAAGGCGCGCCGCCTGAGGCAACGTCAACACGAGCCCTGGCATTTCGACGTACTCGCCCCGAATCCGCGCGAGGTCGGCCGACATCGACACGTCGAACCGCTTCGAGCGAGCGGTCGCCGAAACAGGGCTGGCATTCACCGGAGGCGCCATCGTCGCGCTCATCTGATGTCCCCCTTCATCGTCATTCGATTGCCTCTGATCGATTATGGCTCGCGAAGGCGACGAATTCTTTGTGATCCCGCAAAGACGAGGCGTCAATGGACGAGGTTCTCGAATCGAGATTGTGCTCCATGTTGGCTGCAATTCGTGCAGCGCTGTTCTTGGCGTTCTGCCATCGGACCTGAGAAAAGGTCGTCGACCGTCGACCGAAACAGCGCGATCCAGAGATCGAATGCGGCAGTCGTCAACGGGGTGCGGCGGGCGAGCGCGCGATGCACGACGAGCGGCGTGCCCTTGAACGTCGCCCTGGCAAAGAGCACGGACTCCCAGAAATCGTACATCCGCGGGAGCAATGACTACGTTGCTTGTACAGAGCCGTTGACAGCTGCGGTGCATTGTGAAGCCAGACGAACCTGCCGCCGGTGACTTACTTCACGCGCAGCATTGCCTTCATCGTCGGGTGGTACGTGCAGGTATAGGGGAACTCACCGGCGTGCTTCGGCGAGTATTTCCATGACTTGCCGGGCGCGATCATGCCTGAGTCATAGCCGCCCGCCTGCGACGTTGCGGTGTGGGCGACGATGTCCTTGTTGACCCACACCACCGTGTCTCCAGTTTTGACCGTGAGCACGTCGAGATCGAAGCGGGATGCATCGATTGTGACCGTATACGTCGCATGTTTGCGCGTTCCTTGTGCCACACTCGAGCTCGCGCCGCACAGGGACAGGCCAAGAGCTGCGACGCACAGGACGTAGAGACGGTTCACGTGTGCGCGTGTCATCGCGCTGGGTTCGACCGGCTCAACGACGATTGGAGTTCCTTCGCGTGCTCGAGGTGTGCCACGAACGCAGGTCGAACCTTGACGAGCAGCGCTTTCAATTCCGCGTTCTTGGCGTCGGGGATCAGGGTCTTGTCAATCGCTTCGATCACCTGCTGGTGATAGGCGACTTCGTTATCGATGTACGCCTTGTCGAACGCGGTTCCTTTGAGGCTCTTGAGATGCGCGACGTTCTTCTCGCCATCCGACTTCAGACTCTGGCTCGTCGGGTTGTCCTCCGGTGTCACTTTGAGCTTGGTCACGAGTGCGGTGGCCGACTTGTTGACGCCGGTGTGATCGTCAATCATCAACTGCGCGAACTTCTTGACGTCGGCGTTGGTCGACGTTGCATGCGCGAGCTTGCCCGCGTCGATATCCACTTGGTTGGCGGTGACGACGATGGCCGCAATTTGCGCATCGGTAACTCCCTGCGCGTACGCACTTGCGAACGGGATCAACAGCACAGTTGTAACGACATAGAGTAACGCTCGCATCGGTAACTCCCATGTACTCGGCAATGTGACGGTCGCTACGCGCTGCCGAATACCACCACAGAGCGCGTCGCAACAACATCTCGAACGCGAGGCGGCGCAGCGTGCCGCCGCGTCGCTCATGGTTCCGTTGTACGCGGACCCTGCGACCGCGAGCAATGGTGCGTTTGTACTCGGCCTGAAACGTCTGTCGGCGTTGGGAAGATCGCTCGCTGAGCCGGTCTCTAAATTAGTTTCCGGCGAATCGCATGCGTGACGGCTTCAAGGCGGTTGTGGGTGCCGAGCTTCTGATTGATGTGATGGAGATGATTTCGTAGCGTCTGCGGACTAATCTTGAGGTCGCGTTCGATGTCAGCCGGACTCTTCCCCTCGGAGAAACTGCGCAGCACCCGGCGCTCCTGCTCCGACAGGTGGTCCACCGGAGCTGCCTGTAACGAATGGTCGGCGATGTCAACGAGTTGCTTCGAGACCAGGAGCATCCGTTGGACGACGTCGTCGGCTTGCTTTCTGTCCTCGATACTTCGCGCCAGATGCACGATGCGACGCCGTCCGCTTTTTGGATCCTCGTGAACCAGCGTCGACATGTTCACCCAAATCCGTGCGCCGGAGCGCGTATTGACCTCGAGATCGAACGCTGGAATTGGCCTGTGGTGCGCCGCACACTCGCGCACATGACAGTTTTCCTTACAGGTGGGTGCGCCCAGTACGTCACGCCCTTTGAACAACTCGAAGCAGGTCTTGCCGAGAACTTCGTCGCGCCCAAACCCGAAAAGGGCTTCCGCACCGGCGTTCCATGAGCAAATCTCGCCGCCGTCGGTTACGGCGAATGCGGCATCGGTGGTGTGCTCGAGCAAGTTGTAGAGATCGCCCTCGAGCATCATCGCCCCCTCCGTCGTTACGGGAGAATTGGTGCTTCAGGGGGCCTGGTGCCTCTCCATCTTTGGCTGTTCTTCAGGCCCTCCAGCGCTCGACGCTACCCATGCCGCCCAGCGAGCAGGCCTGCCCGTCACAAAGACATCAGCTTGTGAAGGGGCCGTCACGGCTTCCAGCTGTTCGAGACACACCACTGATCCGAGAGTCCGCGCCAGCGTAGAAACTCGGCGTAGGTTCCAGTCCATGGTCACGCGGTTTAACGAGCAAGACGACTGCGCTGCGTGTAGTGGGCATTCGCTCGGGTGCATTTCGTAATACTGCCATACCGCAGTGAGGATGGAGTGCAAGATTGCGCACTCAAGCCCGCCCGCCGCTCATGCGTTGAAAGACTTCGAGCGCCAGTTTGATAATTAGAGCGACTCTTGCGTCAGTGTCCTAGGTCAAATGGTAAAATCGACGCGCGCGGAGATACATGCTCTGTCGTTTCGACGTGGGCGCGTCGGATGGTCCTCGGCGGGCGATTCGGAGAGAACAAGGCTCACATCGATTGCGATCGACGAAAGTGATTTTTGGAAATGGCAGGCTTACGTGTTGTTGACGTCGGCGTAGGCGCTTCGCCTTTGATGACATCACAGCCTCGTTCACCGGCGGTGCGCCGGTTCGATCGTTCGAAGCTGGTCGATCCGTGGGCATGACATCCCTCACCGCTTCTCATTTCGGCCGGGCCACGCGATGCTTAGCAGGATCGCGCTTTCTTCAAGGGCCTCGACGTCGTGAGAGATGCTCTGGTCCAAGGCGAGCAGAGTCCCGGTCGGCATGTCGAACGTACGACCCTGTTCTCGAGCCGAGGGTCGCTCGGGTGACTTCAGTGGCGAGACCTTCGAGACCAGTCCGGGATAGCGATTCCAACGCTCCCGACTGTGACAACCCTTCGAGCAGCAGGTGGAAGTACACCAGGCCGGCGTACGGCTGCCATCGTGCGACCGCCCTGCCCACGCCGGCGTAGTCCAGCGGATGGGAGTGGCCAAGCCATCGCGCCAGCCTTTTCTGGGCGCCTACATCGTCACCGGGGAACACGTGCAGTCGTCCGAAGCCTCTGAGCAGCACGTATTCGGCAGTCCATCGACCGACGCCGCGCAATTCGCGCAGCTTCTGCTCGATCACTTCGTCTTCTCCTCGCGCGAGGGACTCGAGGTCCAAGTCTCGCTGCGTGATCGCATGGGCGAGGTCAAGAAGGGCACCGACCTTTTGACGGCTGAATCCGATCGTTCGGAATCGCTCCGACGACAGCCGCGCCACGTCGCACGGCGCAGGAAACGCGTAGGGGCCGTCGCCCTGCGCGTCGAAGGCGGGTCCGCAGGTCGCGGCGAGCCGATTGAGCAGCGTGAGGCCGGCTTCGAGCGACAACTGCTGGCACGCGAAAGCGTTAATCAGCGCCTCGAAGACCGTCGGGAACCGCGGCGGCTTCATGCCTCGGAATTTATCGGCCAACGGCCGTAGGCGCGCATCACGAGCCGCTGTTTGATACCAGCGGGTCATATCGATCCGCAGCCCGAGTAGGCGATCGAGCAGTCGCCGCAGGCGCGCCTTGTCGACATCGGGTCGAGGGCGGGGGGTGATCGTCACGACGAGCAGCGGCACAGTCGACGAACCCGCTTGGCGGACCGAGAGTTGCGCAGCGTGTCCATTGATCACGACCACTCGCCGATACGTCATGCCGTCCCAGCGGTCCACTAAATTCCGCGCACGGCGCCGCAACGCCCACACTGTGAGGTCCAGGCGGAACGGCGGAACGGGTCGAATGCTGAATTGGAGCGGTGGTTTGACGAGCCTCATCGGATCCGTCGCGATCGTTTCGCGACGACCGTCCGCGTTGGCGTCGCGCGTCTCTGAACCCTTGATCGCAAGTAACGTTTCAAGGCGACGGCGTTGTTGTGCTCGGCGTCATGCGAACTGTAGACGAGCGTAACGGTCCCGCGTCGCGCTGCCGACACCAGAGGCAGCCAAGCCTCCGGCCGCGAGTCGAGTTCGCGAGCGTAGCGCGCGCGGAACGTGTCCCACTTCTCAGGATCGTGACCGAACCACTTGCGCAGCTTCGTGCTGGGACCGACCTCCTTGAGCCAGGCGTCAACGTGGAGCTTCGCCTTCGTCAGGCCGCGCGGCCACAGGCGTTCGACGAGGAAGCGCCTGCCGTCGCTCCTCGAGATCCGATCGTAGGCGCGTTTCAGCTTGATCATCCGTGCTGTCTCTGTCGAGGAGTCACACGTCCATTGGCCGTTCTGAGACTGGCTTGCCGGCGGCTCCACGCAAGACCGCTTTGGCGCCTCCCGCCTCTTCACCTCTGAAAAGAGCATCCAGGCTGGTGTACGCGTAGATGGTGGGCGCATGATTTTGCATCAGGCCTCCCGTATCGGCAGTGGGTCCATAATTACTGTGGAGATCATGCCCCAGCATGCGGAGCATGGCCATCAGCTGCCCGCGATGGTGCGATGTATGAGTAAGTCGACGCGTCATCACCCACGTTCGCGGGCGGCGCACATCAAAGAATTTCGTGTCTTCCTCCCACCAGGGGTCGCCCTTCTCGCGCAACGCGGTTACACGTTTTCCGCTGTCCTCCGCATAGCGCTTCATGAATGCCAAACGCGTTTCCTGTTCAGGCAGGGGCGGCGCAGCCACGTCAATGCCCAGCATGTTGCGAAACCAGAGGTCCTCGCTCACACACTGGTGCACCATCTGCTCGTGCACGCTGCGTCCTCGAGGATCGCCGTGACGTGGGCGCACCGGTAGATCCTCGTCCTTGAACTCACTCCAGACGCTGACCACTTTGATACATTCCGTTTCGTAGGTGTTAACGAGAAAGTCGTATTTCATGCACGCGCCTACTCAATCCGAGAATCGTCAGTGATATAGACCTTCGCTGTGCTTGCCTGTCACGATCTCGACCTGCTGTTCATACAGAACTATCCGATCAAGCAGAGGATACCCCGGCTCAAAGGTCCAACCCGGCTCGCCGTACTTCGCGAGGACTTGGTGGAAGAACCAGGACTTCTTGGCGCGATCGTCGAGAATGCGCACCGGGCCGAAGACGATCACGCTCGTGAACACCAGCGCTGAATTGCACGCGAAGGGCCGCCCTCGATGTACGGGCCCGATCTCTCCCACTTCTAGGCAAATGCGAGGATTCTGATGAATATTCCGAAGGAAATGTCCGTGGTGATCTCCGGTATGCAGATACAGGCGGTCATCACCTTCATAGATGTAAATCAGCGGAACGACATACGGCCATCCTTCCGAGTCGACCGCGCCGACGTGCGCGACCCTTTGTTCTCGGAGGAACTCCCTCGTATCTTTGTCGCACATCAGACGCCTTTTTCGGTACATCTGGCCGCGGGGATCCGCAGGCGTTCCCTCAGGAGAATCGCCGACGACCTCCCGTTGTCCGGCGAATCCTCAGTTATCCGCTCCCGATCGCGTGCTGCTCATGCACTCCTCGCTTGATCTCGCGTGCATCGTCTATTGCGCGGTCTCGACGACTGCGCCCTGGCTCTGCCCCGCTTGGCCGATCGCTGGACGAACGTCCACATGGAAGGTCCCGGGCACCGTTCGAAATGCGATCGCCAGACGGTTCCAGCCGTTGATAGCCACGATGGCCAGCGTGAGATCGACCAGTTCCTTCTCGCTGAACTGTCTTCGCGCGAGTTCGTACACTTCGTCCGGGACATGTTCCATGCTGACGCGTGTGACCGCCTCGGTCCAGGCGAGCGCGGCGCGCTCACGTTCAGAAAAGAAGGGCGTTTCGGACCATAGGCTGACGGTGTAAAGCCGCTGCTCGGTTTCGCCGAGCGATCGCGCGACTTTTGTGTGCATGTCCGCGCAGTACGCGCAGCCGTTGATGAGGGAGGCTCGCAATTTGACCAGCTCGAGGAGCGACCGCTCGAGCCCGCTCTTGTGCACATACTCTTCGAGACTCGACATCGCGGTCCGAACGCCTGGCGCCGTCTTCACGTAATCGATCCGTGGTTCCATCGTTGCCTCCTCTCGCGCCTTGAGGTGCACCTGTCGGATGTCGACAGCCGCTCGCTCCCTGTCTTGCTTCTGTCTTAACGGAAAGCGACAAACCCCGGCAATGGTGCGTTTGTACTTCGCTCCGACACGACTGTCCACGCTGGTGTTGGCGGCAGGCGCAAACGCGGGATTCTACCTCGACCGCCCATCTCGCCGGGCACACGTCAGGCGATAAGCATCCCATCGCCGGGAACAAATGCATCATTGTGCCCGTGTCGCGGAAGGCGTCAGGATGATCCGGATCACGACGCGACCATCCGCCGATCTGGAGGAATGCGCGGCTCCAGTGTTTCGGAACGTGCTGATCCTTCCTGTGATGATGTTCATAGCGCCCGCGTTGCTCGAACGATTATGAAACGAACTTTCAAAGTCGGCGATCATGTGATTTGGAACTCGGAGGCTGGGCGCGTCAGCGGAACAATTGTCAAGGTGCATACGAAAGATGTGAACTACAAGGGGTACACGCACCATGCGCGCCCGGACGAACCCCAGTACGAGATCCAAAGCGACAAGACCGACCACATCGCGATGCACAAAGGATCAGCGCTGAAGTTGCGGAAATCGCACGAGTGATGGTTGTCGCCCTGCCGCATGACTCCACAACAAGCCGGGACGTGAGCACCAGCTGATCCGCTGAACGGCACCAAAGACACCTGTATCGCCACCGAGTACAAACGCATCATTGTCAAAATGTGTTGCGCAGCGCATAACAGGAGCGAGTTCCGTTAGAGGGGCAGAGAATCAAGCGACGCACCTGCGTGACGCAACGACGCTAACAATCCGCGAGGGCGCAACAACACAAGAGGGCCAGGATCACATGACAGCACAAAGCAAGCATGCAGAACATGCGGGACATCCTGAATCACCGCGGACAGCCGCAGGAGTGGTCGAGCCTGAAGCCATCTCTCGCCGCGCTTACGAACTGTTTCAAGAGCGAGGGTGTGAGCCTGGGCGCGAACTCGACGATTGGTTACGCGCCGAACATGAATTGAAGGAATCGAAGAGCCCTGGCCCGTCCGAGTAGCAACGAAGGGAAGCTGCGACGGTGGCCACGCATCCGCCAACATACGGTGTGCAGTGGCGTCCGAATCGGCCGTGCGCTGCGGAAGGAATTGTTCGAGGAAGGAGCAAGTATCAAATGAAGCCGATAAGAGGGTCGTCATCAAGAGTGACGGTTGTTGCGATCACGGGCGTAGCGGTCACGGCGCTTGCCACGATATTGGCCGCGTTCTCCTTATCGAATCCCGACGATAAACCCGGCGCCTGCGAGTCGCAGTCGGTCGACAAGCCTGGCCAAGGGTGCGCGAAGGCGCTGGTCCGGCTGTTCGAGCAGGGCAAGGAGATCTTCCGCTTCGACACCTTCGGCGACGAGGACTACTGGGGCGGCATGCTCCAGCTGCACAAGGCGATCGAGGGCGCGGCCCTGGGAGGCGTCGGCCCCGGTGTCAGCCCGAAGACGGCCCTCACCGTCGCCGGCCTGAAGGTCGACGTCGATGCCCTCCCGGGGAACGTTCTGGCGAAGCTCAAGCAGGGCAAGATCGATCTGGACAGTCCTGCGACCACGCTCGCGCTCTTGCAGTTGAACGCGGTCGTCGGCGTCAAGGGCTTCTTCGACACGGGTAGCTCGCTCAGCTCGATCGGCATCACCTGTGCCCTCTGCCATTCGACCGTCGACGACTCGTTCGCCCCAGGAATCGGCAAGCGGCTGGACGGCTGGCCGAACCAGGATCTGAACGTCGGCCTGATCGTCTCGCTCGCGCCCAACCTGGCGCCGATGGCCGTCCAGGTCCTCGGGGCCACGGACCCAGCGACGATCAATACGCTCAAGAAGGTGCTCCTGAGCTGGGGCCCCGGCTTCTACGACGCCGAGGTCAACATCGACGCCATCGGCTTCCGCCCGGACGGCAAGTCCGCCGCGACCCGGATCCCGGCCGCCTACGGCCATCTCGGCGAGAATTACCACACGTGGACGGGCGGCTTCGGCAACGTCACCTACTGGAACGCCTACGTCGCGAACCTCCAGATGCACGGCAAAGGCAACTTCAACGACGAGCGGTTCAACGATCCCGTCAAGTACCCGGCGGCGGTCAGAGGCGGCTTTTTCAAGCTTCGCCACGACCCCGACCAGGTCACGTCCAAACTGGCGCCGCTTCACTACTATCAGCTCTCGCTGAAGGCGCCGACGCCCCCGCCGGGCAGCTTCGACCCTGTCGCGGCGGAACGTGGTGAGGCGGTCTTCAACGGTCACGGCAAATGCTCGGAGTGCCACATGCCGCCGCTCTACACCGACGCCGGCTACAACGCGCACACGCCGGCCGAGATGTGCATCGACTCCTTCCAGGCCGATCGCGGGCCGACAGGGGCGATCGGTAGCACCATGGTCACGCCGCAGCTCAACGGCCTCTGGGCGCGGTCGAAGCGCGGCTTCTTCCACGACGGCCGTTTCCCGACGCTCCTGGATGTGGCCAACCACTACAACGCCTGTTTCAACCTCGGTCTGTCGCCAGGTGAGAAGAGCGATCTGGTCGAGTTCCTCAAGAGCCGCTAGGCGGGGGAGGTCGTTGATGGCGGGAACGCTGCGCAGCGCGCTGCATCCGCAGCGTTCCCGGTTGATTCTGTCCGCGTGGCTCGCCCTGAGCACCTGCTTCCGGAAGATCATGTGCCCGACGAACACGTTTTCCTTCTGCATTGCAAAGAAGCTGCGCGAGTTGCGCGTGGGGAGATCGAACTCGCCCAGGCGCGCCAGCATCACGCGGCTCCAGCGCCCCTAGCTCGCAAGAAGCATCGGGCTTGCTCCCGGTCTTCGCTCTCGATCGCCGGGAGGTTTCTATGGCGCTGCGCCTCCATGAGGTCAGATGCGCCGGGCCGCCAGATCAATCCCAGCCGATTTGATCCGCGACGGGCGAAGCGCGTGCCGAGCGTCCGGAACGTCCGATGGGGTCCGTGACTTCGATTGTAGTGGCGCGCTCGCGGTGCGACGCCGTGTCTCGGCAGTCCTTTGAATGCTCCGATGCGGTACTCAGGGTGTCTTTCAAAACATAGCCCTTGACTTGGAATCCGGTGTCGCGGCGGCTGACGATTGCGTCGGTCCGCTCTAGGTGTACGTGTACCGCGCCGTAGTCGATCGGTAGCAGCGACGCGGCGCTTTGGAGGAAGTTGCGCGAAACAGGTTGCTCATCTGCGCGTCTGTTCCTGGTCTTCGATCGTGTCGGCTTGAAATTGTCCCAGAAGACCGAGCTTGAAGTTCACGTCCTCGCCGGCCTTGATGACAATCCGAGCCGCGGCGCCGGCCGTGCACAAAAGCAACGACATCAAGACACAGCGGGCGATGGCGACGCTCCTGGCTGGTTATGACTCTCCCTCAGGGCGCGTCGTCCCGCCGCGCGCGATCGGCCTGCCGCTGAACCGCGCGCTCGTAGTCGGCGCGGGGATCGCGGCCCGTCACATTGCGGTACCACGCCGGGTGATGCGTCCACGCCCAGCGATTTTCTACGGTGCCGCGCGTCATCGAGTGGAAAGTGCCTGGCTGGCTGGCGGTGCCTTCGTAGAGGTGAACGATGAACCCCACCAGCATGACGAGAGCGGCGATGTCATGCAGCACGTAGCTCACGGCCACCGCGACGCGGCCAAACGTCGCCGGAAACCACATCGGGATTCCCGTCACCAGAAAGATGAGGGCAGTCGCGACGATGGCCCAGAAGTAGAGTTTCTGGCCGGCATTGAAGAAGCCGACATATTCCGGCTCGACTTTCTCAGTGTTCGAGACGTACTGCTTCATGCGCCGCATCCACTGGGTGTCGCCGCGTGTCCACGACATCGGCCGCAGCCAGTGCACGAACTGCAGCACAACCATCGCCACGAACGCGATGCTGAACCAGGGGTGCAGCAAGCGCGTCATCGCTCCGCCGCCGAATACCGGCGTCAGCCAGCGATAGAGCCACGGCGAGTAGATCGCGAACCCGGACAGCAGCGCCAGGATGAAGAACGTCGCAACGCCCCAGTGCACAATCCGTGTGTATACCGGATGCCGCAGCAACTCG
>Ga0075434_100005765_pt1 | contig 11311 bp, 11 predicted proteins | sample RhiMethybrSRZTD3_FD_75298 | JGI IMG/M metagenome (GOLD analysis project Ga0075434, IMG submission 75298) | Populus rhizosphere microbial communities from Tennessee, USA - Rhizosphere MetaG P. TD hybrid SRZTD3 | ecosystem: Host-associated > Plants > Roots > Rhizosphere > Soil | place: USA...
ATACTCGCCCGCCACGGGCATGCCCGACGTCTTCGTGATCGCGGTGCTGGCCTCGCTCGACGCCGGGCTTCTCGCCGCCGCGGTCGTCCTGCTCGGTCGCCCACGACCCGCCCATCAGCTCCTCGCGTTCCTGGTCGGCTGCATGGGGTTCTCGATCATGTTCGGGCTCGTGATCGTGTTCGCGCTCCACGGTTCCAAGCTCGTGACCCACCCCGACCCAACCGTGAGCGCGGTGATCGAGATCGCGGCCGGCGCCCTGCTCCTCGTCGTCGCCGTGGCGGTGTTCCTCGGTCGGAGCGCGCAATGGCGCCCGCGCCGCCGGCATGACGATGCGAAGGGGCGCGAGCGGCCGAGCCTGGCCGACCGCGCCCTCGGCCACGACTCCATCTGGATCGCCTGGGCCGCGGGCGCCCTCTACAGCGCTCCGGGCGCTTACTACCTCGCGGGCCTCGCGCTGCTGGTCAAGCTCGACAAGCCGATCGCGACGGACGCGATCGCCATCGTCGGGTTCAACCTCGTGATGTTCGCGCTCATCGAGCTCCCGCTTCTCGGCTTCGTCCTTGCGCCCGAACGCGCGCGCTCGCTGACCGAGAGGCTCAACCATTGGATGACCCGGCACAAGCGAACGCTGATCATGGTCGTCGCCGGTGCCGGCGGCCTCTACCTCCTCATCGCGGGGCTGTCCGACCTCCCTTGAGGTCGACCAGCCGCGGAGACCAGGTCGACCATCAGGTCGACCGCCTCGCCCAGCTCGAGCCCGTGCTCGCGGGTGAGCGATCGCCACGTCTCGAAATCGAGGGCGTGGCCGATTGCCGCCGCGACGCGGGCGCGTGCCCGCCCGCGCACGCGCCGGCCTCGTATCAGGACGGCCGCAAGCGACGCAAACAGCTGGTGCGATGCGTCCCAGATCGCCGCAGGCACCGATTGCGCGTCCCGCCGCACGTTGGTCAGCATCGGCTCGGCCCAGACATACCAGCGGTAGAGCTCGGTCAGCCCCCGCCGCAACCGCTCGCCGGGATCGGCGATCCGCTCCCACGCCGCTGGATCGGGGGGCGGGTTCAGACTCGCCCAGTGCGCCGAGCAGGCCATGAACACCGACTCGAGGTCGGGGAAGTGCCGGTACACCGTGGCGCGCTGCACGCCGGCCTCGGCCGCGATCCCGGAGATCGTGGTCCGGGCCGGCCCCACGGTGCCGTGGAGCTTGACCGCCGCCTCGGTAATGTGGCGCCGCGTCTCGGCCTCCTGCTCGGCCCGACGGCGCTTCCGGTACACGCGCGGCGTGCGTGCGGTTGTTTCGTTAGTCATAGATGTCCAATGAATATTGACACAAGCAAGCGAGGAGGTCCCTGACATGGAAGGGAGCGCGACCGGAGCACGGAGGCGCTTCGATGCGACCCAGGGGCCGCGCAACGTCGGCCCGCGCGACGGCAAGGCGGTCGACCTGAGCTCGCTCGGCGTCCGGTTCATGGCCTGGAGCGAGGAGACCGGCGGCGGCTTCTCGCTCATCGAGCATCCGATTCCGCCCAAGACCTTGGCCGGGCCGGTCCATCGCCATTCCCGCGAGGACGAGTACAGCTTCGTCATCGAGGGCCGTATGGGCGCGCTGCTCGGCGACGACGTCATTGTCGCCGAGGTCGGCGACCTGGCCTTCAAGCCGCGCAACCAGTGGCACACGTTCTGGAATCCCGACGACACCCCCTGCCGGATCCTCGAGATCATCTCGCCCGGCGGGTTCGAGCGTTATTTCGACGAGATGGCGAGCCTCGTGTCGCGACCCGACCTCGATCCGGCTCAGCTCGGCGAGCTCGGCGCGCGCTATGGCCTCGAGCTCAAGCCGGAGACCGTCCCGCAGCTGTGCGCCGAGCACGGCCTCGATCACCCGATGCTGCACATGGGCTGACCGCCCCGGCGCCCCGCACCGGTTGTCACTTGACGAGCCCGCGGATCCCCGAGAACAGCGCGGCGACGCCCACGGCGACGCTCAGCACCACGAGCAGGATCGGCGACCAGCGAGTCACGAACGCGCGGAGCTTCAGCAGCGGCGCCTCCGCGCGATCTCCCAGGACCACGGCGACGACAGCGATCACGATGATGGGCGCGACGTACATGAGGTTGAAGAGGACGAGGAGGGCGATCTCCCAGGGAACGGAGACGTCCTCGCCGAGGATGGCCACGATCGCCGCGAAGTAGGGAAAGGCCGTCGGCAGGTCCACGGCGGTGATCCCGGCTCCCAGCACGAGGGCGGACCCGGGCTGCAGCTTGACGTCGGGGAGCTTGGCCTCGTCGCGGCGATGCACCCACACCCACGCGGCGAACGCCAGGGCGATCACGCCGCCCACGACCAGCGCGATGTCGAAGCCGACGCCGCTCGGGTGGTTGGTCGCGGTCCGGATGAGTTGCGACGGGCCCAGCGTGAGGACGAGACCGCCGATGAAGTAGACGGCGAAGATCCCCGCGGCGTACCCGGTCAGCCGCCACAGCGGGCGCTCCGTGGTGCCCAGGACGACGGCCACCGCGATCGTCGCCGGATTCAGCGAGTCGACGAGGCCGAGGCCGGCGATGAAGAGGGCGAACCCGACGGACAACCGCGGGCAACCCTCCCACATCCGGGCGATCGGGCACGATGTGTGACCGATGGCCGCTCGCGACCTCATGCGCCGCTACCTCGATCTTGCCCGCGCCGGCGACTGGGAGCAGGCCTTCGGGTTCTTCGCCGATGATGTGGCGATCCACATCCCCGGCCGGTCGGCGCATGCAGGCGAGATGCAGGGACGCGACGCCGTCAGGCGTTACATCGAGGCGGCGCGCGCCCTCTCGGAGGGCCACGACGTCGAGGTCGAGCCGATCGACATGCTCACCAGCGAGGAGCGGGTCGCGCTGATCGTGCGCGAGCGCTTCCACCGTCCCGGCGGGGACGTTGAGATCCGGAGGGCGAACGTGTACCGGATCGAGGACGAGCACATCGTCGAGGTGTGGATCTTCGAGCACGACCAGTACGCGGTCGACGAGCTCATGGCGGAGATGCGGCTCGACGACTGAGGCGCGGCGGGTGTTCCGTCACGCCCCGGCCTGCGGCCGGTCGACGAAGCGCTGGTTGAGCTTGTCGGTGTAGCCCGCGAGGGGGTCGTCGGTCTCGAGCACGGCGAACCGGCAGTGGTCGTCGCCGAGCGAGATCAGCGACGTCCGCTCCGCGCGAAGCCCGCTGACGGCCGGGTCGATCGCCTGCATCCAGGTCACGTCGAACGCGCACAGGACGGTCGTCAGCAACGGCATGTCGTGGCGCGCGAAGAAGTCGTGGAAGAAGCAGCGCCCGACGTTCATCTCGAACGTCCCCGGCTCTGGTCGATCGAAGGTCATGTCCCAGCCGGCGCCGTACAGCGGTCCCTCGCTGCGGCACAGCTTGTCGATCTTGTCGAGCGGGTCCTCGCGCTCGCTCAGGGTCTTGAAGGTGGCCTCGTAGGGACGGCGCAGCACCGTTCCCATCGCGTGTTGGAGGTAGAGGATCGTCCGCCGCTCGTCCCCGTCGAACAGGGGGAGGAGCTTTTCGTAGGCCGCCAGCACCACGGCGGAGATCCCCAGCGCGCCTTCCGACGGCTTGTCGACGATCGTGTCCTTGTCCGCGTCGGCGAGCTCCTCGGCCCGGGCGGTGATCTCGGCGATCAGCTCGTCCTTGCGCTCGCCACCGATCTGGTCGAGGTAGGTGCCGATGGCGTCCAGAAACTGCCGGGGCATGATCCGGCCCATCAGCCAGTAGCCCTCGGCTCCAAGGACCCGCTCACCTACTCCCATGCGCCAACCCTCTCACGGACGGCATTACGCAGGCAAGAACGGCACGAGGCTAGGCAGCCGCCGGCGCCCGCTGCCGCCACCCCCGGCGGCCCTCCACCGCCATGGTGGCGGGCGGGACCAGACGCCGCTCGAGGTAGGCGAGATTGTCGAGGTGCTCGGTCGCCCACAGCAGCATCAGCGCCCTCCAGATCGCGTCCGCGTCGCCCCCGGCCGCCGCATGGCCCACGCGCTCGGCGAGCCGGCGGCGCTCCGTCGCGTCCGGCTCGCCCGGATCGGGCGGCGCCTCCCCCTCGACCAGGGCATTCGCGAGGCTGCCGTACCACCGGCGGATCGCCTCCGCGTCGCGGGTGAGCCTGGCGCCGTCGTCGTCGGCCGCGGGCACGCCGTCGCCGTGCAGGCCCAGACCGGTCAGCGACAGCGCCGTCCGCCGCAGGTGGCCGGCGCCCGACACCAGCGTCCCGACGTCCCCGAGCGGCATGCGCTTCGCCGAGCGCTCGGCCAGGTAGTGGCGAAAGGCGTCGTCGAGCCGGTGCGCCGACGCCTCGGCTGCGCGGGCGGCGCGCTGCGACGCTGACACTCGCGTGCGGTCGAGGATCCGCTCGACCGCGGCGTCGACGAAATCGACGCCGCTGACGTAGGCCGCCGCGACGCTGTTGCGCACGAGCGCCGCCGCACCGCGGGGCCAGAACGCCACGCCTACGGCGAGGCTGATCCCGAACCCGATGGCGACGTCCTGCACGCGCACGATCCCGACCTTCCAGCCGACGGGCTGGATGACGTTGAACAGGATCAGCAGGAGCAAGGTGAACCCAGCCTGGCCGGCGGCGAAGGAGACGACACGCGGGGCGTAGGCGGCGAGCAGCACCGCGACCGGGAGCACCCCCCAGAGGACCGCGGTGTCGGTGCCGATCGCCACCACCAGGACGGCGCCGGCGACGATACCCACCGCGGTCCCGGCCAGCGCGCTGAGCACGGTGGCCCCCGTACTGAGCGCGTTGGAGCGCAGGACCGACAGCGTGCCCAGCACGACCCAGAAGCCGTTCTGCACGCCGGTCTCCTGGGCGACGAACACGCCGATCGCGAGCGCCGCCGCGCCGCGGATGCTGTCCCGGAACAACTGGCTGCGGACGTTCGCGTGCTCGATCGCGAGTCGTCCCACCGCGTGCAGAGTCGGCGCCGCGCGCGGGGGCGACTCCCCGGTAGCGGCCAGGGCGTTGGTCGCGATCTGGTGCGCCGAGTACGCTGCGCCGCGCAGCCGGAACGACGGCTCGAGTGCCTCCAGCAGCGCGTCCGCGCCCTGGTCCGGGAGCTCCGGGAGCTGCTCGGGGATGCGGCTGGCGACCGCTTCGCGAGCGGCGTCGAGGCGGACCAGGTCCGGGCGCTCCCGGCTTCCCTCGAACCGCGCCGCGGAGGTGCGCAGCACCGCAGCCATCGCCGCGATGACCTCCGCGTTCTCGCTCCGGCACAGCGGTGCGACCTCGAGTGCGGGCGTGGGAGCAAGCAGCCGCGTCTTGAACCAATCGAGCTCGTCGACGAGGAAGGTGACGGCCTGCGCCGCGTCGGTCGGGCCCGTCGGACGATACGGCGTGGCGAAGAACTGGTCGCGCAGTGCACCGATCGCCTGTGAGGCCTCCGCGACCGACCCGCCGGACTCCGTGACGTCGGCCAGCAGCCGGCAGGCGCGGGCGATCCGCGGCCCCAAACCGGAGCGCGGCCGCGGCGGCCACAGCAGCAGCTGCGCGCAGATCCCGACCCCCGCGGCGAGCGCCCAGCCCTCGAGCCGCGCCGGGATGACCGAGGCGCTCGCGGACGCCGTCACCGGGAGGACGTAGAGGAGGATCGCCGCCGTCGCGCCGGCGGCGAAGTAGCCGTTGATCACGCCTGAGAACAGCACGCCGAACGCGACCACGGCCATCGAGCCGGCCGCGAGCCAGGGGTTGCGCGAGCACAGCGTGGCCAGGGAAATGAAGGCGGCGCCCGCGGCCGCCAGGACGAGGTACGCGAAAAGGCGGGCGCGACGGTCGCCGCCGAAGTCGGCGAACACGAGCACCGCGAACGACCCGAAGGCCGCGAACAGCGACGTCTGCGGGTTCCCGATCACCTGGTGGGCGAAGGCGAACACCGACGGCATGACGATCGCCGCGCGCAGGGCGCTCTTCAGCCCGATCCAGCCGGGGTCGGCCGCGCGTAGGCGCGTGCCGAGCGATCGCATCCGGGCCTTGGGCGCCGTCAGAGCATCCGCGCTCATCGGACGCACAATCAAGCAGGTCGGTCGCGGGCACCGACTCGCCGGGCCGGCGCGCGGGTTTTCTCGGGGTGTCCTACGTCCTGTTCGAGTCCACCTATCCGCTGATGGACCTTGGCATCGCCGGCCCGGTGCTGCCCGCCGCCGACCTCGTGCCGGGCCCGGCCGCCCAGCTGAGCCAGACCCAGGCGAGCTTCCACCAGGTCTACCTGCGCTATATCGGGCCGCGCTGACCCGACCCCCGCGTAGTCTGAGCACATGACCGGCGCGGCGCTCGTCTTCGGCGACATCAGCAGCGTCGTGGATGCCATCGGCCAGTTCTTCGAGAACCTGGCCGCGGTCGAGTGGATCCCGCTCATCGGGGGCCTCGTCCTCTACGGGCTCGCCCTGACGGCGCGCTCGCGCGGCTCGTACAACGTGCTTCGCGCCGCGTACCCCGCGGAACGGTTCCGCTGGCTGCCGGTCTGGGGCGCCTATGTCGCCGCCTACGGCGCCAATGCTGTCTTCCCGGCTCGGCCGGGCGACATCGTGCGCTTGTTCCTGCTCAAGCGCACCGTGCCCAACTCGCACTACCCGACGCTGTACGCGAGCTTCCTCGTCGAGAACATCTTCGATTGGGCCGTGGGGATCGTCGTCCTGCTCTTCGCCTTCACCCAGGGCGTGTTTCCCAAGCCCCCCGACTTCTCCAAGCTCGACGCCTTCGACCTCTCCTACTTCGCGGCGCACCCGCAGTTCACCCTGTTCGTGCTCACCGTGCTGGGGATCGTGGTGCTGATCGCGATCGCGTGGCTGTCGGCTCGGGTCAAGGCGTTCTGGGCCCGCGTGCGCCAGGGCTGGACGATCCTGCGCGACAAGCGCCGCTACCTGCGCGAGGTCGTCTCCTACCAGGCGCTGGCGTGGGCCCTGCGCTTCGGATGCTTCTGGCTCCTGCTCGAGGCCTTCGGCATCCCCCCCAGCGTCCGCAACGTGCTGCTGGTCTTCGGCGTGGCCGCGGTGTCGTCCTTGGTGCCGCTCACCCCCGGGGGCGCGGGCGTGCAGCAGGCCCTGCTGGTCAAGGTGTTCGCCGGCAGCGCCGCTGCGGCGACCGTCGCCTCGTACTCGGTCGGCCAGCAGATCGCGATCGCGGCGTTCTCCTTCGGGCTCGGCCTGGTGGCGCTCATCATGGTGTTCCAAATGCGCTCGTTCCGGCAGGTCATCCGGCTGGGGAAGGCCGAGCGCGCGGCCGCCCAGTCGCCTTCGTAGCGAGGCGCCGCCCTGGGTCGGCCGGACTCCTAGCTCGCGCCCGACAGCGAGGTCGGGACGGGCTGCCCGCGCGGCGGCGGGTTCTCGCGCATCATCTGCGGGACCGTGACGAGCTTGTAGTGCCGCTGGCGCAGGCGGACGATGATGCGCGGCAGCGCGGCGACGGTCTCGGAGCGGCCGGACGGGCCGTCGTGCATGAGGACGATCGCGCCGGGCTGCGCCGCCGAGACCGCCGTGTAGATGATCTGCTTGCGGCCCGGCCGCTCGAAGTCCTTGGTGTCGGCGCTCCAGAGGACGCCCAGCATCCGCTCGTGACGGAGCAGGCGCAGCGTGGTCGCGTCGAAGGAGCCAAAGGGCGGCCGGAACAGGATCGGCCGGGGCTTGCCCATCGCGTGCAGCAGCCGGGCTTGGCCCGCGATCTCGCGCCGCTGGGCCGCCTCGCCGAGACTCCCCATTGCCGGGTGGGTCATGGTGTGGTCGCCGAGCGCGAACTCGTGACCGGTCTCGGCACTCAGGCCGATCCGGCCCGCGCGGGTCATGGCCGAGCGCCCGAGCACGAAGAAGGTGGCCGGCGCGTGATAGCGGCGCAGGATCGAGACGATCCGCGGCGTGTCCGGCCCGGGGCCGTCGTCGAAGGTCAGCGCCATGTCCTTCATCCGGTTTCCGCCCTTGGTGATCGCGGGCGTGTAGGCCAACACGCGCTCCACTGCGGCATGATCCTCGCGGGAGATCGATTCGTGCGCCCGCCGGTGCCCCGCGGTCTGCCCTCCCGATCCCCGCGCGGCCTCGTGGCTGGCCTCGCCGCCGTCTCCGAGGCTGGTGGCGAGGATCACGACCAGCACGACCAATGCCGCGAGGACGACCACGGCGACGAGCCGCCGCCGGCGCACCTGCTTGCGCCGGACGGCGGCGGCGGCGCGCCTGCGCGCCTCGCGTTGTTGCGCCGCGTGTGGCCGGTCGAGCACGAGCGCCCGAGGCTACCCACAGTCCTGTCCTACGATGGAACGGATGGCAGCACCCCCCGCGGAACAGCGTCCGGCTCCGAGCCCGCCGCAACCGCCCCCGGGCGGAGCGACGCCGAGCCCCCAACCGCCGCGTTTCCGCATCGGCGCCGGCTGGATCGTCTTCGCCGTCGTCCTGCTGGGCATCAACTTCTTCATCGCCTCCCGCGCGACCGAGTCGCCCTCGCGCGTCAGCGTCCCCTACAGCCCCTTCTTCCTCAACGAGGTCAACGCCGGCCACGTCAAGGAGATCACCTCCAAGGGCACCGCGATCCAGGGCACGTTCACCGAGAAGGTCAAGTACGCGAACAACGACCCGACCACGCGGTTCCAGACCGAGATCCCGGCGTTCAACAACAACGACGCCCTCTCGAAGGTGCTCCAGGACAAGCACGTGGTCGTCAACGCCAAGCCGCTGGACACGGGCCCGTCCTTCCTCGTGAACCTGCTGCTGGGGTTCGGCCCGACGCTGCTGTTCGTCTTCCTGTTGTTCTGGCTCTTCCGGCGGGCCGGGAACGTCCAGAACGTCCTCGGCTCGTTCGGCCGCTCGAGCGCGCGCCGCTATCAGCCGTCGGGCGACCGCGTGACCTTCAAGGACGTCGCCGGGATCGAGGAGGCCAAGGCCGAGCTGACCGAGGTGGTCGACTTCCTCCGCCACCCCGACAAGTACCTGAAGCTGGGCGGGCGGATCCCGCACGGCGTCCTTCTCTCGGGCCCGCCCGGGACGGGCAAGACCCTGCTGGCGCGGGCCGTCGCCGGCGAGGCCGACGTGCCGTTCTTCTCCTTGGCCGCCTCGGAGTTCGTCGAGGCCATCGTCGGCGTCGGTGCCTCGCGCGTGCGCGACCTGTTCAAGCAGGCCAAGGAGGCCGCGCCCGCGATCGTGTTCATCGACGAGCTCGATGCCATCGGCCGGTCGCGGACCTCGGGCGCCGCCGGCTTCAGCGGCGGCAACGACGAGCGCGAGCAGACGCTCAACCAGATCCTCACCGAGATGGACGGCTTCGACTCCTCGACGAGCGTCATCGTCATCGGCGCGACCAACCGGCCCGAGGTGCTCGACCAGGCGCTGCTGCGCCCCGGGCGCTTCGACCGCCGCGTGGTCGTCCAGCCACCCGACCGCGCCGGCCGCGAGGCGATCCTCAAGGTGCACACGCGCGGCGTCCCGCTGGGCCCGGACGTCGACCTGGCCCGGATCGCGGCGACCACGCCGGGCATGGTGGGCGCGGACCTGGCGAACCTGGTCAACGAGGCCGCGCTGCTGGCGGCGCGGCGCAATCACGAGGTCGTGACCGAGGCCGACTTCACCGACGCCCTCGAACGCATCGTGCTCGGCGCCGAGCGCCAGATCATGATCGGCCCCGACGAGCGGCGCCGGACCGCCTACCACGAGGCCGGCCACGCCGTCGTCGGCATGCTCACCGAGGGCGCCGACCCCGTGCGCAAGGTCTCGATCATCCCCCGCGGGATGGCGCTCGGCGTCACCTTCGCGGCTCCCGACAGCGACCGCTTCAACTACCTGCAGCCCGAGATCCGGGCCAAGATCACGGTCGCGCTCGGCGGCCGCACCGCCGAGGAGGTCGTCTACGGCGACACCAGCACGGGCGCCGAGTCCGACATCCAGCAGCTCACCGACATCGCCCGCCAGATGGTGGGCCGGTGGGGGATGAGCTCGGCCATCGGCCCGGTCGCGGTGATCCCGCGCGACGGCGCCGGCCCGTTCCTGACCGGCGCGGGCGAGGTCGCGCCGGAGACCCAGGCCCTCGTCGACGCCGAGGTGCGCCGCATCATCGAGGACGCCCACCGCGAGGTCACCACGCTGCTGCAGGACAACCGCGACAAGCTCGATTCGCTCGTCGCCGCGCTGCTCGAGCACGAGACCCTGGATCAGGAGGCCGCCTACGCGGCCGCGGGCATTCAGGGTCGCGGGCAGGCGGCGCCGGAGCGGTCGCCGATCGGCGCGGGCTGAGCGCCCGCCTCAGCTCGCGGCGTCGGCCGCGACGACCTCGCGGGGCTGCCAGTGCAATTGCGCGAGCTCGTCGGGCGGCGGCCCGTGCAGCACCCAGGTGCCGTCGGGACGGCGCTCGAGCAGGTCGCTCGCCGCGACGCGCTGCAGCGCCGTGGTGACGGAGGCGCGCTGGCAGCCCACGAGCTGGCCCAGAAGTTGGTGCGAGAGCCGCAGTCCCAGCACGATGCCCGCCGGCGTGACGCGGCCCCAGCGCTCGGCCAGGAACCAGAACAGCACGAGCAGACGGGTTTCGACGGGGGAGAGCTGGAGCAGGGCCTGGTGGACCGACATGCGCAGCGACCGGCGCATCCCGCGCTCGAACAGGGCGCTGATCACCTGGGGCCACTGCGTCAGCCTGCGCGCGAAGTCGTCGTCGAGCACCGCGAGCCGGACGGGCTCGAGCACGTGCCACTGCACGTGGTAGCGGATGAGCTTCTCCTCGCGCAGGTAGGCCGTCGGGGGGAGGAGCACGTCGCTCTCGCCCAGGAGCTCGGTGCATGTCTTGCCGGCCAGGACGACCTCGCGCCCGAGGAGCCCCTCGAGCACGAGGTAGCCGAGGCGCGCGACATGGCCGTCGTGGGAGGGGACGTCCCACACGCCGCGCCCGAAGGTCTGCAGCGGCGCCACCAGCTCTGCGCGCGCGCGGGTTATGCCGTCGGCGGGGACCCGGAGCCCCAGCTCCGGGTCGAATTCCAGGACGCGCACGCATTTTGCGCGTGCGAGACCCCTGTCCGCCGAGAGACCTCTCCTCACACCGCGGGGCAGACTACTCCCGCAAGTTGCGGGTTGAAAGCCAACGTTGAAATGCAACACCCCGGTTAGGACCTCCCGCGCGGGCGCCATACGGTGGCTCGGCATGTGCCTCGCGATCCCCGGGCAGGTGATCGAGATCGTCGACGAGGCCAACCGCTTGGCCAAGGTCGACGTGGCCGGTGTCCACCGCAACGTGAACGTCGGGCTGCTCGACGAGGACGGGACCGGCGCGGTGCCGGGCGACTGGGTCCTGATCCACGTCGGCTTCGCGCTGTC
>Ga0075434_100005767_pt1 | contig 11310 bp, 10 predicted proteins | sample RhiMethybrSRZTD3_FD_75298 | JGI IMG/M metagenome (GOLD analysis project Ga0075434, IMG submission 75298) | Populus rhizosphere microbial communities from Tennessee, USA - Rhizosphere MetaG P. TD hybrid SRZTD3 | ecosystem: Host-associated > Plants > Roots > Rhizosphere > Soil | place: USA...
CTCACCCGCGGGCGCGATCCGTCCCGACAGCCCTGCGGGGCGCTATCTGATCGAGCTGGGCATCGACCGCAAGGACTTCAACTCGTACGGATCCCGCCGCGGCAATCACGAGGTGATGATGCGGGGCACATTCGCGAACGTGCGCCTACGCAACCAACTGGTGCCCGGCTCCGAGGGCTCGTGGACCGTGCATTTCCCCAGCGGCGAGCAGATGTCGATCTACGACGCCGCGATGCGCTACATCGGCGAGGGCGTGCCGCTGGTGGTGCTGGCGGGCAAGGAGTACGGGACGGGGTCCTCGCGCGACTGGGCCGCCAAGGGCACGAAGCTGCTCGGTGTCCGGGCCGTGCTCGCGGAGACCTACGAGCGCATCCACCGTTCGAATCTGGTCGGGATGGGGGTCCTGCCGCTGCAGTTCCCGGCCGGCGTGAGCGTGGAGTCGCTCGGCCTGACCGGCGAGGAGACCTTCGAGGTGCCGGACCTCGGTGAGGAGGCGGTGCGCGAGACGACCGTGATCGCGCGTTCAGCCGACGGGCGCGAGAAGGCGTTCACGGGCACGGTGCGCATCGACACGCCCCAGGAATGGCTCTACTACCGCAACGGCGGCATCCTCCACTTCGTGCTGCGGCAGCTGCTCCGCAGTTCTGACGACGACTGAGATAGCGTTAGGCGCGTGGACTCCGACCGGGCCAAGGAGCTGCTGACGCGCGAGCGCCAGCGAATCGAGCAGGAGCTGGCCTCGCTTCGCATGGATCGCGGCGACGGCGAGCTCGCGGACGTGGACCAGCACACCGCCGACAGCGGCACCGAGCTGTTCGAGGTCGAGCGCGACCGCTCCATGATCGAGCGACTCGAGAACGAGCTGGCTGCGGTAGAACGGGCGGAGCGGCGGGTCGAGGAGGGCACCTACGGCCTGTCGGTCGAAAGCGGCGAGCCGATCCCCGACGGGCGGCTCGAAGCCGTGCCCTGGGCCGAGCGCACGGCTCAGGAGCAGTCGCGCGTGGACGCCCGCTGAAGAGCTGGAAGCTAGTTAGAACTAATATCCGGCCTGGCGCTTTGCTAGAGTTCCGCGCCGTATCGGGACCAACAGCACCTGACCGCTGAATCTCCGTGTGATGCGCCCTTGGCGCGCCGGAGAGCGGGGGAACCAAAGGCGGTCCGGCTCCAGAGGCCGGCCGCAGGGGCGAATCGCCGCGAGCCACCAAGCGAGCGGTGTAGCGCAGCTCTTTCAGCGCGAGCCCGTCAGCTAACCCCGTAAGCGCCAGAAAGAGAGGAACGTTGGACAGACGTCCCCAGAGCCGGCGTGCGCCGGCGCCGGGCATGCGCAGGCGGCCGGCCCACAATCCGCTTGGAGGATCGCGCCCTGACCGGGTCGCGGCGTGGGCGTTCCTGCTCGGGGTCCTGCTGATCCTGCTGGCGGCGGGCACCTCGCGCGGCGCGACCGGTGGGGCATCCGCGCCCGCCCAAACGACTCCCGGCGCCACGAATGCCGCGCCGCAGCTGGGCCAGCGCGTGCTGGGGCTGGGGGCCACGGGCGACGACGTCCGCACCCTGCAGCAGATCCTGCGCTCGCGCAAGTACGGCCCGCTGGCGGTCACCGGCACGTTCGATGCGGCCACGGAGGCGGCCGTGAAGAACTTCCAGAGCGCCGCGCATCTGACCGTCGACGGCATCGTCGGCCCTGAGACGCGGCCCGCGCTCGTCGCCTTGATGCGGGCGCTGAAGGCCACGTGGTACGGCCCCGGCTTCTACGGCAAGCGCACGGCCTGCGGTTTGCGGCTCGGGCGTGGCACGGTCGGCGTCGCGCACCGCACGCTCCCGTGCGGCACGCGCGTCACCTTCTACAACAACGGCCGCTTCGTGACCGTCGCCGTGATCGACCGCGGGCCGTTTCGCCGGGGCGTCGCATGGGACCTCACTGCGGCCGCCGCCAAGCAGCTCGGGTTTCGCTCCTCGGGCGTGCTGCGCTCCGTGCACTAGGCCTCGGCGGCTCACCCGGAGGGAAACGTCGGCATGCGCCGAAAGGTTGCGCCTGCCGATCTATTTTGTAAACTAACTTACCCCCGGTAAGTAATGGGCAATTTGGTTAGTTTCGAGCTGAAAGTAAAGTGATGCCGCCCAAGATCTCGAGATTCGACATTCACGACGAGTTGACCGCCCCGCCCGAGAGCGCGCCGATCCTGAAGGGGGCGCTGTCCGGCAGCGGCAAGCTCAACAACTTCGTCGGCGTGCTGGCCGGCTCCCCGGCCGCGCTTCGCGGCTACGCGCGGATGCGCTCGGAGCTGCGTCGCGGGACGCTGCCACCCCAGACGCAGGAGCGGATCGCACTGGCGGTGGCCGAATACCGGGGCTCGCAGTACGACGTGGCGGTACACGCGCGGGTCGCTCGCAATCTCGGCCTGAGCCTCGACGAGATCGATCTCGCGCGACAGTTCACCTCCCGGGACGAGAAGGATCAGGCGCTCCTGCGCTACCTCGAGGTGCTGCTCGAGAATCGCGGCCAGGTGCCGATGCACCTCCACGAGGAGGCGCGCGAACACGGCTGGAGCGACGAGCAGCTGCTCGAGGCGCTCGGCCACGTGGCCCTCGGCGACTTCTCGGCGCTCGTGACGCTTGCCGGCGAGGTGCCACTCGAGGGCACGTCGCGCGAGGCCAAGCCGCTCGGCAAAGCCGCCTGAGAGGCGCGAGTGGCGAGGACGGCGCTCACAGCCACGGCCGAAGCGCCCGTCCCGAACGGCACCCTCGTCTGTCCCTACTTCCACGAGGCGATAGAGCTGCTCGGCAAGCGCTGGTCCGGCGCGATCGTGCACGAGCTGCTCGCGGGCCCCAGGCGCTTCTCGGCGCTCTCACACTCGATTCCCCAGATCTCCGACCGTCTGCTTTCGATCCGGCTGAAGGAGCTGGAGGCCTGCGGGATCGTCACGCGCGAGGTCTACGAGGACTCACCGGTGCGCGTCGACTATGCGCTAACGCCCAAGGGCAGAGCGCTCGAGCCATCGCTCAAAGCCATCGGCGCCTGGGCGCGGACGTGGCTGCACGACTGAGCCACGGTTAACGCTGGGTCTCGCTAGGGTACGGCGTCGCCGTTCCCGTCCCACCTAGCGAAGGAGCAGTTGCCTTGGCAGACGACGCGCCGAAGACACCGCAGGACGTGATGAGCATCGTGCAGGAGCGCGATGTCCGCTTCATCCGCCTCTGGTTCACCGACATCTTGGGGCAGCTGAAGAGCTTCTCGATCAACGCGGAAGAGCTCGACGACGCATTCGAGGGCGGGATGGGCTTCGACGGCTCGTCGATCACCGGGTTCAATCCGATCGAGGAGTCGGACATGATCGCGATGCCCGATCCGGCGACCTTCTCGATCCTTCCCTGGCGGCCAGAGGACAAGGCCACAGGGCGGATGTTCTGCGATGTTCAGGTGCCGGGCGGCGAGCCCTACGAAGGCGATCCGCGCTGGGTGCTGCGGCGCTCGCTCGAGCGGATGCGCTCGATGGGCTTCGAGCAGTTCTATGTCGGGCCGGAGCTGGAGTACTTCTACTTCCGCTCGGGAGACGCATCGAGCGGTCCGCCTGAGGTGCTCGACAAGGGCGGCTACTTCGACCTCACGACGCTCGATGCGGGGTCCGACCTGCGCCGCGAGACGGTGCTCGCACTCGAGCAGCTCGGGATCCACGTGGAGTACTCCCACCACGAGGTGGGGCCGTCGCAGCACGAGGTCGACATGCGCTACGCGGACGCGCTCAAGATGGCCGACGACTGCATGACCTACCGCATCACCGTCAAGGAGTACGCACTCAAGTACGGCTTCTACGCGACCTTCATGCCGAAGCCCCTCTACGGCGAGAACGGGTCCGGCATGCACACGCACCAGTCGCTCTTCAAGGACGGCCGGAACGCTTTCTACGACGCGAACGACCAGTTCTACTTGTCGGACGTGGCGAAGTCGTTCATCGCGGGTCAGCTGAAGCACGCGCGCGAGATCGCGGCGCTGTTCGCGCAGTGGGTGAACTCGTACAAGCGGCTCGTGCCGGGCTACGAGGCGCCGGTGTACGTGGCGTGGTCCCGGCGCAACCGCTCGGCGCTGATCCGCGTGCCGCTCTACCACCCGGGCAAGGAGCAGGCCACGCGTTGCGAGATCCGGAGCCCGGACCCGGCCTGCAACCCCTATCTGTGCTTCGCGGGCCTCCTGCAGGCGGGCCTGGACGGCATCGAGAAGGGCTACGAGCTGCCGGAGCCGATGGAGAGGAACCTCTACCACCTGTCGCCGGACGAGCGCAAGCGCCTCGGCATCGAGCAGCTGCCGGAGACGCTCGGCGAGGCGATCGAGATCGCCGCCGAGTCGGAGCTGATCCTGAAGACGCTCGGCGAGCACGTGTTCACGCGCTTCATCGAGATCAAGCGCCAGGAATGGGAGGACTACCGCACGCAGCTCTCGCAGTGGGAGCTCGACAAGTACCTGCCGATCCTGTAGGAGGGCAGCTGGCAGTCGCGATCGGCCCCATGGAGGCCGGCGACTGGCCGGCGGTACGGGAGATATATGAGCAGGGCATCGCCACGGGCGATGCCACGTTCGACACCGAGGCGCCCGGCTGGGAGCAGTGGGACGCTGGTCACCTGAAGGAGTGCAGGCTCGTGGCGCGCGACCCGGAGGGCGAGGTCGTGGCGTGGGCGGCGCTGAGCCCGGTCCAGCGCAAGAGCGCATACCGCGGCGTCGCCGAGGGCAGCCTCTACGTGCGTGAGGACGTGCGCGGCACCGGCGTGGGGCGCGAGCTCTCCAAGGCGATGGTGGAAGCCGCGGACGCGGCCGGGATCTGGACGGTGGAGCTGTGGATCTTCCCGGAGAACCGGACCAGCATCGCGCTGTGCGAGTCGCTCGGGTTCAGGATCGTCGGCGTGCGCGAGCGCATCGGCCAGCGCGCCGGCCGCTGGCGCGACGTGGTCGTGATGGAGCGCCGCAGCGACGCGGTCGACTAGGCGCGAGGCAGCTCCACCAACGCTGGGCACTCGAGTTGACTCAGAGCTGACGCTCGAGCGCCACCGGCTCCGTCACCGGCAGATTGCACGTGAAGTTCTCGCACACGTAGGCGGTCGGCTTGCCATCCTCCGGTGTGCGGCCCCGGAGCAACGGTATTGCGGTCTCGGCTTCCGAGTCTTCCGGCCGCATCCCGGCAAGCACGATCGTGGGGTGGAGCCGCCTTCGCACGACCTGCGCGAGGGCGTCGAGATCCTCGCCCACGAGCGCCACCTCGCGTGTCGGAGAGAAGTGGAAGTGCATCGCCTGTAGGAGGTGCCCGAACGCCTGCGCATGGCGTCCGGCGGCCTCGCCCAGAAGCCGGAACACTTCCAGCGCTCGCTCTTCGTAATCCCGTTCGGCGGTGAAAGCATTCAGCCGCAGCAGGCCGTATGCGGCGGCTGAGTTTCCGGATGGGATCGGGTGATCCTCGAAGTCCTTCGGCCGCACGACGAGCGCTTCGTGGTCGCGCGAGGTCGCGAAGAAGCCGCCGCCCTCGTCGTCGCGATAGCGATCGATGATCGCGTCCCCGAGCTCGCGCGCGCGCGTGAACCGTTTTGTCTCGAAGGTCGCTTCGTACAGAACGAGCAGCGCCTCCATCAGGAACGCGTGATCCTCGAGGTACGCGTTCAGCGATGCGCGGCCGTCCTTGTAAGTGCGGAGCAGGCGGCCGTCCTGATCCCGCATGTCTCGATCGATGAAGTCGGCGCATGCCCGGGCGGCCTCCACGTAGTCCGCCCGCTCCAGCGCGGCGCCGGCGTCGGCGAGCGCTGCGATCATGAGCGCGTTCCACGACGTGATGCGCTTGTCGTCGAGCCCAGGCCACACCCGCTGCGCCCGGGCGGCGTACAGTTTCTCCCGGGCACGCGCGAGCAGCGCGGGGTCGACGTCCCGGCCGGCCACGTGCAGGATGCTTCGACCCTCGAAGTTGGGGCCGTGGTCGACGCCCCAGTACCCAATCAGCACGTCCGCTTCAGCGCCCAGGAGATCGCGCAGCTCGTCCTCGGTCCACACGTAGAACTTGCCCTCCTCGCCCTCGGAATCGGCGTCGAGCGCGGAGTAGAAGCCGCCTTCGGGTCCCCGCATCTCGCGCAGTGCCCAGTCCAGCGTCTCCTCGCAGACGCGGCGGAAGACCTCGTTGCCCGTCAGCTGCCAGGCGTGCAGGTAAGCGCGGGCGAGCAGCGCATTGTCGTAGAGCATCTTCTCGAAGTGCGGGACGAGCCACTCGGCGTCGACCGAATAGCGAGCGAACCCGCCGCCGACCTGATCGTAGATGCCGCCCTCTGCCATCCGCTCCAGCGTCGTCGTCACGATCTGGAGCGCGGTCGGGGTGCCGCGCATCATGAGGAACTCCAGCGCGCTCGCGGGCGGGAACTTGGGCGCGCTGCCGAATCCGCCGTGCACGGCGTCGAACTGCGACGTGAGCGTGCGCTCGGCCTCCTCGAGCAGATCCGGCGACAGCTCCACGTCGGAGGGGCGCACGCGCGAGATCGACGCCAGCCGGCCCACCGTCTGCGGCGCCGCCACGCGGATCTCCTCGCGCTTCGTCGCCCAGGCCTCGGCCACGCCCTCCAGCACCTGGCGGAAGCTCGGCATCCCATGGCGGCTATCCGGCGGGAAATAGGTGCCGCCGAAGAACGGGACCCCTTCCGGATCGACGAACACGTTCAGCGGCCAGCCGCCGTGGCCCGTCATCGCCTGCACTGCCTGCATGTAGATCGCGTCCACGTCGGGGCGCTCCTCGCGGTCCACCTTCACGGAGACGAAATGCTCGTTCATATATGCGGCGGTCTCGGAGTCCTCGAAGGACTCGTGCTCCATCACATGGCACCAGTGGCAGGCGGAGTAGCCGATCGAGACCAGGATCGGCTTGTCCTCGGCCCTGGCGCGCGCCAGGGCCTCCTCGCCCCAGGCGTACCAGTCGACGGGGTTGTCCTTGTGCTGGAGGAGGTAAGGGCTGGTTTCGGCCGCGAGGCGGTTGGCCATATCGGGTGTTCAGCTACCCGCTCAGCGACCTGGCGAACGTCTCGAAGGCGTCGAGGTAGCGCTGCAAGTGGTCGTCGGTGTGCGCGATCGACAGCGTCCATTCCTCCTCGACACCCGGCGTCATGAAGATGCCGTGGTTCATGTGGTGGAGCCAGGCGAGCGTCGAGAGGTCGTCGTCCACCTTCGTGAGGTAGTCGCGGTACTCGCGCAGCGGCTCGGCGGAGAAGACAACGCAGCCCTTTGCGCCGAGGCCCTGGGTGTAGCAGGGCAGGCGGTAGCGGGCGATGATCTCGTCGCAGCCCGCGAGCAGCTGCTCGTTGGCGCGCTCCAGTTGTGCGTAGGCCTGCGGCACGAGTACCTCGGTGAGCGTCGCCATTGCGGCCGCCATCACGAGCGGATTGCCGTTGAACGTGCCGTACTGGTGCACCCGGCCGTCGGCAACAACAGCGGCGAGCTCGTCCGTCATCCCGATCGCGCCGCCCGGCAGGCCGCCGCAGGTCGCCTTCGCCAGCGTGATCACGTCCGGCCTCACGCCGAAACGCTGCGTGGCGCCGCCGGGCGAGATGGTCGCGCCGGTCTTGACCTCGTCGAACACCAGCACGACGCCGTGCGCCGCGGTCAGGCGCCGGACCTCCTCCAGGTAACCCTCGACCGGCGGGATGATGTTGATGTTCATCATCGCCGGCTCCATGATCAGCGCCGCTACCTGGCCGTCGAGCTTGTCGAGCACGCTCGCGAGCGCGTCCGCGTCATTGAACGGGACCGACCGGGTCAGCTCCGTGATCGCCCTCGGGTAGCCCTGGCCGTACGGGACGCTGCGCGGATCGTCGCGTTCGCCGAGCGCCTCGAGCGGGGGATACACCGACACCATGACGGCGTCGTGGTGGCCGTGGTAGGAGCCTTCGATCTTGAGGATCACGTCGCGGCCGGTGGCGCCGCGCGCCACGTGCACGGCGTCCATCGTGGACTCCGTGCCGGAGTTCGTGAAGCGCCACTGGGGCAGCCCGAAGCGGCGTGCAAGCTCCTCGGCGACCACGATCGAGCCCTCGGTCGGCGCCGCGAAATGCGTGCCGCGCTCGACGCGCTCTCTGACGGCGGCGGCGATCACCGGATTGGCGTGGCCCACGCACATCACCCCGAAGCCGTTGTGGAAGTCGATGTACTCGTTGCCGTCCACGTCCCATACCTGCGCGCCCTGGCCGCGCTCGATGTAAATGGGCCAGGGCTCGTTTTCCTGGAAGGACGACGGCACGCCGTTCGGCATCACCTTGCGTGCCCGATCGAAGTGCTCGCCCGAGCGTGGGGTGCGCTCGGCCAGCAGCTCTCGCTGCTCGTCGATCAGCGTCAGCACGCGGCGCCGATCGATTTCAGGGGCCGCTGCAACCGAGGGAGGTGGCTCGACCGTCATGGCCGTGAGCCTAGCGAGGAAAAAGTGGGACGTGAGGGTGCGAATTGTGAGAGAGTCTTTGCCATGACGGATGCAGGGGGTGCACGGGCCGCCCCAGGCGTGCGGAACAGTCAACGACGCCGACTCGAGCGCGCGCAGGAAACAGTCGCCGACCGGTGGCGTGCCGGCACCTTCCCCATTGCCAGGCCATCCACCGCGGAGCTGGTCAGCCGATGGGAGGCTGTGTTGCGGGGGGAAAGGACGCTCGGCTTCAGGCTCGCGAGCATCGCCGCGCGCTCGCCGGGTCTTCGCCGGATGCTGGGCCTGCCCGCTCGGGTAAAGGAGGAGGGGGATCTCTCGCTCGACGCACGTGAGGCACGAGTCCGCGACGTTCAGGCGTCTCGGGTCGGCGCGCTCGCGGCGAGTGATCGAGGCGACGAACCGGGCCGAATGGGATCGGCCGCAAGCGGAGATCGACCCGCCGGCTTTCCGCGGATCGGCCCGCTGCTCGATCGCGAGATCGATGCCGCACTGGAGCTCTTGCGGTCGGTTCCGTTCGAGGAGCTGCAGCGGCGCGGCTGGCACCTGGAGCCGAACAGCTTCGCGACGCCGCTCAATGACGTCGCCTTCCTGCGTGCGCACCCGGAGCTGTGGATCGACGCGCGCGTCCCCGCGGAGGTCGATTGGGATCCTGATGGTCAGCTGCGGACCCTTACCTGCTTGGCCGACTTCATGGATGAGTTGGGTGACGTCACCGATGTACCCACGGAGCCGGGCCGCTTTCATTGGGAAAACGGCACCTTCCCAAAGGGTGACGCGATCGCCTACTACGGAATCGTCCGGACACTGAAGCCGCGGCGAGTCGTCGAGATCGGGGCCGGTTGGTCCACGGTCCTGCTCGCGCGGGCGCTCGGGGCGAACGGTCAAGCGGCCGAGGTCACGTTGATCGAGCCGGATCTCAGGCGGGAAGTGGTGACCGACCTGCCACGAGCCTGGAAGTTGCAGGCCAGCCCGTTGCAGCTGGCGGACCTATCGGTATTCGCCGAGCTCGAGCCGGGAGATGTCGTCTTCTACGACGGCTCGCATTGCGTGCACACGGCCAGCGACGTCAACTGGCTGTTCTTCGAGGTGCTTCCCCGATTGGTGCCGGGAGTTTGGATCCACGTGCACGACATCATGTGGCCCTCCGACTATCCGGCGGAGTGGCTGATAGACGACGGGTTGAGTTGGAATGAGCAGTATCTGGTCCAGGCCTTCCTGATGGACAACACGTCGTATCGCGTCCGTCTCGCGGTCGGGATGCTTTCGGCGCTTCGTCCCACTGAAGTGGGTGCGCTCTTTCCAGACGGCCTGCCCGGAGGCAGCCTGTGGATCGAGAAAGTGCCCAGCTGAGCGAAGCTCCTTCGAGCGCCTTCGCTCCGGCCCGGAGGGTGCACGACGGAAAAGTCGTGCAGGGCAAAGATGGCTGGCTGTTCCTCGCGGGCGACACGAATGACGTGATGGCACAGCACACGGGCGCCCGGATCCTGGATGGCGATGCGCTCGAGCGGTTGACAGCGCTGCTCGAGCGGCGTACGCGCGAGTTGAACGCACGGGGCATCGAATACCTGTTCGCGGTCGCGCCAGACAATCACGCCCTCTATCCCGACAAGCTTCCGGACGGCATACGACATGTCGGACGCCGTCCGGTGACGCAGCTCTGCGAGCACCTCGCTGCCCGAGGCTCGTCGGTTCGCCCTATCTACCCGGTCGCCGAGCTCGCGGCAGCGCGGGCCGAAGCGGAGGTCGGCATTCCGGTGGACACCCACTGGAGCCAATTCGGCGCCTTCGTGGCCTACCGGCGGATCGCCGACGAGATCGAGCGCGTCGTTCCGATCCGACGGTTGCAGCTTGATGATTTGGTCTTCAGCGGCCGCTGGACCGACGGGGATCTGGGGTACAAGCTGAACGTCGCACCCGTGGAGGTGCTCGAAGCCTTCATACCGCGCCGTTCCGCGCGGCTCGTGCGCGACAACCGCGTCCACAACTCGGGCTCGCTCGTGTCGACGGAGTGCCCTGAGGCACCTGGCTCGTGCGTACTGATGTCGGACTCCTACGGATGGGGCCTGCTCAAGTACCTAGCCGAGAGCTTCGGCAGGCTGACTTACGCATACACGGCCTCGCTGGACATGGAGTTGATCGACGCGGCGCAGCCGGACATCGTCCTGAACGTGATGGCTGAGCGCTTCCTCGTACAGGTGCCTGACGATGACGGTCCCAGTCTCGCGATGCTCGCGATCCAGAAGTGGGCTTCGGAAGCGAAGCGGGCGAGAGTCCGATTCTTCGACGAGCCGCGTGTCCCCTCGATGAGCGCGGTCGACCCAGTCCTGGCCGGCCTGCGGGCCTCTGGAGGGGGGGCCGAGGCGACGATCGTGGGGCTTTTGGCCTACGCCGGCCTGCGTCAGGGCGAGGTGCGCCGGTTGCGGTGGCGAGACATCAGGAGCGGCAGCCTGGTGATCCCGAACGCCCTCGGCCCTCCGCGCGAGCGGACCGTGCCGCTGCCGGCCGAGGTCGCATCGGATCTCGAGCGCTGGCGGGATTCCCAAGGCGGGCGTGCAAGGCCGAACGCGCTCGTCTTTCCGGGAGCCGACGGTGGGGCATGGGCGCGAGGGGAATGGGCCGAATGGTGGACGCGGACAATCCTGCCCCTGGCCCGGAGAAACGGGCCCCGGGGGCTGAACAAGGCGTGGTCCCTGCGCCATTTTTTCGGGGCCCTGCTGATTCGATCAGGTGCCGGAACCCGAGAGGTAGCCGAGCGGATGGGCCTCGAAGAGGTCGAGGTCCTCCGTCTCTACGGTCCCTGGCTCGCCGGAACGAAGCCGCTTCCGCCGGCCTGACCTCAGCTCCACGCGGCCCGGATCTCGGCGCGCTTGATCTTCCCGCTGGA
>Ga0075434_100005768_pt1 | contig 11309 bp, 14 predicted proteins | sample RhiMethybrSRZTD3_FD_75298 | JGI IMG/M metagenome (GOLD analysis project Ga0075434, IMG submission 75298) | Populus rhizosphere microbial communities from Tennessee, USA - Rhizosphere MetaG P. TD hybrid SRZTD3 | ecosystem: Host-associated > Plants > Roots > Rhizosphere > Soil | place: USA...
TAGGTGTCGAGTTTACATACGTGTATGCGCATCAGTATGGCTCACGCCGTCCTGCACAATCACGGGTTAGCCAATTTTGCCTTGCAAGGAGAGCGGCATATCGCCGATTTCATCGAGAAAGACCGTGCCTCCTTTCGCAATCTCGATCTTGCCGGGCTCGCATTTGACCACGCCCGTGGAGTCCACACGTTCCTGACCTAACAATTCGGTCTCGAGCTGATTTTCCGGGGCCGCGCACTTCACGGCGACGAAGGGTTTCGCCCCCCGGGGGCTCCAGTGATGGATGGCCCTCGCCACGAGCTCCTGCTCCGCACCGTCTCCACCTAGCAGGAGCACGGTGACGTTCGACGCCGCTGCTTGTTTGGCTACGGCGAGCGGCGCTGCCATCCTGGCGTTGGTCCCCGCGATCTGATCGTAGTGACTCCCGAGCTCTTCTTGTATCTGTTCCTTCTGGCGGTGTAAGGAAAAAGAAGGTCTCCAGATCTGAAGTACGACGGGAGTCTCTGCGTCCAGAAACATCAGTGCTCTTCCTAAAAGACCGCTCTTGCCTCTTTCGTCGAACTCGTTGGTTTTGAGTTCTCTTGGTTTTGAGCTGATAAGCACTTCATCTTGAATAACACCATCGAGATGATTGTCATCAATATATTCTCGATGTGCTTCAAACTCGTCCTTGAACACGACTGAATATGCGGGCTGGGAATAGCTGACTAGAACGTGTCCGTCATCCATCGCGAGGGGATTAAAATCTGGCCTCTGGCGGTAGATCTTGTTGAGAATCTCTTTGGCGTCGCTTTCTGCGTCCTCGGTACCGTCAGGCACCAATACGCAAGTCCCATGTGTGAACACGGCGAATGTTCTCTTATGGTCAGTGTAGCGCGCAAACGTCTGGATAGTTCTCGGAATATCGTGCAGAGACAGGAGCGAACTAACAAACCGCAGGTAGTTGTTATGCACAACAAGTCGGCGTGCAACAGGACCTTACGTCAGTCGGTTTAACGGCTCGAATAAAGCCGCTCATGAATTTGCCGTCAATCTGTTCGGCCAGTACTTTAACATCCATGCCGGCACCCATGAGGAACTCACGAACGTCGTCAGCCGAATAGAGACGGGTAGGTTCGATGTTGGTTTGCTCAAACCCAGCGTGTCGCAATTTCGCAAGGTAGACGGACTCCTCGAGGGCCCCCGCCACGCATCCGGCCCACAGTTCCATGCTGTGACGGATCTCCTGTGGCAACGCTCCACGGACGACGATGTCGGAAACCGCCAGGCGACCGCCTGGTTTTAGCACGCGAAACGCCTCCTTCAACACTTGATCCTTGTCCGGAGAGAGATTGATCACACAATTGGAAATAATCAGATCCACTGAGTTGTCGGGAAGCGGGATCTGTTCAATGTCCCCTTTCAGAAATTCCACATTCGTTACTCCGGCCTTCTGCTGATTTTCACGAGCCAACGCGAGCATCTCGTCGGTCATATCAAGGCCATACACCTTGCCAGTCGGGCCGACTCGTCGAGCTGAGAGAAACACATCAATTCCGCCGCCAGATCCAAGGTCAAGCACCGTTTCGCCAAGTTCAATGGTCGCTAAGGCCGTCGGATTGCCGCAACCAAAGGACGCACGTACGGCTTCGGCTGGCAATCCACTGGTGTCGTCGGCTTCGTAGAGGTTGCCTGTGATTGGGTCAAGCGCAGCCCCTTCAAGCAGACTGCCTGTACCGCAGCAGGACGGTTTCCCATGTTTCGCCTGTCGGGCGGCTTGACCATATTCGGCACGAACATGCTCTTTAATCTCTTTCTCGTTCTTCATTGGACATTCCCCCTAAAGGATGGTGATACATCGAAGCCCAAAAACTCAACTACAACGGTTTGCCGATGGGGCCCCCTTCGCGGCTTTCTTCAGCGTGTGGATCAACTCATCGACCTCTTCAAAAGCCTCCTCATTGAGGGCGTAATACATCCATCGGCCTTCGGGGCGGTCTCGGATCAGACCTGCCTCCTTGAGCACTCGTAGATGGAAGGATAGGCGAGATTGAGCAGCCTTAAGAACATCTGTTAACTCACAGACGCATTTTTCACCATCTCGTAGTCGCTCGAGAATATCCAACCGTGTTTCATCTGAAAGCGCGTGAAATAGTTCAGCTGCTCGAATTAAATCGGTTGGTACAGTGGAGGCCATGACCGACTATATATCAACATTTATTGATTTGTCAAGGCTGGTCTTCTGGGGGAGGGGCGCACTTGATGTCCTAGGGAGTCAGCAGGATCGACCGTCTCACACCTGCGAGAGGCATCTCTCGCGCCAGCTTCGCTGGCACTCCCGCTGCTACTGTTCCCAGCCTTGCATTGATTGCCTGTTCGTTTCCTCCTTGAAATGTGCATTGGCTCTCCTCTTCTCGCGAGAGAGCCAACTTCATTTCAAACAAAAGGAGGAAACAAGATGGCTACCAACAACAAACCAACTCACACCCTGCGATGCCGCAACATCAAGGCTACGATCTGGCAGAATCTTGGCGAAAAGGGACCGTTCTTCGCAACGACGTGGTGCAATGGGGCGACTGGAACCGATGAGAGTGGAGCATTTTAGACGGACCCCGCTTGTCCTTCGGCAAGCAGTTCCGTTTTGACGACACGTTCAGCCTCAAGCCAATCGTCTACAGACGTCATGCCCTGACGCTTCTCGTACAGCGCATAGGCTTTTTGCGAGACGCGGGTTCTATATTGCTCTTCTGTGACCACACGCCCGATGGGGGCAGTCGATGCGTCCTCTTTTGCCATTGCCTTCTTTGGGGCGGTTGACGCTTTCAGGTTTGCTTTGCGTGCTGCCTGCTTGTCTTGATTGCTGCCTGGTGAGCTTTTCATGGTGATCCCTTCTATAAGTTTTAAGAACCGGCAAATTTTTTATAGCAATAAACCACACGACGAGTCAAAAGGATTCCCGACGGCGAGGAAAGGGGCGGGTTACGTGTGATGGAAAGGGGGCTTCCCTAGGTTCATTAATGAGTCACGGGGCTTGCGCCCGGGCTCATTTTCCTTTCTCGTACGACACGCAGGCAAGGTTGTGACCTATCGTCAATTACTCAAAGAGGTGTGGGGACCCATTACATGTCGAGGAGGGACATTATCAGCGCGTGTATATGCGCCAGTTGCGGTTGCCTAAGTCTGCATCACTGTCACTTATGTCCTTCTCAGCTCGGGCAATTCCTAGTTCCCTCCGTTTTTAGCAGGCGTAGCGTAAGGTGCGTTTGCCGGGACAAATTTCGCACCAACCATCACAGCCTGCATGTGCATGGCTACAAGGAGAGAGGAATGTCAACACTCCGCTCTGTTCGGGCCATTGCTTCGAACCCGAATCGGACAAAGAGGATTAGCGGTGGCACAGTCTTTTTTCTGATCCAGGGTAGTCGCGAGTTCCTCCACATTGTGTCAGGCGTAAGTGTAGTGTCCCTTGGCGAGGGCCAATTTTTTACTAGTGGGCACACAGGTGTGCGCCTTTCCCGTTCGATGATCAGAAAATCTTAGAGATTGAGAAATCTAGGAGGCGCCCATGGAACGCGATCGCAGCCCTGCTGTGCAGGTAAATGACTTGGAGGCTTGGCCAGTCCTCCCACTCGAATCCTGGGAAGCCACGTATGCCACTCTACACCGTTGGATGCAGATTGTTGGGAAAATCCGCTTGGCGCTCTGTGCGGACTTTAACCATTGGTGGCATGCAACACTCTATGTGACCCCTCGAGGCTTGACGACCGGGCCGATCCCATATGGCCAACGGATGTTTCAGATGGATTTCGATTTCTTGAAGCACGAGCTCCGCGTGACGACGGCTGATGATGAGAGTGGGTCCATCCCGCTGGTACCCCGGTCCGTCGCTGACTTTTATCACGAGACGCTGGCGACATTGGCTGCGCTACGTCTTCCCATGACGATCTGGACTACTCCGGTTGAAGTGGAGGACCGGACGCCGTTTGAGGAAGATCACAAGCATGCCTCGTATGATCCCGAGAAGGCGCAACGCTGCTGGCGTATCTTACTGCAGGCCTACCGAGTGTTGACGCTGTTCCGAGGACGATTTATCGGCAAAGTAAGCCCCGTGCACTTCTTTTGGGGAAGCTTCGATCTGGCGGTCACCCGCTTTTCCGGCCGCCCTGCTCCTCAACATGCTGGTGTGCCGAATCTGGCTCGCTTTGTCGCACGTGAGGCCTATTCACACGAGGTAAGCAGCTGCGGTTTCTGGCCAGGCGCTGGTCATGGGGAGCCGGCCTTTTATGCATACGCCTACCCGGAACCTCAGGGATTTAAACAGCATCAGGTTCAACCAAACGAAGCGTACTACCACGAGACTCTTCGAGAATTCATCTTGCCGTATGAGGCCGTACGCATGGCCAACATGCCGGACGATGCACTGTTGGCGTTTGCCCAAACCACGTACGAAGCCGCAGCCATTAGCGGGAACTGGGACAGGGAAGCGCTGGAGCGGTCACATACTCTAAGGTGGCGTGAGAGACACAGCTGGTATCGATAAGCAGATTGATTGCAACAGGCGCTGTAATTTCTTCTCTATCATATCGAGATGGTGGTGTTTCTCAGCGTCCTCGCAGAGTAGGTTGGTAGCATCCGCAAAAGTTCTCAACCTATTCGTGATCTGCTACCGCGCTGCTGCCAGGATAGGACAAACCAGCCCCATCTAGCCCCATGTCGGGGGCATCCTTCTTTGTGGTTTCTTGTGGGCTTAGGTTGTCTGAGGTTGGCTTTGCGGAATTTCGTAAACCGCAGGTCGCCCGTTCAATCCGGGTCGCCGGCTCCAGCACCTTCCTTGTCTTTCTTTTCCCCGCCGATGGTAGCTCAAAGGTAGCGACAGGCGTGGTCGTTCAAGCCCTTCAAGTGGCAGCGAACTAACAAACCGCAGGTGATTGGCTGTCTGGGAAAAGGCCTTGAGAAGGGATAGTAACCAATGGTTACTTCAAAAGCAAACGCGGGGTACAGACCGAAAACAATCCGACCTCAACTAAAAAACAACGGCGCGCGCCTTGTGGGATCTTGAGGCTCGGGCGTCAGGCAGACCCTGCCTCCTGAGACCGCCTGATACACGAGTCGCGGTTAAGACGTTTCGAGATCATTTTCCGACCCTCTTCCGCCATGAAGAACACGAGCGCGCCGAGAACCAGCGGACCAAAGATCCAGGCGGGCAATGGACTCGTGCCGAAGAGACTGTTCCCTGTGGGTGTATAGGTGAGCAACGCCAGGATGGCGAGTTCCGTGGCGATGCCCCACAGAATCAGCGGGTTGTTAAGCCATCCTAGCTTCGTAACCGAGAGACGATCAGACCGGCAGGCAAAGACGTTCGCGACCTGGGCCAGCACGATTCCGGCGAACGTGACAGTGGTGGCTTCCTTATACAAGGTAGACGACCATGCGAGTGGCGTTTCCCAGGTCCAGCCATTGACGAAGAGATACAGGAAGAATCCCCCCATGGCCACCGCAGCTTCAATGAGGCCGAGGAAGAGATAAGTCCTCAACAAGAGAGGGAGATTCAGCAGCCGCTCGTTCCTCGGGCGCGGTGGAAGATCCATTACCTCGCCATGAGGTAGCTCGATACCAAGACCAAGGGCCGGGATCATGTCAGTTCCGAGATCGACCGCCAGTACTTGAGGAATGGTAAGAGCCAGGGGCAGGCCAAAGAAGCCATAGCCCAGATAAGGCACCACTTCCGGGACGTTGCTTGCCAGGATATAGGTGCTGAACCTTCTAATGTTGTCGTATACCGTGCGCCCTTCTTCGATGGCGCTGACAATGGTCGCGAAGTTATCGTCGAGCAGGATGATATCGGCGATTTCTTTAGCCACGTCCGTACCGGCGACTCCCATCGCCACGCCGATGTCGGCCTTTTTGAGCGCCGGCGCGTCGTTCACGCCGTCGCCGGTCACCGCCACGACTTCGCCCATCTCTTTCAAGGTGGAGACGACCCGCATTTTATGGCGCGGAGCCATGCGAGCAAATACAGGCTCCGGTTCACCCGAGCGAGAGGGCGTCAGCAATTGGCGAAGCTGCTCCTCGCTCATGCGATCGAATTGCGAACCTTCAATTACGGGGACAAAGCCGGATGGCTGGGGGGCACAATCCGGCACGAGGCCGATCTTGCGTGCGATGGCCAGCGCGGTGAGCGGATGGTCTCCCGTGATCATGATCACGCGCACACCGGCCTGCCGGCACTTAGCCACGGCCTCAGGGACTTCCCGGTGCGGCGGATCCATCATCGCGATGAGACCAAGGAAGGTCAGGTCCGCTTCAATTGTCTCCACCTCGATATGCTCCGGCTGGTGAGCGACCTCCCGCATCGCCACGGCGAGGACACGATAGGCCTGCTCGGCGAAGGACCGGCTTTGGCTCAGGATGCGGGCGCGCTCGTCTGGGGTCATCGGCACGGCATCCCCTTGACTTTGGATTCGGGTGCAAAGCGCGATGACGGACTCCGGCGCGCCTTTCGTGAAGGCGATGAGTCGGCCTTCCGACCAGTGCAAGGTGCTCATCCGTTTCCGATCGGCGTCGAATGCGAGTTCTCCCATGCGGCGCAAAGGAGGCCGGTGGGCCAATCCGTGCTCGATGGCGAATTCTAACAAGGCGACTTCTGTCGAATCCCCTGTCACGACATATCGACCGTCGGACTGTCGGACACGCTTGGCATTGTGGCAATGGAGGAGGACATCTAAGAACAATTGCCACTGTTCAGCATCGGCGTTGTTGACGATGCGCCCTCTGGTGAAAAAGCAACCTTCCCGTGCTTCAACCACGAGCCTGTCGACGTAGAACCGATCAACCTTCATGTGATTTTCCGTCAGGGTCCCGGTCTTGTCCGTGCAGATCACGGTTGTACAGCCGAGCGTTTCGACGGAGGCCAAGTGTTTAATCAAGGCGTTGCGTTTCGCCATGCGCTGACTTGCCATTGCGAGAGATAGGGTCACGGTCGGAAGGAGTCCCTCGGGCACGTTAGCGACGATGATCCCGATGCCGAAAATCGCGCTGATCCAAAGACTCAATCCCGTCAATAGTCCAATGGCGAAAAACGTCGCGCCCATCGCCAGTGAAATCGCGGCGACGATGCGGGTGACCTTGACGATCTCTTTCTGGAGCGGACTGAGGCTCGCTTTCACGGTGGTGGTGAGATCGGCGATCTTGCCGAACTCCGTGCGCATACCTGTCGCGAAAACGACGGCACGGCCATGTCCGGACAAGATCGTCGTACCGGCGAACACGAGGTTCGGGAGCTCGAGCCAGTGTCCATCCTCCACGGGCTCAGCTGTGCGTCGTTTCGGTTGCGATTCTCCGGTCAGTGCAGCGGTGTCAACACGAATCCCGGTGGCCTCGATGAGACGCGCGTCGGCCGGGACCCGTCCTCCCTCTTCTAAGAGCAGCACGTCGCCGGGCACAAGCTCGCTCCGCGGCACTTCGATGGATTGCCCGCTGCGTGTCACCCAGGCGTTGTCCGGCAACAAACGGTGGAGCGCTTGGACAGCTCGTTCCGCTTTGTATTCCTGCAGAAAGGCAAAAACTGCATTAATCACGATGACGCCAAGGATGGCCCAGCCTAGGGTGGCCATGCCCTCGCCCGGCTGCATGAAATTAGCGGCAAAGGAAAGGCCAGCGGCGATCCAGAGCAAGATGGCGAGAAAGTGCGTGAACTGGTGAGTGAGTCCGCGCAGTAGGGAGTATCGATCGGGCTCGGCCAAAACGTTCGGACCGAACTTCCTGTAGCGTGAAACGGCTTCCTCACTCGTCAGGCCGCCGCCGGCTGTTTCGAGCCGCTTGAGCACGTCCTCTTGCGAGAGGCGATTGATGTCGTGATATCTGAAGTCAGGCACGCGTGCCCCGTACGATCAATACGGAACAGGGGGCATGTCGCAGCAGGCTTTCGGACACGCTGCCGAGATGACGCCGTTCACTCTTCGTCAATGTGCGCGACCCGACGACAAGCAAGTCTGCATGATCCGCTTCTACGTGTTTGACGATGGTATCGATGACATGTCCCATCTGCACGGCGGTGGTCACACTGTGGCCTTCCTTGATGAAGTCGTCACGCATGGAATTGACCAGCTTGGTTGTTCGCTCTATGACCGGTTGTGTGAGATCGGAGCGTTGCGATGCCGATAGGTAATGGGCGGCTAAATCTGAGACCGGGCTCTCCGCAGAGGAGAGGATGGTCACCGTTGCCGAGTCGGGAAGAATTTGGGAACGGAGAAACCGTGCGGCGGCGCGAGACGGTTTGGAATCGTCGACTGCGAGCGTCACACGGCGGAGCGCGGAACAGGGTTGTTTGACGACCAGAACTGAGCACGGGGCACTGGACGCGACATGTCGGGAGACGCTGCCCAGCAAGAAGCCTTTGATGTCGCTCAGCCCACTAGATCCCATGAGAATAAGATCGGCTCTCCAACGGCGGGCCTGTTGCGCAATGGTAGACGCAATGGGGCCATAGGCCAACATCTGATGAAATGCCGTGCTTGGGGCAGTCGCAGCCTGCCCAAGCGCGACTTTCGCCGACCGCTCCGCTTCGCGGAGAATGAGATGCCCGGCCTGTTCCATTGCGTTCAGCGCCCGCTTCTCTACAGGAAGCGACCTTCCCTTCGCTGCCTGGAGCAATGGCTTATTGATGACATGCAGCAGTGCCACATGCTCGGGCTCCCTTTCTGCGAGCGTCCCAAGGGTTTGGACTCCCCGCAGAGAACATTCCGACCCATCCACTGCACAGAGAATTCGCATCGTCGTTCCTCCGTAGACATCACTCAGCTCTTCTTGGTGGTGTGGGCGATAAAGGACGTGTAGAGTTGCTTCATCTTCGTGCTTTTGCACGACGGACATGTGGCGGTGCCGGCTTCATGCTCTTTCAATGTCAGCACCAGCGACTCCTTACCGCAGTCCAGGCATTTATAGTCATACATTGGCATAGGGCCACCTCACGAAATCATTCACCCTTTAGCAACGGCCAGTGCCCTGTCCTGGGCCGGCTGAAGCGGCCTTGCGCATACAGTGTTCCGGTTGATCGCTTCATTGTCCCGGCAGTCCTTTCTGCTGATGTCTTTGACGAAGTGGACAGCAAATGACGTGCCGTCCGTCGAACCAGTGGTACGAAGGGATTTTACCGTGATCTTGGAAGTGTTCTCCCGGATCTCATACAGAAGGCTCTTGCATAGTGGCGCGTTTTTCCTCAGTCACTTCTGGGGCATTGAAGCGCTATGGGACAGAAACCAAATCCATAGGCTAACTCCATGACTGGAGGCTCGTTTTCAGCGCGGCTTTCCCAGTCAACATCGCATCGATCGGTCAAGTGACCTGCTGGAACAGGGCTTGCGTAAGCCCTAGATGATACCCGTGTTACGAAAGCAATCACTCGAGCGGTCCCTCCAAGATCGATTCGGGTCTCGCACAAACCATAGGGTGTACCGACGAAGAAGCGCAGCCGAACCCCACTCAAATCAGGTTTCATGAGCGACCGCTCTCGAGAGGCTGCGATATCGTTGCCACTTGGCAGATGACAATCACGGGAGAAAGACAATATGCGTACATCGCATCGACGCGTCAAAATGAATCGTCCGTTCCGGCTCCTCGCCCTGGCGCTGGGAGTGCTCGTAGGGATAGCCGGCCTCTGCTGGGCGGAAATACCAGGCCAACCAACCTCCCGAACTGTTTCATGCACGAGCGTATACAAGAAGAAGGCCGTGCCGGCAAAAACTCTTCGCGCGATCGTGCAGTCGCACCGTCAATGGCTGGAAGAGCGATACAATCAAAACTCTCACCGGGCAGATCTGTGCAGGGCGGATCTTCATCGAGCTGCGCTCAATGGGGCAGACTTGGAGAGAGCGAACCTCGAGGGCGCCAATTTGCAGCACGCCAATCTGTATCAAAGCAGTTTGGCGCATGCACGTTTGTCAGGAGCGGATCTGACCAGCGCCGGCCTCGAGGACGGCAACCTGTCCGGAGCCGATATGCGACATACCCGGTTATCCAGGGCGAATCTGTTTCGGGTGATTGGGGATGAGGCGGCACTATTCGACAGCGTGTTGGTCGGAGCCCAGTTGCACGAATCAAGCTTCGAGCGGACACACTTCGAAGGCGCCGATCTCACTGCGGCCGATTTTACGAATGCCAACGTGGTCGACAGCTATTTTTACGGCGCGAATCTTTACCAGGCCACGCTCACTGAGGCTGACTTTTCGGGAACCGATCTCCGCCAAACACACCTCGTCAAGGCGAATCTGACTAAGACCAACCTGCAGGGCGCGTTGCTCGACGGGGCACACCTGCATGGAGCTCGTCTCCTGGAAGCAGATCTCGAAGGCGCCTATTTCGATGAAGCCGATTTGACGGAAGCCAATCTTCGCGGTGCACTGCTCAGAGGAGCGGATCTCCGCTTCACCAATTTGCATTCAACAGGCTTACAGTACGCCGATCTCGAAGGCGTCAACATGGAAGGCGCGCAGTTCGTGAAGACCAATGCGCAATCTGCCAATATGACGATGACGATTTTGTACCACGCGGTGCTGGACGATGCTGATTTGCGGGATGCCCGGTTGCACAATGCCGTTCTCATCGGGGCACGAGGTAGGGGAACCATCTTCACGAAGGCGGACTTGACGGGTGTCTATGCGCCGGCAGTCGCACTGCACGGCGCATCCTTCAATGAAGCCCAGTTGGAGGGAGCAAACCTCGTGACGGCAGACCTGCGGGCCTCGACCTTCCACCACGCCAACCTGACTCATGCCAACCTACAGGAGGCCAATCTCCAAGACGCATCATTTTCTGGAGCGGATCTCACCGCCGCCAGACTCGACGGTGCCGATGTCCGGCATACCGTCTTCCATGGGACCAATCTATCAGGAGCACTTGGTTTGACTCAGGCGCAACTCGACAGTGCCTGCCTGGACGAGTTCACCAAGTTACCTCCAAACCTCATCCGTCCGGCACCATGCACACCGTCTAAGAAGGCCCGGCCACGCTAGGATGCGAAGATCCAATTGACTGACGTGTTCGAAGACCGAGACGTTACGAGCAATCGTATGCGCATCAGTTTGGCTGGTAGCTCAAAGATAGCGACAGTCTTGAAGGCGTCGTCGTTCAAGGGCCCCTCAAGTGGAAGCGAACTAACAACCCGCAGGTCAGTACACACTCCGCCTAAACCACCGTTTCCTTTGACGCCATCGGCCTTCAGGGCTACCCTTCAAATACGCTACGCAGGTCCTACACTTAGAGAATTGCCGGATGCAAGAGTTCAAGAACATCCTGGCTTCCCCCACAAATGTTGAGCGCCTTATCCTTGCTGG
>Ga0075434_100005771_pt1 | contig 11306 bp, 12 predicted proteins | sample RhiMethybrSRZTD3_FD_75298 | JGI IMG/M metagenome (GOLD analysis project Ga0075434, IMG submission 75298) | Populus rhizosphere microbial communities from Tennessee, USA - Rhizosphere MetaG P. TD hybrid SRZTD3 | ecosystem: Host-associated > Plants > Roots > Rhizosphere > Soil | place: USA...
GTCTATGCCAAGGATCTGTTCAGTGTTTGCACTTCCGGGCGTGGTTATCACTTTCACTACGTAGAAACGTCGGCGCACACTGTCGATAGCCGACAGGAAAGCATCAAACGCAGTGCTGGCATCGCCCACAGTCTCTTTCACCTGAACACCGCCGGTTACCGGATCGATGCTTACGAAATCATTGCCTTCCAACCCGTAAAGCAGATTGTTGGACGAGTCCCATTGCATCACGAATGGCGCTGGTGAGTTCAACGGGAATTGCTTCTGAATTTCTCCAGAGGAAACATTTACGCCCAGCAAAGTTGCCTCATTGCTGGACGAAAAACGTATGCAATAGAAAAGTCCGGCTTTCGAATCAAACGAGGAAGCATTGCTAAAACTAACGCTTAAATCACCTAGTTGCAGAATGGGCGTCACAACTAGGCTTGAGGGATCCACGACGACGAGGTCGTTTGTGGTGTGATCAGAGCTTAGGGTAGTAATCGCAAGAAGTCTTTTTGAAGTTGCATCCCATTGCCAATCGAATCCGCCAGGAATTGATAGCGTCTGTGTGCTGATCAAATCTCCCGTCTGTGTGTCCAGCGTTAGAAGGGACCAAATGTTGTTTGTAGCATCCAGCCGAGGAACATAGAAATGATGGTTTTCTGCGTCCGTAGCTGAACCGAAGAATCCTGAGAGCTCGTTTCCAATCGAGTGCACGATGCTGAACTGTTCTAGGCTGGTTGTCAGTAGCAGAAATTGATTTGGACAGCAACTGCTCACACCAAAAAGCTTGGTAACCTCAATATCCGTCGAGCTCTTCGCTTGTTGATAGGTCGCTGTGATAACGGTAGATCCGGCGCCTGCTCCGGTGAGCAGTCCGCTCATGCTTACAGTGGCCACAGCATCCGATGACGAAGACCAGATCGCTTTCGTGGTTACATCCCTGGTAGATCCATTTGCATCTTTTACAACTGCCGAGAGCTGTTGTGATGCCCCCGCTTGCATGGCACTTTGGGGTGCGATTACCTGAAGGGTAGCTGCACCTGTTCTCTGCGATGACCCACCGCATGCCGCTGCTCCCATCAGAGAACCGAATGCCACAAATGCACCCGTTATGCTGAGGACTCGCATACTGTATCAAGCGCGTGCTAACGCTATCACATCACTGTGATGGTCGTGTTAGTGGAGTCTTGAGTGGCTGCCGAAATTCCTGTGACCGTGACCGTGTACAAGCCGGGGGTGTACCGCCTGTCGTGTGATGGTCGGTGTTCCGACCACAACCAACGTCCAAAAGTACGCCAACCTGAACACCGATAGCATGGTCGGCTCAAGCCTGAGTGGAATCGCTTTCCATGTGTCGTCTCACTGGATCTGTTCACTGATACTTTGAAGGAATGCTTGCTGCTGATTGGCAGGCAGGAAGTGGAACGAGCGGGAAAGTGCCCGCAGGAGGACGTCCGAATCTCCGTCGGTCAAATTAGCTCCGGCCAAAAAGTCCGCGCAAATCATCTCCAGACAGTAGCCGCGGGACTTATCATTTCCGAGCATCAAGGCCGCGGTTTCGAGTGCCTGCTAGATCACCGGGATCTGGCTTTTGTACAGCTTTCCACCTCCCGCCGGAACTGCTCCTTGGGCATTTCGCGAGCTTTGTGCAACCAGGTTGCACAATCGAAGTTCTGACCATCCCTCCGGCGCGCCAGCTTGGCCAATTCCAGCCCTTTGCTCCAGCCCACCTGCTTCAACTCTCGCTTCACTTCTGGCGGCAGATGCTCATGAATGGACATCATTGATACGGCTTGTTTTTCGGACAAGGCTCCGCCAGAACTGCAGGCGGAAACGAAATTCGAGGAGGCCGAGGAAAGATTAGCCGGTGTTGAAAGCCAGCGCCGCGTTGTGGAACAGAGCTTGAAACGGCCAGCCGGTAGCGAGGTGAACGCGGATGCAGCGGGCAGTCTGGCGGATGCGGGCACCGATTTTGAACAGCTGGGCGCGCAGAGTTTCGATCTGGGCCGAGCGCCAAGGTTGCGGCAACTGGTGACGGAAGAAGTTGACCAGGTTGTAGGCGGCTCCGTGCAGCAGCAGACGGAAGGCGTTGGCCAGGAAGCGATGACAACTCAGGCGGTCGGCGCAGAAGCTGTTCTTGAATTCCTCGATGCGGTTCTCGCACTCGCCGCGGTCGTTGTAAAAGGCAAACACCTGCCAAGCACGTCCTGAGCCGTTGGTCACGACAAAACGCAGGTTGGTTCCGGCAGCGGAGTGTTCGGCCTTGTAACAGATGCGGCGCTGACGGGACCAGCTGCGGGCGCGGTCGTGAAAGCTGGAAAAGCTGCGCTGCGGCACTTGAGTACGGCGATACCGCCGCTTTAACTGTTTTTGCCGCGGTTGGGCGCGCTGTTGGAAGACCCAGTCCCGATGGCGTACTCGATGTGGAAGAACTCGCAGAACTGGTAGAGAAGTGGAAAAGCGAAGCCGGCGTCGCCGCGCAGCTGGATCTTCACGCCGGGAAAAGCGGACTGCATTCGTGGCACCAAGCGCAGCAGCATGGGCACGATGCGGGCATGGCTGGAGGCGTTTCCCGGACGCAGTCGCGCCGCCAGCAAGCATCCGCTGTGGCGCTCGAAAATCAGCATGGGGTGATACATGTGCTGGCCGTAAGCGCCGTTGAAGAAGCTGAGTTGCTGCTGGCCGTGGGTGGGATCGTCGGTGGAGTCGAGGTCGAGCAGAATCTCGCCGCGCGAGCGGACTTGATCGCCGCAGAGACGGATGAACTGCTCGCATCAGGTGTCGCTCAGGCGAACCAGGTCGCGGCCGGAAGGCGCATTCTCCCAGCGGCTGAGCGTGGGCTGCGAGCCCAGCGCGTCGCCCAGTTTCTGGTCGGCGATGATCTGCAGCAGCGGATCGTCGCGCAGACGGTCGGCGTCGTTGGCATCTTCGTAGCCGGCGACGATCTGATAGATACGCTGCCGCAGCAAGGTCTGCGAGTCGTGACGCACGCGATCCTCTTGCCCGGATCGCTGAGCCCAGCGGCCAGCTCACGAGTCAGATGATGACGCTGATCGAAGGCACGCAAGGGCAATAGACCGGCATCACTGGTGATCTGGCCGCCAGAAAAATCGGCGCGGATGGGTTGATGGCGGTAGAAGGAGAAGTTCAGTTGTGGTAGAGCACTTTGTGTCAAGCGATGGATGCTCCGGAGGGAATGCTGGGTCCTCGAAACCCAGTGTTCATCAACCTTTTAGAGCATCCTTTGTTTTTTGGCTAGAGACTTCGTGAATAATCCAGGCTAGGCCAACAGAGAACCGAATGTTGAACGCCTCAGAATACGTGTAGCCCACAAGACCTTAGAGGCGTGCTTGAACCAGATTGACTCGACCCGGCTGACAGCCTACTATGCTGTCGCATCGCTGTGGGCGTGGGCAGACGGGGCATTCCCCGAGACAGTTCACTTCCGCCCGCGCGTGCTACAATGCGCCCTTGGTGCGAGGTATTCGCAGTGTTTCACCCTACTCTTCGCAAGTCTCTGAATTTTGTTCTGCCGCTTTTAGTCGTTGCCCTCATTGCGGAAAACATCATTTTGTTACGCCAGAATCATCGCCTAAAGACCGAGTTGCCCTTACCTTCCGCATTGGCCGTACATCGCGAGGAACCGCTGCGCGATATCGGGGGCGTCGGTTTCGATGGCAGGTTCCATACCGTTGAAATGCCTCGCTCCGCTGCTGAGCACCTACTGGTCTTCACCTTCGGACCGCGATGTCCCGAGTGCGTCTTGAGCGAATCACTCGACGCAGGTTTGAGCGAGCAGGCCAAGAAACTGGGGTGGCGCACCGTGTGGATCAGCCGCGGCAGTCTTGAGGAAACCCGCGCATTCTGCAACGCAAGCGGCATCCCTCTGGAGGAAACACTCGTGAATCCCCCCTATCCCACTTACCTCAGGCTCGGGCTCGCTGCCGTTCCTCAGCTTGTGGCCGTCGGCGAAAATGGCAAGGTTGACGAAGTCTGGTTAGGACGCCTCACAGCCGAGTCCGCGAAATCAGCGGCGCAGTTCTTGTCGGACCACCCCGGCGTGCAAGCCAGCAACAGCGCACGCACATCGTCGCCTTGACGCACTTCTAGCATGCCATTCCAATCTCTGGTCGAACTTCACACAAAGGAGAAATGAACGATGCAAACCATCACAAGAGCAGTCCTCGCTGTTGGCCTGTTCGCCTGCGTCGTCGTGAGCGCAGTGCAGGCCAAATCCAAACCTCCACACGTGGGATGCACAATCAGCAACGGAGCATGCGTGTCGGTGAACTGCCCGGAGTGTGGCCCAGCCTTTCCAGCCACCTGTACATGTTTACGCTAGCAAGGACCATAGGCGAAGCGCCGCCGCACGAAACTCTAACTCGGTTTTCACAACCAAATGAGGCGATGCCCTCGTCGTGAGCGAGGGCATTTTCATTGGCCTACATTCAGATTGAAGCGCGCGGTGAGCAGACGCGTTGTTTGCAGTCTCGAAATCTGCCGGGTTAGTTAGATCTCGGATCGTTCAGGATTCTGCAATAAACAGGCCGGCACTTTGAGTGTCGGGCTGGATAAAAAAATTGCAATCTCTGCGGCTATGCGTTCACGGCTTTTTTCTTGCCAAGTCTAACGGTCTCGTCCCTGACGCATTCCAACTGTTCCGAATCCGGGGCTAAGGAGCGGAAACAGATACGAGCCTTTTCTGACAGTTCGCCCAGCTCGTTTTCCGCAACAAACCTGTGAAAAAAATATCGCTCCGGACTGATGCTCTTCCCATTTACAAAACTTTTTGAACGAGAGAATTTGTACAAACGAAAAAGGACCGTTAGCAGTCTTGGTGGGTGTTGGCGTTCTAGGGCTTTCGTAGTAGCGCAAAGCCGTGGTCTCTGCCGTCGTTGCCGAAAGAGCCGCCAACCACGATCCCCCGAGCATTTATTCCGAGAGCGAAGCTTGCGATAGCGCCCGGGATGTCTATGGTCTGGACGTTTTCATCCCTGTGGACAAAACCGTGTATCGCGGAATCGACGTAATTCCCGACTAAATCTCCCCGCGCATTAGTCCCGACTAAGCTGGTGTTCACCGCTCCAGGAACACTGCGTTCCCTGATAAATATTTCTTGACACCTTATTAGGATATGAGGTTCTTATGTCACTGCGCTTTGGGCTCGTCCCATGGAGGGGTTTAATGGAACTTCCAGGCGTTCGCGTAATTGCTCTCGCCATCGTCGTCGATGTCCTAATTAATGTCCTCACATCGGTTTCTGTGAACGCGCAGGTTGAATCGGGCAAAATCGTGGGCACAGTCCGCGATAGTTCCGGTGCGCTGGTGACAGGTGCGGATGTCACCGCAATCGAGAACCAGACCAACGTGTCACAAAAAGCCAAGACGGACAACAGTGGCGAGTACGTCTTCACAGAACTGAAGCCCGGCATTTATTCCGTGCTCGTGGAGCATGCTGGGTACAAGAAGGCAGAACAGACGTCCTTCAAGCTGGATGTCAATCAGGTGCTGCGCATTGACTTCACCCTCACGGTGGGGTCGGTGCTGGAAAAGATTGAAGTGACCGCTGTGGAGCCGCTGGTCGAATCGGAAACGTCGTCGCTGGGACAAGTAGTTGAACGGACCCGAGTTAATGATCTTCCGCTCAATGGGCGAAATTTCATCGAACTCGCCTATCTCACACCTGGAGTGAACGCTGGGCCCGACGGAATCGTGCAACAAGGCGGGATTCCGGAGAACGAGCGCGGCAATGGCGCGGTGCAAGTAAACGGTCTGACCGCCACCAACAACAACTTCTTACTCAATGGGTTCGACAACAACGAGCAGCAGATCGGCTTCGAAGTCATCCAGCCGGCGATCGACGCGATCCAAGAGTTCAAAGTTCAGACGAACAATTTTGGCGCCGATATTGGAAGAGGCGGCGCGGTCGTGAATGTTGTGCTCAAGTCCGGAAGCAACAACTTTCATGGTGGAGTCTACGAATTCCTGCGAAACTCGGTATTTGACGCTAAGAATTTCTTCGACGATCCAACGCTCCCGATTGTGCCATTTAAGCAGAACCAGTTTGGAGGCACCTTCGGCGGCCCTGTAAAGAAGGATAAGACGTTTTTCTTCGGAGATTACCAGGGAACCAGGATCCGGCAGTCTGAGACTGATATCTCCTTCATTCCTCCAGAATCAGAGCGCAATGGTGATTTCAGCGATCTGTGCGCGAGCGGGTTTGATGGTTCTGGTGTTTGCCTGGATCGTGATGCACAGGGGAATGTAATCAATCAGATCTACAACCCATGCACTCCCGGCACAGGCATTTCCGGGGTCGCCTGCACACCTGCAACTTCAAGATCGCCATTGCCCAACAACAGAATTCCGCAAAACATGCTGGATGCCGCGGCGCTCAATGTATTGGCACTGTTTCCGGCGGCACCCAATGTCGCGGGCACAAACAACCAATTCCTGTTCAACCCTGTGCGGAAAAACAATCAGGATTCCTTCGATATTCGTGTGGACCACCAGTTGACCGAAGGGGACAGCCTTTTCGGCTTCTTCAGTTTCGGCAACGTCGATTCCATTCACCCGGATCCATTGCCGGGTCTCGCGGGAGGAGGATCATTTTCGGGGCACATCAAGAATAAATCGAAGGCGGCGGGAATCAGCGATGTTCACTCCTTCTCCGGGACGAAGGTCAACGAATTTAAGCTGGGGTACATGCGTTACGAGGTGAATGCCATCCAGAATTTCGCAAATCAGGCGGTGTCGCAGAACCTCGGCATTCCAGGGATCAATGACTCCAGTAACCCGATCGCTACCGGCGGATTGACGAACATCAACATCTCAGGTTTTTCAAGTTTGGGAAATATCTGCTGCTTTCCGGAGTTTCTGAAGGAAAACAATTATGAAGTGCTGGATGCTTTCACCTATATTCGAGGGCACCATGCGATCAAGTTCGGCGGCGATCTGAAGTTACGCAGGCACGGGTTCTTCCAAGCACTGAATCCCACTGGGGTGATGAACTTTGACCAACAGTTTACGGCGGACCTGAATAACCCCAGTCAGCAGACTGGGAACGCACTGGCTACTTTTGAACTGGGATATCCGATTTTTGCTGGCCGTGACCAGCAGAAGCAATCGTTTGGGATGAGTTGGTGGGAGGTGAGCGCCTACGCGATGGATGATTTCCGTGCCTCCTCGAAACTAACCTTGAACCTCGGCCTGCGGTATGACGTGTTTACACCGATGGTCGAAGATCGGAATCGGCTGGCAAATTTCAATTTTGCCACGGGATTTTTCGTTGCTCCCGGGATGCCCGGAGTGAGCCGCTCGGGAAATGTCGTCACCGATCTCAACAACCTCGGTCCCCGTGTTGGCTTTGCTTACACGCCATGGGACGACAACAAGACTGTCGTGCGCGGAGGCTTTGGAATCTTCTACAGTCTGCAGGCGGATCAAAACGACACTGAATTAGCCTACAATCCTACGGGATTGTTCTTTAGCCAGAACATCAATAATCCGGCCAGCACTCCTGGTACCCGTCTTTCTGCTGGTGTGTTTCCGACGCCGATTTATCCCACAATTCAGAGTCCATCAGGGCGAACTAGCGCAGCGCCATTCAATAACCGAACACCCTACGTCGAGGAATGGAATATCAACATCGAGCGCATCCTGGTTAAAGATGCGGCGTTACAGGTGGCGTATGTCGGGACACACGGCGTAAAGTTGGCTTTCTTGAGCAATCTGAACCAACCTGCCCTCCCTCTGGACAGCAATTTTTCTGACAGCACCGGGAACTTCGGTCGTCCCTACTTCAGCACGGTGCCGGATGTGGCGGGCATCCGCACGGAAAGTCACCAATACGCGTCCATCGCCCATGCCTTGCAAGTGAAGCTCGAGAAGAGATTCTCATCCGGTTGGACGATGTTGAACGCGTACACCTGGCAGCACACGATCGGGCAAACTGAAGAGAACGAATTTCTCGAGCCACAAGATACGCACAACCTGGCGGCGGAGCGAGGTGACAATGCTCCCGACTACCGTCATCAGTTCAGTTCGGCATGGTCGTACGAATTGCCGATTGGGCCCGGCAAGCGCTTCCTGAGCAGCGCAGGCCCGTCGCGCTGGCTCTTTGGGGGATGGCAACTCAATGGCATCGTGACGGCGCACACGGGACAGGCAGTGACACCGCTCCTCTCATCAGATTTCTCGAACACCGGATCAGGCGCGTATCGTCCTGATGTAATCAGCGATCCCTATAAAGCGGGACCGGTGCCGTCCAACCCGGATTCGAGCTGCGCACAGACGATTTCACAGGGGGGGCGCGCAGCCGATCAGGTTCACACGCTCGCGACCTGGTATAACCCCTGCGCCTTCGCTGTCCCCCCCTTATCTCCGGGGCAGACCTTTGCCCACGTGTTCGGTAACGCGCGCCGGGGTGGTCTGCGCGGGCCGGGAAGCTATAACATTGATTTCTCCGTCTTTAAGGATTTCAAGTTCAGTGAAACCCGGAACCTGCAGTTCCGCGCCGAAGCATTTAATCTGTTCAACCATCCGCAATTTGGCACTCCAGCCAACACCGTGGACGTTGCCGACTTCTCCGGGCAGATCACAAGCGCGGGCCGGGGACGCGAGCTTCAACTGGCGCTCAAGCTGACGTTCTAGAATGGCCGTTGATGTCGCGGAGCGGAATCACAAGAAAACGTTCATGAGTACCGGATCAGATGACAGAGGGCCTCGTCGCGACAGAGTAATGGTGGTGTTCGCGGCGTTAGTGTGCCTGTGTGCCCACGGTGGACGCGCTGAAACAAGGGCCGACTTACCAAATGAGTCCTCAACGTCCCGTTCCAGCGCCGGACCGCTTCCAGCAGTCAGTCTCGACGGCAATTATTTTTCGCGCGGCGGACACCGTTTCATTCCCGTCGGCGCTAATTGGGTGCCAGCGAAAGCCGCGATGCAGTGGCCGACACAGTGGGATCCCCGAGCAATCGAGTCCGATTTCGCGCGCATGCACGAACTGGGCATCATTACCATCCGCCTCGATTTTGTATGGGCCTGGATCGAGCCACGGCCGGGCGACTACAATCCAGAGGCTTTTCGTGCCCTCGATTTCCTGATCTCACTGGCACATCGTTATCAGATTTACCTTCATCCGTGTCTTTTGATTGGTGGTGAAGTTGGGGAAGCATATTGGGACGTGCCCTACCGGCAGGGCAGGCATCCGCATTCTGATCCGGACATGCTGCGGATCGAAACTGATCAATGTCGCCGAGTTGGCTCGCCGCTACGGGAAGGAGACTGCAATTCTCGCCTGGGACCTGACCGACGAGCCGCCCTTCTGGATCGTTGCGGACAGCACCACGGATGCGATGGCGATCAACTGGACGCGGCTGCTCTCCTGGTCGATTCGGAGGTACGACACACTGCATGCGATCGTGGTTGGCACCAGCATGGAAGACGTGGGACACGGGCCCTTTCGTCCTGACAACGTCCGCGAAGAAGCCGATTTTTTTAGTGTTCACCCGTACTCCATCTATGCGCCGAAACTTTTCCCCGATGCCATGCTTTCGGAACGCGGTACGTATGGAGCGGCTTTCGAGACGGCTCTTTCCGGCAGCGCTGGGCGCCCTGTCATGGTGCAAGAGGTCGGGGCGTCTTCGGCTCAATATGATCCCGAGCAGATTGCACTGGTCGGAGCAAGGCACTGCCAACTGGATTTCCGAGTTCTTGTGGAGATATCACGCCTATGATCCCCACACGACGGGAGCGACTGCGGTCTCCTGGTTTTGGGGATTGCTTACGGTGGGGTGCTTCATCGGCATGTTGCTGCTCAAGATCTTTGACAGCCGAAGAGTGCTGATCGGGTTTTCTCTGTCGGCCATTTTGTGTCTGACAGCGGCGCTGTTCGGCCCTTCGCAGCTTGCGCTGTACGCGTTTCCCGGCATAGGTCTGTTCGGTTCCATCATGTGGCCTGTGCTGGTTTCTCTAGCGTTGAATTCTGTGTCGGAGCATCACGGACCGTTCGCCGGAGTCTTGAACACCGGAATCATGGGCGGCGCGGTCGTGCCTCTAATTATTGGCCGAATCGGCGATCATTTCGGGCTGCGTACGGGACTGGCTTTTCTCTACATCACTTTTGGATGTGTGCTGTGTAGGTTTCTGGGCAAAGCCGCTTATCACTAACGCAACCGTCAGCCTGAAAAGACCCGTCGCGGAACCTGTCTCTTAGGACAAACACAATGCGTTCAAATGCCTACACGCACCCTCTTGCCTTGCTGGTCTTTATGCTCGCGGCTGTCGGCGAGTTTGCGCAGTTCGCTCCAGGATCACCCAGCGTCCCCTACATAAATTTGACCACGCCACGTCGCGTGCTCCCCGATGCGCAAACGTGGGAAGGCGACCAGTTTCCACACACTCTGAGCGTCCTTCAACTCGAGCGCGGCGGATTTCGCTACTGGGGATGGTACGGATTGAACAATGGCCGCGGCATCGGTTTGGCGCGCAGCAACGATCTGCTGAAGTGGACGAAGTACGAACAGAACCCGCTGTGGACGAATGCTCGCTGGCCTTCGGTCATGGAGAAAGCGGACCCGAAGCGCAAGAGCACGCTGTACTTTGCTATTACACGCGATTATGACACGCCGAGCAGCTATATTGTGCTGGCTTCGTCCGAAGACGGCATTCATCTGCGAGAAGAGAAGGTGCTGGTCCAAGCCGTTCCCAACCAGCGCAATCAGAATCCGAACCTTTTCCGTGACCCGCGTTCACGTCGATTGTTCCTGACCTTTTATCGCGGGAACGATCATGACCATTTCGAGATCGTCAGCAAGAGCGCAACCACGCTTCAAGGTCTCGACGGCGCCAAGGAGAAAATCCTGATGACGTCGACCGAAACGATAGCTGCGCCCACCCTGCTCTATGTCAAGCACGCGAAGAATGCACAAACGAAGAGATCTGGGATCTACTATTTGGCGACCGAGATCTATCCGCATCGTTATACCGCCAATCCTGAGGGCGAGTGGCAGGTTAAGGTGTTCGCTGCCGATTCGCCGGACGGTAACTTTCAACCGGTAGCATCGAATCCCATATTGCGTGGACAGCGCGCCTGCCTATTCCAGCACATCTTCGCCAACCGATTTTATGGATTCGACTGTCACCTAGAAGATCCCGATCATTGGGTATTAGAGGAGGTCGAGGGTCCTCTGCCTTAGCTCTCAGCTCAGTATGACCCAACTCAATGCAGAGCCGAGGGGTGTGGGTTAAGTGGACGTTACCGTTTGCCCGCTTTTGCGAGAGCCCGCTCGATTTCATCATCCATGATGTCCTGCTGTGCT
>Ga0075434_100005778_pt1 | contig 11302 bp, 9 predicted proteins | sample RhiMethybrSRZTD3_FD_75298 | JGI IMG/M metagenome (GOLD analysis project Ga0075434, IMG submission 75298) | Populus rhizosphere microbial communities from Tennessee, USA - Rhizosphere MetaG P. TD hybrid SRZTD3 | ecosystem: Host-associated > Plants > Roots > Rhizosphere > Soil | place: USA...
CGCGAGGTCGCCGGCGAACATCCGCAGCGGATTCAGCGGCGGGAACCCCCATGTCTGGCCCTTCGTGAAGAACGTGTCCGGCGGCGCGCCGCCCGAGACCCCCATGGCGAACGCGTCCCGGAAGCGCCAGGTGTCGTACCCGGACGCGTGCACGCCGAGCGGCATGTCGAGGTAGGGGCCGGCACCGCCCTCTGCGACCCGGGCGAGCTGCTCGGCGCAGAGCCACTGCACATACGCGTGGTAGCGGGCGGCCGGCTCGCCCTCGTCCCCGGCGTCCGGATCGCCGCGCCATTCGCGCCACCCGCCGCCCTCGCGCTCGCAGCGGGCCCGGAACGCGGCGTAGGCGCGCAGGTCGGGCTGGGCCTCGAGGTGGCGCTCGAACGCCTCGAGCCTGGGGCCGGCGAGGGCTGCGAGCAGCGCCTCGAGGATCGCCCGCTTGGCGGCCATGGCGGCCGCGTAGTCGACCAGCGGCCCCGGCGCCGGCGGCCCGGCGTCGAGAAGGAGGCGGGCGGAAGTGCTCGCCTCCAGCTCGGGGACGACCGCGGGATCGACGTAGAGCTCGTTCCAGAAGAGCCGGCTCACCGGCGCGTACGGGCTGGGATCGAACGGCCGGTCGAGGAAGGCGGCGAAGAGCGGCGTCGACCCCACCGTCCGGCCGCCGTAGCCGGCCGTCCAGGCGGCGAGGCGGCGAAGGCCGCTGAAGTCACCCGGGCCGAACGGCCCCGGCAGGGCGTACAGCGGCAGGAACACGCCCCACGACCGGCCGGCCGCCACATGGGCCCGCCGCGGCGCCGAGACGACGAGCACCGTGGCCTCGGTCCCACCCGCCGAGAGTTGCAGGGTGTGGTAGCCGGCGGGCATCCTGGCGAGTCGAAGCGGCGCGCCCGGGGAAGCGGTGCCGCGCCGCTCGCCGCCGTCCTCGAGCGCGAGCGTCCACTCCACGATGCCGGGCGCCCGAAGCGGGATCGATGCCGAGCCGCCCCATGCAACCGCGACCGGCTCCGCCAATTGGCCGTCGCGCCCGGCCCGGAGCGACCGCAGCGCCTCCGCCGCGCCCGCCCCATCCGGGCCGACCTCGTGGCCGAGCGCGGTCAGCACCGCGGCGAGCGCTTCGTCCGATGCGCGTCTGCGGCGGCCGCGGACGTCGGTGTAGCTCCGCTGCACCCCCGCCTCGCGCGCCAGCGCCGCCGTCGCCGCAGTCCGGTGGCCGCTCACTCCGCCAGCAGCTCCTCGAGCCCGCGGACCGGGATCAGCACCCAGTCGGGGCGGTTGTCCAGCTCGTAGCCGAGCTCGTAGACCGCCTTCTCGAGCAGGAAGAGGTCGAGCAGGCGCCCGAACTCGGCGTCGTCCTCCGGCACGATGCCGGCCGGGGCGACGGCCTCGCGGTAGGCGCGCAGGAATGCCGCCGACACCCAGCCGCGCCAGGACAGGATCCACGCCTCGGGCAGGCCGCCGACCGCGTCCTCCCGGCCGCTCTCGCGGAAGACGGCGGCGTACGCGGCGTAGTGGAACGAGCGCAGCATGCCGGCGACGTCCTGCACGGGCGAGCGCTTCAGGCGCCGCTGGCCCAGCGGCCGCGCGGGCTCGCCCTCGAAGTCGATCATCACGACGTCGCGGCCGGTCCACAGCACCTGGCCCAGATGGAAGTCGCCGTGCGTGCGGATCCTGAGGCCGGTGAGCGGCCGCTCGAGCAGCGTCCGCATCCGCGCCAGCGCGCGCTGCTCGCCGGTCTTGACGCCCGAGAGCTCGGCGACGTCGCCGCCCGCCCGCCGGGCGGCTGCGAACACGCTCCGGATGAGCGTCCGCACGGACTGCACGAGCGCGCGCTGCTGGAGCACAGAGAAGGGCTCGGGCCTGAAGGCGGGATCGTCCCGGGCGGAGGCGAGCGCGACGTGCATCTCCCCGGTCCGCTCGCCGAGCAGGCGGGCGAACTCGAGGTGCGCGCCGATCGCGTCCCGGGCCTCGGCGGGAGGCTCGCTCCGCGATGCCTCGACGATCGACGCCGGTATCGGCGCGGGCTCCACATGCTCGCTGGCGAGCGCGCGCTCGAGGAAGCGGATGACCTCGTCGAGCGTGTACGACCAGGCGTCGCCCTCGTTGGGGACGTAGCCCTGGAGGAAGCCGATCGTGCAGGGCTCGCCGCGACGGCGGTGGTACTCGAGCGTCCCGGCGGCAGGCGAGACGTTCGGGAAGCGGAGCCGCGTGAGAAGGCCGGTCAGCTCCGCCTCCGGGTTCGGGCCCGGCTCGATCCTCCGGAAGAGCTTCAGCACGAGGCTCTGGCCGAACGCGACCGAGCTGTTGGACTGCTCGGCGCCGAGCGACGCGGGCTCGAGCTCGACGCCGTCGCCCGTCATCCGGCGCAGCTCCGGCGTCCGGGTGACGCTCAGGGCGCCGTTTCGCCCTGCCACCCTGCGGCCTCGGCGGATGAGCTCGAGCAGGCCGCCGGCGAGCGCCGGGTCGGCGGCCCCCGGCAGAAGCGCAAACCGGGTGCTCTGCATCTGGAGGATCGCCACCGTCTCGTCGGGCACCCGGCCCTCGTCCTCTCCGAGCTGCCGGGCGATGAGCACGAGCGAGTACGTGTCCGGCTCGCCCTCCGTGAACTCGACCTTCACGAGGCACAGGTAGCCGGCCTCGCGGCGGCCCGACCCGGGGATCCGCACCGCCTCGTCCAAGATGGTCCGGCGGATCCGGCGCGACTTGCCCGCGAACCAGCGCCGCGAGGGCATGAACCGCACGAGCGCCTCCTCGAGCTGCCGGCGGCTGCGGCCCTCGAAGACCGCCGGCCAGCGTCCCGTCACGCGGATCTCCGGAATCGGCCCCGCGGCGTGCTCGACCTCATGCTCCGGCGGCGTGAGCGCGAAGACGTAGAAGTCGTGCGGGCCGAGCGCGAGCGCGTAGGGCGCGTCACCCCGGACGGCGGGGAAGATGCTGTGCCCGAGGAGCTCCTCGGGGACGAGGCCGTCGAGGCGGCGCAGGTCGAGTTCGACGTATTGGGCCCGCCGCGACAGGTTGGCGACCACGAGGATGCGCTCGTCGGCCAGCTCGCGCAGGTACGCCAGCACCTTGCGGTTCTCGGGGAGGAGGAACTCGAGCGACCCGCGGCCGAACGCCCGGAAGCGCTTGCGCAGCGCGATCATGCGCTTCATCCACCAGAGCAGCGAGCTCGCGTTCGCCTGCTGGGCCTCGACGTTCACGGCCCCGTACTCCGGGTCGCTGATCACCGGCAGGTAGAGCTGCTGCGGATTGGCGCGCGAGAAGCCGGCGTTGCGGTCGGCGCTCCACTGCATCGGCGTGCGGACGCCGTTCCGGTCGCCCAGGTAGATGTTGTCGCCCATCCCCAGCTCGTCGCCGTAGTAGATGACGGGCGTCCCGGGGAGCGAGAGCAGGAGCGCGTTCACGAGCTCGATGACACGGCGGTCGTTTCCGAGGAGCGGCGCCAGCCGGCGGCGGATGCCCAGGTTGATCCGCGCCTGGGGGTCGTCGGCGTAGGTGCGGTACATGTAGTCGCGCTCCTCGTCGGTCACCATCTCGAGCGTCAGCTCGTCGTGGTTTCGCAGGAAGATCGCCCACTGGCACCCCTCCGGGATCGCCGGCGTCTGCGCCAGGATGTCGATCAGCGGGTAGCGGTCCTCCATCCGCACGGCCATGAACATCCGCGGCATGAGCGGGAAGTGGTAGGCCATGTGGCACTCGTCCCCGTCGCCGAAGTAGGCGACGGCGTCCTCGGGCCACTGGTTCGCCTCGGCGAGCAGCATGCGGTTCTCGTACTTGCGGTCCATGTGGTGTCGCAGCCGCTTCAGCACGTCGTGGGTCTCGGGCAGGTTCTCGCAGTTCGTGCCCTCCTGCTCGTACAGGTAGGGCACGGCATCGAGCCGCAGCCCGTCCACCCCCATGTCGAGCCAGAAGTCGACGACCGCGAACATGGCCCGGCGCACCTCCCGGTTGTCCCAGTTCAGGTCGGGCTGGTGCGAGTAGAACCGGTGCCAGTAGTAGGCGCCCGCCGTCGCGTCCCACGACCAGTTCGAGCTCTCGAAGTCGCTGAAGATGATGCGCGCGTCGGGGTACGGGTCGGGCGAGTCGCTCCAGACGTAGAAGTCGCGGGCGTGGCTCCCCGGCCGGGCGCGGCGGGCGCGCTGGAACCAGACGTGCATGTCCGACGTGTGGTTCAGGACGAGCTCTGTGATCACACGCAGCCCGCGCCCGTGGGCCGCGCGCAGGAACGCGCGGAAGTCGCGCATCGTCCCGTAGTCGGGGTGGACCTCGCGGTAGGAAGCGATGTCGTAGCCGTCGTCGCGGAGCGGCGACGGGTAGAACGGCAGGAGCCAGATCGCGGTGACGCCAAGGTCCTCCAGGTAGTCGAGCCGCTGAGTGAGGCCGCGGAAGTCGCCGATGCCGTCGCCGTCCGAGTCGGCGAACGCGCGCACGTGCACCTCGTAGATGACGGCGTCCTCGTACCAGTGGGCGGGGCCGGAGACCTCGGATGTGCCGGCTGTGCTCATGCGAAGTACTCGAAGTCCTGCTCGCTGCGAAGGCGGCGGCGAACGTGGAAGAGGTGGGCCGGCGTACGCTCCGGGTCGAGCTCGACGTAGTTTCGCGGCCCGTGCCACACGTACGTCTCGCCGTCCAGTAGGTCGTGCACCTGGTACGGGTGGTCGGCGTCGATCCCGAGCTCGGCGAGCGGCAGGTCGACCCAGCCCGATTGCACGTGGTGCGGGTCGAGGCTCACCACGCCGATGACGATGTCGGCGAGGTCGGCGGTGTGCTTGCTGTAGGCGATGAGCGCGTCGTTTCCGATCCCGTGGAACCACAGCCGCTCGTTGGCCCGGAGGGCCGGATGGGCGCGACGGGCTGCGTTCACCGCCGTGAGGAGCGGCGCCAGCGAGCCGGGGGCGTCGATGTCCCAGGCGCGGAGCTGGTACTTCTCCGAGTCGAGGTACTCCTCGCTCCCCGCCCGCAGCCCGCGCTGCTCCACGAGCTCGAACGCCGGCCCGTAGACCCCGTAGCTCGCAGACAGTGTCGCCGCCAGGACGAGCCGGGCCGCGAACGTCGGCCGGCCGCCCACCTGCATCGCCTCGGTCAGGATGTCGGGCGTGTTCGGCCAGAAGTTGGGCCGGAAGTAGTCGGCGAGGCTCGTGGTGGTGAGCTCTCGCAGGTAGTCCTCGAGCTCGTGCTTGGTGTGCCGCCAGGCGAAGTACGTGTAGGACTGGCTGAAGCCGACCTTCGCCAGCCGCTCCATGACGCGCGGGCGGGTGAACGCTTCGGCCAGGAAGATGACGTCCGGGTGGTCGCGCTTCACCTCGGCGATCAGCCACTCCCAGAACGCGAACGGCTTCGTGTGCGGGTTGTCGACCCTGAAGACCGCGATGCCCTGCTCGATCCAGAACCGGACGACCTCAAGCAGCGCCTCCCAGAGCGCCTCCCAGGCCTCGCACTCGAAGTCGAACGGGTAGATGTCCTCGTAGCGCTTGGGCGGGTTCTCGGCGTAGCGGATCGTGCCGTCCGCCCGATGCCGGAACCACTCCGGGTGCTCGGACACCCACGGATGGTCGGGCGAGCACTGGAAGGCCAGGTCGAGCGCCAGCGCCATGTCGTGCTCCGCGCAGGCTGCGGCCAGGCTGCGGACGTCGGCGACGCTGCCGAGGTCCGGATGGACGGCCGTGTGCCCGCCCTCGGCGGCGCCGATCGCCCATGGGCTGCCCGTGTCGCCCGCCGCCGACTCGGGCGTGTTGTTGGGGCCCTTCCGCTTCGTCTGCCCGATGGGATGTACCGGCGGGACGTAGACGACGTCGAACCCCATCCCCGCGATCCGGGGCAGGGCTGCCTCGACATCGCGGAGCGTGCCGTGCGCGCCGCCCTCGCCGAGCGAGCGGGGGAAGAGCTCATACCAGGCGCTGCACCGGGCGAGCTGCGGCTCGACGCAGACGGTCACGAGGTCGGCCGACTCGACGGCGTGCGGCCGCGGGTCGTGCTCGTGCATGAGCTCGGCCAGTTCCTCGGCGAGCGCCGCCTCGACGGCCGGCCCGGGTTCGGCGCCACGGAGAAGCTCGCGCCACCCGGCGAGCTCTGCGGCCGCCTGCTCCGGCGCGGCACCCGCCGCGGCGTCGACCAGGCGCGCGCCGTCCTCCAGCTCGCCGCGCACGTCCTGCCCGGCGCTCACCCGCCGCTCGAGCTGCTCGCGCCAGGTGGCGAAGCCGTCGACCCAGCCCGTGACGCCGAACCGGTAGCACCCGAGCCGGTCGACCGTGAACGTCCCCGTGTAGCGGTCGTTTCCGAGCGGCCGCATGCGCGCCTCTCGCCAGCGCCGCTCGCGCTCGTGGCGGTAGCGCACGGCGGCGGCGACCACGTCATGACCGTCGGCGAAGACGTCGGCCCGCACCTCGACGACATCGCCGACGACCCGCTTCACCGGGAAGCGGCCGCAGTCGACCTCTGGCGCCAGGCCCTCGACGACGACACGACGGCGCCCGTCCTTCGGAGGGCTCATGCCTGCTCCGTACCCCGTTGCCACCGTTGGCACGCCCGGGTGCCCATCACCGGGCGTGAGGCTAGCCGATCGACGGCGGGCTCGGCGCCTCCCACGCCTCGAGCATGCTGCGGATCCGCCGCGCCGCGGCCGTCCCGGTCTCGATCGCGGTCTCGATGTAGGTGGTGCCGAGGTAGTCGCCGACGAGATGGACGGCGCCCAGCGGCTGCTCCAGCGCCGGCTGAAGCAGGTGCCGGCCCGGCCGCGGGTGCGGGAGCCCCGGCTCCCAGCGGCGGACGACCGTCTCGCGGACGAGCCCGCGCAGGGCCGGGAAGAGGGCGTGGAGGTCGTCCAGGAAGCGCCGCTCCACCTCCGCGTCGTCGAGGCCGGCGAGGTCGCGCGTGAGGCCGGCGGCCGCGTACACCATCAGGGTGCCGCCCGGCTCCCGCGCCCCGTCGCCGCGCACCACGTTGGCGGTGTTGAAGAGCATGTTGAAGGAGCGGCCGGGCGTGGCGGCGGCGTAGAGGCGGTCGTACGGCATCGGCGCCGTTTCGCCCGTGAGGAACGCACCGACCACGTACGGGCCGTAGGCGATGCCGTCGAGCGCTCGCGCCACCTCGGAGGGCAGGTCGGCCACTATCCGGCGCGCGACGGGCGCCGGGGTGGCGACGACGGCCGCCCGGGCGTGGACCGTCCGCCCGCGGCCGCCCTCCTCGAACGAGATGACCACGCCGTCCGGCGCCGGCTCGACGGCCGTGACCGGCGTGCCCGTCGCCAGCCGATCGCCGAGCGCCGCAGCGATCGCGTCGGGCAGGCGGCTCGAGCCGCCGACCATCGTCCGGGTGAGGCCGCGTGCGCGATCCCAGACGAGCTGGAAGTACCCGATCCCATAGCCGGCCGACACCTCCTCCGGCTCGCCCGACGAGCGCCGGATCGTCGCGCGGAAGACGGCGTCGACGGCCGGCCGCACCGGGCCGAGGAACTCCGAGAACGTCCGGCCGTCGCGGAAGGCCAGCACGCGGGCGCGCCGGTCGGCCTCCGACTCGCCGGGCCGAAGCCGCGAGACGCGCGCGTACTCGGCGACCGCCAGCCGCAGCCGCGCGCCGGCGCGGACGAGCGCGATCCGGTCGAGAGCCGGGAGCGGCACGCGGAGCGGATAGGTCTCGACCCGTCCGCCGGCGAGCAGCCGCCCGCCCACCGCAAGGCCGGCGAGGACGCCCGGGAGCTCGCGAGCCTCCACTCCCGTCGCCGCGAGCAGTCGGCCGGTGGCGGTCTCGGGCCCGCCCACCACGTGCCCACCGAAGTTCAGCCAGTACGGCCCGCGCGGCTCGGACATGAGCCGCCCGCCGGCGCGGGCGGAGGCCTCGAGGACGATCACGTCGCGGTCGCGCAGCTCCCACGCGGCCGAGAGGCCGGCGATGCCCCCGCCGACCACGACCACCTCTGCCCGCTCGGGGACCATCGGGAGCGAGGGTAGTGGATGCGTGGCCCGCGGCCCGGCCGGGAAGGGAGAATGCAGCGATGGCTGGAGGCGGACGAACGCACTCGGTGTTCCTCGGGGGCCCCGGCGTGCGCTACGAAGAGCGTCCGCCGCACCCGGCGCTCGCGCCCTGGGTGGCAGTGCACTGGCGGATCGAGGCCGATGTCGACTTCGAGCTCCGCATCCCGCCGGACGGCTGCATGGACGTGATCGGCGCCGACGCGATCGGCTCCTTTACGACGTTCGGCGTCGCGCGCCTGCCGGCCGGAAGCGTCTCGAGCGGCATCCGCTTTCATCCCGGCGGCTTCCCGGCGCTCTTCGGCATCCCGGCCAGCGAGCTCCTCGACCTGCGCGTGCCCCTCCGCGACGTCGTCCGGCGATGCCGATCGCTCGAGCGCCTCGCGACGGAGGCGGCGCCGCCCGACCCGCTGGCGAGGGCCGTCTGGTCGGCCTCCGATCTGGGGACGATCGCGCGCAGCTTCGGGTACGGCGAGCGCCAGCTTCGGCGCCGGATCGTGGCCGCCACCGGGCACGCGCCGAAGCGACTCATGCGAATCGCGCGGATGCAGCGCCTCCTCCTGGACGGCCGCGGCGAGAGCTGGGCCCGGTCGGCCGTCGAGCACGGCTACTACGACGAGGCGCACATGGCCAACGACGTCCGCGATCTGGCCGGCGCGACGCCGCACGCGCTCCTGCGAAGTCCGATTCTTCCAAGCGACGTCCCGGCGGTCTCCCTACCGTCCTCGTAGTCCACGAAGCGAACCAGGGAGGTTTCCCAATGAATGTCCTTTTCGTCGCCGGCATCGCCGTGGTCGCGGCGGACCCGCCGCGCAGCCGCGAGCTCTTCGTCGACGCGCTTGGCCTGCCGCTCGAGGCCGACGCGGATGGCGACTACTTCCACAGCGAGCATGTCGACGGCACCCGCCACTTCGGCGTCTGGCCGCTCTCCCAGGCCGCACAGGCCTGCTTCGGCAGCGACGAGTGGCCGGCCGGCACCACGGTGCCGCAGGCGTCGATCGAGTTCGAGGTCGAGAATCCCGGTGCGGTCGCGGACGCCGCAGCCGAGCTCGAGGAGCGGGGCTTTCAGCTGCTCCACCCCGTGCGGGAGGAGCCGTGGGGCCAGACCGTGGCCCGCCTGCTCTCGATCGAGGGCCTGATCGTCGGCATCTCGTACGCCCCGTGGTTCCACGCGAACGCGTGAGCCGGCTCGCTACCATCGGGTGATGGCGGAGATCGCGGGCTACGAGTTCGGGCGGGTGACCGTCGACGGCCACGAGGAGACCCGCGACGTGATCGTCCTTCCGGAGCGGGTCGTCCGCGACTGGTGGCGGAAGGACGGGCACGGCCTCGTGCTCGAGGATCTCGACGCAGTGCTCGACGAGCTGCCGGCTCGCCTCGTGGTCGGCACCGGCGCGTACGGCCGGCTGCGGCCCGACCCCGGGACGATCGAGACGCTGCGCGGCCGCGGGATCGACGTCGAGGTGCTCCGGACCGCCGCGGCCGTCGACCGGTACGCCGAGCTTGATCCGCGGACGACGGCGGCGGCGCTTCACCTGACGTGCTGAGCGCCGCGTGCGCCACCTCGGCACGTGTACATGCCGCACCCGTGAATCGGGTAAGGATCAGCGAATGAACGATTTCGCGATCATCAACCTGAAGGAGCTCGACGACTCGGTCAGCGCCCGCGTCCCGGGCATCGAGGGCCGGTTCGGGCGCAGCCACCTCGGCTCGGAGCACCTCGGGGTGAGCCACTTCCGCTACGCGCCGGCGATGCGCGCGTCGGGCGGGCACCACCACACCGAGCAGGAGGAGGTCTACATCGTGGTCGCCGGCTCCGGCCGGATCCTGCTCGATGGCGAGGTCCACGAGCTGCGGCTCTGGGACGTCGTCCGCATCAGCCCGACGGTCGTGCGCGCGGTCGAGGCTGGCCCGGACGGGCTCGAGTTCATCGCCATCGGCTCGGACCGGCCCGAGGGTGGCGATGGCCACCAGGTCCCCGCGGAGTGGCCGGATTGACATGGCGGAGCCGCGCCTCATGCTCTACCAGGCCGAGTGGTGCCCGTTCTCGGCGGCCGTCCGCGAGGTGCTGACCGAGCTCGGGCTCGACGTCGTCCTGCGCCAGGTCGAGCCCGAGCCGGAGCAGCGTGCGGAGATGCGCGAGGTCACGGGGACGGATTCGATCCCCGCCCTCGTCTCGGAGGACGGGAGCGTCCACCGCGGCACGCGCGCGATCTTCGCGCACCTCCGCGAGCGCGACCCGGGGCGGTGCGCCGCCGCCCACCGGCGCCGGTACGCCGAGCACCGGGAGGCGCGCGAGACCGAGGCGACCGGCAGGCTCATCGAGCACTTCCGCAACGCCGCGGAGCTGGAGGCGGTGGAGCAGGACTGCGCAGCGTTGAGGCGCTCTCGGCGTAGCCCGCCCACCTGACCGGTCTACGGCCTCCAGCCGCCGGGGAGCGGCTCGCCGATGCGAACGCCGAAGCGCTCGATCAGCTCGGGCACCGTGTCGGGCCGCATCTCGAGGCCGTAGCGCTGCGAGAGGGCCTCCACGGCGTCGGGGTCGGCGGCGATGCCCCCGCCCAGCGCGTCGAGCTCGGCGAAGAACCGCTCGAACCCGGCCGGCGAGATGATCTCGAGGATCCGGCAGGGCTCGTCGCCGGCGTTCCAGAACGTGTGCCACTGGTCGCGGGGCTTGTGGATGAGGTCGCCCGGGCCGGCCTCGACGACGTCGTCGCCGAGGAGCGCGCCCATCCGGCCCTCGAGGACGAAGCTGTACTCGTCCTCGCGCGTGTGCCGGTGGACCGGCGCCGCCAGGGCCCGCGGCGACATCGGATGCTCGACCAGCGAGAACCGCTCGGCCGCCTCCGACCCGTCGATCATGAACCGCACGCCGATGCTGCCGAGGAAGCCCATCACTCCGTCCCCGGGGCCGACCACCTTCACGCCTGCCTGCGTCGCTGTCATGTCGTTCACTCCTATTGATTGAACAGTAGTGTTGCGCGAATATAGCGGTGCGCGTCGCGGCCTGTCAAGTATCATTGGGACGACATCCATGTCCGACCAAAAACGTCCATACCGGATGACGCGGCGCGCCGAGCTCGAGGAGGAGACGCGCCTTCGGATCACCGAGGCCACGATGGCGCTCCACGAGGAGCTCGGGCCGGCGCGCACCTCGATCAGCGCGGTGGCCGAGCACGCGGGCGTCCGCCGCTCCACCGTCTATCGCCACTTCCCCGACGAGGCCGCCCTCTTCGCGGCCTGCTCCTCGCACTGGCGCGCCGCCAACCCTGCGCCCGACCCGGCCGGATGGGTCGGGATCGCCGACCCTGGTGCCCGTACCGAGGCGGCCCTGCGCGAGC
>Ga0075434_100005779_pt1 | contig 11302 bp, 10 predicted proteins | sample RhiMethybrSRZTD3_FD_75298 | JGI IMG/M metagenome (GOLD analysis project Ga0075434, IMG submission 75298) | Populus rhizosphere microbial communities from Tennessee, USA - Rhizosphere MetaG P. TD hybrid SRZTD3 | ecosystem: Host-associated > Plants > Roots > Rhizosphere > Soil | place: USA...
GCCCACGCCCACTTGGGAAGCCTGCGGAGCTGCCCCCGGATCGCGATCACCCAGGGGAAAGCGGTTCGAAGCCTCGGTACGCGCGTCAGGGCCCACGCGACCGGCTTGAGCTCACGTATCATTTTCTCTCTTACACCCAGGTGCACCGGAAGGTGCGGCCGGGAGAGGATGGTTTTTTGTTACTTGCAACACGATCAGGGTTTTGGGTCCTGCATCCGGCACGTGTAAGTAGCTGTTATTGATACTGTTACGTACATCATTCGGGCGCCTCTCGCGGCGCTTTATTCGCCTCGAATCGCCCGGCTTACCTTGCAACCCCGGCCCATAGAGCATAGATTGCAAGGTCTGAGCCGGTTCCAGTCGCGCGCGGAACGCGGCTGATCCGTCCAGACAGAATTGGTCACAGAGGAGCGACTCCGCATGGTGGAGCGGCGCTTCCCCCGGCAGCTCGGTTCCCTCGAGCCGATTTCCATGTTCGTTGCGACCTACCTGCGCTCCAGGGGAATCGACCCGGAGCACGCATACACGGTGGATCTTCTGATCGAGGAGCTGTTCACAAACCAGCTCAAGCACGCCAAGGGAGGTGGCCCAGAGGTGAGCCTGGGTCTCGCCGGCGAAGAGGCTGACCTCTCCATCACCCTACGAGACTTCAACGTTGAATCCTTCGATCCCACGTCCGCTCCGCGCGATTCAGGGCCCGGAGGTGAGGAGCGTGGTCTGGGACTTCGGCTCGTGAGGCGTCTCTCGGATTCCATGCGCTACGAGTACAAGGAACGGAGTGCTGTCATTACCGTCACCAAGAAGCTCATTTCGTGATGTTCGACATCCAGATCCAGGACGGCGGATTGATCAGGCTGTCCGGCAGACTCGATGCCGCGCAGGCCGATCACGCCAAAGCCATGCTCCTGTCGGTGAACCAGTCGGCAACGATCGATTTGACCGACTTGGACTATGTCTCGAGCGCTGGCCTGGGCGTGCTGGTCCAGACGTACAAGCGGCTCCATGACGCGGGCCACAGCTTGAGACTTACAAACCTTAAACCCCGGATTCGGAGTGTTTTCACCTACGCCGGGCTCGACAGAGTACTGAAACTTGAGTAGACCCACAAGGACCGTCGGATGCCCTCATTCCGGAAGCGTGGGGGTGGATTTTCCGACCAACCTTTACCCCGGATGTTTGTAGTTATGGTCGAACACGATGAAGACGGCCTGCTGGAACGGTGCCTCGAAGGCGATGGGGGTGCTTTTGGGCAGTTGGTTGACCGGTACCAGCGGGTCCTCTTCAACGTGTCGCTTCGGATGGTAGGGAATCGGGAAGACGCGCGGGACATCACCCAAACGGTTTTCCTCAAGGCCTACGAAAACCTTGGCAAGTTCGACCGGAGGCACAGGTTCTTCAGCTGGGTGTACCGAATCATGATCAACGAAACCCTCAATCACTTGAGCCGGGCCAAGCGGACAGAGCCGCTGGATGAGACGATGGCGTCCGAGCAGGGCGGTCCTGATGAGGATTGCGAGCGCAACCGCCTTCACGATTCGGTCCAGTCGGCGCTCATGGAGTTATCGCCGGACTACCGGCAGGTGATCATCCTCAGGCACTTCGCGCAGCTCTCGTATCAAGAGATGAGCAGCGTGCTCGAGGTGCCCGAAAAGACCGTGAAGTCGCGGCTTCACACGGCGCGGCAGCTCCTGGGCGGCATCTTTTCCAGGAGCGGGATTGCCCTCACATGAAAGACAAAGAGCTGCAACGACTCATGAATGATCAGCTGGACGGGCTGGCGACCCCCGCGGAATCCGAGCGGCTCCGGCGTGAGCTTGCTTCCAATGAGGGCGCGCGAATGCAGTATCGAAGCCTCGGAGCTGTCTTCGATGCCTTGAATCGAGCCGAAATCGAGGAACCACCTGCGGATCTCAAGCAGAACGTAATGCGAGCAATTCATCACCGTGCAGAGATGGTGCTGGTGCGGAAGGGCTGGCGTGAAACGATCGGGGCCGCCTTCCGGAAGCGGCCCGCGTTCCGGTACGCCTACTCGTTCGCGGCCGGTGCCGCCCTGGCGGTGCTGACATTCGCCTTGCTGACCGGGAACCTCTTTACGAGGCCTGGGATCGAGTCCGGTCCCTTCTCGGGAACGATGCTCCCGTCCCTCGGGGCGGGGCAGCTCCGGAGGATCGATAGCCGGGAGTTCACCTTGCGGGACGGGCGAGTGCTCGCTGAGATGTTGTCGGGCGGCGACCGATTCGTGGCCCGGATCTCCATGAGGGCGCCTGAGGGTACCGAGGTGGTCGTCACCTACGATCCCGGTTCTTGGAGCGTGGCGGGGCTCCGCCAGCCTCCCGCGACCGCGAACGACGTGATGCTTGGTTTCGGTCGCCTTTCGGTTAGGATCCAGCAGATCGGCGAAAGCCAGTACCTCTTGTACCTGGCGCGGAGGGGACCGGCCGGGTCTCCACTCCGAATCGCAATCCACTCCCCGAATGGTCTTGTCCAGGGCGAGCTCGAGACTCGGGTTCCCCGTCCCGGCAGCTAGGAGGGTTGGGTATCGGGTGGGTCGCCAACCTTTGGCGGTCTCCTTTGTATTTAGGACAGAGCGGATGGCGGTGTACCAGGGGCGTCAGGAGCCTGGGGGCAGTTTGCAGGCAAAAGGAGGGGAGCGATGAACAGGTCGAGGGTGATTCTGGGGTTGGTCGTGGTTGCGGTCGCCGGGATCGCGGTGGCGCACTACACGGGAGTCTTTCCGCCGAAGTCGGGGCTCGAGGGCACGATTGGCGCGGCAAAGCGTTACCAGGCGACGCAGATCACGGACAAGGACGTGGTGCTTCAGGATCCTCAAATCCAGGCTCTGCTGCAAAGCGATCTATTCCACAAGGTAATCGCGACTCCCGAATTCAGGAAGCTTTCCCAGAGTGATGAGTTCTGGCAGCTGGTGACCACGTCGGATTTCCGCAAAATCATCCTGCTCCCCGACGCGGACGGCGGGCGCCGGATCAAGCTTCCTGATGCGGACGGTGGGCGCCAGATCAAGCTTCCGGATGCGGACGGTGGGCGTCAGGTAAAGCTCCCCGACGCGGACGGTGGGCGCCAGATCAAGCTCCCGGATGCGGACGGTGGGCGCCAGATCAAGCTCCCGGACGCGGATGGTGGGCGTCAGGTGAAGCTGCCCGACGCGGACGGTGGGCGTCAGATCAAGCTTCCGGATGCCGATGGTGGGCGTCAGATCAAGCTCCCGGACGCGGATGGTGGGCGTCAGGTGAAGCTGCCCGATGCGGATGGCGGGCGTCAGATCAAGCTTCCGGATGCTGATGGTGGGCGTCAGATCAAGCTCCCGGACGCGGATGGCGGGCGTCAGGTGAAGCTGCCCGATGCGGACGGTGGGCGTCAGATCAAGCTCCCGGATGCTGATGGTGGGCGTCAGATCAAGCTCCCGGACGCGGATGGTGGGCGTCAGATCAAGCTTCCGGATGCCGATGGCGGGCGTCAGGTGAAGCTGCCCGATGCGGACGGTGGGCGTCAGATCAAGCTCCCGGATGCTGATGGTGGGCGTCAGATCAAGCTTCCGGACGCCGATGGCTTGGGCAAATTCGTCAAGGCACACCCGGAGTTCAACAAGCTGGTCCACGACCGCGACTTCCTGAATCTGGTCCAAGACAGGAACTTCCTGCAGCTGGTAGCGAACGACCAGTTCCAGAGGCTTGCGACCGTGTCGGAAGTCCAGAAAGTCGTCAGCGAGGCATCCGGAGAGTAACGTCAGCCCGAGGCATATCGAAGACGAGGAGACCCCAGCGCGCCCGCGCGGGGTCTCCTTGTCGTTCCATCGACGCCGGATGATCCCACGTGCGGTTTTGCGCGCCACCACTGTGGCCGCGCTCCTTCTCCTGCCGCAGATTTCCCAGGCCGATCTCGCGACGATCGAAACCAAGGATCTCCGGCTTGTCTACAACCGGAGCACTCTTTCGTTCCTCGCGCCCTACGCCTCACGATGTTTCGAGAACTCGATGCGCTTCCACGAGCGCCTGTTCCGCTACATGCCGACCGAGAAGGTGAACGTGATCCTCGACGACGTCTCCGACTTCGGCAACGCCGGCGTCTCGGTCAACCCCAGGAACACCATGCTGATCCACATAGCTCCGGTGAATTTCGTTTACGAGACCGGTCCCTCGAACGAGCGGATCAACTTCACCATGAACCACGAGGTGGTCCACGTGGTGGCGCTGGATCAGGCTGCGGGCGCGGACAAGGTGTTTCGGGGGCTCTTCCGGGGAAAGGTGCGGGAAACGAACGAGCACCCCGAGTCAATTCTCTACAGCTTCCTCTGCGTGCCGCGACGCGCGGCCCCGCGCTGGTATCACGAGGGCATCGCGGTCTTCCTCGAGACGTGGATGGCCGGCGGCCTCGGCAGAGCGCAGGGGCCCTACGACGAGATGGTCTTTCGCTCGATGGTCCGGGACGGCAGCCGGTTCTACGACCCCCTGGGGCTTGAGTCCGAGGGAACCAAGGTCGATTTTCAGATCGGAGCGAATTCCTATCTCTACGGGACTCGTTTCCTGAGTTACCTGGCTCTTCGTTATTCGCCCGACAGCCTGATCCGGTGGGTCTCGCGCTGGCCGGGAAGCAAGCGCTACTTCGCCTCTCAATTTCGCCAGGTCTATGGTCTGTCCCTGTCCGATGCATGGAAGGATTGGATCCGGTGGGAGCACGGGTTCCAGCAAGCGAACCTGGATTCGATCCGGCTTCACCCCACGACGCCTTACCGCGATCTTTCGCAGCGGGCCCTGGGTTCCGTTTCCCGGGCGATCTTCGATTCCGATTCGCGGACGATCTACGCCGCCGTCGATTACCCTGGGGCCGTGGCGTTCATCGCGGCGATTCCGCTGGACGGCGGTCCGATCCGACGCATACGCGAGGTGAAGGGACCGGCTCTCTATTTCGTTTGCTCGCTTGCCTACGATCCCTCGGCCAAGACGCTTTTCTACACGACCGACAATGACGCGTGGCGCGACCTCTGCGCTCTCGACCCGGTCACAGGGGAGTCCCGCGTGCTCATCAAGAACGCGCGAGTCGGAGACCTCGTCTTCAACCGGCAGGATCGGTCGCTTTGGGGGGTCCGCCATTTCAACGGATCATCGACCCTCGTGCGGATTCCGTACCCCTACAAAGACTGGGATCAGGTCTTCTCGTGGCCGTTCGGGCACGACATCTACGACATCGACCTCTCCCCCGACGGAACACGTCTCTCCGGGTCGCTCGCGGAGGTCAGTGGTCGGCAATCGCTTCGGCTGTGGAGCACGCGGGCCTTGCTCGAGCAGGACACGACGTCCACGACGCTCTACGATTTCGGGAACTCGGTCCCGTCCAGTTTCGTGTTCACGCCGGACGGCAAGGCCCTCTACGGCAGCTCATACTACACGGGCGCGTCCAATATCTTTCGATGGGATCTCGATCGCGATTCGATGAGCGTGGTGACAAACGGTGAGACCGGTTTCTTCAGGCCGCTGCCGCTCGCGAAAGACTCCCTCGTGGTCTTCCGCTATACGGGCCGGGGCTTCGTGCCGGCGATCGTGGACCCCAAACCGATCTCGGACGTCAGCGCCATCACGTTCCTCGGCCAGACGATCGCGGAGAAGCATCCCATCGTGAAGAGCTGGATCATGCCCTCCCCGCTCAACGTGAATATTGATTCGCTGACGACCTTTCGCGGCGACTATCGGGGAATCGGGGATCTGGGGCTCGCGTCGATGTACCCGATCGTCGAGGGATACAAGGACGCGGCCGCCTTCGGAATGCGTTTCGACCTCTCCGACCCCGTCTCCACGAGCACCGTCGATCTCTCCGCGTCGTATTCTCCGTCCCGGCGCCTTGGGAGTGGCGAGCGCGTTCACGTCAGCGCAGGCTATCGGTATTTCGATTGGAGCGTCCGGGCCAAGTGGAACGGGGCGAGCTTCTATGATCTGTTCGGCCCCACCAAGGTGGGGCGCAAGGGTCACTCCGCCGGCATCACGTGGAAGCATTCCCTGGTGTACGATCCTCCCAGGAATCTCGACGTCGGCGCAGGCGTTATAGGTTTCAGCGGCCTCGAGGTCCTGCCGGACGCACAAAACATCTCGACGTCGCCTGGATTCGACAAGCTGGTGACGTGGACCGCTCAATTGAGCTTTCGAAACGTGCGGTCATCCCTGGGCGCGGTGGACGCCGAAAAGGGATACAAATGGCAGCTCCTGACGAGCACGAACACCGTGCGATTCGACCGTGCGGGGCATGCGGCATGGCGCGGATTCCCGATCGGCGTCGGCACCATCGACGTCGGAGCGCCCCTCCCCGTCCACCACTCCTCGATTTGGATTCGTTCTTCCGCCGGCTATTCGCCCGGCCCACGAGACGAGCCGTTCGCGAACTTCTACTTCGGCGGTTTTGGGAACAACTGGGTCGACAACCAGGAACCGAAGCGCTATCGCGAGTACTCGAGCTTCCCGGGCGTTGAGATCGATGAAATTGCGGGGACGACCTTCGCGAAAGCGCTCCTGGACTGCAATCTTCCGCCCCTCCGATTCCGGCGGCTGGGGAAGCTAGCACTCTACGCCACGTGGCTCCGGGCCTCGCTGTTCGGCGGAGGGATCGTCACCGACCTGGACGACCCATCCGAACGAGCCACGGTCGGGCATGTGGGCGCCCAGGCGGATCTCAGGCTCACGATGCTCGTGCAACAGCCGCTCATGCTTTCGTGCGGCTACGCGAGAGCCTTCGGGCGCTACCGCCGCCTGAGCGATGAGTGGATGGTCTCGCTCAAGATCCTATGACGGGCGTCGGATGGGTGCGCTAAGCCTCCTCCTCGGTCTCCTCCCGGTTGTCCTCTTTCTCGCGGCCCTGATCCTGATCGACAGCTACAAGCTCGTCACGCGGAGATCGATCCTGGCCGCCCTCACGGCCGGCGCCGCCGCGGCCTTTCTATGCTTTCTCGCGAACCGATTCCTCGTCGCGAACCTCCGGCTCGACGAGGACGTGCTGCGTCGCTACGTGGCCCCGGTTCTCGAGGAGGGCGTGAAGGGGATGTACATCGTGTACCTCATCCGTTCGGCGCGGGTGGGCTTCCTGGTCGACGCGGGCATCCTGGGATTCGCGGTCGGCACCGGATTCGCCCTCGTGGAGAATCTCTACTACGCGGGCGCGATGAGAGACCAGGGGCTGGGTCTCTGGATCGTGCGCGGATTGGGGACCGCCGTCATGCACGGCTCCGCGACCGCGATCGTCGGAATCGTGTCGAAATCGCTCACCGAGCGGCGGGGCTCGATGTCGCCCAAGCTCTTCCTGCCGGGAATCGCGCTCGCGGCGGCCGCCCATTCGCTCTTCAATCAGTTCATCCTGAGCCCCTTCGTCTCCACCGCGGCCATGCTGGTCGTGATGCCGCTCCTCGTGGGGATCGTGTTCGAGCGGAGCGAGAAGGCGACCCGGGACTGGCTCGGTTCCAGCCTCGACAGCGAGGTCGAGCTGCTCGAGCTGATTGAGAGCGGCGAGATCGCCGAGACCCCGGTGGGGACCTACCTCGCCTCGCTGAACCGTTTCCCTGGCCCGGTCGTGGCCGACATGCTTTGCCTGCTTCGCATCCACCTCGAGCTGTCCCTTCGGGCGAAGGGCATCCTGATCGCCCGCTCGGCCGGCGTTCACCTTCCCGTCGACGATCAGGTGCGTGCAAACTTCGAGGAGATGAAATACCTCGAGCGTTCGATCGGCAAGACGGGGAAGATCGCGATCATGCCGTTCATGCGAACCCGGGCGCGTGACCTGTGGGAGCTCTACATGCTTCGGGGATGACGGAGGGGTTATGCACGGCAGATTGCGAAACGGGGGTGGCTTTTTTTGCCGTGGCCGCCGCCTCGGTTGACAGCCTCGTTGAAGATACCGTCGTTAGTGATTGGAAAGACGTAGGATGCGGATCGGTATATTCACGTAGCTCGGGCGGCGCTCAAGCACAAATCTTGCTTCTCCTCAAAGGCCTCGGGCAGGGGGTCAGTGCAGCCTGCAACATTGCGAACCGGGACCGCCCGTATCGGAGAGTGATAGATGGCCAAAAAAATTCTGATCGTTGAGGACAATGAAGACGCGGCCCTCGCAACCACGGTGCAGTTCGCCGGCGCCGGATTCGAGGTTCGTTCCGTGTCGACCGCCATGGACGCGGTCAAGGCAATTGATCTTTTCGAACCGGATCTGGTGATCCTGGATCTTCTGATCCCGGGCGGCGGCGGGTACTCAGTGCTCAAAGCTCTGAAGAGCGCGCCGCACACAAGCCGCGTTCCCGTGATCGTGGTGACGGGTCTCGAGGACAGGGAGTACAAGGAAAGGATCCGCGCGTTCGGCGTCGGCGCATTCCTCGTGAAGCCGTGCGAGCCCGATGCTCTTATCATGAAGGCACGAGAGCTCCTGGACATCGCTCCGAAGATCGAGGAACGAATTCTCATCAAGTCGCGTCCGCGACGCCGCAGAGACGCTACCGTACAGAGTTGAGAGATCCCGTCGAGGGGATCGGCCCCGGAGGGAAGTCACCTCCGGGGCTTTTTTCATGGACCCGGTTGGAAGCGCTCGAGCGCCGTCAGGAATCCACGCTGACCCTGCGTGATTCGCTGATGCGCCTCCCCGAGGGGGAACCAGGCCGCGCGATCGATTTCCGGAAATTCCTGCCGTCGTCCGGAGCGGGGAGGCCACTCCATAGCGAAGGTGTTGCTTCGGACCTGGCCCGCGTCGCAGTCCCCAGGAACCGCCCACGCTTCGATGGTTTTCCCGCTCGCTTGCGCGAGCGCGCCGAGTGGCACGTGCGGCCCATGCGGGGGATCGAAGCCGGTCTCCTCTCGAAATTCCCGCTTCGCCGCATCGAGGGGATCTTCATCCGTTCCGACTTCCCCTTTGGGGATCGACCACGCTCCAAGGTCTTTCCCGGCCCAGTAGGGGCCGCCCGGGTGGACCAGGAACACCTCGCGCGAGCCGTCGCGAATCCGATAGAGCAGTAGTCCGGCGCTTCTCATCGAGTCTCGGTCCCCGCCGCTCCAACGCGAAACCCTTCGTCTTCGGGAGTCCGCATATTATCGTACCGATTCCTGGCAGCCCGCGGTCCATCCAGCGACGCGAGGGGAGACGGTGGAATCCAAGGATGCGGAGTTATCGAAGCCCCTGCTTCTGTTCGACGGTGAGTGCGATTTTTGCCGGCGCTGGGTGTCTCGTTGGAGACGGGCCACCGGCGACGGCGTCGACTACGCCCCGTTCCAGGAAGTCGGGACGCGGTTCTTGCAGGTCCCGAAAGCCCCGTTCGCCGAGGCAATTCATCTGATCGAGCCGGACGGCCGCATCTCCCGTGGTGGGGAAGCGGTCTTCCGGGTCCTCGCGTACGCACCCGGACGCGGGGGTTGGCTCTGGGCCTACCGGCATGTCCCCGGATTCTCCGGCCTGAGCGAGTGGTGCTACCGTCTCGTGGCGGGGCACAGGCCCGTGTTTTCCCGCCTCACCGATTGGGTCTGGGGAGCGCACGTGCTCCCACCCGGAGAGTCTCTCACGTGCTGGTTCTTCATCCGTCTGCTCGCGGTCGTCTACCTGGTCGCGATCGTGTCGCTCTGGACGCAGATCCAGGGCCTGGTTGGGAGCGGCGGAATCCTGCCCGCCGGCGCGTTCATGAGCGCGGTTCACCAGGCCGAAGGCCTTGGCCTCCGACGCTACTGGTTGGTCCCGACCCTGTGCTGGCTCAGCTCGAGCGATTGGTTCCTGAACGCCCTCTGCGCGGGAGGCGTGGCGCTCGCGACGGGGCTGGCGCTCGGGTTTGCGCCGATTCTCTGTCTGTTCGGGCTCTGGGCGATCTATCTGTCGCTCGCCACGGTGTGCCGGGAGTTCCTGTGGTTTCAGTGGGATGGATTGCTCCTCGAAATCGGATTCATCTCGATATTCCTCGCCTCCCGCGGATGGTGGTCCTTTCCTCGAACCGATCCTGAGCCCGGGCGAGGCGCCCTTCGCCTTTCGCGCTGGCTGCTCTTCCGGCTGCTGTTCGCATCCGCCGCCGTGAAGATCGCAAGCGGCGACCCGGCGTGGCGCGATCTCACGGCGCTGAGCTATCACTATGAGACGCAGCCGCTACCCCCCTGGACCGCATGGTACGCGCACCATCTGCCGCTCTGGGTCCATCGGATGGCGACCGGGGCGACGCTCCTGGTCGAGGGGGCCGTGGCGTTCCTGGTCTTCGCGCCTCGAAAGATCCGAATCGCCGGCGCCGCGGTGATCGCGGCGCACCAGATTCTCATCGCTCTGACCGGGAACTACGGCTTCTTCAATGGGCTCGTGCTGGCGCTCTGTGTCCTCCTTCTCGACGACGGGGTCTGGCCCCCGCTTTTAAGGAAACGGCTCGCGCCGATAGCAGGCATGACTCCGCGTGCCAGGCCATGGCCGGTATGGGTCCGCAGGCCGGTGCTCGCGGCGCTCTTTCTCCTGAGCCTCGTGCCGCTCCTGGATGCCGTGGACTCCCCGGCGGCCCGGCTCGGTCCGCTCCCCGTGGCGTACGAGGCGATCTCGCCGTTTCGAACCGTGAATCACTACGGTCTTTTCGCCATCATGACCAAGGAACGTCCCGAGATCCTCATTGAGGGGAGCATGGATGGCACGAACTGGAAGACGTACGAATTCCGATACAAGCCCGGAGATCCGACAAGGACGCCGCCGTTCGTCGCGCCCCACCAGCCACGCTTGGACTGGCAAATGTGGTTCGCCGCCTTGAGCGACTTTCAGCATCAGCAGTGGCTTCTGAGTCTCTGCGACAAGCTGCTTCGGAATTCGACGCCTGTCTTGAGCCTGTTTGCGGGGAATCCGTTCCCGGGCGCACCGCCACGCTATGTTCGCGCGGTGGTCTATCGATATCACTTTACGGATCCCGCCGCGCGCCGCGCGACCGGCGCCTGGTGGCGGCGCGAAAGTCTCGGGCTCTACTGTCCCGTGCTCACGCTGGAGGCCGGCCGCCTCGCCGCGGCCCCCCCGGAGCTTCAGCGATGACGCGCGGACGGAACGTGGTTGTGTGCGGCGCCGGCATCATCGGTCTCTCCGCGGCCTATTACCTGCTCGAGCGCGGCCACCGCGTCACGATCGTCGAGCGCGGGGCGCCCGACCACGACTGCTGCTCGCTCGGAAACGCCGGCTTCATCTCCCCGAGTCACTTCCTTCCGTTGGCTGCTCCCGGAGTCGTTATGAAGGCGCTCCAGTGGATGAGGGATCCGGAGAGCCCGTTCTACGTTCATCCCAGGCTGGATCCGGGGCTGATCGCGTGGGGGTTTCGATTCTGGCGCGC
>Ga0075434_100005780_pt1 | contig 11302 bp, 13 predicted proteins | sample RhiMethybrSRZTD3_FD_75298 | JGI IMG/M metagenome (GOLD analysis project Ga0075434, IMG submission 75298) | Populus rhizosphere microbial communities from Tennessee, USA - Rhizosphere MetaG P. TD hybrid SRZTD3 | ecosystem: Host-associated > Plants > Roots > Rhizosphere > Soil | place: USA...
GAAGTTGACCGCCGTGAAGAAGTTGCCGGCGGTGAACGCAAAGAGGACGACGATGCACGTCAGGCCGACGAACACGGGCAGGCTGCCGAGATTCCCGCCCTTGATGTTCTCCCAGATCCGGGTGCCGAGGCTCTCTTCAGGCTCGGCGACGTCGAAGGCCCTCGCGGCCTCGGCCTGGGTCGTCACGCCGGCGCCTCCACATCCTCCTCCATCGGAATGCCCGAGACCTTCGTCGGCGCTCCGGCGGTGATCGCCTGGACGACCTCCTGCTGCGTCGTCGCGGTGCGGTCGTAGTACCCCGCGTTGCGGCCGAGCCGAAGGACGGTGATGCGATCGGCGACCGCGAAGATGTCGTGGAGGTTGTGCGAGATCAAGATGACCGCGAGGCCCTGCTGGCCAAGCCGCTTCACGAGCTCCAGCACTTGCTCGGTCTGGGCGACGCCGAGCGCGGCTGTCGGCTCGTCGAGGATCACGAGCTTCGAGTTCCACATCACGGCCCGCGCGACCGCAACGGACTGCCGCTGACCGCCCGAGAGCGTCGCGACCTGCTGGCGGATCGAGCGGATCGTGGTCACCGCGAGCGACTTCAACGTCGTCGCCGTCCGGCCCTCCATCTCCGACTCGTTCAGCACCTGCAGAGGGTTGTGCGCCTCGCGGCCGAGATACATGTTCTGTACGACGTCGAGGTTGTCGCAGAGCGCGAGATCCTGGTAGACGACCTCGATCCCAAGCTTCGCGGCATCCTTCGGTCCTGAGATGTGCACCGGCTGGCCCTCGAAGAGGACCTCCCCGGAGTCGGCGGCGTGGATGCCGGCAATGATCTTGATCAGCGTCGACTTCCCGGCGCCGTTGTCGCCCACGAGAGCCATGATCTCGCCCCGTCGCACCTCGAGGTCGACGTCCGTCAGCGCCTGGACGGAGCCGAACGACTTGGAGATGTCGCGGAGCTCGAGGATCGGCGGCTCGGCGGAGTAAGCGGGGTCGGCTGCCACGGAGATTTCGGGTCCTAACACAGATGGGGCGCCCGCGGGGGCGCCCCATCCGTGAGGTCGTGCGGGCCTAGCAGAACTTCTTGAACTCCCCGATGCAGATGTCACTCTTCTTGAGGAAGCCGGAGGTGTAGATCTGCCTCCAGTTCGACTTGTAGAGCGCGACCGGCGGGATGATGTACGCAGGCTCCTTCTTCGAGCCGTTGGCCACCGAGCCGGTCGTGGTCAGCTTCTGACCCTTGATGAGCTGGACGGCGGCCTTCGCGGCCACCTTCGCGAGCTTTCTCGTGTCCTTCCAGACGGTCATCGTCTGCCAGCCGCTGATGATGTTCTGGAAGCCCTGCGGCGTCGCGTCCTGGCCCGTCACCGGGATCGGCTTCAGATTGTGCTTCTTCAGCGACGCGATCACAGCGCCTGCCATGCCGTCGTTCGCGACGGCGACGGCGTCGATCTTGTTGGCCGTCTTCACGAGCATCTGGTCGAAGATCGTGCCGGCCGTCTGGTTGTTCCACTGAGGCACGAACTGGTCCGGGCCCTTCTTGAAGGTGCCCTTCGCGTAGAGGGGCTTGAGCACAGAGTCGTAGCCGCCCTTGAACAGGAACGAGTTCGCATCGGTGCTCCCGCCGTTCACCTCGGCGACGACCGGGTGCTGCGAGTACTTCCCGTTCGCCTTCAGGCCGTTGACCACACCTTGGCCCTGAAGGACGCCGACCTGGTGGCCGTCGAAGGACACGTAGATCTTCGCAACGCCGCCCTTGGTCTGGCGGTCGTAGTCGATGGAGGGGATGCCCTTCGCCAGCGCCGCCTTCTCGATCGCCGCTGCCGAGCCCGCGTCGATCGCAACCTCGACGATCACCTTGGCGCCGGAGGCCATGCACTGGTCGGCCTGCGCCTTCTGCTTCTGGGCGTCGTTGTTGGCGTTGTAGATCTGGGAGGTGACTCCCGCCTTCTGCAGCTCGCTCTTCATGGCGGGGGCGTCGTAGTGCACCCACCGGATCGAGGTCGCCGGGTCCGGGAAGAGGACGCAGACATCGCCGCCTGCGGCCTTCTTGCTGACACCGGCCGTCGCAGCGACCGCCGTTACACCGACAGCGGCGAGCGCGATCACGAGCAGCGCGACCGACCTCTTTGAGACGTTCTTCACGTATTTCCTCCTGACAGGGGGGACAGCATGTCGCAGAAGCCGCTCCCTCTCCAAGCGGCATGACTTTCAGGACGGAAAACTCGCGGAATTGTTGGCGCGCGTCAAGAGGAACCTGGTTCAAACGGCGAACCAGGTTCTGCTAACGCCCCCCGACCGCCTGCATGACGTAGCCGCCTTCGAGCATCGCCGGCGCGCGCTGCTGGAGGCGCTCCCAGCTCGGCACGTCCCAGCCCAGCGAATCGGCGAGGCGCACGATCATGCTGAAGAGGCCGCAGACCGTGGCGGCGTCACGCAGCGCCTGGGGCGAGACGCCGGCGGCGTGGACGGCCTCGGCGTCCGCGCGCGTCAGCTCGTCGGGCCGCAGCGTCAGCTTCTCGAGGAAGACGAGGGTGGCCGCGAGCTCGGGCCGCAGCGGCGCGGTGCGCCAGTCGGCGACGACCGCCTGCCAGACCTCATCGCCGAGCGCGTACGACGCAACTGCGCCGTGGGAGCCCGTTCAGAACGGACACTGGTTGAGGAGCGAGGTGAACGCCGCGAAGAGCTCCCGCTCGCCTGGGCTCCAGTCCGACGGGCCGCGCATGACGTGGTGGAGCTCCTCCGAGAACGGGCGCCCGAAGAGCTCGGGGCGGTAGAGGAGCGTCTTGACGACGCCGAGCGGCTCGGCCCCGCTCCTCTCCCGGATCGCCGCGAGCACGGCGGCCTCGGCGGGATCGTGCCCGCCGTCGACGACGGTGAGCCTCACTCGATCACCGCCGCGGCGGCGTCCAGCCGCCGGAGGCCCTCGGCCACGGCGGCGGCCACGGTCTGCTCGAAGATCTCGTCCTCGTCGAACCCCGCCTCCTTCAGTGCTTCCACATCGGCGTCGGTCACGGTGTAGGCGCGCGTGCGCATCTTCTCGAGGTAGGCCTCCATGCCAGGCGCCGGTTGGAGCGCTGCGCTCGCGCGCAGCTGGTCGAGCGGGCTTGTCACGACGAGGATCCTATGTCAGCTCGCGCGCCCCATCGGCCGCGCGGCTGATCCACGTGCGGCCGGGCAGCCTGTCGGCGAGCGCGTCCGCCTCGCGCTCGGCGACGAGCGCCACGATCGCACCGCCGAAGCCGCCGCCGGTCATCCGCGCCGCGTAGGCGCCGTGCTCGTAGGCGAGGTCGACGAGCCGGTCGAGCTCGGGCACCGACGCCTCGAAGTCGTCGCGGATGCCGTCGTGGCCCTCGCGGAAGAGCTCGCCGACCCGCCGCAGGTCACCGGCGCGCAGCGCGTCGACCACCGCGTAGACGCGTGCGTTCTCGGTCTCGAGGTAGCGCCGGCGCGCCGGCATGCCTTCGTCCAGCTCGCGCTTCCGCGTGGCATAGCCGGAGTGCTCGAGCCGACGGGTGACCCCGGAGTGCGCGATCACGAAGACGACGCCCTCGGGCAGGCTGACGAGCTCGTGCTCGAGCGAGGTGAAGTCGAAGAGGACCGCGTGGCCCCCGCGGCCGAAAAGGAGCGCCGCCTCGTCGAGGATCCCGCTCGGCACGCCGAGCGCGCGGTGTACGCCGCGTTGTGCGGCGAGCGCGAGCTCGAGCGGCGGCAGCTCGAAGTCGGCGACGGCGCAGAGAGCGAGCCCGACGGCGATCTCGACCGCTGCCGACGACGAGAGCCCGGCACCGGCCGGCAGCGTCGAGCTCAGCTCGCCGCGCAGCCCGACCGGCGGCCGCCCGAGGAGCGCGAGCTCGGCGGCGATGCCCGCGACGTACCGCCCGAACCCCGCGGCCTCACCCGCGCCGTCCGCCGCGAGCACCGGGACCTCGTCGAAACCCTCCGATCGCAGCTCGATCGACTCTGCAGGCTCGCACTCGAGCACGATCCCCAGCTCGACCGCGGCCGGGAGCGCGACGCCGCCCGCGAGGTCGGTGAACTCGCCGATCAGGTTGACGCGGCCCGGCGCCCAGAAGCGGCGCCGCGAAGAGCGGTGCGTCACGCTTCTTGCGATTCCTGCGTTGGGTCCTGCGCCCCGACGTCGTGGCGATGCCACGGCTGGAACTTCACCGTCAGCCGGTCGATGCGCTGGCCCTCGACCGAGTCGACGGTGAACGCGATGCCGTCGTGGCTCACCTGGTCGCCGGGGAGGGCCGCACGGCCGAGGAGCCCGAAGACGAAGCCGGCGACCGTGTGGTAGTCGTCCTGCGGCAGGTCGGTGTCGAACCGCTCGTTGAAGTCGTCGATCGGGAAGGTGCCGTCGATGCGGATCGTGTCGTCGTCCACGCGCTCCACGGTCTCGTCTGGCAGGTCGAACTCGTCCTCGATCTCGCCGACGATCTCCTCGAGCAGGTCCTCGAGCGTCACGATCCCCTCCAGGGCCCCGTACTCGTCGATCACGACAGCCAGGTGCTGGTTCGTGCGCCGGAACTCGGTCAGGAGCGCGCCGAGATCCTTCGTCTCCGGGACCATGTAGGCGGGGCGGACGAGCGACTCCACGTCGACGTCGCCGATCCCCCGGTCGTGCATCGCAACGATCAGGTCGCGGATGTGGAGCACCCCGACGATGTCGTCGAGCGACTCGCGGTAGACGGGATAGCGGGTGTAGGGCGACTCGAGCACCGACTTCAGCGCCTCCTCCGGCGGCAGCGAGATCGAGATCGCCACGACCTCCGGCCGCGGCACCATCACGTCGGCCACCTCTTTGTCGGCGAAGTCGAAGACCTTGTAGAGCATCTCCTGCTCCTCGTGCTCGATCTCGCCCTGCTCGGCCGACGAGGAAAGCAGCATCCGCAGCTCGGCCTCACTGTGCGCCTCGCCCTCGGCCCCCGGCGGCTCGAGCCCGAGCCCGCGCAGGATCGCCTCGGTCGAGAGTTGCAGCAGCCAGATGAGTGGCCTGAAGACCATGAAGAAGGCACGGACGGGCGTCGAGACCGCGAGCGCCACGCGCTCCGCGTGCCTGAGCGCGATGCCTTTCGGCACGAGCTCGCCGATCACCACGTGAAGGTAGGTGACGATCAACAGGGCGAGGATCACGGCGATGACGGTCGCCATCACCGCCTCGAGCTTCCGCGCGAGGATCTGCTCGCCGAGGGCGCCGATGCCCAGGCTGGTGAGCGTGACGCCGAGCTGCATCGCGGCGATGAAGCTCGGCGGATCGCTCGTGATCTGCAGCACTGCGCGCGCACGTCGGTTGCCCTCGTGCTCGAGCTCCATGATCCGGGTCCGCCGCGAGGTGACGAGGCCGTACTCGGCCGCGACGAAGAACGCGTTCGCGAGTAGCAGGCCGGCGAGGGCCAGCAGCTCCAGGAAGAACGTCACCGGGTGCGCCCCGTGGGCGCGCGCGTACTGGGCGGCAGGTCGTCGTCCACGCGAATCAGTCGGTCGAGTATAGCCCGCAAGCACCCGGAGCGAACGTTTGTTCGTATACTGGAGGCGTGCGGGTCGAGTACCGGGAAGAGCCGTGCAAGGTCGCGCTCAACCGCGTGAAGGGGATGCCCTTCGAGTGGTCGCTGAATCCGTACATGGGCTGCGCCCACCGCTGCACGTTCTGCTACGTCCGTGCGTTCGAGCGCCGCGCAGACCGCCCCTCGGGCGAGCGGTACGGGCGGTCGATCCGCGTCAAGGTCAACGTCGCCGAGGTGCTGCGGACGGAGCTCGCACGCAGGACGTGGCAAGGAGACGGGATCGCGATCGGCGCCGCCACCGACCCCTACCAGCCCGCCGAGGGGCGGTACAAGCTCACGCGCGCGTGCCTCGAGGCCCTGCGCGATGCCTGGAACCCGTTCTCGCTCATCACGCGCGGGCCGATGATCGTGCGCGACGTGGACGTGCTGGCGGAGGCGTCGCGCCGCGCGGAGGTCTCGGTCACCTTCTCCGTCCCCACCGTCGACGAGGACGTCTGGCGCACGACCGAGCCGGGAACGGCGCCGCCGCGGCAGCGGTTGCGGGCGCTGAAGACGCTCGTCGAGGCGGGCGTGCGCGCCTCCGTCGGGATGGCGCCCCTCCTGCCCGGCCTCTCCGACGACCCTCGCTCGCTCGAGCGGGTCGTCGTCGCGGCCAGGGAGGCGGGCGCCTGCGGGATCTGGGCGAACCTCCTCTACCTGCGACCGGGTACCCGCGAGCACTTCCTCGACTGCCTCGCCCGCGACTGGCCGGAGCTCTTGCCCGACTACGAGCGGCTCTACGCCCGCGGCGCGTACCTGCCGCGCGCCGAGTCCGAGCCCGCGCGGGCGGAGGTGCGGCGCCTCGCGCAGGAGCTCGGCATCCGGGATCGAAGGCCGGAGCCGCTCCGGTCGCCCGGCCGCGACGAACAGCTTTCCCTGCTTTCCGCATAGAATCGCGAACCCATGGCTGACGAGATCACCGCCCTGATAGTCGACGACCACGAGGTGGTCCGCGAAGGCCTCCGCCTCTCGCTCTCGCGGGCGCCGCACATCCGCGTCGTGGGCGAGGCCTCCGACGGCGCCTCGGCCGTCGAGATGGCGGAACGCCGCAAGCCGGACGTCGTGATCATGGACGTCCGCATGCCCGGCATGGACGGGCTCGAGGCCACGAAGATCCTCACGCAGAAGGTCCCGGACGCGAAGGTGCTGATCTTCACCGCGTACTCCGAGCGCTCGCTGCTCGGCCGCGGGCTCGAGTCGGGCGCGAAGGGCTACATCCTCAAGGAGGCTCCGCACCAGACGCTCGTGCGCGCGATCGAGAAGGTGGCGCAGGGCGAGGGCTACGTCGACCCGGCGCTGATGCCTGCGTTCCTCGCGGGGAAGGATCAGACCGACATGCTGACGACGCGCGAGCGCGAGATCCTGCAGCTGCTCGCCGACGGCATGTCGAACGCCGACGTCGCGGGACGTCTCTTCATCTCGCAGGAGACGGTCAAGAGCCACGTCCGCCACATCCTGACGAAGCTCGAGGCCGACACGCGCACGCACGCCGTCGCGATCGCCCTGCGGGAAGCGATCATCGACTAGAGGATTGGTGTGGAACTGCGTGCCCGTGGGGATGGCTCAGACCAAGCAGGTCGCCCGGGGCGGGCGCAGGACATAGCAGTGCCTACGTTCAAGCCCGCAGCGGGCGAGATGCGCCGTGTCTGAGCCACCAGCCACGGGTGCGCCCGTTTCACATCAAGCCTCTTGGGCGGCGTGACCGAGGACGGTCTCGATCGGCTGATCGCCGCGGAGCAAGACGAACGACGGCGACTCGCGCTGTTCCTGCACGACGGGCCTGTCCAGAACCTCTCGGGGATCGCGCTCATGATCGACGCGGCGCTCCACTCGATCGAGACGGGCAAGCTCGACGACGCGCGCGCCGTGCTCAACTCGGCGCTCGACCGGCAGCGAACGACGATCCGGGAGCTGCGCGACCTGTCGTTCGCGCTCGAGCCGGTCGTGCTGCGCGACCAGGGGTTCGCGCCGGCGCTCCAGGCGCTCGCCGAGCAGGTCGGAACCGCAAACCAGATCCGCATCGACCTCGACGTCGACGCGGCCGACGAGATCGGCGAGGCCGCGCAGGTCGCGACCTACACGATCATCCGCGAGCTTCTCGACCAGGCTGTGCGCCGCGGGCCGCCGACGACGGTCGAGGTGACGATTCGCGCCACCGACGACGGCGGCCTCGAGACCGCCGTCTCGGACGACGCGGAGCCGGAACGGCGGCGCCGCTCCTTCGAGGCCGTCGAGGAGCGCGTGAAGCAGCTGCACGGCACGATCGACGTCGACGCCGGCGGACACGGCACGCGCGTCGTCGTCACGCTGCCGTCGTACGCGACGCGTCGGTAGATTTCGCGCGATGGCGGACGGCTCGGGCTATCTCCTCTTCGTCTGGTCGCCGACCGGCTACAACCTGCGCGAGATGGAGGGCGACCCGCCGCAGGTCGGCGAGGAGCTCGAGGACGACGGCCGCAGGCTCGTCGTCAACAAGATCGGCGCCTCGCCGCTCCCGGGCGACACGCGCGCGTGCGTCTTCTCCGTGGGCGCGTGAGGTGTCAGATCAGACACCGTCAACGCGGGACCGTCGCGCAGCCGCAGCCCACAAAGTGTCTGACACCTTTTGGTAGCTCGGTCAGGTGCAACTGCGGTGTCTGACACCCGTGGTGTCCCTCGAGGGGGCGACTCGCTTCGAAAAGGTGTCAGACACCTCTCGTGGCGCGGCGCGATTCCGACGTGAGGTGAGGTGTCAGACACCTGCGGCGGCGACGTCCTCGGCGGCGACGAGGCCCTGGACGAGCGCCTGCGCGAGGCCGCTCGCGTACCCGCCCGTGGCGATGCCGCCCGCGTCGACGCCCGCGGCCCACAAGCCGTCCGTCCCCACGACGCGCGCGCGCTCGTCGATCCGCAGCCCGCCGATCGTGTGCGTGATCGAGGCGATCACGCGCACGGCGGCGACGGTGCCGGCCGGCGCGTCGAACGGCAGCTCCGACGGGGCGACGCGCGCCTCCGCGGGCGCGGCCTCGACCATCTGCGCGACCGTGCGGTCGCGGACGCGCTGCTCGAGCGCCTCCGCGTCGAGCAAGTAGTACGCGCGTGCCCCGGTGCGGCGCGCGGTCGCCTGCACGACGTTCGTCTCCGACCACGAGACGTCCTCGCGCGCGAAGAACTCGACGCCGTCGTCGTCGAACACCCGCGCGAATCGCGCGTAGAGCTGCGAGCTCGAGACGAGCTGGGTCTCGTCCCACGACGCGTCCGGCATGTTGCGGCCGTAGAACTCGTCCATCCCCTCGCCCGTGCGCCCGCCGCGGGCGAGCGCGAAGCGGAGGCCGTCGCCCTCGGACCACGGGCTGGCGCGGAGGCGGAGTGACGCCGCCGGCCTCACGTAGCGCGTGACGAGCTCGGATGAGGCCGCGAACCCGCCGGTACAGAGGATCGTCGCACCGTCGATGCAGCCGTCGGCGCGGAGCTCGACGTCGCCGGCCAGCGCTTCGACGATCCCTTTCGGATCGAAGCGCTTGCCGACCGTCCTCGGGTTACCGGTGTCGTGCCACACGACGGGCGCGCCCCGCGACTCGAGCCATGCGATCGCATCGTCGAGCCGCTCCCACACGACACGCTGCAGGCGCTCGTCGCCGCCCGGGCACTCGCGGCGGAACCCGCTCCAGTCGCGGTGCCGCCAGATCACGCACGACGAGAGAAGCATCGAGCCGCCGGCACGGGTCCCCTTCTCGCGCACGACGACGTCCCGGCCGAGCTCGCGGAGCCGGGCGGCCGCGACGAGTCCGGCCATGCCCGCCCCTGCGACGAGGATCACGTCAAGGAGAACGTGGGCTTGTGCTCGACGTACTCGATGCGCACGCGCTCGGGCCCCCAGAGGAACGCCGCGTACGTGTTCGCCGCATCGACGACCGACTCGACCTCGATACCGAGCTCCCCGGCGTCGGCCAGCACCTCGTCCGCCGAGTCGACGAGCACTGCCAGGTGGTTGAGCAACGGACGCTCGGGCTCACCCGGCGACCCCGGGTGAAACTCGACGTACGCACCGCCGACCTCGACGCGCCCGTCACCAGCCGAATCGAACCCGTACCTGACGTACTCGGACGCGGTCTGCTCGGGGTCGCTCGAGTAGAGCGCCACGTGATCGAGGTCGTAGTCGACGTCGGTCGGGGCCTCGACGAGCTTCACGCGGATCCCACCCCCGACGTCGAACACCTCCGGCGTGCCGTCCGGTAGCTCGGCACGGGCGGCCGCGAGGTCGGACACGCGGAGCGCGACATGCTCGAACGCGCCCTGCTCACGCGGCCCTTCGGCGTCGAACAGCGTCAGCTTGCCGCGACGGGCATTGCTCCCCATGAGCGTGAAGTTGTCCTCCTGCGCGATCCGGTGCATGCCCAGGTGCTGCTCGAGGAACTGGGCGATCTGCTCACGCTCGGTGACCCAGAAAGCGACGTGATCGAGGGTCTTCGGTTGCACGGGCGCGCATGATATCGACGCTGATACGGCTGCCGGAACGTCGAGGCCCGGGGCCGCGCACTTGCGGGTTCCCGGGCCTTCGACGAGGTGTCACTTCTTGCGACGGCTGGTCTTGCGCGTGCCGGAACGTGACACGGACTTGCGCGTTCCGGATTTCCGCGCCGTCGACCGCTTCGCCGTCGACCGCTTGGAGGTCGAGCGCTTCGCGGTGCCCCGCTTCGCGGTCGTGCGCTTCTTCGCGGTTGCGCGACCGCCCTTCGCGCCGGCCCGCTTCGCGGTCGTGCGCTTCTTCGCGGTTGCGCGACCGCCCTTCGCGCCGGCCCGCTTCGCGGTGGTCCGCCTCTTGGCGGTCGCCCGCTTGGCGGTGCTGCGCTTCTTCGCGGTGCTCCGCTTGGCGGTCCTGCGCTTCTTCGCGGTGCTCCGCTTGGCGGTGCTGCGCTTCTTCGCGGTGCTCCGCTTGGCGGTGCTGCGCTTCTTCGCGGTGCTCCGCTTCGCGGTGCTCCGCTTCGCAGTGCTGCGCTTCGCGGTGCTGCGCTTGGACGTCGACCGCTTGGCCGACGACCGTTTCTTGGTCCCCGACTTCTTCGCTCCGGCCTTCCTGGCGCTCGTCTTCTTCGTCGAAGACTTACGCGCGGAAGACGAGCGAGACCCTGAGCGGGTGGAGCTACGCGAGCCGGAGCGTGACGAGGAGCGCGTCGCAGCCGCGATGGCCGCGGGCGCGGTCTCGTCGATCTCGTCGGCCGTCTCGCCGATGGTCGGCTCACCCCAGGTCACGTCAGCGGCGGGCGCCTCTGACGACTCGCTCCACGAGCCGGTGGTCGACGTGTCCGACGTCTCACCGGTCCCGCTCCAATCCTCTTGGGTCATCAATGACCTCCTGAGTTGGATTGCGCGTGCACGATTCCCTACCACGTTCGTTTCTAACGTGCAACGCGGACGGACAAGTTCCTGCTGCACGTTGCTGCAAAGGTAAACGCTGTGTGCGAGCCACGCTTGCCGAAGCGCGTGGCTCGCACACGTCGAACGTGCACTACCTCGTGCGTGTCGTGCGCCGAGACGAGGTCGTCGACCTGCGCGCGGTCGCGCGCCCGCCCTTGGCGCCGGCGGTGCGGACCGACATCGTCCCGCGCCCTGTCGTCCGCGAGCGTGCTGTCGTCGTCCGGCTCTTGCGGGCCGTCGCGCGCCCGCCTTTGGCCCCTGCGCGCCGCTTTTGGGCCGTCGTGCCTGCGCGGCCGCCCTTCGCCCCTGCCTGGCGCACGGTCGGCGTGCGGCGGGCCGTCGTCTTGCGGGCCGTCGTCTTGCGGGCCGTC
>Ga0075434_100005782_pt1 | contig 11300 bp, 6 predicted proteins | sample RhiMethybrSRZTD3_FD_75298 | JGI IMG/M metagenome (GOLD analysis project Ga0075434, IMG submission 75298) | Populus rhizosphere microbial communities from Tennessee, USA - Rhizosphere MetaG P. TD hybrid SRZTD3 | ecosystem: Host-associated > Plants > Roots > Rhizosphere > Soil | place: USA...
GGCCATGGCACGCGGCGTCAATAAAGTCATCCTGATCGGTCACCTGGGGCAGGACCCGCAGCAGCGCGCGATGCCGTCCGGCAAGGCTGTCGTGAACCTCCGAATCGCGACCACGGACCAGTGGCGCGACAAGCAGACCGGCGAGAACAAGGAATCGACGGAGTGGCACAACGTCGCCATGTTCGACCGGCTCGCCGAGATTGCCGCCGAGTACCTGCGCAAGGGTTCGCAGGTCTACATCGAAGGCAAGCTCCGCACGCGCAAGTGGCAGGACAAGGAAGGCAACGACCGCTACACGACCGAGATCATCGCCAACGAGATGAACATGCTGGGCGGGCGGGGCGGCGCGGAGCGCAGCTCCGGCGGCGGATTCGAGCGTACGCGCGAGCGCAGCGAAGAGCCGGCGCCGCGCGCCGAAGCCGCCGGCGTCGCCGAATCCTTCGACGACGACATTCCTTTCTAATACTTTTCCAGCGGCACCCTTGGGGACTGTCCCCTTTGGAAGGGGCGCTCGGCGCCCCTTCTCAAGGCGGACTTTCCCCTCCTGATACGTGGATCACGCCGTAGCCTGTTACGAGCCGCCGCCCACCCGCTTCCCCCCGGTTTTCCCCCGTTTTATGTGATGTGGTTGGCGTCCGGCGCCGCCACATTAAGTCACGATCGAGCCGATTTTTCGTGTTTCCCGCGAAGCCGTCCCGGGAGCCCGAAAAAGTGGAGTACGGCCCGATGGAGCTGGACCGCAAACAGCCGTCCGGAAGCAGCCTGCGCGAGGCGCTGTCCCCCTGGTTGGACCACGGGATGGCGTGGCTCGTGCTGTCCGGCATCGGCCTCGGCATCCTCTCGGTGATCACGAGCTTCGGCGGCGCGCACTTCGAACAGCGGGTGGTGCTCGTCGCGGGTATGGCCGCAACGCTCGCCGCCATTGCCGTCGCGTCGCGCGCGGCCGCGCTCACAGAACTGAAGCCGGTGCGCCGTATCGCCTGGCGCTGGCTAGCCCGCGCATTGGCATTCCAGCTCTTCGCGACGCTCGTCGTCCCGATGCTGCGGACTTTCGACAACGCGGTGGCGCAGGCTCTCTCCGGCCTCCTGCAGTTCGCATTCTTTCCCTGCGCCGCGATCGCCGCGATCGGCCTCCTGGTCTCGACGCGCGGCCGGCGCTTCAGCCTGCAGTTCTGGCTCGACGCGACGCTCGTCGCGCTCTGCGTCGGCACGGTGTGCTGGCTCGCGCTGCCTCACGGCCTCGCTGCAGATGCGTTGCCGTCGCGCGGCGCCTGGACGGTCGGACTCGACGCCGTGGTCGGCGTCCTGGCCGCCGTCCTGCTGCTGCGGCGCTCCGACTGGCGCGGCTGGCCCGGGCTCGTCACCGGTGCTTTCGCGCTCGGCGGACTCGTGGGCTCGCGCCTGCTCGAGGCGCATGCGGCGGCAACCGGCTCGGTTTCGACGCCGGCAGCGCCGCTCCTGGTCATGTCAATGGCGGCCGTCGCCGTCGCAGCGCATTTCGACTACGTGCGTGCCGTGCGTCGCGCGCCGCCCATGAACGCTGCCGAGCGCGTGTCCCCGCTCCCGCCGCTCATTCCCTACGCGGCGCTGACGCTCGCCGGATACGCGCTACTCATGCTTCACGAAGGCAGCTTCACGGATCCCGCGGGCCTCATCGCCTGGGTCATCTGCCTCTCGGCCGCGCTCCTGTTCGCTCGGCAGGCCATCGCCACCACGCGCATGGTCGCGATCCACAGCGGGCTCGCGACGCGCTCCGCCGAGGCGCGCTTCAATGCGCTCATCCGGAACACCGCCGACGTCATCGCCATCGTGTCTCCGGATGCAACCATCACCTACGTGACGCCGGCCGCCGAACGCATCTTCGGCTTTCCGGCACAGGAACTGGTAGGCCAGCGCCTGGACCGGGTGGTCATCTTCGACGACCGCACGCGCGTCCGCGAATTCCTCGCCTACGACCTCGCGCAGCCCGGGGCCGCCGCCACGATGGAAGCGCGCGTGCCGCGCGAGGACGACCGCCAGCGCGTAGTCGAGATCCACGGGACCAACATGGACGCCGAGCCTGCGATCGGCGGCCGGCTCCTGAACCTGCGCGACGCGACCGATCGCAAGGGCGCGGAGGAGCAGCTGAAGCGCATGGCGCTGCACGATCCGCTGACGCTGCTGGCGAACCGCTCGCTGTTCCTGGACCGCGTCGAGCACGCGGTCGCGGTCAGCAAGCGGAACGGCCGCGGCATCGCCGTCATGTTCATCGACCTCGACAACTTCAAGCGCATCAATGACTCCTTCGGCCACGCGATCGGGGACCGCGTCCTGCACAAGAGCGCGCAGCGCCTCGTCAAGGCGACCCGCAGCGGCGATACCGTGGCGAGGCTCGGCGGCGACGAATTCGCGGTGCTGCTCGAGAACCTCATCGAGCGCGAATCCGTGCTGGAGATCGCTGCGCGCGTCGTGGAGTCGCTGCAGGAATCGCTTGACCTGCCGGGCGAGGCGGACCTCCGGGTCTCGGCGAGCGTCGGCGTCGCCTTCCTCGCCCCGGACGAAGGTGTCGAGGAGCTGATGAAGAACGCCGACGTCGCGATGTACGCCGCGAAAGCCGCCGGCAAGGGACGACACATCGTTTACGAGCCGGCGATGCAGGGTGTCGCAACCCGGCGCCGTGAGCTGGAAGCGGAGATCGGCAAGGCACTCGAAGGAAGCCAGTTCCTGCTGCTTTACCAGCCGATCGTCGAGCTGCACTCGGGCTACCTGCTCGGCGTCGAGGCGCTGATCCGATGGAAGCATCCGGAGCGCGGCATGATCGGGCCCGCCGAATTCATTCCGGTCGCGGAAGAAACGGGCCAGATCGTCCCGCTCGGACGCTGGGTGCTGGCGCAGGCCTGCCGCGAGGTCAAGGTCTGGCAGGCCCGCCTGCCCGAAGGCCGCCAGGTCCGCGTCTGCGTCAACGTCTCCGCGGTCCAGCTCGCGAAATCCGACATCTGCGCCGACGTGCAGACGGCACTCAGCATTTCGCAGATCGATCCCGGCTGCCTCGTGATCGAGCTGACCGAGAGCGTCCTGATGCAGAACAGCGAGTCGGTGCTGGCGACGCTGCAGGAGCTCAAGAAGCTCGGCGTGCGCATCGCCATCGACGACTTCGGCACGGGCTATTCGTCGCTTTCTTACCTGCACCGCTTCCCCATCGACATCCTGAAGATCGACCGCTCTTTCGTGGAGCGCCTCGGCGGCGTGGAGGGCGGCGAAGACTTCGCGCGCGCGATCATTACGCTCGGCGGCACGCTCGACCTCGAGGTCGTCGCCGAGGGCATCGAGCTCGAGCACCAGCAGCGCGGGCTGATCGAGCTCGGCTGCGTCGCGGGCCAGGGCTTCTACTACTCGCGGCCCGCGCTCCTCCATCAGCTCGAGTTTTCGGTCGCGATGGCCCGTCGCCGCACGATGGCGGACACGCTGCCGCAGGGCGCCAAGATCACCGCTACCGGCCGCTTTGTCCTCGGCGACCTCCGGCCGGCCGACTTCGTGGCCACCGGTACCTTCGGCCGCGAGATGGCGCAAAAAAAATAATATAAAACAGCGTCTTAAGCCCCAGTTCGGGGGCCAAATAGTCCGCTCCGCCGCTTCATGGGAAGGCCCAAAACCGGTACCCTAAGCGGCCATTTTCCTGCCCCGGAGTGCGTCCCGAACGACATGAGCGGCCGGCTCTACATCTCGACATTCGGCTGCCAGATGAACGAATACGATTCGGCGCGCATGGCGGATGTGCTCCGCGAATCGGCTGGCCTCGAGCTCACGACCGACCCCGAGGACGCGGACGTGGTCTTGCTGAACACCTGTTCCGTGCGCGAAAAGGCGCAGGAGAAGGTGTTCTCGCACCTCGGCCAGTGGCGGCTCCTGAAGAGCCGCAAGCCCGCGCTCGTCATCGGCGTCGGCGGCTGCGTCGCGAGTCAGGAGGGCGAGGGCATCCTCGACCGTGCGCCATTCGTGGACCTCGTCTTCGGGCCGCAGACGATCCACCGGCTGCCGGCGATGATCGCGACGCTCCGCGCGTCGCAGGAGCCGCAGGTCGACGTCTCCTTCCCGGAGATCGAGAAGTTCGACCGGCTCCCCGAGCCGCGTGCCGAGGGCGCAACTGCATTCGTCTCGATCATGGAAGGCTGCAGCCGCTACTGCAGCTTCTGCGTCGTGCCCTACACGCGCGGCGAGGAGATGTGCCGCCCGTTCGCGCAGGTGGACGCCGAGGTCCGCGCGCTCGTCGCACAGGGCGTGCGCGAGGTGACGCTGCTCGGCCAGAACGTCAACGCCTACCGCGGCCCGCGCGCTGACGGCGGACTCGTGGATCTCGCGGGCCTCATCCGCCACATCGCGGCGTTCGATGGGCTCGAACGGATCCGCTTCACCACGTCGCACCCGCTCGAGTTCTCGCAGTCGCTCGTGGAGGCTTATGCCGACGTGCCGAAGCTCGCGAACTATCTGCACCTTCCGGTGCAGAGCGGCTCCGACCGCATCCTCACGGCCATGAAGCGCGGCTACACGCGCCTCGAGTACAAGCAGAAGATCCGCCGCCTGCGCGCCGTGAGGCCGGACATCAGCCTCTCGTCCGACTTCATCGTCGGCTTCCCGGGCGAGACCGACGCCGACTTCCGGCAGACGCTCGAGCTGATCGCGGACGTCGGCTTTGACCAGTCCTTCTCGTTCATCTACAGCAAGCGGCCGGGCACGCCCGCCGCATCCCTGCCGGACGAGGTTTCGCACGAAGTCAAGCAGGAGCGCCTGGAAATCCTGCAGGCGCAGGTCAGCGGGCAGGCGCGGAAGATCAGCGAGGGCATGGTCGGCAGCACGCAGCGCGTGCTGGTCGAGCGCCCCTCCCGCCGCGACCCGCGCCAGCTCGCCGGTCGCACGGAAAACATGCGCTGGGTGAACTTCGACGGGCCGACCTCGCTCGTCGACCGCTTCGCCGACGTGCGCATCACGGAAGCCATGCCGAACTCCCTGCGCGGCCGGTTGGTCGCTTGAACGCCGCCCCCGAATCCAGCGTCGACTTCGGCGCGGAGGACAACACGCGGCTCGCCGCGGTCTGCGGGCCGCTCGACGAGAACCTGCACCAGATCGAGAACCGACTCGGCATCGAGATCCGCCGCCGCTCCGGGCGCTTCTCGCTGCGCGGCGCGAATGCCGCCACGGGCGCGGAGCTGCTGCGCCAGCTCTACGAGCGCGCAGCGAGTGCGCCCGTGTCGCCGGAGGACGTGCACCTCGCGATCCAGGAAAGCGGCATGGGCGCGCGCCCCGCGGCCGACGAGCATGCGGTCGAGACGCTGCGCGGCCTGATCCGCGGGCGCGGCGCGAACCAGCAGCAGTACCTGGCGGCGATCCGCTCCCACGACCTGACTTTCGGCATCGGCCCCGCGGGCACGGGCAAGACCTACCTCGCGGTCGCGTGCGCGGTCGAGGCGATGCAGCGCGAGAGCGTCCGCCGCCTCGTTCTCGTGCGCCCGGCGGTGGAGGCGGGCGAGCGCCTCGGCTTCCTGCCCGGCGACCTGTCGCAGAAGGTGGACCCGTACCTCAGGCCGATGTACGACGCGCTCTACGAGATGATCGGATTCGACCGCGTCGCGCGCCTGATCGAGCGGAACGTCATCGAGATCGCGCCGCTCGCCTTCATGCGCGGCCGCACGCTCAACGAGGCGTTCATCATCCTCGATGAGGCGCAGAACACGACGGTCGAGCAGATCAAGATGTTCCTGACGCGCATCGGCTTCGGCTCGCGCGCGGTCGTCACGGGCGACGTCACGCAGACTGACCTGCCGGCGCACCGGCAATCGGGCCTCCGGCACGCGCTCGACGTGCTCGCCGGTGTGCCGGGCATCGCGGTCACTCGATTCACGGCGAAGGACGTCGTGCGGCATCCGCTCGTGCAGCGGATTGTCGAGGCCTACGAGCAGGATTCCCGCAAGGATGGCGGAGGCGAGCAGTGACGCTCGATGTCGTCCTCGCTTACCGCACGCGCCGTCCCTGGGCCCCGGGCCCGGCGTCGCTGCGCCGCTGGGCGCGGCTCGCGGTGGGCAGCCGGCAGGGCGAGCTCGGCATCCGGGTCGTGGGCGCGCGCGAGAGTCGCGCGCTCAATGCCCGCTGGCGCGGCCTTGATGCGCCGACGAACGTGCTGTCGTTCCCCGCCGCGCGCGACCTGCGCGGACGGCAGATCGGCGACCTCGTCGTCTGCGCGCCGGTCGTCGCGCGCGAGGCGCGCGAGCAGGGCAAGCCGGTCGCCGCGCATTGGGCGCACATGGTCGTGCACGGCACGCTCCATCTCCTCGGCTTCGACCACGAGCGCGCGGCGGATGCGAAGCGCATGGAAGGCCGCGAGCGCGCGCTGCTGGCGCGCCTCGGAATCGCGGATCCCTATGGCGACTGAGCGCAAGGAGCGCCGCAAGGGCGGCTGGCTGCGGCGCCTCACGAACGAGGGGCCGCGCGACCGCGCCGAGCTCGTCGAGGCGATGCGCGCGGCCGCGCGCGGCGGCATCATCGACGCCGACGCGCTCCAGATGATCCAGGGCGTGCTGCGGGTCGCCGACCTGCATGTGCGCGACATCATGGTGCCCCGCTCGCAGATGGTCGTGCTCGAGCGCGACTCGGGACCGGGCCAGCTGCTGCCCGCCGTGATCGAGTCGGGACACTCGCGCTTCCCGGTGATCGGCGACGACCGCGACCAGATCGTCGGCATCCTGCTCGCAAAGGACCTGCTGCGCTATTTCGCGGAGGGCGCCAAGGGCAGCTTCGACATCCGCGAGGTGCTGCGGCCGGCCGCCTTCGTGCCGGAGAGCAAGCGCCTCAACGTGCTGCTGAAGGAGTTCCGCGCGAGCCGCAATCACATGGCGATCGTGGTCGACGAGTACGGCGGCGTCTCGGGACTCGTCACGATCGAGGACGTGATCGAGGAGATCGTCGGCGAGATCGCGGACGAGTACGACACGGACGAGGACCAGACGATCCGGCGCGAGAACGACAGGCAGTTCATCGTGCAGGCGCTGACGCGCGTGCAGGAGTTCAACGAGTATTTCGGGACCCGCCTGAGCGACGAAGAGTACGACACGGTCGGCGGGATCGTGATGCAGCAGTTTGGCCGCCTGCCGCGGCGCGGGGAGGCGGTAACGATGGACGGGATCGAGTTCAAGGTGCTGCGCGCCGACCGGCGGCGCATCGACCAGCTTCGCGTGACGACCGCGGAGCCGCTGCCGCCGCGCCCGGGCGAGGCGCGGGCAGGCTGATGCCGGCCCCGGAAAGCCCGGTCGCGCGGCTCGCGCGGCGCGGCAGCCTGATCGCGCTGGTCGCGGGTGCCGGCACGTCCTTCGCCTTCGCGCCCTACGGCCTCTCGTTCCTCGGCTGGATCGGCCCGGCCGTCCTGTTCCTGCTGTGGGAATACGAGGCACCGCGCGACGCGGCGCGAACGGGCTTCTGGTTCGGTGCCGCGCTCTTCGGCGCCGGCACCTGGTGGATCTACACGGCAGTCCACGACTTCGGCCAGGCGCCGGCCTGGCTCGCCATCTTCCTGCTCGCGGCGCTGCTCGCGATCAAGGGTGCCTACTACGCGCTGCTCGGCTACGTCGTCGTGCGCATCGCGCCCGATCCCTCGCCGCGCCGATCCTTGTACCTCATTCCCGCCGCCTGGACGCTGATGGATTGGCTGCGCGGCTGGCTGTTCACGGGATTTCCCTGGCTGCAGCTTGGCTACACGCAGAGCGACACGCCGCTCGCGGGCCTCTCGACCGCCGGCGGCATCCACTTCGTGACCTTTGCGACGGCTGCGACGGCGGGCGCGCTGATCGTCGTCTTTCGCCAGGGTGGCCGCGCGCGCATCGCCGCGATCGCGTTCGTCGCGGTGTTCTGGATTGCCGGCTGGCTGCTCGGCGGGCACGAGTGGACGAAGCCGACCGGCCAGCCGGTCAGCGTCGCGCTGCTGCAGGGCGCAATCCCGCAGGACGAGAAATGGCTGGTGTCGAACCGCGGGGCGACGCTCGAGAAGTTCCGCGAACTCAACCGCGAGGCGCTCGGCGCGCGCATCATCGTGTGGCCGGAGTCGGCGATCCCGCTGATCGCGAGCGACGCGAAGGTGTACCTCGACGGCATCCGGCGCGAATCCGAGGCGCGCGGCTCCGACGTGATGCTGGGCCTCCTGGATTTCGACCCGGCGAAGGAGGTCGTGCGGAACGGCCTCTACTCCATGAGCAAGGACGGCGACGGCTGGTACTACAAGCGACGCCTCGTGCCGTTCGGCGAATTCTTTCCGGTGCCGAAGGCCGTGCGCCAGTGGATGCGACTGCACAGCCTGCCGTACTACGACATGACGCCCGGGCCCGAGGCACAGTCCCCGCTCGAGGCAGGCGGCGAGCGGCTCTCGGCGACGATCTGTTACGAGGACGCCTACGGCGCCGACCAGCTCGCCGAGCTGCCGGACTCGACGTTGCTCGTGAACGTCACGAACAACGCGTGGTTCGGTGACTCCTCCGCGCCGCACCAGCAGCTGCAGATGGCGCGTTTCCGCGCGATCGAGGCGGGGCGCTTCCTCATGCGCGCGACCAGCAACGGCATCACGGCCATCATCGCGCCCGACGGCAAGCTCGCCGCAACGATCCCGCAGTTCCAGCCCGGCATCCTGAAGGCAACCGTGCAACCCCGCACCGGCTTGACCCCTTACGCGCGCACGGGCAACTGGCCGATTCTCTCCTTCGCCTTCCTCGTGCTCGTCGCCTTCGTGATCGCGCGCATTCGAGCGAGGCGCAGCGGCTAACGCCGCCAGCTAGGGGGCCGTTCTCAGGATCGTGCGAGCCAGGGATGGCGAGCCCGAAGCGTCCAGGGACGGATTCACAGCGGTCCTGAGAACGGCCCCCTAGCTGGCAGCGTAAGCGGTTATTCTTCTCAGTTCGCATGAAAGAGCGCTACGAACCGAAGGAAATCGAGCCGCAAGTCCAGGCGGAATGGGAAGCCGCTGGCTCGTTTGCCGCACGCGAAGACGCGGCCAGGCCGAAGTACTACTGCCTGTGCATGTTTCCGTATCCCAGTGGAAGGCTCCATATGGGACACGTCCGGAATTACACGATCGGCGACGTCCTGGCGCGCTACATGCGCATGCAGGGTTGCAACGTACTGCAACCCATGGGTTGGGACGCGTTCGGATTGCCGGCGGAGAACGCCGCGATCGAGAACGGCGTGGCGCCCGCGAAGTGGACGCGCGACAACATCCGCCACATGAAGGGGCAGCTCAAGTCGCTCGGCTTCGGCATCGACTGGTCCCGCGAGCTCGCGACCTGCGACGCCGACTACTACCGGTGGAACCAGTGGCTGTTCCTGCGCATGCTCGAGCGCGGCGTCGCGTACAAGACGACCGGCACGGTGAACTGGGACCCGGTGGACCAGACCGTCCTCGCGAACGAGCAAGTGATCGACGGCCGCGGATGGCGCACGGGCGCGCCCGTCGAGAAGCGCGAGATCCCGATGTATTACCTCCGCATCACCCAGTACGCGGAGGAGCTGCTCGCGGCGCTCGACCGGCTCCCCGACTGGCCCGATCGCGTGCGCACCATGCAGGCGAACTGGATCGGCCGCAGCGAGGGCGTCAACCTCTCGTTTCCCTACGACATCGCCGGGCAGAAAGGCGAGCTCAGGGTCTTCACGACGCGCGCCGACACGGTCATGGGCGTCACTTTCGTCGCGGTCGCGGCGGAGCATCCGCTGGCGGAGCTCGCGGCGGCGCGCGACGCGAATGTCCGTGCCTTCGTCGAGGAGTGCCGCCGTGGCAGCTTCATGGAGGCGGACCTCGCGACGATGGAAAAGAAAGGCGTCGCGACTGGCCTCAGCGTGCGCCACCCGCTGACCGGCCGCGAGGTGCCGGTATGGGTCGGCAACTACGTCCTGATGGCCTATGGGGAAGGCGCGGTCATGGGCGTGCCAGGCCATGACGAGCGCGACTTCTCATTCGCGAAGAAATACGGCCTGCCGATCCTCCCGGTGATCGATGTCGAGAAAAGGCCCTATTCGACGGACACCTGGCAGTCCTGGTACGCGGACTATGGGCGCTGCGTGAACTCCGGCGCCTACGACGGGCTCGACTACGGCGCCGCCGTCGATGCGATCGCGCGCGACCTCGAGGCCGAGGGACTCGGGCGCAAGCAGGTCGTCTGGCGGCTGCGCGACTGGGGCATCTCGCGCCAGCGCTACTGGGGCTGCCCGATCCCGATCATCCACTGCCCGTCCTGCGGCGACGTGCCGGTGCCGGACGACCAGCTCCCCGTACGGCTGCCGGAGGACCTCGTGCCGGACGGTTCCGGCAATCCGCTCGCGAAGTCGAAGGCCTTCCTCGACGTGAAGTGCCCGAAGTGTGGCGCGGCGGCGCGGCGCGAGACGGACACGATGGACACCTTCGTCGATTCGTCCTGGTATTTCTTCCGGTTCGCCTCGGCGCACAACGACGATGCGATGGTCGACGGCCGCGCGAATTACTGGATGCCGGTGGACCAGTACATCGGCGGCATCGAGCACGCGATCCTGCACCTTTTGTATTCGCGCTTCTGGACGCGCGTGATGCGCGACTGCGGGCTGACGCCGCACGACGAGCCCTTCCAGCGTCTGCTGACGCAGGGCATGGTCCTCAACGAGATCTGGTTCCGCAAGCCCGGCTCCGGGCGCCTCGTCTACTACAACCCGGCGGAAGTGGAGGCAAGCGGTGAGGGCGCGTCGCGCGCCGGCGTCCTGCGGTCGGATGGCGATCCGGTCGAGTACGGCGGCATCGGCACGATGTCGAAGTCGCGCAAGAACGGCGTGGATCCCCAGGAGCTCGTGGACCGATACGGCGCGGACACCGCGCGCCTCTTCACGATGTCGAACGTGCCGCCTGAGCACACCTTCGAGTGGTCGGACGAGGGCGTCGAGGGCGCTTTCCGGTTCATGAAGCGGCTGTGGAAGATCGTGCACGCGCATGTCGAGGGCGGCCGGGCCGGCGCCGTGGACGCGGCGACGCTCGACCGGGCGGCGCGCGAGCTCCGCCGCAAGGTGCACGAGACGGTCGCGAAGGTCGGCGACGACATCGGCCGCCGGCGCATGTTCAATACGGCGATCGCCGCGGTGATGGAGCTCTACAACGCGCTTTCGGCGTACCCGGACCGCTCGCCGCAGGGCCGCGCCGTGATGCAGGAAGCGCTCGACCTCGTGGTCCTCGTGCTCTCGCCCGTCATTCCGCACGCGGCGCAGGCGATGTGGCGCGAGCTCGGCCACGCGACGCTCGTCGTGGACGAGCGCTGGCCGGCGGCGGATCCTGC
>Ga0075434_100005785_pt1 | contig 11294 bp, 16 predicted proteins | sample RhiMethybrSRZTD3_FD_75298 | JGI IMG/M metagenome (GOLD analysis project Ga0075434, IMG submission 75298) | Populus rhizosphere microbial communities from Tennessee, USA - Rhizosphere MetaG P. TD hybrid SRZTD3 | ecosystem: Host-associated > Plants > Roots > Rhizosphere > Soil | place: USA...
GGCACGACCGACCGGGCGACGTCCGAGGAGGACGTCGTCGACATCACGACCGAGCTGCACCTCGTCCCGCTCGGGACGCAGGTCGACGTGCTCGCCTGAGGAGGGAACGATGAGCTCCGTCACACCGACCACGTCCGGCGCCCTCGGTGCCGCCGCGGCCGGAACGAACCCGAACGCCATCCTCGGGAAGGACGACTTCCTGAAGCTCCTGGTGACTCAGCTCCAGCACCAGGACCCGATGAACCCGATGGACGACAAGGACTTCATGGGTCAGATGGCCCAGTTCTCGTCGCTGGAGCAGATCACCAACCTGGTCGCCGCAACGCAGCAGCAGGCCTTCTCGAGCCAGATGTCCCAGGCCGTCGGCCTGATCGGGCACCAGGTCTCGTGGGTCTCGGCCGACGGCACCAACGGATCCGGCACCGCTTCGAAGGTTTCGATCTCCGACGGCGCCATCCAGATCACCGTGGGCGATTCCCAGATCACCCCCGACGAGATCGTGCAGGTGTCCTAGTCCGATGTCCGCCGAGCCCGTCCGCCTGAACCCCGCCCTGGCGCCTCCCGGCGTCGGCGCTCCCCGGCCCACGCCGGCGGCTCCCGCCGCCGACGGTGCCGCGGCGAGCTTCGAGGGGGTCCTGCGGTCGAAGCTCGACCAGGCGGCCGCCATCCACTTCTCGGGCCACGCGCTCGAGCGGCTGCGGCGGCGGGGCATCGACGTGGGCGAGGCCACCATGGCGCGGCTCCAGGACGGCGTCAGCAAGGCCTCGGCGAAGGGGGCCAGGGAGGCCCTGGTGCTGATCGACGGCACCGCCTTCGTCGTCTCGGTGCGAAACCGCACCGTGATCACCGCGGTCGGCGCGGATCAGATGCGCGACCGCGTCTTCACCAACATCGACAGCGCAGTCATCAACTAACCCACCAACGACACGAGCCGCACGCGCTGGACCTCGCAGAGGAAGCCCGGCGGCACAGAAGGGAACCGATTCCCATGATGCGAGGAATGTTCGCCGCGATCAGCGGCCTCAAGGTCCACCAGATGATGCTGGACGTCACGGCCAACGACATCGCGAACGTCAACACCATCGGCTTCAAGGCCGAGCGGACGAGCTTCAAGGACGCGCTCAGCCAGATCCAGCGCGGCTCGAGCGCCCCGTCGGCCACCCTCGGCGGCACCAACGCTGCCCAGGTCGGCCTCGGCGTCCAGCTGAACGGCATCGACAACCTGATGTCGTCGGGCGCCGTCCAGTCGACCGGCAACGCCCTCGACGCGGCGATCCAGGGCGACGGGTTCTTCCGGATCACGGACGATGCGACCGGCTTCGGCAACATCCTCTACACGCGCGCGGGCAACTTCTCCCGCGACGCCAACGGCGACATGGTGACGCCGGAGGGCTACTACGTGGTCGGCTACACGATCGACCCGGTGACGGGCTCGCCGACCTCGACCGAGACGACCATCAACGTCCCGGCGAACACCAAGTCCGTGACGATCGGCCAGGACGGCATCGTCACGACGATCGACGCCGCCGGTGCTGTCACCCGCGTGGCCGCCATCTCGATGGCGAAGTTCCCGAACAACGAGGGCCTCGAGCGCGTCTCGGGGAACAAGTTCGCCGCGTCGAGCAACTCGGGCGTCGAGTCGACCGGCACCGCCGGCACGAACGGCCTGGGCACGCTCTCGCCCGGTGCGGTCGAGATGTCGAACGTCGACCTCGCCCAGGAGTTCACCAACATGATCACCGCCCAGCGCGGGTTCCAGGCGAACAGCCGCATCATCTCCACCGCCGACGAGATGCTCCAGGAGCTCGTGAACCTGAAGCACTAGGCCGGATCGGGCCCCGCGGCATGGACGCCGCGGGGCCCTCCCAACCCCCGGAGACCACTTCCCATGATCCCCGTCCACCGACTCAGCCAGCCCGATCACGAGCTCTACGTGAACCCCGAGCTCATCCAGACCGTCGAGGCCAACCCCGACACGGTCATCTCGCTGTCGAACGGATCGCGGTTCGTCGTGGCGGAGACGCCGGCCGACGTGGCCCGGCTCGTTCGCGACTGGCGTGCCGGCATCGTCGCCGCCAGCGGTCACGCGGCCGACAACGTCGTGCCGCTTCGCCATCTTCGCCATAGAACATGATGAAGAACAGGCAACTGTGGCCGATTACCTGAACAATCGTCGTTCCCCGTGGCCACGGACGGCCGCGGTACCCACCCGAAGGATCGGAACCCCGTGAAAGCCATCACCGCCATTGGCATCGTGTGCGCGTTCGGCGCGCTCCTGCTTGCCAGCATCATGGAGGGCACCAACCCGATGGCCTTCATGAACATCCCGGCGCTCCTCCTCATCGTGGGCGGAACGTCCGGCGCCGTCATGGCCTCGACGAACTTCCAGACGTTCATGGCCATGCCCAAGGGCATGATCATGAGCTTCAAGGGCTCGAGCGTCGAGTCGAGCGGCGTGATCCAGGACATGGTCACCCTCGCCGAGAAGGCCCGCCGCAACGGTCTGCTCGCGCTCGAGGAGGACGTGGCCAAGATCGACGACGCGTACACGAAGAAGGGCCTGCAGCTCGTCGTCGACGGCACCGACTCCGACCTCGTCCGCACCATCCTCGAATCCGAGGTGGACGGCATGGCGCAGCGCCACGGGCAGATCGCCGGCATGTTCACGACCGCGGGCGGCTTCGCCCCGACCCTCGGCATCATCGGCACCGTCATGGGCCTCATCCACGTGCTCGAGAACCTGTCCGCGCCGTCGACGCTCGGCCCGGCGATCTCGGGCGCGTTCATCGCCACGCTCTACGGCGTGTCGAGCGCGAACCTGCTCTTCCTCCCCGTCGGCAACAAGCTCAAGGAGATGTCGGCCGCCGAGGTCAACCACCGCTACATGGTGCTCGAGGCGATCCTCTCCATCCAGGCCGGCGACAACCCGCGCGTGCTCGCGGAGAAGCTCGAGGCCTACGTGCCGCCCGCGAAGCGCGGCGGCGGCGAGCGGACGACGCCGCACTCGGGCATCGTGCCCGAGGAGCAGGAGCGGCAGGCGGCATGAGCGGCCACTCGCGCAGAGGCCGCCGCGGAGGCGGGCACGGAGGCGGGCACGAGGGCGGCGACGAGCGCTGGCTCCTCACGTACGCCGACATGATCACGCTCCTCATGGCGCTCTTCATGGTGCTGTTCTCGATCTCGTCGGTGAACATCTCCAAGTACCAGGTGCTCCAGCGCGCCCTCCAGAAGGCGTTCATGGGCGGCGTGCTCGACGGCGGCAAGAGCTTCCAGCAGGGCGAGCCGACCCGCATCCAGGGCGTGCAGTCGGCGACGGCGAGCCAGCAGATGGACTCGACGTTCCAGATCACGTCGCACAACCTGATCGGCAAGGTCGCCCCGGCGCCCACCGCCGCGCAGAAGGCCGCGGCCAAGAAGGCCGCCGCCGAGGAGGAGTCCAACCTCGAGCAGATCAAGACACAGGTCGACTCGTACGCCAAGCTGCACGGGTTCTCGGGCCTGATCCAGACGTCGATCGACCAGCGCGGCCTCGTGATCCGCCTCCTCACGGACAAGGTGCTCTTCGACTCGGGCCACGCGGAGCTCAAGGCGACCGGCTCGCCGATCCTGCTCGAGGTCTCGCACCTGCTCGTGACGACGAAGTTCTCGAACGCGATCGCGGTCGAGGGGAACACCGACAACGTGCCGATCTCCGGCGGCGAGTTCCCGTCGAACTGGGAGCTCTCGACCGCCCGCGCGAACGCCGTCCTCGAGTTCTTCATCCATCACAGCGTGCCCCAGCGCCGCCTCACGGTCGTGGGCTTCGCCGACCAGAACCCCATCGCACCCAACGACACGGCCGACGGCCGCGGGCTCAACCGCCGCGTCGACGTGGTCGTGCTCCGAAACGCAACCCAGCCCCAAGGAGCGACATCCCAATGAAGGGAAAGCTGAAGATCATCCTTCCGGTGCTGCTGCTCGTCCTCGTGGGCGGCGGCGGCGCGTACAAGTTCCTCCTCTCCGGCGGCGGCTCGGCCAAGAAGGCGGCGCCCCCGAAGGTGGCGGGCGAGCTGCTCGCGCTCGCGCCCGACTTCACGATCAACCTCGACCAGGGCCACTACGGCAAGGTGAGCGTGGCGCTCGAGATGGAGGGCGGCATCCCCAAGGCGGTCGAAGGGGCAGCCCCGAGCCTCAAGGAGAACGCCGTCGTGCGCTCGATCGTGACGAACGACCTGACCGGCCTGGCCACCGACGACCTGATCCAGCGGCAGTCGCGCGAGAAGCTGCTGACGGACATCCTCAAAGATCTGCAGTCGCAGACCGATGAAAAGGTGACGCACGTCTTCTTCACCGACGTGGTCGTCCAGTAGGACGGAGACACATGAGCGACGAGACCCCCAACGTTCCCTCAGAGATGGCCCTCGAGCCGCTGACCGACGCCGCCGTGCCGGCCCCGTCGCAGGGCTCGCCCGAGCTGGCCGGGCTCGACATCGTGCTCGACGTTCCCGTCGAGCTGGCGGTCGAGATCGGCCGCACGGAGATGACGATCGGCGAGACGCTCGACCTCGGGCCGGGCTCCATCGTCGTCCTGAACCGGATGACGGGCGAGCCGGTCGACCTGCTCGTGAACGGCCGCCGCATCGCCCGCGGCGAGGTCGTGGCGATCGACGAGCAGTTCGGCCTTCGCATCACCACGGTCGTCCCGACCGACAAGCGGCTCGACGCCGCGGCCTAACGGGCCAGCGCGGAGTCGACCTGGGCGGCCGTGAGGCCGTCGACCTCGACGACCTTGTCGCGAGAGCCAGGACCGGCGACGACGCGGACGGCGGCCTTCGGGACGCCCAGCAGTTCTGCGACGTGCGCGACGAGCGCCTCGTTCGCGCGGCCCCGCTCCGGCGGGGCCGCCACCCGAACCTTCCAGCCGGCGCCGTAGCGGCCGGCCACCTCGGTGCGGCGCGCGCCCGGCGAGACGCGCACCGTGATCCGGACCGGCATCCGGTGAGGGTATCTGGCAGCTAGGCCGCGGCGGGGTAGCTCGCGGCGCCCGCGATGCCCGGCAGCTCGGCGTACGGCACGTCGGCCGGCTCGGCGACCTGCGACCCGTCCGGCCGGTGGGTGATGCGGACGGTCGGCTCGTCGGGGGCCTCCACCGGGAGGGACGCCACGATGCCGCGGCTGCCGTCGGCGAGCTCGACCTCCGTCCCGGCCGGGTACGGCGCGACCAGCTTGCGAAACGCGGTGACGACCTCGGGGTCGAAATCGCGGCCGGCGCCGCCCAGGATCACGTCGTAGCCCACGTGGGCCGGCGCGGCCGCGCGGTAGGGACGCGCGCTCGTCACGGCGTCGTAGACGTCCGCGACGCTCGCGATGCGCGCGAACTGGGCGATCTTCGAGCCGGCCCGGCCCTCGGGGTAGCCGGTCCCGTCCCAGCGCTCGTGGTGCGAGCGGACGACGCTCTTGGCGAGGGCGCTGATGCTGTGCCCGGGCAGGAGCTCGACACCCGCCTCGGGGTGCCGGCGCATGAGCTCCCATTCGTCGGCGTCGAGCGGCCCCTGCTTGTTCAGGACGGGCGAGGGCACGACGAGCTTTCCGATGTCGTGCAGGAGCAGCCCCACGCCGAGGCTCGTCAACCGCTCGTCGATGCCGGTGAAGACGCGCTCGCCGCGGTAGTTGGGCCAGCCGAAGAGGTTGAGGACGCGCCGGCCGAGCACGAGGCCGAGCACCGTCACGTCGATGGAGTGCTGGAGCGTGTAGGCGTCGGCGCCCGCCAGGTCGGTGAGCGCGAGCACGGCGTCGCCGGAGGCCGCGATGTCGCGGGCGATCAGGTGGGCGATCTTCTTCAGGTCGCCGATGGTCTTGTCCGACACGGTCTCGCCGTTCCCGAGCGCCGTCGGGATGTCGTCGTAGGCCCGCTGGAGCGCCGTCTCGGCGTCGTTTCGGGTGCGCTCGGTCAGCACCTCCGGCACGTCGATGCCGGCGCTCAGCTCGTCGTCGACGTAGATCGCGTTGATGCCCTGGCGGATCAGGGCCCTTCGGAACTCGGGAGTGACCGCCGTCCCAGCCCGAAGCAGCGGCGCATGCTCGGCGGCACCGGTGCGCACGTCGCGCCCAAGGAGCGCGCCGTCGGGGACCCTCGCTGTCGCCATCAGCCGCATGGGCCGCCGTTCACTTTCCAGCTAGACAACACACCACCCCGGGTCATCGGCGGCGGGCGGGGGCGGTTGAGGCTGGACGGCCGGGGAGCTAGTGCCCGAGAGCTGCGACGAAGATCGTTGGCCCGGCCAGGAACATCGCGGCGCCGCCGACCACGAGGCTCGCCCGGGCATTCCGGAGCGCCAGAGCCGCCGCAGCGACCGCCAGCGCCGCCACGAGCACGATCCACCAGCCCGGCAGGATGCCGCCTTCGGACATGCGCCTGTGCAGCGGGGCGTAGTAGGGGTCGTACGCGAAGAACCTGGCAACGACGGCAGCCGCGGTGGCCAGCTCGGCGGTGGCGAGCCGCGGCCGGAGGAGGTCCGCGAACGGCGTGGCCGCCGCCACGGCGAACGCGGGTCCGGCGAAGAACAGCGTGACCGCGGCCGCGACGACGGCGAGTCCCCTGAGGTCAAGGTCGCCCGTAGACGGATGCAGGCCAACGATCCCGAGCGCGACCGCCCCCTCGGAGATCGCAGCCCCCAGAGCCACAATGGTGACGACCGTCGTGGCGAGCCGCGCAACCCACGGGGCGGTTCCGTGGCCGGTTCGCGCGGGCAGAGCGGTCATATCACACATGCTATACAACGCGGGCTTGGCCGTCAAGGCGGGCGCATGCAAATCGCCCCCCGAACCCGTTGGGCCCGAGGGGCGATTGGAGGCGAAGTGCGGTGGTGCTAGGCGGCGCGGCGGAGGGTGGTGGCGCCCATCGAGTCGTAGCTCTCGATGTGCTCCTTCAGCGTGCGCCGGATGGAGCTCAGGATCTGCGAGACGCGCGACTCGGAGACGCCCAGGAGGCGGCCGATCTCGGCACCCTGCAGGTGCTTGACGTAGAGCAGGACGAGGATCGTCTGCTCACGCTCGGTGAGCGAGGCGATGGCGTCGCGCAGCACCTGCGCGCGCTCGTTGGCGAGCGCCGCCATCTCGGGATCGTGCTCGCCCGAAGGCGCCTCGATCGTGTCGCCGACCTCGACCGGCATGGACTCCTCGGCGCCGCGCGCCGGGGTGTTCAGCGAGAGGAGGTCAGCCCGGGCGAGGCCCTCGAGCTGGCCGCGCAGGTCGCCCACGCCGATCTCGAGCTCGTTGGCGAGCTCGCCGTCGGAGGGCAGCCGGCCGGTCTTGGCCTGCCACTCGTCCCGGGCGCGCTCGATGGCGCGGCCCGAGCGGCGCAGCGAGCGGGGCGCCCAGTCCTGGCGCCGCAGCTCGTCCATGATCGCGCCGGAGACGCGAGTCCACGCGTACTGCTCGAACGTGGCGCCCTTGGCCGGGTCGAATCGGTCGACGGCGGCGATCAACGCGAGCAGGCCGCACGACACGAGGTCGTCGAGCTCGCAGTGGGCGGGAAGCTCGCGGACCTTGCGGCACGCGAGGTACTTGACCATCGGGGCGTACGACAGCACGAGGCGGTCGCGCGCGGCGACGTCACCATTCTGAATCCAGGCGCGCCAGAGCGCCTCTGCGGTGGACGCAGTCGGGCGCTGGGCCGAAGTGGCGGTTTCCACGGAACTCAACCTCCGCATTTACAGGGACGACGACGGGAGCGAACAACTTGGGGTCATATCATTCGAAAGATGTGCAAACACTTTTCGAACAAAGGACGTATCGGCAGCACAACGGGGGGCTGCCTCCTCGTTTTGTGGTAATTCCGCAGGTGCCTCCAGGTACCGCGAAATCCCTCCTTCGGTGCCCCTCAAGCGGCTCCGGGCCGAGCCGATTACGGGTGCGCCTTGCGTTCCCCCCAACGTCTCCGTCTCCGCTCGGGTCTCTTGCGGACGGCCGTCGCAGTGGCCGCCATCCTGCTCCTGCAGGCGGCGCCCGCATGGGCCGACGCGTCGAGCCAGTCGGACACGTCCGGGCAGACGGCCACCAAGCAGGCGCCCGCGTTCAAGAAGGACACCACGCCGCTTCCGGCAGATGTGACCGGTGGGTCGGCCAACACGGACTCGGGGAGCACCGGCGTGTCGTCGACCTCGGGCGCCGTCGCCCGCACGATCGTCGGCCTGGCGATCGTCCTCGCCGTCGTCTACGGGCTCTACTGGTTGCTCAAGTCCACCGCCAAGTCGCGCGCCGCCCAGAGCGACGAGCGGATCGCGGTGGTCGCGACGACCACGCTGGCGCCCAACCGGGCGCTGCACCTGATCCGGTCGGGTGACGAGCTGATCCTGGTCGGCGCGACCGAGCATTCGGTGACGCCGATCAGGGTGTACTCCGCCAACGAGGCCCGGGCGATGGACATCGAGCTTGCCGCCGCCGCCCAGCTCGCTCAGAACCCGGGCGCGCAGCCGGCGCCGTCGGGCATGATCGAGGCCTTGAGGCGGAGAACCGCGCGGTGAGCATGCTCCCCCTCCTCGCCGACCACGCGACGAACATCAACCTGGTCGGCGGCGGGAAGGCCGTCTCGGCGCCCGTCCAGATCTTCCTCCTGCTCACACTGCTCGCCGTGCTCCCGGGCGCGCTGCTCATGCTCACGGGGTTCACGCGCATCCTGATCGTGCTCGGCTTCGTGCGAAGCGCGCTGGGCACGCCGACCACGCCGCCGACCCAGGTGCTGGTCGGCATGTCGATCTTCCTGTCGCTCTTCGTCATGGCGCCGACGCTGAAGCAGGTGAACGAGGTCGCCGTGCAGCCGTACACCCACCACGAGATCGGCATCCAGTCGGCGATCGACCGCGGCCAGGAGCCGCTGCGGACGTTCATGTTCAAGCAGACGCGCGACTCCGATCTCGCGCTCTTCGTGTCGATGGCCGACCTGCCGCGCCCCAAGACGCGGGCCGACATCCCGACGTACGTCCTCATCCCCTCCTTCATGATCTCGGAGCTGAAGACGGCGTTCCAGATCGGCTTCCTGATCTACCTGCCGTTCCTGATCATCGACATGGTCGTCTCGTCGACCCTGATGTCGATGGGCATGATGATGCTCCCGCCCGTCCTGATCTCGCTGCCGTTCAAGATCATGCTCTTCGTGCTCGTGGACGGCTGGCACCTCGTGGTCCAGAGCCTGGTCCAGTCCTTCCACACCTGACGAGGATCCGCATGAACGCCGACACCGTCACAAGCCTTGCGATGCAGGCCCTCACGATCACCCTCGAGGTGTCGATGCCGTTCCTGCTCACGGGCCTCGCCGTGGGCCTCGTCGTGTCGGTGCTCCAGGCCGTCACGTCGATCCAGGAGCCGACGCTCACCTTCATCCCCAAGATCCTCGCGACCGGGGCGGTCATGGCGATCGGCGGGCCGTGGATGCTCGACCAGATGCTGGTCTACGTGCACAACCTGTACGTGTCGATCCCGTCCATGGTCGGCCCGTGACCGTCGACCTGCCGGCGCTCGTCTCCGGCCAGCTGCTCGGGTTCACGCTGGTGCTCGCGCGGCTGGGCGGCCTCTTCGTCCTGGCGCCCGTCTTCTCGGCGCACATGATCCCGATCCGCGTCCGGGCCCTGATCGCGATGGCGATCGCGCTCGCGATGATGCCGGTCGCCCTGCACGGCCAGCACGTGCCGACGAACACCGGGGAGTACACGATCCTGCTTCTGAAGGAGGCCGGCGTCGGCCTCGCGTTCGCGTTCCCGATGGCCATCCTGTCGGCCGCCGTCACGGCCGGCGCGGGACTCCTCGACACGGTGATCGGCTTCTCGTTCGCCCACCTGGTCGACCCGGTGAACAACACGCAGAATGCGATCCTGGGCCAGTTCTACTCGCTGTTCGCGGTCATGGTGTTCCTGCTCGCCGGCGGCGACCACATCATGCTCCAGGGCCTCGCGGCCAGCTACACGGCGCTCCCCATCACGGCGTTCCCGGAGATGACGAGCATCTCGGCGCACGCCGCGGCCGCATTCGGCCAGCTCTGGGTGATCGGCCTCGAGATCGTCGCGCCGGCGCTCGTCGCGCTCCTGATCACCGACGCGGCCCTCGGTCTCGTCTCGCGCGCCGTGCCGCAGATGAACGTGTTCGTCGTCGGCCTGCCGGCGAAGCTCCTCGTCGGCTTCACCGTCATCGCCGCCTCGCTGCCGTTCCTGAGCTCCCGCCTGGGCGACGCGATGCAGCAGTCCGTCGCGCAGGCCGTGCGCACCCTCGGGGGGTGAGCATCTGATGTCTGAGAACCGCACCGAGAAGCCGACTCCCAAGCGACGGGAGGAGTCGCGCAAGAAGGGCCAGATGGCCCGGTCGATGGATCTCAACTCCGCGACCGTGCTCCTGGTCGGGGTCGCCACGCTCGCGATCGTCGCGCCGAACATGCTGCACCAGCTCACCGACGTCGTCCGCCAGGGGATCGCCCAGGCCGGCGACCCCAGCCTCGCGTCGAAGGGCGAGGGCGGCGCGATCGCCGGATGGGCGATGCGCTCGACGCTCACGATCATCGCCCCGATCCTCTTCGCCGCTGCTGCGGCGGGTGTGACCGCCAGCGTGCTCCAGAACCGGCCGCGCATCACGGCCACCGCGATCAAGCCGCAGTGGTCGCGCGTCAACCCGCGCACGGGGCTCAAGCGGCTCGCGCCGCCGCAGCTCCTGTTCGAGTCGGGGAAGGCGCTGGCGAAGGCGGCCGTCGTCTCGATCGCGGCGTTCCTTGCGATCTGGCCCCGGCTGCCGCAGCTCGCGGCGCTCACCGGCGTCCCGCCGGGCGCGATGCTGATCGCGCTCGCCCGCACCGTGCTCACCCTGTCGCTCTACGTCGGGGGCGCGTTCATGGCGCTCGCCGCCGTCGACTATGCCTGGCAGCGGCGCCGGCATGAGAAGTCGCTCAAGATGTCCAAGGACGAGGTCAAGCAGGAGTCGCGCCAGAGCGATCTCGCCCCCGAGGTGCGCGGCGCGATCCGGCGGCGCCAGTTCGCCCAGGCCAGGAAGCGCATGATCGCCGACGTCGCGACCGCCGACGTCGTCGTCACGAACCCGACCCATTTCGCGGTCGCGCTGCGCTACGACGGCACGAAGCCCGCCCCGGACGTCATCGCCAAGGGCGCCGACCTCGTCGCGAAGGCGATCCGCGAGGCCGCCGAGGCCGCCTCCGTCCCGGTGCTCACCAACCCGCCGCTGGCGCGCGCCCTCCACAAGGAGGTCGAGATCGGCCAGCAGATCCCCGAGGAGTTCTTCCAGGCGGTCGCCGAGGTGCTGGCGTTCGTCTACCGCGC
>Ga0075434_100005786_pt1 | contig 11294 bp, 14 predicted proteins | sample RhiMethybrSRZTD3_FD_75298 | JGI IMG/M metagenome (GOLD analysis project Ga0075434, IMG submission 75298) | Populus rhizosphere microbial communities from Tennessee, USA - Rhizosphere MetaG P. TD hybrid SRZTD3 | ecosystem: Host-associated > Plants > Roots > Rhizosphere > Soil | place: USA...
ATCCAGAAATCGATCGCGTGCCGTGCGACGTACTCGAGTGGAGCCCCGGCGCGAACCACGGAGCACCGGCCCGGAGAATATGCTGGTCGGACTTGCCCAGCATCTGAATGTGCCCGAGCGGCAACTCGGAGTCGTCCGCACCCCAGTAGTAGTCGTTGATTCCAAGCGTCTTCTGGAACTTTGTTGGGTTTGGCGTCTGCGAGATCGCGATAACTCCGGAGTTGATATGGGCCATGTAATGCCGGCCTACCACGTCCGAGGCGTTCGCCAGCCCATGTGGATGATGGTCATTCGCCGACTTCAAGAGCAGCGCGGCCGAGTTGATCGCGCCGCACGACACGACCACGACGTGGCCGCCGTAAACCTTGCGCACGCCGCCGCGGTCCACGACCACCTCGGTGACAGTGCGCCCGCTGCCGTCGGTCACGATCCGCTCCGCCTTCGCTTGCGTCAGCAGCGTCACGTTGCCGTGCTGCAGCGCAGGCCGCACACATCGCACGTGTGCGTCGGCCTTCCCGTCCGTCAGGCACGGAAAGCCGTCAAACCGGTCGCATCGCACGCAGCGTCCTGCCTCGGGGTCGGACTCGTTCAAGTCGACGCCGACCGGGAGATGGAACGGCCGGTGCCCGGTCTTCTCGAAGTCATCGGAGAGCTGCTGGATGCGGGGCTCGTGCGATACCGCCGGGTACGGGAACGGCACAGACCGCGGCGGCTCGGTTGGGTCCTCGCCCGCCTGCCCGTGCACCAGATAGATCCTTTCCGCCTCCGAGTAATACGGCTCGAGGTCTTGATACGAGATCGGCCACGCCGGCGAGAGCCCTCTGTAATGCTGAACCTCGCCAAAGTCCCGCTCGCGCAGGCGGAAAAGGATCGCGCCGTAGAACTTCGTGTTGCCGCCGACGAAGTACTGCTGGTGGGGCTTGAATGCTTCGCCGTCCTTGTCGTACCAAAGCTCGTCGGACAGGTACCGGTCCTTCCGGAAGATCTCGCGGCTGTCCCAGTTCTCCGGCTCCCGCGGCAGATAGCCGCCGCGCTCCAGCAGCAGGATCCGCTTGCCGGACGGGGCGAGTCTGTGCGCGAGCGTCCCGCCGCCAGCGCCGGTGCCGATGATAATGACGTCATAGTGCTCGGCCGTCATGTCCTTCTCTCCTCGCATCGCCATTGGCCAGCCGCGCTCTGCCAAGCTCGACCGGCGGCCGGACTTGAAGAGATAGTCCCGGAGCCCCCGGTTTCGTTACGGCAGAAGCGGGCGGGCCTGGGCGACGCCTGGGCAACGAGAGCGCCGCGGCCGTACAACCCATGTATTCCTGCGCCACAGCGGGATAGATCGCCTGATCAGGCAAGCTGGACCGGCTGCTTGCCACATACCGCGCCAGAACTGCGTCATCGGCGCCCACGGTCAGCGCATCGCCGCAGGCGACATCAGCTCCCGCGGCAGTCTCCTCGCTAAGGCCGATGACCTCGATGCCGTCGCCCAGTGCGCCGTCGACGAGCCCGGCGCCGTAACGGATCACGCCGCTGGCGGACTGCACACCAAAGACGCTGACATTTGTGAGGAACCCGATGCAGAACGAAGCTGGCGGCCCGGGCTCGGGATTCGTCTACGTGCAGACCAATGAGCCGGAGCGTAACCGGCTGCTGGCCTTCCGGCGCGCCGGCGACGGAACGCTGGCGCCCGCCGGCGCCCACGAGACGGGCGGGGCTGGCGATGGCAAGCCCCACCTGACCTCGCAGGGTTCAGTCGTGCTGACCGGCGACGGGCGGCACCTGCTCGTCACGAACGCGGCGAGTGGCGACCTGAGCGTGTTCGCCGTTGGCCCGGACGGGCCGTCTTTGGCGGAGACAGTTACCACCGGCCGCGCGCCGAAGAGCGCCGCCGAGCACGCAGGGCTCGTCTATGTGCTCAACACCGGCGAGCCGTCCCTGGCCGGCTTCCGGCTGAGCGATGCGAAGATCAAGCCGCTGGCCGGCTCGGCCCGGGAGCTTGCGGCTGGCACTGATCCGGCCCAGGTCGGCTTCGGCCCAGATGGCGCAACGCTGGTGGTGACCCAGCGCGGCAGGAACGCCATCGCTGTCTACCCAGTGGCCGAGACGGGGCAACTGGGGACGCCGCTGGTGCAGCCGTCGCCGGGTCCGACGCCGTACGGCTTCGCCGTCACCAAAGGCGGCGGGCTCGTCGTGACCGAGGCCTTCGGTGCCCAGGCTGGCAAGGCCGCCGTCTCCTCCTACCGGATCGGCGAAGCTGGCGCGGCTCCCATCTCACGCTCGGTGGGCAACGGCCGCAGCGAGATCTGCTGGGCGGTGGTCACCAACGATGGGTGCTATGCCTTCACGACCAACTTCGGCGACGGAGCCGTCTCGCGGTACTCGATCGGCGACGACGGCAGCATCGCGCTCGACGAGGCAGCAGCCGGGCTCGCGGTCGACGGGCAGACCGGTCTTCGCGACGAGGATCTCAGTGGCGACGGCCGGTTCTTGTACGCGATCGACGCCGACCACCGGCGCGTGCTCGGCTGGGCCGTCGGCGAAGGCGGGTCACTTTCGCCGGTCGGATCATGGGAGGGACTGCCCGCGACCGTGGCCGGGCTCGCGGCCAGCTGAGACGATGCGCCTTAAGCCTGTCTACCGGGCGACATTCACCACGCACGAGAGGTGGAGTGTGGAACTGGCAGGCCCGGCCGGGACAGAGGGGCAGAGCTTCCTGATCGCCGAGGGACGCCCCGAGGCGCCTGTCGGCCCGCCTCCGCGGCGCGAACTACCCTCGCCGACGGACCGACAACGCCCTCGTGCCAGACTTTCGCGGCGTCCTCCAGACGGCCGACGGCGCGACAGTGCTCTTCGCGTGGCACGGGTACGCGCGGGCCGGCTCAGGCAGAATGCGGGAGCTGGTTGGAAGCATCACGCATGTCTGCGACGACGAGCGGTACCGCTGGCTGAACGATGTTGTGTGCACACTCACGGGCGAGGTACGGCCGCGCAGCGACGGGAACGGGTCCGACGTCGCATACGACGTCGCGGAGCTTGTCTGGGAGCCGCTCGCGTAGAGGTGAAGAGGAACCCTGTCCCAAAGGAGGCCGAGATGGCTAGGGAGAACAGGAACCCCGACGGGCGGCCGGGAAGGCGCTGGTCGCTGGCCAGGCTTGCCCGCAGGCACCGCTTCATCAGCGCCGTTGCCGCGTCTATCGGTGTGGGGTTCATCATCTTGGTCCTGCTGTGGTTCCAGCCCCAGAAACTCTTCCTCAACAAGACCGTCAGCGAGCCGGTACCGGGGGTCATCCAGACTGCCCCGGCCGGGGAAACAAACCACAACCCGACGGCTGGCCAGTCCCCGGCGCCGGGCCTGCAGGTCGTGCGCTCGGGCCGTTTCCGCAGTCTTGAGCACGCGACCACGGGCCGGGCGATCGTGCTGCGCCGCCCTGCCGGGCGCCTGATCCTGCGGCTGGAGAGCCTCAGCACCTCCAATGGTCCCGACCTGCGGGTGTACCTATCCCAGGTACCAGCCAGCAGCGATTTGCACGCCTACCGGACCGGATTCATCGACCTGGGCGCGCTAAAGGGCAACCGAGGGAGCCAGAACTATGCCATCCCGGCCGACGCTGACCTCTCGGCATTCAAGAGCGCGGTCATATGGTGCCGCAGATTCGCAGTCGGATTCGGCGTAGCCCGGCTGCAACCCTGAACTCTCTCAAAGACCCAGCGGATCAATCCCCCAGTGATGAGGGTTCACGCCCTTAGCTACTTCGACCTGAAAGGGCTTGCCGTGAAGGGCGGGACCGGGCGGCCAGCTGGGTAAGCTCCCGGGCGGCCTTGGCCCTTGCCGTTTAGCTGGCAAGGGCTCCGATCTTGATCAGGTCGTGGGCGAATACCCCGTGCCCGCACCAGATCCCGGCGCCCTGCCTGCCGTCGAGGCGGGTGCGATCCCAGCCGTAACCGCGCTTGAGGTAGCTGATCCGCCCTTCCGAGCCGGTGCGCCATTTGACCAGCCGGTGGAAGCCGCGGCTGTGCTCGATCTTTTTGCGGGTAGCTGAAGTCGTGGCCTGGCGGGGGACCGCCACGGTGCGCACCCCGAGGTCTCGCAGGTCGCGCTCGACGGCGGGCTGCCCGTAGCCGCGGTCGGCGGTGACCGCGCGCGGCACGCGGCCAGCACGCTGGCTGATCCGTTCGAGCGGGCGCGAGCTGAGGCCCGGCGGCGCCGAGCTCGACGTTGTAGTCCAGGATGATGCCGTCGTCGTTGTCGCTGACCTGGGCCTTGTAGCCAAACTCCACTGGGCGGTCGATACGCCCCTTACGGATCGGCCGGGCATCGGGGTCATGCAGGCTGACCAGCCGGGTCGCGCCGTCTGGGGTCTGGCCGGCCAGCCGGGTCCGGGTCTGGGCCACGATCGTGCTGGTGCGCTCGATGGTGACCGCCAGCTCATCCAGCGCTCGGCGCAGCCTGCCGCGCACCCGGCCGCTGAGCGTCCTGGGCAGCGCGCGGCGGCCGTTGCGCAGCACCGCCGCGGCCTGCGCAGCGGCCTTCTGCGCCAGATCGGCCAGCTCGCCGGTCACCCGGCAAATGGCCTGGGTGGTCTCCTCCCGGCCCAGCTTGCTGCGGCTGCGCAGCTTGGCCGCGATCTCCCGGACCCGCCGGGCCGCCGCCCGCCGCCGGTCCGTCATCGTGGTGCCCGGGGCCCCGCCCGCTGCCTGCACCCGCCGCGCCGCGCGCACCAGCCTGCAGACCGCCTTGGCCAGCAGCCCCGAGTCCGTCGGGTAGGCCACATTCGCGCTGATCACCGTGGTGTCCGCCCGCACCCGGGACGTGCGCAGCAGCTTCTGCCCGGCCGCCTTGGCCCACAACGCCTCATTCAGCCCGGCCACCGCCTCCTCGCCACACCAGCTGGTCAGCTTCATCAGCGTGGTCGGATGCGGGACCTTGCCATCGAGCGGGATCCGGCAAAACCGCCGCCACGAGATCGAGTCGGCCACCTCCTGGCACAAACTCTCCTAGCCCAGCCGGTAGCGGAACTTGAGGAACATCAACCGCAGATAGCACTCCACCGGCGTGCACGGCCGGCCGACCAGCGGATCGAAAAACCGCGCGAACGGCGCGAAGAACACCGGGTCATCCAGCGGCACATCCACCCGCGCCAACTCCCCCGGCAGCCGCAGCACCTCCTCCGGCAGCAACGACTCCCACAACGACGGCTGATCGCCTACCGTACGGAACACGGCCTCGATCCCTTCTAGCCCAAGGGGTCGAGGCCATCCTGTCGACACCACCACCCAAGATCACGAACCGCTACGCGCATTTTTCAGGGGGAAGTAGCTAAGGTGAGCTCGGCCGCCAGCCGACCTGTGCCAACGGGTGCCGGGTGGGCATCTGGGTAGCATCGTGGTCATGGCGCCGGCGGACTCGGGGGTGGAGAAGCCCACCGCCGCCGCTGCCGGGCTTGATGCTGAATCAGCGGAGTGGCTGCAGGTGCTCGCCGGTACCGGTCCGCGGCGGGAGGCGGCGCTGGCCCGGCTGCATGAGATGCTGGTCCGGATCGCGCGGGGTGAGGTCCGGCGGCGTGGCCCGCGGCTGCGGATCACCGGCCCCGAGCTTGATGACCTGGCCTACCAGGCGGCGGCCGACGCGCTGCTTGCCATCACGGGCAAGCTCGGCCAGTTCCGGGGGGAGAGCCGGTTCACCACCTGGGCATACAAGTTCGTCATCTTCGAGGTGTCGGCCAAGATCGGGCGGCATTTCTGGCGCCACCCGGGCGTCCCGCTGGGCGCCGAGGACTGGGACCGGCTGCCGGACCGGTTCGGCTTCGACCCCGCACAGGAGGCCGAGTGGCGGGACCTGCTGGCGGCATTGCACCGGGCGGTGGATGAGCAACTCACCGTACGGCAGCGGGCGGTCTTCGTCGCGATCGTGCTCAACAATGTCCCGCTGGATACCCTGGTGATTGAGCTGGCCTCCAACCGGAATGCGATCTACAAGACGTTGTTCGACGCCCGGCGTAAGCTGCGGGCCGCTCTTGTTGCTAACGGGTATATGGGCCACGAGGGTATGAGGAGTTCATGAACGGCTGGTCAGCGCTCGACCGCTTCTTGCGTACCGATCCGAGCGACGTGGGATGCGCCGAGGCGATGGAGATGTTGCACATCTACGCCGAGCTGACCGCTGCCGGCGCCCCCGCGGAGCACCGCTACCCCGGGGTCGCGGCGCACCTGCGCGCGTGCGGCCCGTGTGGTGAGGACTTTGAGGGGCTCCTGGCCGCACTACACGGCGACGGGGACTGACCGCCCGCTATCGGCCGTCCCAGGCCCGACATTCGCTCGCCCCGGCTGCCGTGTCCAGCTGTACAGACTCATGTCGCTTCAGCTGGGCGTCCGGACGGGGTAAGACCCTGCGCCTCCGAGGGCACGAATGACATATGAGCGAGACAGCGCCGCCGTCCAGCGACGTCGACCTGCCGATCTTTTCAGCAGGAATCGGCGCGGCAAACTCCGGATCCCGACTCACATCGCGCCTTATGCCGGCCCAGGGAACACCCATATCAGCTCGGCGTGTGAGCGCCCGCCGGTTGCCCCTGTTCGCCGGCACTGCCCTGGCTGAGCGGATCGAGCGGGCCGAGGCACAGCTCATGGTCGGGGCCAGCGAGGCAGCGCGCCGCCGGGCGGGCACGGCGGGCTTTGTGATCCCGATCGCCGGGGGCGTGGCGAGCTTCGCCGAAGAGGGCTCTCCATTCAACAAGGTCGCGGGCCTCGGCTTCGGCGGCGTGCCGAGTGCCGCCGCCCTCGGCGAGATCGAGGGGGCCTTCGCCGCCCGCGGCGCTCCGGTGCAGATCGAGCTGGCCAACCTGGCCGACCCCGCCATCGGCACCCTCCTGACCGCGCGAGGCTACCGGCTCGTCTCGTTCGAGAACGTGCTCGGCCGTGCCCTCGAGGGCAAGCCCGAGCGAGTCACGCCACCCGGGATCGAGGTCCGGCCAAGCGGCGACGACGAGCTCGAAGCCTGGCTCGACGTCGTGGTGGACGCCGACCTCCATCCCGATGCCCAGGGGGTGCCCTCGCACGAAGAGTTCTCACGCGAGATGATCGCGAGGGCCGAGCGCGATCTCGTGACAGCGGCCGACGTCAGGCGCTACGCCGCGCTGCGCGGCGGAGTCATCGCCGGCGGCGCCAGCTTCCGCCTCGCCGAGGGCGTTGCGCAGTTTACCGGCGCGGCGACCGCGCCCGCGCACCGCCGCCGGGGCGTCCAGACCGCGCTGCTGTCGGCCCGGCTTGCCGACGCCGCCGCCGGGGCCGACATCGCGGCCGTCACCACCCAGCCGGGGTCCAAGTCTCAGCAGAACGTGCAGCGCCGTGGCTTCGACCTGCTTTATACCCGCGCCGTCCTGGTCAAGCAGCTCTGAGCCCGCAGGGCCCGGCCCCCGACGGCCCTAAGGGCCGGGCCCCTACCTGACCTGGGCGTTCACTAGTGAATCGATTGTTGTCGGGCGCCAAATGATCAGCTCAAGTGCGGGCAGGGCCGCAGTCAGCTGAATTTTGTGTGCGGCCGCTCCTGGAAGACTCCGTCGAGGTAGAGGTCGACCTTCTCGTTGTAGAAGCAGGCGAGCCCGGCGATCTTCTGGCTCTCCGCCAGCGGGGACCGGTAGATCCAGATGAAGTCCTCGTGGACTGCGGCGCCGGTATCCAGGGACCAGTAGCTGGCGGTGCCCTTGTACGGGCAGTGCGACTGTGTGGCGGAGGGCCGGAGCAGGTCCAGCCGGACGTCGGCGAGCGGAAGGTAGTAGCGCGGCGGAAGGCCGGTTTCGAACAAGATGCGGGGCTGGCCTGAGTCGGCGACGGTGACGCCGTCGACGTCGACCCGGACATGCCGGGAGCTGGCCAAGATGTCGACCCTGGTGTAGGGGTCGCGGGGGTGGGTGTAAACGGGCTCGTCCTCCTCCAGCCACTCGTCCATGGCATCCCAGTCCAGGCGAACCGCCTGGCGCAGCTCCTCGATCGGCGAGCTGGCGTAGCGGCGCGCCGCTGAGGGCGCGATCCGGGTCTGTGTGCGCAGGTCGAATATTTCGGCGTCGCCGCGGCTCGGTGAGTGGTCGGTGGCGCCGGTGGGCACCAGGTCGGCCCGGATGTCGCCGACCGGGAGGTAGTACGCCGGGTAGTACGGCACCTCCCATACGAGCAGCGGGCTGGTCGTGTCGGCAGCCAGCTCGCCGCCCAGGTACGCTCGGATGCGCTTGCGGCCGCGTTCGACGCGCACCCGTCCACGGGTCATTGTCCCTGCCACTGGCTTCTCCTTTGCTGGTGATTCCCGGATGCGATTGTGGCTGTTTCGATGCCCAGTCCAAGGAGGACATCTGCTCGGTTCTGCAGCAAGGAAGCGGCCAGCGGGCACGCTCAGCAACTCGGCGCTACCCGTCATCGCCATCCTTGGAGGCCGACCGCGCCGATAGCCAATCGCCGAGCCAGTGACCGTGCTGGCCAGAGGCGATCCTCCGGCTCTTTCGCACCGCAGCCCTCCTTCGGGGCGGTCTGGCGGTCAAGTGACCCGGGGCCGCCGCCGACGCGGATCAAGCTGATCATCGCCACCAGCAGCAGGGTGCCAGCGTCAGGCTGACGAGCTGCCCACGTGCCAGGCCGGAGATCACGATCGCGCCGATCATGTCGGCGGCCAGCATGAGGGCGGCCAGGCGGGTGAGCAGGCCCATGATCAGAAGCAGGCCGCCGCCGATCTCGATGACCCCTACCAGGTAGACGAGCATCTCCGGAGCTGGGAGCGGGTAGTGGCGAAACGATGCGAGCTCGGCCGCGTGGTCGGAGAACTTGGCCACTCCGAAGATCAGGAAGATGATCCCGGCTGCCCAGCGCGTCAGCGCTGCCCAGCGCCCGGCGGGCGGTGGGGTCCGGGTTCTGGTGTTGAACATGCCGGGTCGGTCCGGATCTAGACGGCGCATGGTCAGCGCCGGGCCGCCGCCAGTGGTTCTAGGCTGCGCCGGGCCGGGGCCTCGGCGGCCGGCTCCGCGGCGGGCCGCCCGGCGGCGGCGCGCTTGCCGAGGAGATGGGCCTCGCGGCGTTCGAGGAGCTTCAGCCAGATCTCGCTGCGGGTGGGGAAGGCGGGAACGGCCTGCCAGAGCAGCTCGATCGGCGTCTTGGCTACGATCGCGATCGTAGCCGCGTGCAGCCACTCCGCGACGTCGGTGCCGGTGAATGTGGCGCCGACGATCACGCCGCACTGCTCGTCGACGACGATCCGGGCGGTTCCCGGCGTGCCGGTCCCGTGGAACGCCCCGCCGGCCGTGCCCGAGCCTGGCACGTCGTAGGCACGAGCGTCCACGCCCTGGTCCAGGGCGGTCTGCAGGGTGAGCCCGACCGCGGCGACCTGCGGGTCGGTGAAGATCACCCGGGGCGCGCAGGCGTCATCGCCGCTGACCGCGGCCGCATGCCCGTCGAGGATCTCCGACAGCACGTGTGCCTGGTACTTGCCCATATGCGTCAGCAGCGAGCGGCCGTTGACATCGCCGATCGCATACAGCCACGACAGGCCCGGGACGGCGAGCCGGTCACCGACCTCGACGGGACGGCCGGGGCCAAGACCGACCGTTTCCAGGCCCAGGTCCTGTGTGCGCGGGCGGCGGCCGGTGGCGACCAGGATCTCCTCGCCCTGGATCTGCTGCCCGTCGCTCAAGGTCACGGTGACCTCCCGGCCGTCCCGGCGGACCGCGATGGCCCGCACGCCGGTGCGCACGTCGACACCCCGGCCAGTCAGGGCCTGCCGCAGTTGCTCGCCGGCGAAGGGCTCCTCCCGGGGCAGCAGGCGCTGTTCGGCCTCGATGAGGGTGACCTGCGAGCCGAGCGTGGCGTAGGCCTGGGCCATCTCGGCCCCGACCGCGCCGCTGCCGAGGACCAGCAGACGCGTGGGGATCGTGCTGGCGGTGGTGGCCTCCCGGTTCGTCCACGGCCTGGCTTCGGCCAGGCCGTGGACCGGCGGCAGGGCCGCACGGCTGCCGGTCGCAATCACTACCGCCCGGCGAGCCTGGAACACTGCGGCGCCCACCCGCACCCGCCGCTCGCCGGCCAGCCGGCCATGACCGCGGATCAGCGTGACACCCCGGCTCTCCAGCCACGGAACCTGCCCGGAATCGTCAAGACCACCGATGATCTGGTCGCGGCGAGCCAGCACCGCACCCACATCGAGCCGGCCGGTGGCGGCCTCCGCGGCACCGGGAACCCGGCGGGCCTCAGCCAGCGCCTCGGCCGGGCGCAGCAGAGCCTTGGACGGCATGCAGGCGTAATAGGAGCACTCGCCCCCGACCAGCTCGGCCTCCACGATGGCCACCTCGTGGCCCTTGCCGGCCAGCCGCCCGGCCAGCACCTCACCAGCCGGCCCGGCCCCGATCACAATGACGTCGAACGTCCCGGTATTCATCGCGTTCTCCCCGCTCATAACCTTTCTCGCTGTCTCTCTTTGGCATTCCGAAGTTGCTGGCCATCAGTGGCCCCGGCAGCCGGTCCCCGCGGTGGCACTGCCCGGGCCGCATGCCTGGCCAGATAACCGGCGCCGCCCGGGACTGGGCCCGCGGCGGCTGGGGCCATGGTCGCCCGCCGTGCCAGTTCCTGCGACAAGCACGGTGGGATCATTACCTGGCCCCACACCACCGCGCATTCCTCGCGAATGGGGGTTGACCGTCGTTCACCGACGGTGGGACGTTGGCTGTGAGACGGCCGGGTCACCTGACGGGGACAGGCCGGCCGGAGTGCCAGCGGTAAGGGGGACGACATGACGCTGTCCGAGCAGATTGATGCGCTCCAGGCCAAGGTGGCTGACCTGAAGAATTCGCTGGATGCCTCCCGGCACGAAACGAACGAACAGATCAAGGCGCGGGTGGCCAGCGCCAAGTCCAAGGCCGAGGCCGCGCAGGAAACCGTCCACGGCAAGGCCGACCAGGCGGCTGACCACGCGCATACCCAGTGGCAGTCGTTCAAGGCCGACGCTTCGGCCAAAATGCAGGAGCTGCAGGGACGCATCGACCGCAGGCGGGAAGAGCACGATGTGAAGGCGGCGGAGGAAGACGCCGAGTGGGCAGAGGATAACGCATCCGACGCGCTGGATTATGCGGCCTGGGCCGTCGACCAGGCAGAGGTGGCGGTGCTTGATGCCGCCGATGCTCGCACATGGGCCGACGCGCGGGCGGCAGCCTCGCCGCCCAGCTGAGCGCAGGCACCCGGCCGGCGCCGATAGTGATCGCGGCCCCAGACCCCGGGCGCCATGGACGGACCGGACCCGTCTGCACGGCGCAGTGGTGTGCGGAGCGGCGGCGAAC
>Ga0075434_100005789_pt1 | contig 11289 bp, 8 predicted proteins | sample RhiMethybrSRZTD3_FD_75298 | JGI IMG/M metagenome (GOLD analysis project Ga0075434, IMG submission 75298) | Populus rhizosphere microbial communities from Tennessee, USA - Rhizosphere MetaG P. TD hybrid SRZTD3 | ecosystem: Host-associated > Plants > Roots > Rhizosphere > Soil | place: USA...
TTGCGAAGTCGATGTAATTCGCGCGTTGCCGGAGGGTGGCTATGAGGTTCAATACATCCAGCGACATTATGACGATCCGTCCAGCTTTGATAGAGCAGCTGTGACTGCCGACATGGTGATCGTGTCGGCGGGTTGTCTCGGAACAAATGAGTTGATGCTCAGATCGAAAGAGCGAGGCACTCTGCCGAATTTGAGCGATCAGGTGGGCGTAGGCTTTTCTGCGAATGGTGACTACATAGCATTTCTCGAGAAGACGAAGGAGCGCGCCAGCATTGTGCGCGGTCCGGTGACGACTTCATTCGCTCACTTTCAAACTGACAAGAAAGGAACGGGGCCGGAGGCTTCGCCGGACAATCCGAATCCCGATCTCTTTCACACCATCGAGGATCAGGGAATTCCACCAGCATTCGCTTCCGTTGTCGGCGAGGGCATCCCGCTAATCCAACATCTGGTGAACAAAGGCGCGGGCGGCGGTTTCCTGGTAAGGGCAATCCTTCGCTATGCAAAAAAGCGCATCCCGCAACTAATCCGAGAGATTTGGCGGAACAATCGTGAGCGCGCCGATTTCTTCAAAACCGAAGAGGAGCGCGTCTCGAACATGATGTGTGTGTTTGCGGTAGGCCGCGATTCGTCGCAGGGAGTTCTCCGGCTTGGCAAGAAAGGCGAGACACCCCTCCGGATCAGCAAGCCTGGTAGCCAAAAGTTCTGGGACGATCCCATATATGAAGCCATCGTTGACTCGCTTAACCGGCTGGCAGCGAAACTTCGTCCCGACGGCACTACCGTTCAGTTCTTCAATCCTTTTCTGACGCCAACTGCCGAAAAAGCCGGGGCTAAATCGATTGCTTCAGCTCACCCGCTAGGCGGTTGTCGTGTAGCTCACTCACCAGCCGATGGAGTTGTGGACGAGTTCGGACGCGTTTTTGATAAAACGAAAACTGGCGACCGTCCGTTCTACGAGAAACTTTACATAGCTGACGCGTCGATCATTCCAACCGCCCTGGGAGTCAATCCGTCCCTGACGATCTCCGCGTTATCGTTGCGCGTCGCCGATAAGATAATCGAGGAGTTGCCGCCAAAGCCGTGAGCCATTGATACGACTTAACTAAAAAGTGAAATCTCGCGTGAACTTGATCTGAAAACTGTATGAAGGCCGTTCCAGCCCGGCGCCGGTGGTCTGGTTGTAGATGATGAAGAGATCGCTGTTCGGGCGATAGATGTAACGCAGGCGCACGTTGATTGTGGAAATTCGAGCGGCAGAATTCACTTGCATCAAGGCCGATGTCAGGAGTTTCCTCGAGAAGTTGTAGTTAACTCGGCCCGCAAACAGGTTAGTGGTGAAATTGCCCTGTTTCAGCCGCACATTATTAAAGCTATCGTTGAAATCAAATAGCAGGTGTTCGTTTGGTCTGAAGCTGAAGCCGCCAGTTACTTCATCTCGCGTCCCTGAATAGAACTTGCCCCACTTGTATCTTCCGTTCAGCACCAGCTTCTTGCTGAGGTCGCTGGTGTACGACACGCGCGGACGATTGAATTGATAGGCTCCCGGCGGAATTACGATGCCGGGCCTGATCTCAAAGGGAGCCGTGAGCACATCGTTGACTGCTTCGATCGGGCGAAAGAAAAACTCGGACGAGTTCTTGAAGATCGTGTCCCACGAGAGTTCGGTTTGCCTGGTCGCCAGCTTGTTATGTCGGTCGGTGTAGTACTCAATCTGCGTTTCAAATTCCATCTGCCGCACATGCGGAATGAAACGAGGCCGTGGCTTCCACGCCAATTGACCAAAGTACTGATGAATGCCGCTTCGTTCGATGAAGCCAACTTCGGGATTGAAGTTCTCGCCAATGTCTTCATAGACAGCAATGAAGCGCCAAAGGTTATTCTCAAATCGCGAGTCAACTCGGCCTGAATGAAAACTTGAACGCACGCCAGGTGTGGCGGTACCCATCCAGAAAGCTTTTATCTGGTAGTGATCAGTGAGATTGAATTCAGCGTCCACGCCCGCGCCACGATTGTAGGGCGCGCCGGCTGCTGAAGTAGCGCCCTGCCGATTAACAAACATCGCCCCAATAAAGCTTCGTTTGAGTATGTCGCGCTTGACGCGCGCGACCGTGAACTGCTGGCGCGGGATATGAAAGACCGACGTAGACTCTCCCAGCTTGCGCGTCTGCACTTGCAAGAAGCCAACATTGTAATGGCCAATCCTTCCGGTGAGTTTTGCGCCGTAATCGATCGATACGGGCGCGCCGTCGTCTGTCAAACCAATGCGACGCGTAAAGAAGAGTTGGTTAGCTTCCGGTCTGCCGAAAAGAAAGATGCCAGAGTTTTCCAGGAAGAAATCGCGCTTTTCAGGAAAGAAAACCGAGAAGCGCGTAAGGTTGACAACCTGGGTATCTACTTCGGCTTGGCCAAAGTCAGGATTTGCCGTGAACTCTGCGGTGAGCGAAGGCGTGATGCCAATCTTCGCGACTTCTAATCCGACCTTGCCTTGTAGACCCGCATCAAATCCCGGCCTTCCAACCAGCGGCACGCCTTCACGCCAACCGCCCGATGTATAAGGTTTGAGTTCCTTCAACCTACGCCGTTTGATTTCATCCACGCCCGCCAGTTCCCCGGCTTGGGAAACCCTTTCGAGCCCAAATGAACGCTGCCAACTCGTCCACAGATCGGTTTCGTTCTTGCGGCGGATGACGCGCGAGACGTTTATTCCCCACGCACTCTCACCCTCAACAAAACGCAGTATGGTCAGCGGAATCTCGATCTCAACAGCCCAGCCGGTCTGATCGATTTGCGCTGCAGAAATCCACGGCGCATCCCAGGATAGATTGATGTCGCGGCCTTCATCGGTAATCAGGGCGTCCTGCTGCGTTCCTCGTGGGTTCACCGTAAATCGGTAGGCATTACGCCGGTCGTGGTACGTGTCGAGTACGATCGCGATCATGTCGTCATTTGTGAATTCGGCGTCGCGCACCAGTTCGCGCGCATTGATGTGTGAAGGTTCGGAATCGAACGCATGAATGCCGATGTAGATATTTTTATCGTCGAAAAGCAGCCGCACTTCCGTCTTCTCAGTGGCGGGAGAACCTTCGTTTGGTTCCTGCTGGAGAAAGTCAGTCGCCGATTCCGCTTGCGTCCAGGACGGCTCAGAAAGCTTGCCGTCAATTTTGATCCGATCAGTAGCCCGCATTGTGTGAATGCGGTGGACACGGGTGCTTTTAGGGTTAGGTGTAACGGGTTCCTGCGCCTTTGCATCCAGCAAAGGAGAAAAAACGAGGGCACTGACCCAGACCAACAGCCATCTGCGCTGACGTTGGATCGGGAGACTTATCATCGGTTATTTATCGGTAGGAACTGTAATTCGAAGTACCGGCTTGCCGCCAACATCTTGCAAAGGCCAATAGACCCGATGCGTACACGAGTCGACCGCTACCGTGTGCGCGTTGGCTGCAAAGAATCCTTCAAAGATCTTTTCCAGGCCTCGATCCTTTTCATCAAAGATTGAGATATTGCCACTCTCGGCCGAGACATAAAGGCGGTGGAGTCCAGTGTCAAAGGCGAGCACATCAGGATCAGCGCCCACGGTAAGAGCTGCGGTTGCTTTTTTGCTTTGCAGATCGAAGACAATCAGTTTTGAATTCTCTTCGCAGGCGGCAAACGCCAAACGGTTTTCCGAATCGATCAATAACCCGTGACTACCCTTGCAACCGGTAAGCGGATAACGCGCGGTGACTTGATCGGTAGTTGGATCGATCTCCGCCAATTCTTCGCGCCCATCGACCGTAACAAAGATACGATCACTCACGGAATCGTATTGGCTGTTACCTGCACCGCCACCAAGAGGAATGGTAGTTAACCGCTGATTCGTCTTCGCATCGATGACGGTGTCGGCATGACCGTGCAGATCCGACACGTAAATCTTGTTTTCCTTCGCGGCATAGGCGATACCATCGGGATAATCTCCGGCTGGAACGCGCGCGACAATCTGTAAAGTCTGATCGTCAATTACGGCCAATTCATTAGTGCCGGTCGCGGAAGCGTAAATCCGATGCAACTCAGGAACGGCGAGCACACCGTGAACGCGTTTCAAGTCTTTCGCATCTCCCACGATGGTCTGCTGATTAACATCGAAAACGGTCATCAGGTCAGAGCCAAGATGGGCTACGTAGAGTCTGCCTCTGACGCTGTCCAAGCTCTGATAGTCAAATCGCGTCGTTCCGCCGCTCAGTGGAACGTCAGCCACAACTTTCAAAGGGAGCGTGCCCGCCATAGAAGTTTCGGCGGGCGACGCGACGTTTGGCGATGACGACTGGTGCGCATCAATCGGCAAATGATTTTGGCTGGAACACGCAAGCAGCAGACCGGCCAGCGCAAAGGCGGCCTGATTGACCTTCGTCAGCTTGGAGATTTCGTGCGACAAAAGATTTTGTATATTCTGCGCTCTGTGTAACAGAAGAAGCATCATAGCCAAACCACGCGATGAATCAACTTTTGAGCTGGCGCAACAAGACAGTCCAGTACTTGAGTCTTGAGCGGAATGTCACCATCGCTTCAGCCGCCGTTTTTCTCCTCGGCTTCGGCGAAGAGCTGTGGAAGAAATTTCTGCCGAAATATCTCGAGGCCCTCGGCGCAAGCGTCCCAGTCATCGGTTTGTTCGGAACTGCTGAAGACTTTCTCGATGCGGTTTATCAATATCCAGGCGGCTGGATTGCCGATCGTTTTGGGCGGCGGCGCGCGTTTCTCATTTTTCTGGCGCTGGCGACCGTTGGTTATCTCGTCTACCTGCTCGGCCCATCGTGGCCGTTTGCGTTTGCCGGGCTGGCATTTGTCATGGCGTGGCAAAGCATGGCCTCGCCCGCGATCTTCGCAGTGATTGGCGATGCGCTGCCGCCAAACAAGCGGGCGATGGGCTTCTCAGTCCAATCAATTCTGAAGCGTATCCCGATCGTGATCGCACCCGTCATCGGCGGTGTCATCATTGCGCGTCGCGGAGTAGTGTCAGGCGTTCATGTTGGATTGGCCGTGACTTTGGCAATCGCCGCCGTAACCGCACTGCTAATCAGATTAATAAACGTCCAGCCTGCGCCGCACTTTTCGGTGAATATCTTCGGTGTCTGGCGTTTGTTTCAGAGCGGACTGAAGCGGCTCTTGATTTCAGATATCTTCATTCGCACTTGCGAAGGAATGACAGACGTCCTCGTGATTCTTTATGTGACCAACGTACTCCACGTCAGCACGGCCCGATTCGGGACGTTACTCGCAATTCTCTTCACGACGACGCTAGTCATCTATTTACCGGCGGCCAAAGCTGCGGATCGAGTCGGACGCAGGCCTTTCATAATCGCGACCTTCTGTGCCTTCGCGCTCTATCCATTGGCAATCATCGCCGCGTCTAATTTCATGGGACTCGTGATCGCATTTATCATCGGAGGGCTCAGAGAAATCGGCGAGCCCGCGCGCAAAGCGATGATCGTCGACTTTGCATCACCCCAATTGCGCGCGCGCACCGTCGGCCTTTATTACCTGCTGCGCAGTCTCGCCATTACTCCGGCGGCCGCGGTGGGCGGATTGCTTTGGAACCTTACGCCGCAAATGCCCTTTCTGATTGCCGGAACGTTCGGCGTTGTGGGAACTTTTCTCTTTCTCGCGACTGTGCGTGAGCAGCCGGCTGGTTAATAGGTTTTGGAGGGACTGATGTCATGAAATGCAAAACGTTTATATTGAGAGTCGGAAAACGAATTAGCGTTCTCAGTCTAAGTATTGTGGGCGCGTTTTTCTTGGGCTGGTCTTCTCACGCCCAGCAGCCATCGTTTGATTGGACGCCGATCGGAGCGGCGCTGGGTAAGCCGGGGACGGTGCAACCCGATGGCGTTTACAAGATCAGCCTGCCGCGTAATGACTTGCAGGTCAAAGTCGGTGACGTTCAGATCAAACCGGCGCTCGCGCTTGGCTCCTGGGTGGCTTTCCGAAAAATGGCCGCCCAAACAATGGTGATGGGAGATCTCGTTCTGACTGAGGATGAAGTCGCGCCGGTCATGGGAAAACTTCAGGACGGCGGTATCGAAATAACCGCGCTGCATAATCATGTCCTGAACGAGTCACCCCGGATCATGTACATGCACATTAACGGGCATGGCGACGCTGTCAAACTCGCGCAATCAATTCATGCGGCACTGGTACTTAGTAAGACGCCATTCACGGCCGCGCCGTCGCCGTCGCAACCTCAGCAACTTGATCTCAACACGAAACAATTGGATCAAATTCTGGGTAGAACGGGCAAAATCAACAATGGCGTTTATCAATTTGCGATTCCCCGTGCGGAAAAAATTGTGGAAGGCGATATGAACCACGGAGCTGAACCGATTCCATCATCGATGGGCTTAGCGACGGCCATAAATTTTCAACCGACAGGCGTAGGACGCGTCGCAATCACTGGCGACTTTGTCTTACTAGCCAACGAAGTAAATCCGGTAATCACCGCCTTGCGAACGAGCGGCATCGCGGTGACCGCGCTCCATAGTCACATGTTGGATGAGTCGCCGCATCTATTCTTTATGCATTTTTGGGCAAACGATGACACATTGAAGTTAGCTCAGGGGTTGCGTAGCGCTCTCGATCGAACGAATTCATCCAAGTAGTTCAGCGCCAAAAGATTCACCGTCTCCACGCCCTCATCTTGTAGTAAGATTGGGCTGCCTGCCCAGTGCTCCCCGTTAGGGAATATATCCGATGATTCTTCGCAGGAACCAGACTACATCGATGTTCGTCGCGGCGAGCATCGTGATCGCCTCACTGTCGCTTGCCTCGCCATTGATACGGCATCGCGCACAAGAACGAAATCGAACCGTCACACCGCGACCAGCGAGCGAATCGACGCAAACAACAGAGCCGTTGATGCGCATTGCCCTGTCGACAGACACTCGCGCCGCCTCGATCTCGACGACCGCGAAGTTGCTGAACGCCTCGGACTTGATCGCCGAACCGCAGCCACTCGAAGTCTCGCGCGTGCGCGTCGAGTCACGTGTGCTGTCGCCCACGCCACCAGCAGATCAGAACATCGAAATTATCGTCGCCAAGTCTCTCACGCGCGACGACGCGGATCGACTCGTCGATTCAGTCAGTGCTCTGGCTGAGGAACAGGCCAAAGTCGTCTCCGAACCTGCAGGTACGTGGCGCGTAGTTGTGGTGAAACAATCAATCGAAGACGCGGAGGAAGCCATTGGCAAGTTAGAAGCAGCCGGCTTTGATGCAACTACTTCATTTCAAACTCCGACAAACGATCAAAAATTACCGTCGGCCGACGGGACTTCGGGGCGAACGGATAACGCGCAAGCACCCTCCTCAACGGCAAACAATGGCGCACCGAAATCGACGAGTTCACCGAATTTAAATCGAGTCCGGTTGACCTCGCGCGCCAGCGCTCCTAACCGCGAGGTCGTTGCTTTTGCTACCGGCGGTGCTCCAATTCGGTCCAGCGCGCCAGTCACCTTTGCATCGACTGACGAAAAGAATGCCCCGGTGCGCTTCAATGACAAACCGTACCGCGGACGAATCGAGGTTTTCGCCAATCGTCGCGGATCGCTGACCGTCGTCAACGTGATTGGACTAGAAGATTACGTGCGCGGAGTTGTCCCAAACGAATTGTCGTTTCCCGCGCTTGAGGCGCTGAAGGCACAGGCCGTCGCCGCTCGCACCTATGCTTTGAAGAACCGGGGCCAGTTCGCGCCCGAAGGCTTTGATTTGTTGCCAACCACGCGCTCCCAGGTCTATCGCGGACTTACGAGCGAAACCCCGCTGACCACGCGCGCTGTCGATGAAACCCGCGGCATCGTCGCAACCTACAACGGGGAACCCATCAACGCCCTCTATACTTCGACGTGCGGCGGCCGCACTGAAGACGCCGAGAATATTTTCAATGAGGCGGTCCCCTATCTGCGTGGACGCGAGTGCGCCGCGGAAATTCGCGCGCCCTTCGCGCCGTTTATGGTCAAGAGTTCTCGCGATCTCTTTGAAATCAAGGAAGAACGCGACCTTGTGTTTGTGCGCGACGTGGCGCTTCTTACGGTAAACGGTTTTCGGCTGCCACTCGGAAAGATCACGAGCTCGTGGCTGGCAGATGAACTGCACGAAGATGAAGCCGTAGATTGGCTCGCGGCCACGGCGCGGCTGATGCGCAACGGTTCGTATCGTCCACCGGCGAGCGAAGCCAACATGCCGGGTGCGTTCAGTAGCGGGTTGGTGACAGCCGTTTACAGCGAGCCGCGCGCGGACACCCTGCTGAATTCGGCCGACGTCGATTATCTCTTGAGCTTTCGCGATGGCGCGGATGTGCCGGCGGCAAACCGCGCCGATGTGGCCATGCTGATTCGGCAGGGCGCGCTCACGTTGTATCCCGACGCCACGCTGCGTCCGAAAGAGAGAATCACGCGCGGCCGAGCACTGCACGCCATCGCTCATCTGATGGACGAACGCACGACTCTCGGTCTGCAAAAAGGAAACACACGTCCGACGACAAATGGCGCGCTAATACTTCGCGTCAATCGATCCAAAGAGCAGCCCATCGTCGTCAGCCCAGAAGCCTTTCTGTTTCGTCAGTTCGGAGAGAATCTTTATCAAATGAAATCGGTCGCGCTGGTCGGCGACGAGCCAGTCACTTTTCACGTGAGCACAAGAGGTGAAGTCGATTATCTGGAGGTGAAGCCGGCGAACGATGGCGCCGCGGCGGATCGCTTTTCTCCGTTCAGTAACTGGACCACTGAGCTTTCGCTGGGACAAGTGCAAGCCCGCTTGTCACGTTCAGTGCGCGGGATCGGCGCGGTGACCGACATCCGCGTCGCGCGTCGCGGCAGCTCTCGTCGCGTAATCGATCTCGAAGTCGTGGGCACGAACGGCATCGGCCATGTCCGCGGCGGCCGAATTCGATCCGTGCTCGGGTTGCGTGAGCAACTCTTTGTGATCGATCGAGTTTACAGTGGAAACGATCGGGTCAGCGGCTTTGTATTCATCGGTCGCGGCTGGGGACACGGTGTCGGCATGTGCCAGTATGGGGCCTATGGACTGGCGAAGCAGGGCCTGAACGTAGAACAGATTCTGAAGACTTATTACACCGGGATCGATCTAACCCGGCTTTATAACTGAACGTTTCGCGCTTCTGTCCTCAACTGCTGATGCGCTTCTCCCGGAATCAAATCATTGGTGCGCTGCTCGTCCTGGCCCTCATCTGGCTCGTCATCGTCATTCGCATTATTATCGCGAGAGCGTGAGCGAGTCTGCTGAAAAACCAATCATCGCGATCGTCGGGCCGACTGCCTCCGGGAAGTCTGAATTAGGAATTCAGATCGCCCTCGAAATCGGGGGCGAAATTATCAACTGCGATTCTGTTCAGGTTTACCAGGAGATTCAGATTGCCACCGCTAAGGTTCCGTTTGCGGAGCGTGAAGGAATTCCGCATCACCTGATCGAGTTTGTTCCGCCTTCAATCAATTTCACCGCAGCAGACTGGGCGCGCGTCGCGACGGAAAAGATTCAGGAAATCGAGTCGCGCGGAAATGCCGCGATGCTTGTCGGCGGTACTGGTTTTTACCTGCGGGCCCTGCGTCAGCCATTTTTTCCGAGTCCATCCACTGACGAAGAGTTGCGCGCGCGGCTCACGAGAATTCGCGAGCGACACGGCCCGGAGCGCCTTCATAAGATTCTCGCGCGATTCGACGAAGCTGAGGCCGCGAAATTGAATGCGCGCGATTGGCCGCGGGTGCAGCGCGCGATCGAGTTCTGCTTACAAACCGGCGAACGTATCTCGTCCCAACGGCCGCAGCGCGAAGAGCCGCCGGAATTTGCTGATCGCATCCGAGTCTTTGCGTTAAATCCGCCGCGTGAAGAGTTGTATGCACGCATCAATGCCCGGACCGAGCAGCACTTTGCGAATGGCCTGGTTGATGAAGTGCGAAGGCTTCTTGAGGCGGGAGTGCCTGCTAATTCGAATGCGCTCGGCGCCCATGGGTATCGTCGCGTAGTGGAATTCCTCCGTGGCGAACGCGGTTTGGAAAGCGCGATTGAGCAAACAAAACTCGACGTGCGTCATTACGCCAAGCGGCAACTGACGTGGTTTCGACGGGAACCGGGCGTCGAATGGATCGATGGCTTTGGCGAGGACACGGCCACGATCGGATCCGTGTCGGCGCTACTTCAATCGCGTGCGGTCACCACATAAAACATCTTGCCGCGTCCAGCATCGTGCTATACTCTGAAGCGCTTTTGCACCAACGCGTTTCGCGGGGACTGATGACAATGGACTCAAAAGGCGCTCCGCAAAATATCCAGGATGGATTTCTGAATCTCGCGCGGCGCGAGAAATTAACAGTAACCATCTATCTGGTGAACGGCGCGAAGCTCCTGGGACGCATTAAGAGCTTCGACAAGTTTTCCCTGATTATGGAAACCAGCACGCAAGAGCAACTAATTTTCAAGCACGCAATCTCGACTATTTCTCAGGCGCGACGCGCGACGGGTGAGCTTCGTCATCAGCCCGTGGCCGCTGCCGAACACCCGTCCGAATCGGCCGAAGAGACTTCCGCCTCTTGAGATGAGTTGACGAATTCGCGTCAACGGAACATGGCCGGCGCTTTCATTACCTTCGAAGGAATCGATGGCTGCGGAAAATCGACGCAGCTCAGACTGCTCGCCAGCGAGCTGCGCGTGCGCGGCGTTCCCGTTGTGACCACGCGCGAGCCGGGTGGGACTACCCTCGGACAGAAGTTGCGAACTGCACTTCTGGATGTGCAGGAGCAGGTCGATCCGCTTGCGGAGTTGCTCGTGTTCGCGGCCGATCGCGCACAGCACGTGCGCAAACATCTGCTTCCGGCACTTGAACGGAATCAGGTAGTGCTCTCAGATCGTTATGCTGACGCAACCGTGGCGTATCAGGGCGGTGGGCGTGGCTTCGAACCAAAGCTGATTGAAGAGATTGTCGAGTTGGCTACGGGTGGATTGAAACCCGATCTGACGTTGTTGTTCGACTTGTCTGTGGCAGAATCGGCGGTGCGCACGCGGAAGCGCGTGCAGAACAAGCGCACAGACCGACTGGACAAAGAGGACGCTGAGTTTCACGCACGGGTGCGAAATGCCTACCTCGAAATCGCGAAGACCGCCCCCGAACGATTTAGGGTCATCGATGCGCGTGGCTCAGTTAACCAAACCCAACGGCTCGTCATGGATATTGTGATTCCGTTCCTGGAAGTACGGGGACTGCTCAACGGCAAGGAGCAAAGCGCCAAGGGGTAAGAGAGGGGGGGG
>Ga0075434_100005790_pt1 | contig 11286 bp, 8 predicted proteins | sample RhiMethybrSRZTD3_FD_75298 | JGI IMG/M metagenome (GOLD analysis project Ga0075434, IMG submission 75298) | Populus rhizosphere microbial communities from Tennessee, USA - Rhizosphere MetaG P. TD hybrid SRZTD3 | ecosystem: Host-associated > Plants > Roots > Rhizosphere > Soil | place: USA...
GGTCACTGCCGACTGGACGCTCCCGCTCGCGTTGCTCGCCATGAGCGTGTAGGTTGTCGTAGCGGTCGGCGACACCGTTCGCGACCCGTTCGCGCTGACGGGCGATCCGTCCAGGGTGATCGTCGTCGCGTTCGACGTGGACCACTGCAGCATCGTGCTCTGGCCGCTCTGGATCGTCGCCGGCATCGCGTTGAGCAGGGCGGTTGGCGCGGGCACGGGCGGCGGCGGAGCGGTCACCGTGACGGTCGCCGTTCTGGTGACCGAGCCGGCAGCGTTGGTGGCGACCAGCGTGTAGGTGGTCGTAGCGGTCGGGGAGTACGCCTGCGACCCATTCAGCGCGACGGCGCTGCCGTTCATCGTGGCCGACGTCGCATTCGTCGTGCCCCACGTCACCGTGACCGACTGGCCGCTTTGAATCGACGACGACGAGGTCGTCAGCGTCGCGGTCGGCATCGGAGCCGGCGGAGGCGTCGTGGACACCGTCACGGTGGCGCTCGACGTCACCTTGTTCGCGCCGTTGATCGCCACGAGGTTGTATGTCGTCGTCGCGGCGGGACTGACGCTCTTCGAACCGTTCAGCGCCACCGAGACGCCATCGAGGTAAACAGCGGTCGCGTTGCTGCTCGTCCAATTCAATGTCGAAGCCTGGCCCGCCTGGATTGTCGTCGGAGTGGCCGTCACGCTTCCGCGCAACACCGTCGACGTCCGGCAGTCGTCATCGTCGTCACACGAACCGCCACCCGACACCGTCACGGTCGCGGTCGACGAAACTCGGTGATCTTCTTCGACGGCGACGAGCGTGTAGATTTTCGTCGCAGTGGGGGAGACGCTCTTGGATCCGCTCCCGGCGACCTCGACGCCGTCGAGGTACACGTGTTCCGCCTCGCGGGTGGTCCACGTCAGCGTCGACGACTGGCCCACGTTGATTGTTGACGGGCTCGCGGTGAGCGTCGCGCTCAACGAGCTACCCGAGTCGTCGTGAAGTACGCCGCTCACCGGCGCATGACCTGCCGCCCCGCTCGGAGCGGTCGGCGTCTGGCTCTGACATGCCGTCAGGCCAAACGCCGCGAACAATATGACGATCGATTGCACATGCTTCATCACGCACCCCTTTACTGCTGGTATCCAGTCATGCCGATGGTGCAGTACGCGCGCTGGACATGTTTCGCGCGTTCTTCCGGCGCAAGCACAACGCGTCCGCGGCCTGCGAAGCGGCCACGTTGTGCCCAGCTCGTCGTGCTCGACACGTTGATCGAGGCAATCGGCGAGCGCGTTCCCTTACGTGTGACGACGTCGACTGCCGCAGGCGTGCACGCTCCGACCAGCAGGGGGTGACTGGCGGACGACGACCCGAGAGGGAGACGAACGAACGATTCGACACTGACCGCCGGACCAGCACCATCACCGCGCGAGCCCGAACTTTCTGCTCACGCGGAGCAGAATCTGATTGCCGTTGAACGTCAGCGGCTCGATGCGGGTTCCCGACGTCACCGCGAGATCGGTGTAGCGGTGCTCGAGCGCGAACGTGAAGAGGCGGAGGCGATACTCGAGCGAGCCCATCGTGTAGTAGCCGTCCTGATTCAGGTGCGCGAGCTCGGACATCGTGCGCTCGCGCCGCGCGGTGAGCGACAGCCGCAGCGCGCCGATGAGACGGCCGGCGTAGGTGAGGCCGACGTAGCGGTGCCATTCCTCGGCGCCGAACGAGCTGTTACGGAATTCACCTGCGGCGAATCCCGCGCGCCGCTCGCGGGCGAGCTGGAGCGTCGTGGTGGTCATCATCTGCGTGTAGCGCATGCGGAAGATCTCCAGCAGCACGCCGCGGTCGATCAGGGCGTGCTCGTACGTGGCGTCGACGACGACGCGCGTCGAGAGCATCGATCGCGCGGCCGCGTGCGTCCGGTCCTGCGCCTGGTTGCCGAGCGTGAGCAGCGGGTCGACCGACCGATCGCGGTCGTACCCGGCGCTCACCTGCGCGACGCCGAACAGATCGACGCCGGCGTCGACGCGGCCGCGCCAGGATTGCGCGCGGCTCTCGGCCGACGTCTCGGTGCGGTTCCACGCGCGCTCCGCTTCGTACGATCCGCCCGCGCGCACGGCGCGTACGCGGACGGCGTAATCGATCCCCGCGCCCACGGCCCGCGTGAGCGCGGCAATTCGCGCGCCACCGATGTCCTGCCGCCGCTGTCCGTACGTCGTGCTGCCGCGCAGCGTGAGTCCGGCGAGCGGCAGCACCCGCGCCATCGTGGTCGCCAGCAGCGCGCCGGTGCCGGCGGCCGACGACCGCTCGCTGTTGTAGCCGAGGTTCGCATCGGCCGCGAACCACTTCCTCGGCTGGTGCGTGAGCGTTGCCGACCCGTAGTACAGCTCGACGTCGCCGGTCGCCGGCGGGCGATACGCGTCGCCGCCCGCCGACGGATCGATCGGCACCTCGAACCGCGAGAGCGTGGTGCGGCGGCCGGCGCGCACGTCGGCGCGCGTGCGATCGTTCGCCTTCGCGACGAGCTCGTACCCGAAGTCGTCGTAGCGCTGCGCGAACGCCGTCGAGAGTCCGTTGTCGGCCGTGTTGTGCTGGTAGCGCAGCGTGTTGCTCAGATGCGGTCCCTCGCGCGACACGAGCGCCTGCACCGATCGCTGCGTCTGCACCGCTTCGAGCGGTCCGGCGGCGACCTGCGCCGATCCCTGCTGATAGCTGAACTCCACCCGCGGCAGCGACGGCGACGAGACGACCCAGCTCGCGCCGTACTCCGACCGCCCGATCTGCAGCTCCGGCGTGGCGCCCGGCGTGAGGTTCAGGCCGCTGCGCATCAGGCTCGACTCCGGATAGTTCGCCGACTCGCCGCCGACCGAGCGGTTCCCGTGCAGCGAGAGCCGGAACGGCCGATTCGAGAACAGGCTCGCCGTCCCGTTGAAGCCGGTCTGCTCGGATGTGCTCGCGTCGTTGCCGAACGTCAGCGCGTTGCGATTGAAGGTGAGCTCGCCCGAGTAGATCGCGAACCGCGGATCCCAGAGCGCCGACGCGTAGCCGAGCGTGTACGCCTGGGTGAACGCGCCGTCTTCGGTGACGTCCGACCCCGAACGGTACGCCGAGTGCGAGTAGCCCCACTCGGCGTTGCCGTTCAACGCCTGCGCGGCGACGCCGGCGGGCATCCCCAGCACCAGACAGAGCACGGCGGCGATCGGCTTCATTTTCCCGGGGCCGATGAGGTCCGCTGCACGGTCACGCCGTCGTCGCCGACGACGATTGTGGCGTGGGCGCGCAGGCCCTTCGACCAGCCTTCGGATGCCCGCGCGCAGCGCGTCTCGGTGAGATCGCGCACGATCGTCGCCTTCACGTCGTCGAAGGCTTTCTGCGAGGCCGGCCGCACCTCCGCCAGCCGCAGCAGGTGGAAGCCGAAGATCGTCTGCACGACGGGGGTGACGTGACCGGGCTTGACGTCCTTGAGCGCGCGCTCGAACTCGTCGATCAGCTGACCGCGGTGGACGAACCCGAGATCGCCGCCGCGCGCGCGGCTTTCGTCGGACGAGTGCTGCCGCGCCACGGCGTCGAACGCGGCGCCCGCCGCGATCGTGTTCGCGAGGTCGCGCGCCTTCTGCCGCGCGCGCTCCCAGTCCTGCTTCGGCGCCGACGGCTCCACGCCGATCGTGATGAGCGACACGCGCATCTGCTCGGGCAGGAGGAACCGCGCGGTGTTCTCCTTGTAGAACACCGCCGCGTCGGCGTCGCTGACGCGGCACCGCGCGCCGACGCTCTCGTCGTACACGCGCTGCGCCATCAGCGCGCGCAGGATGCTCGCGCGAATCTGCGGCATCGTCGCGCCCGACGCGCGCCGCGCGCGCTCGAACTCCGCCTCGTCGCGGTACGCCTTCTTCGCGCGTCCGAGCGCCTGCTCGACCTCCGCGTCGGCGACGCGAACCTTCAGCCGCACCGCCTCCTGGTAGCGCAGCTCCTCGTCGATCAGCCCATCGAGCGCCTTGGCGCGCAGCTCGTTCAGCTTTTCGGGCTTCACGTTCTGGTGGTACGCCGTGAGCGGCACGATCGTGTTCATGGCCGCCTCGAGGTCGCCCGCGTGGATCGGCGCGCCGTTCACCGTCGCGACGACCTCGTCCGGCCGCGCCGGTCTCGTCGCGTGCGACGGGACCGGCGCGAGCTGGGCAGCGACGACCGTAACGGCGACGAAGGGGATCGCCAGCATCAGGATCGCCGCCGCCTCGGTTGCGATTGCACGTCTCATTTGATGTGGCACGTCAGGCAGATCGCGCTGCCCGCGTTGGACTTGCGGAGGAACGAGCCCTGCACGTTGCTGTGCGGGTTGTGGCAGCTCGCGCACTCGACGGTCGCCGTCGCCGTCGACGCGCCATACAGCGGCAGCGGCCCGACCGTGCCGACTGTGATCTTCGTCCCCGTGATCGTCTGCGTGTTGAACTCGAGCGGCGTCGCCGCCCGCGCCGTCTCGTAGATGATCGTGATCGGGTGATCGTTGCGCAGGTCGGTGCCGAGGAACGGCGTGCCGCCGACGAGGATGTTGCCCGTGCCGGTGCCGCTGTTGCCGTAGGTCGCCTTGGCCGTCGCCTGCCGCGTGAACGCGGTGCTCGCCGTTTTCGCGACGCCGTTCAGATTGGTCAGCACGTCGATCGCGATGCTGCCGTCGTGGCAGCTCAGGCACGCGCCCGAGACGCTGCTCTGAATCGCCGCCGACGTGGGCGCCGCCGTATCGAGCGTCGAGCTCGCGTACACCTGATAGGTGGCCGTCGAGCCGCTGCGGTTCCACAGGGGCACCGAGACGCTGCCCATGTGAGGCGTGTGGCAGAACACGCACGTCTGCCCGTTGATGTTCGCGTCGGCGTTGCGGATCGCCGTGCCTGCGCTGAAGTCGTGCGGGCCGCCTGCGATCTGCGCCTGTGCCGACGCCGTCGTCGCGCAAGCGAGCACGATCAGCGCGGCACCCAATAACCTTCTCATCACTATCTCCTCCTTTTGCGCTGGGGATCCGAGCCGGGGTCCTCTTTCGCCGCCGCCGTCTTCTCCGCCGCCGTCGCCGCCGACGCCTGGTCCGAACGCACGCGCTGGAACACCTGCACGCGCGCGTTGCCTTGATCCGCAACGTAGATGCGATCCTCGTCGTCCACGAAGAGCCCGGCCGGGAGCAGGAACTCGCCGGGGCCGTCGCCCGTGGACCCGACGAAGAGCAGGATGGCGCCGTCCGGGTCGAAAATCTGGAAGTTGTTGAACGACGTGTCCGCGATGTAGACGTGGCCTTCGCTGTCGACGCCGACGCCTTTCGCGCGGTTCAGATGACCGGGGCCGTCGCCCTGCGTGCCGATGCTCGTCACGAGCGCTCCGGACGGATCGAAAACCTGCACGCGGAAGTTCAGCGTGTCGGTGACGTACAGCCGCCCGCTGCGATCGACCGAGAGATTCGTGGGGAAGTTGAACTCGCCGGCTTCGGTGCCGCGCTTCCCGAGCGTGCGGATGAAGACGCCGTCGGTCGACGAGTAGCACCGCACCTGATGATGCTTCGCGTCCGCGACATAGAGCAGCGAGCGCGTGCGATCGATCGCGAGCCCCGACGGGTTTTCGAGCTCGCCTTCGTGCCCGATGGCGATCGCGACCGTGCCGTCGGGACGGTAGCCGATGACGCGCTTGAGCGTCGCGTCGGCGACGAACACAGTGTCGGCGGAGTCGATCGCGACGCCGATCGGCTTCACGATCTTCAACGGGCCTTTCTCGCCGACGAAGGTCACCGTCTTCGCGTGCGGATCGAACACGAAGACGCGCCGCGCCGCCGTGTCCGTGACGAAGACGCGGCCGTCGTGCGCGACGGCGACGCCGTAGGGCTTCATCAGCTGCGTCGACGGCTTGTCGATGTCGGGGCCGATCAGCAGCGCTTTCCAGCCGCCACCCGCCTTCTTGAAGTCGGTGAGCCCGTGATACGCCGTGACGTACCGAATCCGCGGCGAGTCGGGCGGCAGCGGCCAGACCAGCGGCGCCGGCGCCGCCGGCTTCTTCTTGTCCGCGGCAGACAGCCTCGTCCCGCCTCCGCCTGCGACTGCGGCGGCCGCCAATGCCAATACAGGGAACGCGCCTCGGATCATTCGTGGCCTCGACATTCAGAATTTGTGACAGCGGACGCAGAGCGGGCTCGTGCCCGTCGCGCCGAAGCGCAGCAGCTTCCCGCCTGCCGCGCCGTGCGGGTTGTGGCAGCTCGTGCACCGCAGATCGCGCGTCGGCTCCGCGGGATCGCGGCGCCCATCCACCGGATGCCCGATCGTCGGGTGCCCCGCGCGCAGCGACGTGTCGAGCGCGACGCGCGGCGCAGCGGCGATCAAGCGATCGCCGTCGGCAGGCATGCGTCCGAAGAGCGCGCGCGGATCCGCCGCAGGCGGCGGGCTCGTCTTTTCGAGGTGGCACGCCAGGCAGACCACGTTCGCGGCGGCTTTCATCTGCCCCGGATGCGATCCGGCGTGCGCGTCGTGGCAGATGCTGCACGCAGCGGCGGCCGGCGCGTGGACGTGCGACTGCGCCAGCGCCTGCCCGATGTCCTCGTGGCAGCGCACGCACGCGCGGCTGCCTTCGTCGGCGAGCTGGAACTTGAACGGCGAGCCGTGCGGATCGTGGCACGCGGTGCAGCGGCCGGCGGCGACCGGCGCGTGCCGATGCGCCTGCTCGAGGCGTTTGCCGGTTTCCTGGTGGCACGACACGCAGAGCGCGGTCGTATCGCCGTTCGCGCCGGCGTTCTTCAACGCGACGCGGCGTTTGCCGGGTGTGTTGTCCGCGACGTGGCACGCCGCGCAGTCACCCGCCGCGGCGGGACCGTGCAGCACCGTTCGCGACGTCACGGTCTCATGGCAGCCGGCGCAGTCGGCCTGGGCCATGCCCTTCACGGGCGGATGCTCCGCCGCGGCGGCCTCGAACTGTCCGGTGAGGAGGACGGTCATCATGATCATCAGCCGCAGCGCGCAGGCCATCACCGGCCCACGGACGCGACCTGCCTCCGATAGCGCGTCATCGCGGACCATGCGGCCGCCGCGTCCGCTCGTTCGCCGGCGATGCACGCGCGGGGATCGACGTCGCTCAGCTCCTTCGCGCGCTCGAACGCGCGCTCGGCGCGCGAGCCGTCGCCGGCTGCCCACAGCAGGTACCCGAGGTATCCCGCCGCCGCGGCATCGTCGCGGCGGGCGAGGTCGGTGAGCGCGGCTTCCGCCGCCTCGAGCGGACGCAACGGGGCCTCGATCGCCGTCAGCCGCGTGCGCTCGCGCTGCAGGGCGGCGTTGCGCTGATCGACGGCCGCGGCGCGATCGAGCAGCTCGCGCGCCGCGGCGCGGTCGGAGGAATCGATCGCGAGCGCGGCGAGCTCGACGAGCGGATCGGCGAAGCGCGCGTCGGCCTGCGCGGCGAGCTCGAAGCTGCTCCGCGCCGCGTCGGCGTGCCCCTGCTGCAGCTGCAGCCGCCCGAGCTGCAGCCGCCGGAGCGCCGCCGGGACGACGGCCGCGGTCGCCGCCGCGGCGGCATGCTGCCGTACGATCCCGGCGGTCGCATCGATCGCATCGAACAACGCCTCACGCTGCTCGTGCGAGTAGCCGTAGAGGAAATACGAGAGGCGTCCGCGCTCGTCGACGACCGCGGTCGACGGCACCGTGACGACGCCGTAGGCGTGGAACAGCTCGAGGCCGCGATCGACGAGGACCGTCACGCGCGGGTGGAGACGGCCGATCAGGTCGCGCAGCTCCTTCGCGTCGCCCTCGTCGGGCGAAAAGCGGTCGACGTTGACGGCCGCAATCGTCACGCCGTGCGCGGCGAGGTCGGCCGCCGCCGCGTCGAGCCGCTTCAGCTCTTCGACGGAGCGATCGCTCCAGCCCGCCCAGAACAGGATGACGAGGCCGCGGCGGCCCTTGAGGTCGGCGAGCGCGCGCGGCTGCCCGGCGGGATCGCGCAGCGCCGGCAGCGGCGCCGCGCCGCCGATCGACGGGCGGCCGTCGTCGGCGGTCGTCGCGGCCGCGCGCAGCACGCCGCCGTGCGCAAGCGCGATCGTCACGAGCGCGAGCGTCCGGAGCGTCACTCGAGATGCCACGTCATTTCCCCCCAGCGGACACGGTGCGCGGGAGCGCACGGCTGTAGGTCTTCGGCAGGTGACAGCCGGGGGCGCAGCGCCCGCCGTCGGCGGTCTGCGTGTAGCCAATCGGCATCTGCCAGTCGCCGAACGGCACTGTGTCGCGCAGGTGCTTCGGCTCCGTGCTCGAGTGCGCCTCGTGGCACGCGCGGCACGTCCGTCCCTTTTCCGTGCGGTTGACGTGAAGGAAGTGGAGATTCAGATCGCCGTCGCGGAAGCCGGTCACGGTCGCGGTCCGCTCCACTTTTGCGAGATCGGGCTGGTGGCATGTGAAGCAAAGCTCGTAGTTCTTCGGTTCGTACGGGCTGTAGAACGTTTCCGGGTAGTCCTTGCGCAGGAGCCGGAAGTGCTCCGAGTCATGCGGCAGATGGCAGCCGACGCAGTCCTGCTGGCGGATCGGGCCGTGCAGGTCGGTGTGCGTCTGCAGCCAGCCCTTGACGTTCTGCACCTTGCCGGACGGCGCGTCCTGCTCGCGGTCGTGGCACGACAGGCACAGCTGCATCGAGGTGCCCTTCAGCTGCTTGTCGAGATCGCTCGCGTGCGGATCGTGGCAGTTGACGCACTCGCGATCGACGGCGACCGCCTCGTGCTGGACGCGCGCCGTGACGAGCTCCTTGCGCAGCGTCTTGTGGCAGGCGAGGCACTGCTCCGCGCTGTCGTTGCGAATCTGGTACTTCGACGGCGAGGCGTGCGGGTTGTGGCACGTCGCGCAGTCTTCCTTGACGGGCGCGTGCGTGAACCGCTTCTCGGCGAGCCGCGCCTTCATGTCGACGTGGCACTTCTGGCAGAGATCCGATCCGAACACGCGCACCTGGGCCGGCTCGTCGCTGCCGTGCGGATCGTGGCAGGCGAGGCACTCGCCGGCGGCCACCGGCCCGTGCACGAACTTGTCGTTCTTCTTCACCATCTGGTGGCACACGATGCATTTCTTGTCGTCGAACGCGTGCGCGTCCTTCGTCTTCGGCACGTGGCAGCTCACGCAGTCGGCGAGCTTCGGGTGCACGGCCGTGTGCTTCGGCACCGCGGCGTGGCAGCTCACGCACGTGCCGGCGGCGGCCGTCGCCGGCGGCGCCGCCTTGGGTGCGGGCGCGGCGGCCGGCGAGGACGCGCCTGGCGCGGGCGCGGTCGGCGCCGCCGCCTTCACCGGCGCCGCGGACGGCTGCTGCGCCGCGCGCGCGCGGACGACGGACGCCGCCGTCAGCGCGATCGCGATCGCTACCGCCGTCCACCGATTGGAGAGGCGGCCGGCGATCACTCCGCATCGCCGGCCTCCGAGAAGAGTCACAGATACTCCCGCCGCGGACCTGCGCCGCGGCTGTAGCGCAGCCCTTTCGGGCTGCCCGTAGGGGGATATGGCAGGCCCGAAGGCCTGCGCTACCGCTGTCTCTTAGTTCTGCGAGCCCGACTGCGTCGTCGCGGTCGCGCGCGCGGCCGCCGGCGACGCCGTCATCACGACGTGGATGCTGATGTCGTCGCTCACGCCGACGCCGAGATACGTCGGCTCGGGGATCTGGAATGCGGAGATCTTGAGCGGGAAGCTCGCGTCGACCTTGTAGCTCTTGCCGTCCTGCTGGAGCTCGGCGGTGCCGGCGATGTCGCGCTGCTGGCCGTGCAGCGTCAGCGTGCCCGAGAAGGTGGTCTTGCCCGACAGCTTCTGGATCTTGATGTTCTCGAACTTCGCGACGGCGAAGTCGGCGCCCTTCTGGACCTCGAGGTAGTTGTTGCGCAGATGGCGATCGCGCAGCGAGATGCCGGTCTCGAGCTTGATCAGCTCGACGACGAACGTGCCCTTGACCGCGCCGTTCGAATCAGGCGTGACGCTCCCGGACATGGCCGTCGTTTTCGCTTCGAAGCTACCGCCGATCGTGAGCGGGCAGGTGACGGTCACTTCGGCGTTCGTCACGCGCAGCGCTTCGTCGGCGCGCGCGGCGGACGGCACGAGGACAGCGGCCATGGCAGCGGCCGCGAGCAGACAGTTTGGACGAACATTCTTCATCGCATTCCCTCCTTGAAAGACCATTCGACGGCGGAAAAAGGGGCAACCGATGTGCCACCCGAATGCGTGAGCGCCGCGTGCACGCGGCGCGGCGCTCGAAAGACGTCGATGTTTGCGTGAGTTGTGCGCGATCGACGAGCGTGCAATCGTGCGCGCCCGCGATCACGATCGACGCGCGTCACGCGCGCGCGCCGCGGCGAATGTTCGTGGGTCCGCGACAGAATCGTGCGCGCCCGGCCCGATCGCGACGATTTCGACGCACAATCTGCGCACGACGCGTCATGACACGATCGAACTCGTTCGTCACTTGGTTTGGCAGCCACAGGAACGAACTTGTCGAGGACGCTAAGGTGGACGAGATCACGGAGACACGCACGAGGAGCGCAGAGGAGAGGGCGCAGGGCTGTTGCTTGAGCAAAGACGAACCTCGACGCGGCGTCCGTCGTATTCAACGCACACGACCACACTGATCGGCGACGCGGTCTACGCGCTGCGGGTGATGCGGCGCACGAGAGGCCTCGCGCTCGCGGTCGTCTTCTCGACGGCGCTCGGCGTCGGCGCGACCGCGTCGATCTTCAGCCTGGTCGACGCCTTCCTCCTGCGGCCGCTGCCGGTGCCCGGCACGTCGCGCGTCGTGCGTCTGGCCTCGCTCACCGACAGCCGGTCGCTCGGCCGCTTCTCGTACGCGGAGGTCGACGACGTGGCGAGGGAGGCGCAGTCGTTCGCCGGCCTCGCGACGGCGAAGAACGCGCTCTTCGGCTTCGCGCGCGTGCGCGGCGAGCAGCCGCGCGTGACGATCGGCGTCCTGGTCAACGGCGGCTTCTTCTCGACGCTCGGCGTCGCGCCGGCGCTCGGCCGCGCGCTCACGGCCGACGACGATCGCACGCCGGGCGAGCGCGCCGTCGTCGTCATCAGCCACGCGATGTGGCAGCGCGAGTTCGCGGGCCGCACGGACGTGCTCGGACAGACGATCCGGTTGAACCAGTCGGAGTTCACGATCGTCGGCGTCGCGCCCGCGTGGTTCACGGGCGTCCATCCGCTGCTGCAGCCGGCGCTCTACGTGCCGCACACGATGATGAAAGAGGCCACCGGCGCGAGCCGCGACGCGCTGACCAATCGCGCCGATCGAACCGCCGACGTGTTCGCGCGGCTGAAGACCGGGGCGACGATCGAGCGCGCCCG
>Ga0075434_100005800_pt1 | contig 11273 bp, 11 predicted proteins | sample RhiMethybrSRZTD3_FD_75298 | JGI IMG/M metagenome (GOLD analysis project Ga0075434, IMG submission 75298) | Populus rhizosphere microbial communities from Tennessee, USA - Rhizosphere MetaG P. TD hybrid SRZTD3 | ecosystem: Host-associated > Plants > Roots > Rhizosphere > Soil | place: USA...
GGCGTCCTCCTTGGAGCCGAGCATATGGCGGCAGAACGAGAGCAGCCGGGGCTGGTAGCGGGCCACCAGCGCCTCGAAGGCGTGATGGTTGCCACGGCGCGTCAGCTGGATCAGCCGCTCGTCCGTCTGGAGCCGGAGCAGAGGCGAGCGCCCGTGCCGGCCGGCAACGCCGGGGTGCTGTAGAGCAGAGACTTCCACAGGGAAACGTGCCCAAATTGGGCGTTCGAGGGCGTAAGCACGGTACCAACGGCCAAGTTGCGCTCCGGTAAGAACGGCGCCTGAGCCGCGCCATGGGGACGCGACACCGCATTCCCGAGTTTCGGGGATGCCCGGGGTGGGATTCGAACCCACACACCCTTGCGGGCCGTCGGGCTTAAGCCGACTGCGTCTTCCAGTTTCGCCACCCGGGCCGGGCGCTCAGCGTACGCCCCGCGGCCGTCGCCAGCTACGCTGGACGCCTTCGTGGGGCCGAAGGGGTGACAAAGCCATGATCCTCGCCGACCACGTCGCCGACTATCTCCACGCGGTCTCCGGATCGCGGTCCGGGCTCATGGTGGAGATGGAGGCCCTCGCCGAGCGCGACAGCATCCCGATCGTCCAGTGGGAGACCGGGCGGCTGCTCGCGGTGCTGGTGGCCGCCCTGCAGCCCAAGCGGGTGATCGAGGTCGGCACCGCGATCGGCTACTCGACCCTGCACATGGCGCAGGCGCTCGGGCCCGACGGCGTCATCGTCACCCTCGAGCGCGACGAGCGGCGCATTGCCCAGGCGCGCGGGTTCTGGGACCGCGCCGGGGTCGCCGAGCGGATCGAGCTCGTCGCGGGCGACGCCATGGAGACCCTGCCGATGCTCCCCGGCAGCTTCGACATGGCCTTCGTGGACGCCACCAAGCAGGAGTACGGCGACTATGTGGCCATGATCGAGCCCAAGCTGACGCCCCGCGCGCTCGTGGCGATCGACAACGTCCTCATGGACGGCGAGGTCGGCCTGCAGGAGGACGGCAACACCTTTTGGTCGAAGGAGAACCTTCGCGCCGCCCGCGAGCTCAACCAACGCCTCATGCAATCCGAGCGCTGGCTCACCAGCATCATCCCCATCGGCGACGGCGTCACGCTCATGACGCGCCGGCCGCCGGAGGAGCCCCCGCGATGACGATCGTCCTCATCTGCATCGTGGTCGCCGTGGGTCTCGCCCTCGTGGGTGGCTTCCTGCTGCTCAGCGGCCAGCGCGAGGAGCGCGGCGAAGCGATGGCGGCTGCCCCGGCGCAGTATCGGCCGCCCGGGCCGGTTCCCCCGCGCGTGCGCGTACGCGGGCGTGATGAGGCCCACCCGACGGCCCAGCCGACGCAGGCGCATGCTGCGCCGAAGTCCGACGAACCTCCGCTGCCGGCACCGGCGACGCCCGCGGCGACGGCAGCACCGGCCCCCGACGTGCCCGCCCGCCCGCCCGCGCCGGTCGCCTCGCGTCCCACGGACGGCGCCGTCCGCGCGGCCGGTCACGCGCGTCTCGAAGCGGCCCTGGCCCGCGCCCGCGCCCGCCTGAACGACGCCCCAGATCCCGCCGAGCGCTGACGGTTCCCCTTTGACCAACCACGACTGCGACAACGCGGGCGGGGAGGTCATGCCGGACGACAAGCCAGTGGGCGGACACGCGGGCTGCTTCCTTCGTCGAGCCGGCGGCGCCGGGCCAGCCGCAGGGCACGCCACAGGTCGACAAGCCCGCCGACTACAGCAAGTGAGTGCGTGCCGGCGAAGCCGGCGCGTAACTGGCTAGGCCACCGCGGCGGCGCTGCGGGAGGCCTCGTTGCCCTCGTTGCGCAGGAGGCTCAGCAGCGACTCGGCCAGTCGGCGGTCGCCGTCGATCTCGAGGGCGTCGAGCGACCCGTCGGGCGCGAAGGCGTCGATCCAGCTGCGCTCGGGGCCGGACACGCGCGCGTCGGCTTCGGGCGCCTCGCGCTCCTCGATGCGAACCTCGGTCCCGTCGGCGACAAGGACGTAGTCGCGGCGGTCGCTGTCGGTCACGGTCAACGCCACGGTGCCCGAGATCGACGCCGGGAGGGTGAGCCCCGGGGCGAGGCGCAGGATCGCGCCGATGTCGATCGCCTCGCCGTCCCGCGGGCGGCTCCAGGCCCACTCGTAGCCCCACACGGCGAGCGCGCCGAGCACCGGCATGAGGTCACGCGCACGCGCGGTGAGCTCGTAGTCGACGCGCGGCGGCACCTCGCGGTAGCGCTGCCGGGTGAGGAGACCATCGGCCACCATGCGGTTCAGGCGCGAGCGAAGCTGCTCGGTCGAGATGCCGGGCAGGACGCGCTGCAGCTCGACGAAACGACGAGGCCCCGCGGCAAGGTCGCGAACGATCAGCAGAGTCCACTTGTCGCCGACCAGGTCAAGGGCGCGCGCGTCGGGCGCCCACTGGTCGTAGGGATGACGTTTGGGCGGGGGTACTGGCGGCATGGTTCCCTCCGTGGGGGAGTCCGTTCGTCCGGATTATGGGGCTGGAACACTCGAGTGCCTTGCGCAAAGGCGCTGGAATGGGGTCGCGTGGACGAATGTACGACGCAATGCAGATGTGCCCATGATGCCGCACGAGACTAAGCGCCAGTTTTTGTTTCGGCCTCCGTTCCCTGCTTCATGGGAGATCTCATCGACTTTGAGCGGGTCCGGTCGCGGCGGCGGCCATCCGCCGGGGCGGGGGCTGTGGCCCGCGGCCTACTTCTACTTCGACCTCGCCTGCCCTTTCAGCTACCTCGCCGCCGAGCGGATCGAGCGGCTGTTCGCGCGGGTGATCTGGCGACCGGTCCTGGGCGCGGCGGTGCACCAGGGCGATCCGTGGACGGACCCGCTGCGGGCGGCGGCCGCGCGCGCGGCGGCGGAGCGCCGCGCGGTCGAGCTGCGGGTTCCGCTCGTCTGGCCGGAATCCGCGGGGGCCGACGCAAGCACTGCGGCCATGCGGGTTGCGTCGTATGCGGCCGAATGTGGTCGAGCGGCCGCGTTCGCGCTCGCGGCCGGGCGCCTGGCGTGGTGCGGAGGCTTCGAGCTCGACGACCCCGAAGTGCTGGCCGAAGCGGCTGCGGCCGCCAGTCTGGGCCTCGACGGCGCGCTGCGGGCGGGCGGCGACATCGCGCGCGACGGCCGGATGGAGGCCGCGGCGCTGCGCCTGCTCGGCGCCGGTGCGAACAAGCTCCCGGCCGTGGTCGCCGACCGGCGCCTGTTCGCGGGCGAGCTGCGCCTGGCGGAGGCTGCCGCGGCGCTGCGGGCGGTGCCGCGCGGCGCGGAGCGCGGCATACCGGCCTAGCGCGCATACACCGCCGGTGCGCTCCGTGCACTCGGAAATCCGTCCAGCACGGCGCCGAGCGGGCGGCGCACCGGGTGACCGCCGAGCGCTAGCGTTCGGCTCCGCATGTCGACCGACATCGAGGAGGGCACGAAGGTCCACGGGGGCCGCCTCGTGGCCCGGCGGCTCAGGGGCGCGGGGGTGACCAAGCTCTTCACCCTCTCCGGCGGCCACCTGTTCTCGATCTACGACGGCTGCCGCGAGGAGGGCATCGACCTCGTCGACGTGCGCCACGAGTCCGCCGCCGCGTTTGCCGCCGAGGGCTGGGCGAAGGTGACGCGCGAGCCCGGGGTGTGCGCGCTTACGGCCGGCCCGGGCGTGACCAACGGGATGAGCGCGATGGCCGCCGCGCTGCAGAACAACTCGCCCATGCTGGTGCTCGGCGGCCGCGCTCCGGCCATGCGCTGGGGTCAGGGGTCGCTGCAGGAGATCGACCATGTCCCGTTCGTGGCGCCGGTGACCAAGTCGGCGCGCACGGCGCAGAGCACGGACGTGATCCCGGGCCTGATCGACGTCGCCCTGGCCGAGGCGATGACGGCGCCGACGGGCCCGACCTTCGTGGACTTCCCGCTCGACCACGTGTTCACGGAGGGCGCCGAGCCGGGGGGCGCGCGGCTCTCGCTCCCGATCCCCGGCGACGGCCCGCCCGCCGAGGGCGTCGAGCGCGCCGCCGCGCTGCTGCGCGAGGCCGAGCGCCCGGTCATCATGGCCGGCACGAACCTGTACTGGGCCCACGGCGAGCACGCCCTGCGCGAGCTCGTCGAGGCGCGTGGCATCCCGGTCTTCCTCAACGGGCTCGCGCGCGGTTGCATTCCCGCCGACCACGAGCTGTTCTTCTCGCGCGCGCGCTCGGCCGCGCTCAAGGACGCCGACGTCGCGCTCGTCGTCGGCGTACCGATGGACTTCCGCCTCGGGTTCGGCGCGTCGTTCGGCGACGACACCACGATCGTGACCGCGGACTACGCGGAGCCGCCGCGGCCGGCGCAGCGGCCGGTCGAGGTCGAGCTCGTGGGTGGACTCGCGGAGACGCTGCGCGCCCTCGCCGCCGATGGCGCGGCGCCGCGCAACGACGACTGGGTGGCCCACGTCGCGGAGGTCGAGCGTGCCAAGCGCGTCGACGAGCGCGAGCATCTCGAGGACGACCGCGCGCCCCTGCACCCGCTGCGCGTCTACAAGGAGCTCGCCGAGATCATCGACCGCGACGCGATCGTCATCGGCGACGGCGGCGACTTCGTCTCCTACGCCGGGCGCGTGGTCGACTCCTACGAGCCCGGGTGCTGGCTGGACCCGGGGCCGTACGGCTGCCTGGGCGCCGGCCCCGGCTACGCGCTTGCGGCCAAGCTCGCGCGGCCGGATCGCCAGGTGATCCTCCTCCTGGGCGATGGGGCATTCGGCTTCTCGGGGATGGAATTCGACACGCTGGCCCGCCACGGCGTCGACGTTGTCGGCGTGATGGGCAACAACGGCATCTGGGGCCTCGAGCATCACCCGATGACGTTCCTGTACGGCTATTCGGTCGCGGCCGAGCTGCGGCCCGAGACGCGCTACGACCAGATGGTGGCGGCGCTGGGCGGCCACGGCGAGCTCGTGCGCACGCCTGGCGAGCTACGGCCGGCGCTGGAGCGGGCGCTGTCGGCCGGTGCGCCGGCGTTGGTCAACGTGCTCACCGATCCGGCCGTGGCGTACCCGCGATCCTCGAATCTGGCATAGCGCCAACAAGCTGTTAATGAAGGAAACCGCCGACATCATGTCGGCGGCTTCCAAGTGGCCCCGTCAGGACGGGCAGGGGTACGTGCCATGAAGGGGCCGGGTTCGGCGGTTCGAGCGGCGGGAGGCGCCGATTCGATGCGGCTTCGCCCGAACCTATGAGCAGGGTTTAAAGGGTCGTGTGGGGCACGTCCCTCTTCACCCGGCGACGGCAGTATGCCCGCCGCCTTTGCGCCCAAACAATCAAACATCCGTCCAGAGGACGTTTCAAGGCTTGTTTTCAGAGCTTTGCGAGAACCGCGCGGCGGCGCCCTGGAGGATGTCGTGCTCGGAGACCTCGACGCGATCGAGCGCGAACGCGTCGAGCACCTGCTGGAGGATGACGATGCCGGCCACGATGGTGGGCGCGCGATCGGGGTGGAGCCCCGGCACCCGGCGGCGCTCGTCGAGCGGCAGCGCGGCCAACATCTGCAGCAGCCGGTCGAGCTCGGTGCGCTCGAGGACGTAGCCGTGCACCTTGTCGGGGTCGTAGGGCATGAGCTCCTGGGCGATGGCGGCGGCGGACGTGGCCGTGCCCGCCACCGCGATGCCGACGCTCACGCTGTCGAGCACCGCCTCGGGCACGTTGTCGAGGAAGATGCCGCGGACCTCGGTGGCCAGGGCCTGGATCTCGGTGGGGCGCGGGGGGTCCGTGTGGATGTGGCGCTCGGTCTGGCGCACCACGCCGGCCTGCGTCGACACGTGGAACTCCATGGCGCCGCCGGCGCCCTGGACGAGCTCGGTCGAGCCGCCGCCGATGTCCACCACCACGAGCGGCGTGCGGTCGGTGGGGTCGCGCTCGCTCGTCGCGCCCGCGAAGGTCAGCGCCGCCTCGGTCTCGCCCTCGATCGTGCGCGCATCGAAGCCGAAGCGCTCGCGCACGGCGGCGGTGAACTCGTCGCCGTTGGCGGCGTCGCGCACGGCGCTCGTCAGGACGCCGACCCGAAGCTCGGCCCCAAGCTCGTCGGCCTCGTCGCGGTAGGCCTCGAGCACGCCGAACACGCGCTCCATCGGCTCGTCGCCGAGCCGGCCGGTGGCGTCGACGCCCTCGCCCAGGCGCGTGACCTCCGAGTGCTTGGTCAGCTGGCGGACGACCCGCCCGTCCTCGAGGTCGGCGACGAGCAGCCGCGTGGAGTTCGTGCCGATGTCGACGACGGCGACCCGCATCGGGGGCGGGATCCTAGATGCACTACGCCGCCGGATGCGGCAGCGGCTCGCCGGCCAGTCCGGCGAGGAGGTTGTCGACCGCGATGTCGGCCATGCGCTCGCGGGCGCGGTGGGTCGCCGAGCCGATGTGGGGGAGTACGAGGAGGTTGGGCGCCTCGAGCAGCGGATGGTCGGGCGGCAGCGGCTCGGGGTTGGTGACGTCGAGCGCCGCGCCGGCGATCCCCCCGTCGTGGAGGGCCCGCGCCAGCGCCTCCTGGTCGACGATGCCCCCGCGCGCGGTGTTGACCAGCACGGCGGTGGGCTTCATGCGCGCGAGCGCCTCATCGTCGATCAGATGACGGGTGTCGGGCGTGAGCGGCACGTGCAGCGAGACCGCGTCGGCGCGTTCGAGCAACTCGGCGAGGGGCACGTCCCCGGTGTGGAGCACCTCCATGTCGAACCCCTCCGCCCGCCGGGCCACGGCCCGTCCGATACGGCCGAAGCCCACGATCCCTAGCGTCGCGCCGTGCACGTCGTACCCCAGCAACCATTCCGGTCCCCACGTCTTCCAGGCCCCCTCGCGCACCGCCGCCATGGCCTCGGGGAGACGCCGCGCCGCGGCGAGCAGGCAGGCGAACGCGAGGTCGGCGGTGGCGTTGGTGAGCACGTCGGGCGTGATCCCAACCGGGATGCTGCGCGCGGCGGCGGCGGCGACGTCGACGTTGTCGGACCCGACCGCATAGTTCGAGATCACGCGCAGGTCGGGGCAGTTGTCGATGAGGTCGGCGTCGATCCGGTCCGTGATCAGCGCCAGCAGCCCCTCCGCGCGTGCGGCCCGAGCGCGCAGCACGTCGGGCGGCGGGGGCAGCGGCTCGGGCCAGACGTCGACCTCGTGCTCCGCCTTGAGGCGCTGGAGCGCCGGACCTGGGAGCCGGCGGGTGACGAGCACGCGAGCCATCGGGCGTCGTAGGGTATGCCGTGCGATGGGTGTGATCCGAGGAGAGCGCAGCGTCGAGATCGAAGCTCCGATCGAGCGCTGCTTCGACATCGCGGCGGACATCCAGGGCGCCCCCGACTGGCAGGGGTCGCTGCTCGACGTGGACGTGCTCGAGCGCGACACCGATCGCCGCGCCACCCTGGTCGAGACCCAGTCCGACGCCAAGGTCAAGAAGGTCCGCGCCCGCCTGCGGTTCTCGTACACGCCGCCCACCCGGATCGACTGGGTCCAGGAGAAGGGCGAGACCAAGTCGCTCGAAGGCTGGTGGCAGTTCGAGGATCTCGGCGGCGCGACGCGCGCCACCTACGCGCTCGTCGTCGACCCCGGTCGCGTGCTCGGCCTGCTCCTGCGCGGCCCGGCCGAGGCCAAGGTGCGCGACTTCCTCCTCGGGGGCGCGGCCGAGGGGCTGAAGAAGCAGGCCGAGGGAGTCAAGGCCTAGCTCGATGAGATGACCGACCCGGTTCTCGAGGGCGCGCTGGACCGGATCTGGGCGCGGGCCCGGCCCAAGCTGGTTGCGAGGGTGGACGCGATCGACCGCGCCATCGACTCGCTCGACGCGGACGCGGCCGATCCCGCGGTCATCGACACCGGCCGCGATGCGGCCCACAAGATCAGCGGCCTCGCCGGCACGTTCGACCTCGACGAGGCCACGCGGCTGGCCCGCAGCCTCGAGCACGCGCTCGAGGACCGCCGCCACGCCGACCCGCTGGAGCTGCGGCGGATGTCAAGCACGCTAAGAAGCGTGCTCGAGGGGTAGCTCAGGCGCGCCGAGCGGGGTAGGATAGGTAGTTCCGCCGCGGGGTGGAGCAGTCAGGTAGCTCGCCGGGCTCATAACCCGGAGGTCGCGGGTTCGAATCCCGCCCCCGCTATACGGAGAGGCCCCGCAAAGCGGGGCCTTCTCGCTGAATCGGACGTCATCGGGTGATCCGTGCGGGTACCAACCGGGTACCAATGTTGCGTCGACGCCCGTGATGTTCAGTCGTGTAGCGGCTGCGAAACGCGGAGCAGCGCGGGCACACGCGGCAACGACATGCCTGCAAAACGAGGCGATCCTTGCCGCGCATGTGCGTGGACATGACGATCACGACCCGCCCGTCCGGCGCGCAGACCAGGCTCATGCGCTCATCCGACATCGGTCAGGCGAGTATCGCCTGTGGTGTCCGTGCGGTTCAGAACGCGCGCGAGCGGATGGCGCGCCACCTATGACCGAGCCGCTCCTTGCGATCATGCGGGCGTGCCGCGACTAAGTACCAAGGAGCGCTCGAAGCTTCCCAACAGCGCTTTCGCGTACATCGATTCGCGCGGCCGCCGTCGTTTGCCGATTCACGATGCATCGCATGTCCGGAATGCGCTTGCGCGATTCAGCCAGGTTGCGTTCGAGGACGAGGACGCACGGGACCGGGCACGCAGCCGGCTGCTGAGAGCGGCCCAGAAGCAAGGGATCATGCCGATTGGCTTCATCAACGCGCAGCTGCAACCGCAGCGGAAGCTGCCGACGGGCGACGTCACATTCCTGGTGGCAGACATCGAGAGCTCAACCGAGCTGCTTCGCCGTCTCGGCGATCAATACCGGCCGCTGCTCGCCGATGTCCGACGTCGGGTGCGGGACGCGGTGCGGCATGCCGGGGGTCGCGAGGCGTCCGCGCGCGGAGACGACGTCTTCGCCGTGTTTGCCCTCGCTCCCAGGGCGCTTGAGGCGGCGCTCGCGATCCAGCGGGCGATGCGTGCCGGCGGGTGGCCGGAGGACATTGACGTGCGGCTGCGAATCGGGCTGCACCGCGGGCGTCCCGCGCTTACCGACGGCGGTTATGTCGGGCTCTCGGTGCACGCTGCCGCGCGGATCTGTTTCGCGGCGCACGGGGGTCAGATCATCATGTCTTCTGCCGTTCATGCGGCACTCCACGAGTCCCTCCCCGACGGGGTCAGCCTGAGGACTCTTGGCTCCTGGCGCTTCCGCGGCTTGCCCGAACCGGTGCATCTCTTCCAAACTGACGCGGCTGACCTGCGTGCCGACTTCCCACCTCTGCGATCGGCCGTCCCTGCAGAGGCGTAGGACGTGCCTCTAACTCCCCCGGACAGGGATCCGGACCCTGGATGCGAGCGTGGCAGCCCCCGTCCTGGGGCGGGCCAATCGGCCTTCGCGTGGCCGCCGTGGGCCGGGCAAAGGCCCCGCTCCGGAAGCGCCTGGCGGCCAGGCTTTGGCGCGCGCGGAAGCAGCAGCGTGGGGAAGGACGGCGTTCAGAGTGCTGCGGCGGGCCCCCGGGGCCAACCGCCCCAGGGCCGTGTCCACGATCCGCTCAGGGCGCGATGTTGTGGTTGAGGTGGAAGACGTTGTCGGGGTCGTAGCGGCGTTTGATGTCGAGGAGCCGCTCGTAATTGGGGCCGTACGCGGCCCGGATGGCGTCGTCCCCCTGGTCGTCGCCAAGGTAGTTAAGCCAGCGGCGGGTCGCGAACTGGGGCCGCAGCGCGGCGAACGTCTCGCGAGTCCACTGGATGTTCGCGTCTGTGTCGGCTGGGTCGGTCCAGACGGACGGGACGAGGAGGTTCCAGCCGGGGTCACGGTGCGGCACGGCGGTCTCGCTCGGCCCGATGCGGGTCACGGCGCCGTGGAAGTGCTCGAACAAGATCGATCCCATCGCCGAGGGGACGGTGGCGAACCGCTCGACGACGGTGTCGATCAGCGCGTCCGGCAGGCCGCGGGTGAAGCTCGAGAGCCAGTAGTTGAGGGCGCCGTCGGGGAACCCCGCGTCGAGCAGCGTGTTCATCACCGGGTACGGGAGCGGCCCTACCTGGACCATCAGGGGCGATCCGAAGCCCTTGAACGGCGCCAGTTCGCGCTCAGCCGCCTCCGGGTCTCCGGTGTGGAAGGCGACAAGCGCCGCTAGCTTGGCGCCCGAGCCGTCAGGCGCGTGCACAAGCCCGGCGAAGACGGTCAGCTCGTCCGATACGTCGGCCACCGCGTCGCGGTAGAAGCGAAGCAGCTCGGGGGCGGCCTCGATCGCGTGGGCGATCAGACCACCGGTGACCGTGCCGACCTGGTGGAGGCGGTAGGTGAAGGAAGTGGCTACGCCGAAGTTGCCGCCGCCGCCGCGCAGCGCCCAGAACAGGTCCGGGTGCGAGCCGGCGGCGACCTCGAGTACCTCGCCGGCCGCGGTCACGAGCTCGACCGAAAGGAGGTTGTCGGCCGCTAGCCCGTACTTCGCCATCAGCCAGCCGAGCCCGCCGCCGAGGGTGTAGCCCGCGATGCCGGTCGTCGAGACGACGCCCCCGGTCACGGCCAGGCCGTGCGCGCCGGCGGCGTCGTTCAGCTCGCCCCAAGTCACGCCTCCCTGGGCCGTGACGGTCGCCCGCGAGGGATCGACAGCGACGTCCTTCATGTCGGCCAGACTGATCATGATCCCGCTGTCGGTGACGGCGCGGCCGGCGACGTTGTGCCCGCCGCCGCGGACCGACACCTCGCGCCCGGCGCGGCGCGCGAAGTCAAGGGCGGCGACGACATCCTCGTTCGTTCGGCAGCGGACGATCAGCGCCGGCCGCTTGTCGACGAGGCCGTTGTGGATGGCGCGGGCCTCGTCGTAGCCCGCCTGCTCCGGCGAGAGGACGGTTCCGGAGACTTGCCCCGCCAGCGCATGGACGCGGTCGTTGGGCAGAGTCGTGCTCATGTGATCGTTCCTTTCCTGTAGATAGCTCGAGTCTCGACTACTTCTTCCTGTTTGTCGCCTTGCCCAGCGCGAGCGTCGGTCGCCGCGACCGTAGGTCGAGTCTCCCGCAGGTACGACGTAAGTCGGCGAGGACGCGAGGCGAAGAACCGGGGCATGCACGGCGGGGTAGACCCCACGCCAAGTCCTCGCGTCCGAAGAAGCCCCAGCGGGCGTGAAGGCATGCGCTCACAAGTGCGCGACGCCGCCACACCGCAGACCATTCGGCGACTGCGCGCGCGCCCGGTTGCGGCCACCGAGCAGATAGACGGAATGCCGCGTTATCGAGCGGCCCGGAGGATTAGCCGCTCGGCCCTGGGGCCGTTTCAGCCGGGGGCCCACCAAGCGTCGG
>Ga0075434_100005801_pt1 | contig 11273 bp, 9 predicted proteins | sample RhiMethybrSRZTD3_FD_75298 | JGI IMG/M metagenome (GOLD analysis project Ga0075434, IMG submission 75298) | Populus rhizosphere microbial communities from Tennessee, USA - Rhizosphere MetaG P. TD hybrid SRZTD3 | ecosystem: Host-associated > Plants > Roots > Rhizosphere > Soil | place: USA...
TGCCGGGCGCCGGCATCATCTCGATCGACGGCATCGATCTCAAGGATTTCGACTTCGTCGACATCGGCGAAGAGTTGCCGGATGCGCGCGCGGTTCCGGTCGTGATCAAGTCGCTGATCTTCCGTCACACGGAGACCGGCCGCGGCCATCACCACCATCACCATCATCACCATGATGATTAGGTGAGTGTAGGCGCGGATCAGGCCCGCGCTCGAGGCACGAAGATGCGCGAGGTTGTAAAAGACATCTTCACCTGGCCGTGGTTTTCAGAGCCGCACGGCTATAATTTCAACGGCCACCTGATCGTCCACCCGGACGGAAACCTGGTCATCGATCCGGTCGAGCCCGGCGCCGACGATCTATCGGAGATCGAGCGCCGCGGCGCGGCCCGCATTCTCATCACCAACCGCAACCACTCGCGCGCGGCGAATGCCGTGCGCGAGCGCACCGGCGCGCGCACGGCGATCCATCCCGCCGACGCGCCGCACGCGCGCAAAGAAGGCGCGATCATCGACGAGGACCTCCGCGCCGGCGCCAAAATCGGCCCGCTTGTCGTCGTCGCCGCCGCCGGGAAATCGCCCGGCGAGGTGGCGCTCCATTGGCCCGGCCGGCGGATTCTCATCGTCGGCGACGCGGTCATCGGCAATCCGCCCGGCCGATGTTCGCTTCTGCCGGAAAAAGTCATCGACAATCTTCCGCGGCTCCGCGAAAGCGTCGAAGCCTTGCTCGTGCTCGACTTCGACGTGCTCCTCACCGGCGACGGCGAGCCGGTCCTGAAAGACGCCAAGGAGCGCCTTCAGGAGCTTGTGGCCAAGTTTCCGCCGTGAAAAAACGGTGGCTTGGACGCCTTAATAGCCTTCCCGATCCCGGCCGCTTAGACGCTTCCACCCCCGACCCGCAGTCGGCCCGATAATTGCTGAATTGATTAAAGCGAAATCGCGGTTTCGGCGAAAATCGCCGAAATTCCGTGTTTTTAGCGCTAAGGAACGTGCAGGCAGTGTCAAAGTTTTACTTTTGAGTGCCAAGAATTGTACGCATAAGCGCTAAAGTCGGGAGGCCGTAACGATGGATATCGCCCAATTACTTGCCTTCGGCGTCGAGCAGGGCGCCTCGGACTGCCACTTGAGTTCCGGCGAGCCGCCGATGCTCCGCATTCACGGCGATTTGAAGAAGCTCGAACACGAAGCGTTGGCCAAGGAACAGGTCCACGCGATGGTCTACGACATCATGAACGACGCCTTGCGCAAGACCTTCGAGTCGACGCTCGAGGTCGACTTCTCGTTCGAGCTTGGCGACATCGCGCGCTTCCGCGTCAACGTCTTCATGCAGCGGAAGGGCGAAGGCGCGGTGTTTCGTACGATTCCCTCCAAGGTCCTGACGCTCGATCAGCTCGGGATGCCGCCGATTCTCAAGAAGCTCTGCGACAAGGAAAAGGGATTGGTCCTGGTCACCGGCCCGACGGGATCCGGCAAATCGACGACGCTCGCGGGGATGATCGATTATCTCAACGAAGACTTCGAAGGCCACATCCTCACGGTCGAGGACCCGATCGAGTTCGTCCACAGGTCGAAGAAGTGTTTGGTGAACCAGCGCGAGCTCGGCTTCCACACGCATTCGTTCGCCAACGCGTTGCGCGCGGCGCTGCGCGAAGACCCCGACATCATTCTCGTCGGCGAAATGCGCGATCTGGAAACGATCCAGCTCGCGCTGACCGCGGCCGAGACCGGCCACTTGGTTTTCGGCACGCTGCATACTTCCAGCGCGCCCAAGACCGTCGACCGCGTCATCGACGTCTTTCCGCCGAGCCAGCAAGCGCAGATCCGGGCGCAGTTCGCCGAATCGATCGAAGCGGTCATCACGCAGACCCTGCTGAAGAAAAAGGCCGGCGACGGCCGCGTCGCCGCGCTCGAGGTCATGACCGGCACGACCGCCATCCGCAACCTCATCCGCGAGGGAAAAATCCACCAGATACCCGGCACGATGCAGGTGAGCCAGAAGGACGGCATGCAGACGATGGATATGGCGCTCGTCGATCTGGCGAGCCGCGGCGTCGTCACGCAGGACGAAGCGCAGTCGCGCAGCATGACGCCGAACCTTTTCGGCAGCGGCGCTTTCGGCGTCGGGGGGGTCGCGGCCAGCCGCGGGCGGGCTTAATCGTGGCGAAGGCGCAGTAAAAGGAGACGCCGTATGTCGGAAGCGAGCATCAACCTCACGGAATTTTTAGGAGTCATGGTCGAGCGGAACGCGTCGGACATTTATTTCACCGTCGCGAGTCCGCCGATGTACCGCATCCAGGGCATCGTGCAGCCGATCGGCGAGCATGTCTTCACGCACGAGGAGCTCGAAGCGCTGGCGAAATCTTTCATGAACGAGCGGCAGTGGCAGCAGTTCAACGAGCACATGGAGATGAATCTGGCGCTCTCGTACCAGAAGCTGAGCCGTTTTCGCGTCAACGTCTTTCGCCAGCGCGGCTCGGTCGGCATCGTCATCCGCCGCATCCGCACCGAGATCGAGACGCTCGACGAGCTCGGGCTGCCGCAGATCCTCAAGGACATCGCGATGACCAAGCGCGGTCTCGTGCTCGTCGTCGGGGCGACCGGCTCCGGTAAATCGACCTCGCTCGCCGGGATGATCGACCACCGCAACGCCAACGCGCCGGGGCACATCATCTCCGTCGAGGACCCGATCGAATTCATCCACCCGCATAAAAAGTCGATCGTCAACCAGCGCGAGCTGGGGTTCGACACCGACTCGTTCGGCGACGCGCTGAAAAATGCGATGCGCCAGGCGCCGGACGTCATTCTCATCGGCGAGATCCGCGACTCCGACACCATGGAGGCGGCGATCACCTTCGCCGACACCGGCCATCTTTGTCTCGCGACGCTGCATTCGACCAACGCCAACCAGTCGTTCGAGCGCATCCTCAACTTCTTTCCCGAGCCGCGCCACCCGCAGATTTTGATGCAGCTTTCCCTCAATCTCCGCTGCATCATCTCGCAGCGTCTGGTGCCCGGCGTCGACGGCAAGCGCGTAGCCGCGATCGAGATCCTCATGGACACGCCGCGCATCAAGGAACTGATTAAAAGAGGCCAGATGGATGTCGTCAAAGAGGCGATGGAGCAGGGCATCCAGGAAGGCTGCCAGACCTTCGACCACGCGCTGCTCATGCTCTACAAAGAAAGCAAAATCAGTCTCGAGCAGGCGCTCATCAACGCCGACAGCGCGAATAACCTGCGCATCAAGGTGAAACTCGAAGGCCTCCGCGGCGACGACGCCCTCGACAAGCTGCTGGAAGAAGATGTCGCGCCTGCTAAAGACAAGCCGGCCGGTCCCATGCACATTCAGGGTTTGAGAAGCGCGAGCAGTCCGTTTCGAAAAATTTAGTTCGCTCCACCCAACGGGGCCTTCCGCGCTTCGGCGCGGGAGGCCCTCCTTCCCTTAATTATTTCTTCCGATATTCTATCTCGCGGACGGCGGTAGCGCGGTCCGGTTGACACCTATTTTCTCCGTGTGCTAGCTCACCATCAGTGCCGCGAAAGGGGAGGCAACGATGGCGCTGAGCTTCGAAGAAAACGAGACGCTGACGCGCGTCGGGCGCGGTACGCCCGGCGGCGAGATGCTGAGACGTTATTGGCATCCGATCGCCTTGTCGCGGGAGTTGCAGAGCCGGCCGGTCAAGCGCCGGCTGTTGGGCGAGGATCTCGTCGTGTTCCGCGACGACCGCGGCCGGGCGGGTCTTTTGACGCTCCGCTGCTCGCACCGAGGCACCTCGCTGGAATTCGGCCATATCGAGGACGGCGGTCTCCGCTGCTGCTACCACGGCTGGCTGTACGACGTCGAAGGCAAAGTCCTGGAACAGCCGGGCGAGCCGCCCGACAGCAGTTATAAAGGGCGCGTGCGCCAGCCGGCCTACAAGGTCCAGGAGCTCGCCGGAATCGTTTTCGCCTATCTCGGACCCGATCCCGCACCGCTTTTGCCGCGCTACGACGTCCTCGTCAGAGACGACGGCGTGCGCGCGCTGAATGCGCGTATCGTTCACTGCAACTTCCTGCAAATGGTCGAGAACAGCGTCGATCAGCACCACTTCAAGTGGCTGCATCGGACGCCGAAGACGCGCCACTGGCGCGACGAGAAGCTCACTTCCGAGGCGACCGAGTGGGGTATCCTCGACACCTTCACGCGCCGCGTCGGCGACGAGTACTACCGGACCATCAGCATTTTTCTCATGCCGAACATGAACAAGGTCGGTTACCACCTGCCCGAGGATCATCCGGCGGCATTCGCCGCGACGCACGAGGGGTACGAGGCGCTCCGCTGGCGCGTGCCGATCGACGACACCAACACGATGCACTTCACGCTCTACTTCGGTCCGCTCGCCGACGGCAAAGCGCCGGCGCGCATGCCCGCCGATCAGAGCGAGCAAGGACTCCTCGACAGCGTGCCGGGAAAATACCGCTGGGACGAGGAGACCGGCTGGATCGCGCGCGGCGATCAGGACCGCTGCGCGCAGGAGAGCCAGGGGCCGATCTTCGATCGCACCTCGGAACATTTAGGCGTCTCCGACGAAGGGGTCATTCTGCTGCGGCGCATGTTAAAGCAGTCGATCGACGCCGTGAGGAACGGTCAGGACCCCATCGGCATCATTCGCGACCCGGAAAAAAACAACATTCTTCGGCTGGTGCCCAGCGAATATAAGCTCGACGGCGCGGAGCTGGCGCATGCCGCCGTTTAAGGCCGCGCTCGCGGCGCTGGTTCTCGGCGCCGCATTCTTCGCCGGGCAGATCGCGTCGGTCGCCGCGGAGAGCCTCGAGCAGGTCACCGCGGCGGCGAAGAAGGAAGGCGAAGAGCTCGTCTTTGTCGCCGGCGCACAGACCTTCGGCGGCCGCAAAGGGATGACGGAGATCGAAGGCGCGTTCGCGAAAAAATTCGGCCTCAAGCTCCGCATCAACTTCGCCGCCGGCCCCGATATGAACGCGCGCGCCGCGCGGCTCATCACGGAATTCAAAGCCGGAAGAAAGTCGTCTTCCGATTTCTTCCTCGGCTCGCAATCGCACTTCGCTCTGCTGCACAAAGAAAACGCGCTGGAGACGGTCAATTGGTCGGGAATCTTTCCCCGGCTCACCAAGGAGATGGAGATCTTTCCCGGCCAGGGGGTGCTGGTCTACACGTCGCCCAACGGCATCATCTACAACTCCAGCTTGATTCCCAAAGACAAAGCCCCGAAAAACTATCTCGATCTGGTCGATCCGCGCCTGAGCCCGACCTGGGCGGGAAAGCTCGCGATTCCGCCCTATGTCGCATGGCTGGCGGAGCTGTCGCTCGCCTGGGGCCAGGACAAGGTCAAGGATTTCGCGCGCAAAGTCGTGGCGCTGTCGGCCGGGCGGCTGCGCTATAACGAGGAGGAGCGCGTCGTCAGCGGCGAGTTTCCCATCATGGCGAACATCGGCGGCGCGCTCGAGCATATGTGGGACTGGCAGCCGAAGGGCGCGCCGCTCGTCGCCGTGCCGGGTTTGACTCCCATCAACACCGATTATTTCCAGCTCGGTGTGCCGAAGAATTCGGCGCATCCGAATCTCGCCAAGCTTTTCGTCGCCTTCATGGCCTCCAAGGAGGGCCAGGGCCTGCTGCAGAAGAACGAATCGCGCAGCTCGCATCTCGTCGAAGGAACGATCATGGCGAAATACCTGCGCGACAACCGGGTCGCGCTCCAGGAGCCGAAGCAGTCGATCGACTACTATCTCAAGAGCGAGACGGGCGAGGGGCTGAAGTTTAAGGAAGAGCTGGCGAATATATTGAAGCAGTAGAATCGAGGTCGTCATGCTGTCGCGCGAAGAAAACGATTTTTATACCTGCGTCGGTCCGGGCACGCCGGCCGGCGAGATGCTGCGGCGCTACTGGCATCCGATCGGCTTCGCCGCGGAGCTGAAAAAGCGTCCCATTAAGAAGCGGTTGCTCGGCGAAGATCTCGTGCTCTTCCGCGACGACGCCGGCAAGCTCGGACTGCTCACGCTCCGCTGCGCGCATCGCGGCACGTCGCTGGAGTTCGGCCACATCGAGGACGGCGGGCTGCGCTGCTGCTATCACGGCTGGCTTTACGCGGTCGACGGCCGTGTCATGGAGCAGCCGGGCGAGCCGCCGGAAAGCAATTTTAAAGAGCGCGTGCGCCAGCGTGCCTACAAGGTCGAGGAGCTGGGTGGCGTCGTCTTCGCCTATCTCGGCCCCGACCCGGCGCCGCTGCTCCCGCGCTACGACGTGCTCGTGCGCGAGGACGGAATGCGCGCGCGCCAGGGGCGACTCGTCCATTGCAATTTTTTCCAGATGATCGAGAACTCCGTCGACCAGCATCATCTCAAGTGGCTCCACCGCACTGCCTCGACGCCGACGTGGGACGACGGCGAGATCAACCCGCAATCGTTCGAGCACGGCATCGTCAACACCTACACGCGCCGTGTCGACGGGAGGAAGTGGGCGCACGTCAATTATTTCGTCATGCCGACGATGAATAAGACCGGCAACGTCGAGGAAGGCCACCCGACGGAGCACCGCGCCAGCAGCGCGGGCGAGGTAATGCGCTGGCGCGTGCCGGTGGACGACACCTGCTCGATGCATTTCACCGTCGAGTTCGGCGCCGCGCGCGACGGCCAGGCGGTGAAGATCATGGAGGATCGCTCGGACCAGGGCATCGTCGATACCAAACAAGGCGTCTATCGCTGGGACGACTCGATCGGCTGGTTCGCGCGCGGGGATCAGGACCGCGCTGCCCAGGAAAGCCAGGGGACGGTCTACGACCGCTCGACCGAGCATCTCGGCGCGACCGACAAGGGCGTGATCCTATTGCGCCGTTTGTATCGCGAATCGATCGAGGCGGTCCAGAAAGGACGCGATCCCATCGGCGTGGTGCGCGACGCGGCGAAAAACGAAATCATCCGGCTCGTGCCCCACGAAGATTTGCTCGACTAGGCGGACCTTGAAGAAGATCCTGTCACGCTGTCTCCCCGTATTTTTACTGCTCGCGCCGGTGCTCTCCAGTGTCCGCGCCGCGACGATCGACGAGATCGTCGCCGCGGCGAAAAAAGAAAGCGAGTTCAACTTCATCGCGGGTGCGCAGACCTTCGGCGGCAAGAAGGCGATGGCGGAGATCGAGGAGGCCTTCAACAAGAAGTACGGGCTGAAGGCGCGCATCAACTTTGCCGCCGGGCCGGACATGAACGCGATGGCCGCGCGCGTGATCACCGAAGCGAAAAGCGGGAATCGATCGTCCACCGATTTCTATCTCGGGTCGCAATCGCACTACGCGCTGCTGCATCAGCAGAACGCGCTGGAGAAAGTCGACTGGTCCGGGACGTTTCCCTGGATCAAGAAAGAGATGGAGATCTATCCGCGCGAGGGCGTGCTGGTTTACACCTCGCTGCGCGGCATGAGCTACAATTCGACTCTCATCCCGAAAGACAAAGCGCCGAAGCGCTATGAGGACCTGGTCGATCCGCGCTTTTCGCCCGCGTGGGCGGGGAAGCTCGCCATCCCGCCGTACGTCTCGTGGCTGGTCGAGATGTCGATGATCTGGAGCGAGGAGAAGGTGAAGGATTTCGCGCGCAAGCTGATCCCAATGTCGGTCGGGCGGCTGCGCTATAACGAGGAGGAGCGCATCGTCAGCGGCGAGTTCGCGATCTCCGCGAACATGGGCGGCGCGGTCGAGCAGATGTGGAAATGGCAGGCGAAGGGCGCGCCGCTCGTCGCGGTGCCCGGCTCGACGCCGGTGCTGCCGTCGTACTTCCAGCTCGGCGTGCCGCGGAGCTCCGCGCACCCGAATCTCGCGAAACTCTTCGTCGCGTTTCTCGCCTCGAAGGAAGGCCAGGCGCTGCTCGAAAAGCACGAGTTCGTCTCGTCGCATCTGGTCGAAGGGACCAAGATGGCGCGTTATGTGAAAGAGAGCGGGATCAAGCTCCAGGAGGCGAAGGATTCCATCGCATTCTATCTCAAGGGCGAGGACAGCGGCTTACAGCTCAAAGAAGAGCTCGCCAAGATGCTGAAGCTTTAGGAGGAACCATCCGATGCTTTCGAAAGAAGAGAACGAGCTATTGACGCGCGTCGGCCGCGGCACGCCCGGCGGCGAGATGCTCCGCCGCTATTGGTGGCCCGTGGCTTTCAGCGAGCACATCGCGCAAAAAAGCCGGCCGGCGAAAGTCCGGCTGCTCGGCGAAGATCTCGTGCTGTTCCGCGCGGGCAACGGCAAGCTGGGGCTATTGGGCCTCCATTGCTCGCATCGCGGGACTTCGCTGGAGTTCGGGCGTATCGAGGACTGCGGCATCCGCTGCTGCTACCACGGTTGGCTCTACGATCTCGCGGGCAAATGCGTCGAGCAGCCGACCGAGCCGGAGGGCAGCACGTTCAAAGACCGCATCCAGCATCCGGCCTACAAGGCGGAGGAGATCGGCGGCTTCGTCTTCGCCTATCTCGGCCCCGATCCCGCGCCGCTCTTGCCGCGCTACGATCTCTTCTCGCGCGAGGACGGCGAGCGCCATTTAGGCGCGGGCGAGGACTGCTGCAACTGGCTCCAGCGCGCGGAGAACTCGGTCGATCAGACGCACCTCGTCGCGCTCCACGCGCCCGAGTATCCGGACATGGCGTTGAAACGCCCCGTTATCGACTGGGAGCGGCGCGACTACGGCGCGAAAATTTCCATGCAGGTGCCGGGGATCACGAAGCCGAAGTTCTCGCACTGGATTTTTCCTTCGCACACGCGGCACACGACTGCGCGCCGCGGGCGGAGGCCGGACCACGCGATCCGCTTCCGCGTGCCGATGGACGACACCAAGACGATGACCTTCTGGCTGCGATTCTATCCTTATACCGAGGAAGAGCGCGGCAAGCCGTTCGCGCAGAAGACGCTGGGCTACGATAACGACCAGCCCGGCGTCTACGACCGCGTCGACGACGGCTGGTGGGGCATCGCGTCGCACGACCAGGACCGCGTCGCGCAGGAAAGCCAGGGGTTGATTTACGACCGGACGACCGAGCACCTCGGCGCGTCGGACCAGGGCGTGATCATGCTGCGCAACATGCTGAAGGAATCGATCGACGCTGTGCGCGACGGCAGAGATCCGGTCTGGGTGATTCGCGATCCGCGAAAAAACGAGAACATCGCCTTCGACGCCAGCATGCAGGAAATGGCCGCGCTCGGATAAAGACAGTCACCGCATGAATCGGTTCACGATTATCTTCGCCGCCGCGGTCGCGTGGCTTGCGCTCGCCGTTTCTCCGTCGCGCGCCGCCGACAGTGTCGATCGTCTCGTCGCCGGCGCCGCCAAGGAAGGCGAGCTCGTCTTCGTCGCCGGCTCGGAGACCTTCGGCGGCCGGAAAGGCTTCGCCGACCTCGGCGCCGCCTTCAACAAAAAGTTCGGCCTCAACACGCGGATCAACTTCGCCGCCGGCCCGGAGATGAACTCGATGGCCGCGCGCGTCATCACCGAAGTGAAGGCGGGCAGGGCGTCGACGGATTTTTATCTCGGCTCGCAGTCGCATTACGCGCTGCTGCATCAGGAGGGAGTCCTCGAGCCCGTCGCGTGGAGCGCAACGTTTCCCTGGATCACGAAAGACATGGAAGTCCTGCCCGGCGAGAGCGTGCTCGTCTACACGTCGCTCAACGGCATCATCTATAACTCGACTCTCATTCCCAAAGACAAGACGCCGAAGAATTATGCCGAACTCATCGACCCGCGCTTGAGTCCCGCGTGGGCGGGGAAGATGGCGATCCCGCCGTACGTGCAGTGGCTCGCCGATCTCTCGCTCTTGTGGGGGCAGGAGAAGGTCAGAGACTTCGCGCGCAAGCTCATCCCGCTCTCCGGCGGGCGGCTGCGCTACAGCGAAGAGGAGCGCGTCGTCAGCGGCGAGTTTCCCATCATGGCGAATATCGGCGGCGCGCTGGAGCACATGTGGATGTGGGAGAAGAGGGGCGCGCCGCTCGTCGCCGTCACCGGCTCGTCGCCGCCGATTACTTCGTATTTTCAGCTCGGCACGCTCAAGAAGTCCGCGCATCCGAACACGGCGAAACTGTTCGTCGCTTTCATGATGTCGAAAGAGGCGCAGGCGATCATCGAGAAATACGACGGCCGCACCACGCACCTCGTCGAAGGCACGCGGCTCGCGAAGTATCTCACTGAGCGCCGCATCAAGCTCCAGGCGCCGGCCGAAGCGATGGCGGCTTACGTGAAAAGCGAAGGCGGCGAGGGGCTCCGGTTCAAAGAAGAGCTCGCGAAGATGCTGAAGCAGTGAAGGCCGCGGCCGCACACTTCGACGGAAAATTCGTTCTAGCGGGCGTCGCCGGCCTCGCGGCGCTCGCGATCCTGGGGCTCCTCGGAACGATCGTTTGGATGAGCCTCCGGACTGGCGTGCCCGGCCAGCCGTCGGCCTACAGTTTTACCAATTACTTTACACTCATCGGCGATCCTTACATGTACCGGGTGATGTGGACGACGCTCCGATTCGCGGCCGTGACGATCGGCCTCTCCGTGCCGCTCGGGCTCGTCTTCGCCTGGCTCATCGAGCGCACCGATCTGCCGCACAAAGCGCTCGCGATGAGTCTCCTCGGCATCGGCATTCTTTTCCCGACTTTTTTGAAGGCGATGGGATGGGTGTTTCTCCTCCACCCGCGCATCGGCGTCATCAATATATTCCTCATGCAGCTCTTCGGCTTCGCCGCCGCGCCGCTCAACATCGCGACCGTCGCCGGCATCGGCTTCGTCGAAGGGCTCACGCTCGCGCCGCTCGCCTACGTGATGATCTCCGCCGCGCTCCGCGGCATGAACCCGGCGCTCGTCGAGGCTTCCAGCATCCACGGTGTCAGCCGCTGGCGCACGCTGCTGCGCGTCGAGATGCCGCTCGTCTGGCCCGCGCTCCTCTCGGCCGTGATCTGGATGTTCACCGTGGCGCTCGCCGCCTTCGACGTACCCGGCGTGATCGGCATGGCGAACAACATCTTCACCTTCAGCACCGCGCTCTACTTCATGATCAACCCCAACGAGGGGCTGCCGCGCTACGGTCTCAGCGGCGCGTACGGCACGATCATGATCGCGGTCTCGCTGCTGCTCATGCTGCCGTACTTCGCGGCGCTTAAGCAGAGCCACCGCTACCAGATCATCTCGGGAAAATCCTACCGCGCGAGCCTGATCGAGCTCGGGCGCTGGCGCGCGGCCGGCTGGGCGCTGATCGGCGGATATTTTTTCGTCGCCTTCGTGCTGCCGCTGCTCGCGATCTTCTGGGTATCGCTGCTCCCG
>Ga0075434_100005802_pt1 | contig 11272 bp, 10 predicted proteins | sample RhiMethybrSRZTD3_FD_75298 | JGI IMG/M metagenome (GOLD analysis project Ga0075434, IMG submission 75298) | Populus rhizosphere microbial communities from Tennessee, USA - Rhizosphere MetaG P. TD hybrid SRZTD3 | ecosystem: Host-associated > Plants > Roots > Rhizosphere > Soil | place: USA...
TGGCCGCTCAGCTACAAAGAGCTGGAGCCGCACTATGACAAGGTAGAGCAAACCATTGGCGTGGCTGGTGAGGACATCGGCGTGTGGCACTCTCCCACGGGAAAATACCTGAAGCCGTTCAACCTCACCTGCGCGGAACATCTGCTGCGCCGCGGCGTCAGGAAACTGGGTCGCCGCGTCGTCCAGTTTCCCACGGCTGTTCTTTCTGAAGACCATGGTGGGCGGCCGCGCTGTCATTTCTGTAGCAGTCACAATTGCGATCGGGGCTGCGACAGCGGTGCCATGTTCAACTCCATTTATGTGACGCTGCCTTTGGCGGCCAAGACAGCGTATTACACGTTGCGGCCGAACGCGATGGTGCGTGAAGTAAGCGTCGATTCGGAAGGCAAGGCCAAGGGAGTTCAGTTTGTCGACCGCCTTACTCGCGAGCATCATGAGGTTTTCGGCAAGGTGGTCGTGCTGGGTGCCTCCTGCCTGGAGTCGACTCGCATTCTGCTGAATTCCCGCTCAAGGATCTATCCCAATGGGCTGGGCAATTCCAGTGGTCTGCTGGGTCACTATCTCCACGACCACACAATGACCAGCTCGATAACCGGTTTCGCCCCGCAACTCTATAATGCCAAAGTGACCAACGATGACGCCAAATCCTGCGGCTTTTACATCCCTCGTTTTCGCAACGTCGAGACTCGCGAGTCCCGCTACCTCAGAGGGTTTCAGTTCTCCGGAGGAGCCGGGGCGCGTATGTTCCCCGGTTTTGCTGCGGGACTGGAGGGCCTCTTTGGCACTTCGCTCAAGCGGGAGATTCATAAGCTCTACCCCGCTGTAATTGAGATGACGGGTTTTGGCGAGGCGCTCGCGCGCAAGGAATGCTTTGCAGAGATTGATCCCAACGTGGTGGATCATTGGGGTATTCCAGTTCTCAGGATCCATGCAAGCTGGAGCGAGAATGAGATCCGCATGGCCGAAGATATCGCGGACACTGCGGAAGAGATGTTCCGGACCGCCGGTTTTGAAATTCTCTCCATTGATCGCTCCATCTCAACTCCGGGACGGAGCATTCACGAAGTGGGCACGGCACGCATGGGCAAGGACCCGAAGCTCTCGGTGCTCAATCCGTTTTGCCAATCCCATGATGTGAAGAATCTCTTTGTGGTGGACGGAAGCAGTTTTGTCTCTTCAGGAAATCAAAACGTGACGCTCACGATCATGGCTCTGTGTGACCGGGCCTGCCATTATCTGACAGAGGAGTTGAGGAGAGGGAATATCTAGCGGATTTTGGCGGCATCGATGCAGATCTGTCGAATGAAGGCCATTTAGGCCTTCAGGGGTGGTCAATCCCGTCGAGCCTGTCCTAGCGACGCTTACCACCCCGAAGTCCTAGCGGACTTCATCCCCTCCTAAAATAGGAGGGGACTTTTTTTTCACACCTTCCATTCAAGGGGGAATCCTCACCGAACGTCGTGTCGCGACCAGCATGAAAAACCTTCGCAAAAATCCCCTCCTTGGAGGCGCAGAAGGCGTAGCCTTCCGCTTCGCTCCACCCTCCAGCGGAGGGGAATAATTTTCGCCCTGTGCCGGTCTGCGGCATGAGAGGCCCTATGCGAATCTATCCAATATTTTCTGGTTTCGTTCTAATTTGTGCTCTCGCGGGCGTTACGTATGGCCAAGTCAAAAAGGTTGTGGTTCGTCCTATGGAGATTCAGGATGTCCTGGTTAATCCGGGAATGGGGATCACCACTTTTCAGCGTTTCAACAACCAAGCGATCTACCCGGATCTTCGCTGGTCTGAAGTAGGGCCGGAAGGCAAAGTTGGGGACGCTGCAGCAAAGCCCAACTTTCCTGATGCATCGGTGGCTTATATTCGCTGGTTTTGGCGTCAGATTGAGCCGGAGCAGGGAAAGTATCGATGGGAGATTATCGATTCAGCCCTGGATGAGGCAACTCGCCATCATCAGCAGTTGATGGTTCGCATCATGCCCTACGATCAGAAGGACCCGCTGCCGGAGTGGTATCGAAAATCCGGGGCACGGCGTGCCAACAAGGACACGGATGAAGACGGAAAGATATGGTCTCCGGATTCTGACGATCCTTTCTATATCAAGTCTTGGAGCGCTCTCATCAGAGAGTTTGGGGAGCGCTACGATGGCCATCCGTTCCTGGATACGGTGGATATTTCCACAGTGGGTTATTGGGGAGAAGGCTGGGGACCCTATCTTCCGAGCCGGAAGACGCAAGAAGCTTTGATCGACGTCTTCTTCGAAGTCTTCAAGAGAACTCGTTTGCTGATGAACTTTGACGTCATCGAGATGCTGACCTATGGGACTCAGCGTGGAGCGGGTTGGAGGCTCGATTGTTGGGGCGACATGGGAAGGCCAGGTCGCACGTTTGCCCACATGCTGGACCTTTATCCTCAGGGGGTTGTTCGGGCTGGAGCCCAAGAGGTTTGGAAGCGCAGTCCAGTGTCCTTGGAGACCTGCGGGACTCCTGGTTCCTGGCATCAAAGTCTCAACTATGATCTCCGCTACGTCATGGAGCAGGCGTTGCGCTGGCACGCCAGCACCATCAACATTAAGTCCACGGCGATCCCCGCAGACTGGAAGGAGCCGTTTCAGGAGTTTCAGAAGAAGATCGGCTACCGCTTTATCTTGCGCCGGCTGGAATATCCGGAGACCGTCCGAGCTGGACAGATGTTGCCCATCAGTAGCTGGTGGTGCAACGCCGGAGTCTCCCCCGTCTACTACAGCTACACTCTCGCCTTTCAAATCAAGTCAGAGGAAGAAACCGCTACCCTGGTGACCTCCGTCGATGTGAAGCAATGGTTGCCCGGCGACGCGGTCTTTGATTCTACGCTCTATCTGCCCCATACCTTGAAACCGGGCAGGTATCGTATCAGAGTTGCGCTGCTTCGGCCCGGAACCCTTGAGCCCGCGATTCAGCTGGCGATCCAGGGGCGCCAATCTGACGGCTGGTATGATCTCGGTGAAATCCGCGTTGAGTAGGGTTCGAGGTGGCCATGATGTGACTACTATAATAACGGGCTGTCCGGCGGTGTTCACCCCCCTGAAGTCCCCCCTTGGAAAAGGGGAGACGGCGTCGGTGGGATGACCTTACGTCCAGTCTGAAGCGGTGAGGAAGCTGTATTGATTGACAAATCTTTACAGAGGCGCTTTTACAGAATACCGAAGATATATAGATGAAACAAACAATCAGCGGCAGCCTCTCTGGCCCTTCCTTGACACCTCTATAATTCCGTTCGGGAATCCCAAAACGCGCGGTTTGTGTACAATCATCAGAAGCCAATGCAGGCATTACAGACATGGGACCAGGTAAGTGGCCAACCCAGGTGTGAGCGCTGGCATCTTTGGTGTCATGAGGCTTGGGCGGATGCGACTTCGCCTATCTGCCCTGTGCGGCTTGAAGTACAGAATTCGCCGATGCCGCACGTTCGGAATGTGAATATTGTGCTAGCAATCGCGCGTGCCAAGAACCGTTTCAAAAAAATGGAACTTTTTTTGGCTGAGGTCCCAATTTGATATGGATAGGTGTGACAGTAGTGCCGAATATTCGTTATGATTAGAAGCAGGCGAGTTTCGGGGGATGGGAAGGACGAGTTCAAAATCGATTGACGAATCTAAAAGCCTCCTTGACAAATCTTTACGAACTCTGCTCGGACAGACTGCCGATGCAAGTCTGTGCAGATAGATTCGATAGATTCCTTACCAAGGAGAGACAATGACCGTGTCCAGCATTACACCCACACCTGGCTCCAGCCCGCTGAGCGGCTTGCAGAATAACTTCCAGCAGCGTCGGAACGCCTTCGACGAGCTTGCACAGGCGCTCCAATCCGGCAATCTGACGCAAGCCCAACAGGCATTCAGCCTGCTCACCCAGAGTGCGCCCAACTCCGGGCAGGCTCAGAACGGCTTGCTGAAAGATGATTTCAACTCGCTCGCGCAAGCTCTCCAATCCGGAGATCTGGATGGCGCTCGAAAAGCATTCGCGACGATCCAGCAAGACCTGCAGAAATTAGGGCAGGCGCACCACCACCATCACCATCGTCATGCCCAGGAAGATACGCAGAGTTCCAGTTCAACGGCGAGTGGCGGTATTGACTCGAGTAGCAGTGGAGCCAAAGCTAACAGCACAAATCTCAGCATCATTGCTTGAAAAGATGGGACCAGCGCCGCATTCCATCAGAATAATCGAGTCCAAGTATCGGACAGGTATTGATCGATGAGCTTTGTGAAAGTGTTTCTCGGCGCGCTGGTCCTGATGGGTTGCATGTCTTCTTCGGTAACCGCCCAGCAGAATCAAGAAGGGTCTGCCGCTGATAATTCTGCACGAGCAGACGCTTCGCCTCAGAAGCAGGAAGCAGCGATCCAGAAAAAGGAACAGTCGCAACGAGTCCTGGGCGTGGTACCGATGTTTTCGGTTACTAATCGGCAGAATGCCCCGCCGCTCACGCCGAGCCAAAAGCTTCACCTGTTTGTGAAGGGGGCTTTCGACCCGTTCGTATATGTGGCTGCGGGCCTCCAGGCCGGAGTCGGCCAGGCCACCAATCAGTTTGAAGGGTACGGACAGGGTGCCTCAGGCTACGGCAAGCGCTACGGCGCGGCGCTCGCCGACGGGATTTCGAGCCAGTTCTTTAGCAACTTCTGCTATCCGGTGCTGCTTAAGCAAGACCCTCGATACTTTCGTCTTGGCGAGGGGACTGTCAAGCATCGGACCGGCTATGCGATGACGCAGGAATTTATCTGCCATAGCGATAAGGGAGGCCGTGCATTTGCTTGGTCCAACGCCCTAGGTGCGATTTCAACAGGTGGTTTGTCGAATGTCTACTATCCGGAGAGTGACCGTGGGTTGGGCCTAACCATGAGTCGAGCAGGTATCGCATTGATGTGGGGCACAGTAGGATGTCTGTTTGACGAGTTTTGGCCGGACATTCACGACAAGTTGTTCCACAAGCATTGAATGGTCGGCTAGGTACGTTTGAGATAGCTGGTTTGTCAACGCCCGACCTGACGACGTCCGCGCAGTTCCCCAATTCAGCTGGCGTTTGGCAGACGTGCCTCAGACGCTAATCCGGAAATCTTTTTTCCCGGACCACTCTGATCCGATGGTCGGTAAAGTCGAGATGACCACCGGGCAGGGAATATCTCGGCATATGGCAATGGGTACACGTCCGTGTCTCAACCGGGCAGGTTGATGAGGCGTCTTCAGCATTTGTCGGGTCATTCGTGCGTTTGTGGTGGCAGGCAAGACATTTAGCATCATAAAAGGCTGCATCGCGATCGCGGCCCTGGTGAGGGTCATGGCAAGCCAGACAGCTGATACGCCGATCTTCGGGGCGAAAACAGCGGCTGCTGACCAGGCGATAGGGTTGGTAGCGAACCGTCTGAATGCCGCTCACTCCCAATAACTGGGCTTGGAATGCTCCGCGATGACAGGAACCACAAAAGTCGACCAGATCATCCGCCGGCAATTTGCCAGGATTAAATATAGCCAACTGCTTCAGCCGTCCCGACTCGATCGCGGCCAAGTGCTCCCTGCCGGGGCCGTGGCAACCCTCGCAAGTGATCCCCGGTATCATGTGATCTAATCGTAGGGTCTTGCCGCTAACCGATCCCGTTGAGTGGCATGCAAAACAAAGCGTCACCTCGTCTGAAGTCAACTTCTTGCCCAACGACGATTCTAGAGAGGGCGGTACTGATGTCGAATGTCCGAGCGTCAGATCTAGCGATTGCACATCCCGAAAAAAGCTCAACCGGCTTTCGTAGTAGGAGCCTTTGTGTTGAAGCAAATAAGTCTGTCCAGCCTCACCCTGTCCAAAGGTTGCTACCACGGGTTCAGAAATACTCCGCTGGCCATCCGAGACTGTATAGATCACCTGATCCTTATTGCGCATGATCGTGTAGTCAAAAGGACCCTCCCGAAACCCCAGACGCGGAAGGGAACGCAGGATCTGACTGTCCATAGGTCTTTCAAGCGCGAGACCCATGGGAGAAGTGGATTGAGTCGTTGCCTCTTCGGGATGGCATTTGGCACAGGTGTTGGCACCGACGGAGTTCTGTCCGTTTACGGCCCTGGTTGGTTGCCAATCGACTCGAGAGAAGTTGCTGGGCGACCAATTCTCTCCTCCGGAAAGCGAGCGAGCGAGCAGCCCGCAGACGAGGCAGAGAATGCTGATGAGCCCGGTCCGGAGGAGATTGTCGAAGCCGGCTAACCGTCGATGGGGGAGATAATCAGACGATCCGTCTTCCAACCTTCTTAACTTCATTTGAACCCTTTGCTGCGAACCAGCCTTTCGAATGTTGTCTGGCGCCTTCCAAAAGAAAAACGCCAACCTAACAACGCCTCTTTTGCATCAGAATAGTCATATGCAGGCGGGGAGGGAAGTGGAACTTTTCAGAGCGTCAATACCGACTTCCTTGGCAAATCACATGGCGTCGAGTTTTGCCTTGGCTCCGAGCGAGGTAGCACGGACATTAGTCTGTTCCTTGTTCTCCGCCCATTACAGCCTAAAGTCTGTGCTACTCTCCCCCATAACTAAGGCATCACATACAGGGCAGAACCTGAGGGCGGGAGATTCATGAAATTATGATGTGTCAAGAACTCTGCGGGACAAAAGAAAATGGCGAGGGTATATCTAGACGCGAGGTCTTGTTTTCTCTCGCCTCGATCTTAGTGGGAGGAAGATGGTTAAGCGCCCAACAAGACTCGACGCTTTCGGTCGACGTCAGGGTCGTTAACGTCTTAGCGACGGTACGAAACAAGCAGGGACAAATCATCCGGGATCTGAACAAGGACGACTTTACTTTGGAAGAAGACGGACGGCCGCAAACGATTCGTTATTTTTCCCGGGAAACCGATCTCTCGCTGACGTTGGGTCTTCTTGTGGATACCAGTCTGAGCCAGCGGCGCCTTCTCGGCCAGGAACGTACCGCTAGCTATAGCTTTCTGAATCAAGTGTTGCGTGAAAAGAAGGACGAGGCTTTCCTCATTCACTTCGACCGGGAAGTGGAACTTCTTCAAGACCTCACTTCTTCACCCAGGCGTTTGGAATCGGCGCTGGGGATGCTTGAGACACCACAGCCTCAACAAGTACACCAGCGGCCGGGAGGTGGTTCACCCGGTTCCTGGCCTGGCTCACACCGGAGGGGCGGTGGCACTTTGCTCTATGATGCCGTCTTTCTAGCGTCAGATGAGCTCATGAAGAAACAACGTGGTCGAAAGGCGTTGATTCTACTTTCAGACGGAGTCGACACGGGTAGCAAAGAGAGCCTGACGAACGCGATTGAGTCCGCTCAGCGTTCAGACACGCTGGCTTACTCCATTCTGTTTGCGGACCGGCAAGCCTACAGCGCCGGTGGCGGCTTTAGCGGGCCTCACATGGGTGGCATGAGTCGGCATGGAGGCATGGGACCCTCGCGGTTTCCCCAGCAAACGCTTCCGGATGGCAAGAAGATTCTTGAGCGGCTCTCTAAGGAGACGGGAGCGGGGTTCTTTGAGGTTTCCGAAAAGCAGCCCATCGAGCAAATCTATCGTCGTATCGAAGAGGAGCTTCGTAACCAATACAGCCTGGGCTATACGCCAGACCGAACGAACACTGGAACGGGCTACCACAAGATTCATCTGGTGACTAAACAGAAGGGCTTGATAGTGCAGACCAGAGAGGGATACTACTCCGGGCGGTAGGGCGGAGTTGCGAATCGACGGGCAGCATTAGATGGCCTAGGAGGGAAAGGTTCCTACCTTTCCCGGGCGGAACAGCACAAGCTGCATATGATTTGGAGTGCCAAGCGCAGTGGACCGGCGTCTGGCAAACGGCCCTCGGCAAGGAAAGGGATCACTCGCTCCGGACCAGGTCCCCGGTTTTAACTTCGTTGCCGGAGACAATCTTCCCACTCGAGGAGCCGGCGTCCGCTTCGCTGATTCGGACTTGGCCGACCTGCTCAGTGATCTCTCGGAGCACTTTTCCGGTGGCGGGATCTTTTACCACTCGTGTGACTCTCAAGATCTTCAAAGTGGTCCCGGGCTGGACGCCTTGTGAAGTGCCAACGTTGAGAATGACGGAATCTCCAGAAACGTCCGCCACCAAACCGCGAATTTCAACGGTTGTTGTCGGAATCTTGCCGCTGGCGCCGATCAGTTCTCGAGACACCTGCCCCACAGCCTGATACGTCGCCTCTCCCAGGATCGTCTCGCGATATTCACTACTTCCCATATTGACTTCGCCACCGCCGATTCCTCCTCCGCCGGCTCCCAGCCCTCCCAACAGCACCCCACTGCGCTGAGACTGCCCTTTGCCTGTAGCTGAGGTCAAGATTTCGGCTGTATTGACATCGACTGCACGAGCGGTTACGGCAACATTCGCTTTTCCCTTTTGCGTCCCGACTTTGCCGGCTCCAAATCCTCCGAATCGACCCGCCAAGGCTCCCACATTCAAATCCTTCTTCTCCGTTCCGAATTGTGTGACACTTCCGACAATGATCACGTTCACTCCCAAGACCTTGCCGATCTTGGCCGCCGTGCTTGCATCAGCTCTGTCGCTATTAGAAAAGTTCTGTTCTGCAAGAATGGTGTCCAGTTGCTTTCGTTCAATGACGCTGTACGTCCCATCCTTGACCAGTTCGTCAACGATTAGATCGGCAATGCCTTTGCCAATGTCCCACTGCCCACCCCACCAATTTTGAACCGCTCCAAAATCAAAATTTAAAACAGCCACGCGCTTTTTCTGCTCGGCTGCCGACATCAGGCTTGCTGTAAGTAGGATGCAGAGTGCGGAACAAAGCACCTTTTTCATAGCCAGACCTCCTAATCAAATTGGCCTTAGTCAATGTACGTTTTTTGGGGGATGCTCCAGAACGGGCATCCGGTATGAGGTCCTTCAGGGACCAAAAGCCAGACAGCCCTCCCACCTGGCCACATCAAACGCGCGATATTAGCAGAACCGGGTCACTGTTACTACTGCAACCCTTCCAGTTTGTCGTCCTTGAACCGGAGCGAGAAGCCGGAGTACTTCCAGATCTGGACCCCTCCCGAAGAGAACTTGTCGATGGGTGAACCCAGGTGGCGGGTGACCTCTTCCTTGGTCATGCCGGGAGAAAGGAGTGATGAACCGGAAAGGGTTGAACTCGGGTTAGAGGCAAATGGATTCCGGTTTCCCCACTGTTCAATGAAGGACTTTACTCCATTGCTCTCCGAATCTGTAGGTCCACCATAGTAGCCATAGGCGTTGTACGAAGAAAAGAACGGGTAAGGCTGCAGCGGAGAAAAATTGAATGGGCGAACTGGACTTCGCCGACCCTGACCCCACAAGGGGAAACCAGGAGAACGGAAGCGGTGGCTCGAAAGTGGCAACACATTAACCAAAGGCATCGCGCCTGCCCAAGCCGACGACGACCCGAACAGTGAAGATCGATTCAACAAGAACGAGCTCGACGGATTCGGTTGGAACCTAAATTGGACTTGTGGATTTTCCGAGTGCTTCACACTTTGGGCTGAGCCCCGAGGCGACGAAACCAGCAGGACTGCCAAAGCGAACAGAAGCGGAATCGAACCTTTCATCAGAGATACTCCCAGTAAATCGATTATAGTTGATTCGCATTGGGTGTCAACTCTCGCTCGCTGGCCTGCTGGATGGGGATCAGCGCCTAATGTTTACTTTCATTCCGCGTCGGGATAGACTCCCGACAATGCTGCGAAGATCGTATCGGTTCCTCCTCGTATTTGTCTTCCCTTGTCTGCTGCTTGCCCAAACAGCTCTGCAAAAAGATCAGGTTGCTCCCGATAGCCAAAAGGATCTGGCAGCAGGGAAGCGACTCTTTGAGGGGCAGTGCGCCCGTTGTCACGGGATAGGAGGGACCGGGGGACAGGGCCCGAGCCTGACACGGCCGCGGTTGCGGCACGCCGTCGATGACGCTGATGTTTTTTCTTTGATCCGAAATGGCATTCCCGGCACTGGGATGCCGCAGATCTGGACGCTGAACGATCGAGAGATTTGGCAAGTGGTTGGGTACATTCGTTCGCTCGGGCGAACTGTGCCCGTGGCACTTCCTGGAGACCCGGCAAAGGGCAAGGTGATCTACGAATCCAAGGGAGGTTGCGCCAACTGTCATATTGTCAGCGGGCAAGGTGGAAATTTGGGACCCGACCTGACCGAAATTGGTGCCCGTCGGGGAGCGGTCTACCTCCGCGCGGCTTTGGTAGATCCTGGGGCTGCGCTGCCCGAAGGGTTGCTGACGGACTACGCCATTGGATATTCGGAATTCCTGCCGACTCATGTCGTGACACGGGACGGTCGCGAGGTGAAAGGTCTGCGCGTTAATGAGGACACGTTCACAGTCCAGATTCGTGATCTTGACCGCTTCTATTCCTTTCGAAAGGCCGATCTAAAAGAGCTGAACAAGGAATTTGGAAAGAGTCCGATGCCCAGCTACGAGACGAAGCTGTCTTCTTCGGAGATCGATGACTTGGTGGCTTACTTAGCAAGCTTGCGAGGTAACCCGTGAATTCTCTCTGGCTATTAGGTTGTTTCGTCCTTCTGCTGAGCCCCGGTCGGCTCTGGGCTCAGGTCTCGTATGAACGGATTGTCCGGGCCGAAAGCGAACCGGGCCACTGGCTCACCTACTCCGGCGGCTACTCTGCTCATCGCTTTTCACTGTTGAAGCAGATCACGCCTCAGAAGGTGGCTGGGCTAAAGCCGCTCTGGGTTTATCAAACCGGCAACTCGAACCCCGTCGAAAGCTCGCCCCTGGTTGTGGATGGCGTTCTATATTTGACGCAGCCCCCCAGTAGCGTCATCGCGTTGGACGTTCACAGTGGGCGTAGTCTCTGGACTTGGGAGCGCCCGATGCCGCGGGACCTTCGCACGCTGGGACTCCCGGTGGTCAATCGCGGCGTCGCCCTGCTTAACGACATGGTTTTCGTGGGCACACTGGACAACCATTTGGTCGCTCTGGACGCCAAGTCTGGAGCCGTTCGCTGGGATACCGTGATTGCCGAGAATAAGACCGGCTACTCCATCACCGCAGCGCCTCTGGCTATCGACGGCAAGGTCATTGTCGGTATCAGCGGTGGCGATGCCGGGATCCGCGGATTTCTGGACGCTTACGATGCTCGCAGCGGGCAGCAACTCTGGCGCTTCTGGACGATTCCAGGCCCGGAAGAGATCGGCCATGAAACTTGGGGAGGGGAGAGTTGGAAAACCGGGGCGGGGGGAACCTGGCTAACCGGATCTTACGATCCGCAATTGAATTTGGTTTATTGGGGA
>Ga0075434_100005804_pt1 | contig 11270 bp, 8 predicted proteins | sample RhiMethybrSRZTD3_FD_75298 | JGI IMG/M metagenome (GOLD analysis project Ga0075434, IMG submission 75298) | Populus rhizosphere microbial communities from Tennessee, USA - Rhizosphere MetaG P. TD hybrid SRZTD3 | ecosystem: Host-associated > Plants > Roots > Rhizosphere > Soil | place: USA...
GGATGCTCGCCTGCTTCACCGCCACCATCGCGCCGTCACCGCCCTTCCCGCAGCTGACCGGCCGGGAACGCCAGGTGCTCGACTTGCTCGCCCAGGGCCGGGCCAACGCGGCGATCGCAACCCGGCTGTCACTCAGCCCCAAGACAGTCCGCAACCACGTATCCAACGTCCTCGCCAAGCTCGAGGTCACCGACCGGGCTCAAGCCATCATCCAAGCCAGGGACGCCGGCATGGGACAGACCGTGCGCAACTAACAGCTGACCGTCAGTTGGTCCACGTCCTTTACCCAGCCGGGCGCGCCGGCATTGGTTTCTATCAGTGGCGATCAACGAGGAGGCCGCTCAGCTTCAGACGGCCTGGTCAACAGGCCAGGTGGCGAGCCGCCGCGGGCCGTTGGAGGGCCGTGGCCATGGTGTTGTACGTCGGCTGCCATGAGAGGACACTGTTCGGAGGTAAATGCCGTTGGGTACAGCGCGGACCCGGGGGGGCCGAATGGTCGAGCGGGACGAGCGAAGGCCGGCCGACCAGGATCCGGCCATCAATGCGGGCATGGCAGCCGAGATCGAGCGGCTGGGTGATGAGCTGGCTGAAGCGCGCGAGCAACTCACCGCGACGAGCGAGGTTCTTGCCGTCATCGGACGATCCGCATCCGATCTCGAGGCGGTACTTGAGACGGTCGTCGAATCCGCGCGGAAGCTCTGCGGTGCCGATGTCGGATTGGTATTCCTGGTGGACGGGGACAAATATCGGTTCGCCTATGGCTCCGGGATGACGTCGGAGTACCGGGAACTCATCACCAATAATCCCGTGCTTCTGGACCGGGGATCACTTGCCGGCCGGGTCGGGCTGGACCGGCGGGCTACCCAGATTCCGGATGTTCTCACGGACCCTGACTACGGCCGATCGGATGCGCAGCGGGCTGCCGGCTACCGGACAATAATGGGTGTCCCGATGCTGCTCGACGACGAAGTCGTCGGGGTGCTCTCGCTGTGGCGGAACCAAGTCGATCCGTTCAGCGATCGTGCGGTGGAGGTTCTCACGACTTTCGCGGCACAGGCGGCTCTCGCCGTTCGCACAGTCAATCTCGTGAGGGTGCTGGAAAGCCGCACTCACGAACTCGCCCGCAAAGTGAACCAACTCGAGGCCCTCGGCGCTGTAGGTCAAGGCGTGAGCTCCAGCCTGAACCTTATAGAGGTGCTCACAACGATCATTATGCAAGCGGTGATAATGTCCAGGACGGACGGCGGGTCTATCTACGAGTTCGACGAGGACGCCAAAGAGTTCCGACTCCAGGCCGCCTGCGGAACCAGACCGGAGGTGCTCGACGCTCTTCGCCGTGCCCGGATAGGACTTGATGACACCTTCCTCGGCAAAGCGGCAACGCGGGGTCACCCCATGGGGCTACCGGACCTTCGCGATGCGCCGCTCGATCCCCACCTGAGTGTCCTGGCCGGGGACGGCTGGCGTTCCCTGGTTGCCTTCCCGATGCGCCGGGAAGACCGCATTGTCGGTGCCCTTGTTGTTCGCCGCTATACACCAGGGCACCTCCCGGATGAGATCACTGACCTGCTGGAGTCGTTCGCCAGCCAGTCGGCACTGGCCTTGATCAACGCGCAGCTGTACCGGCGGCTGGAGCGGCAGAGTGCTGCACTCGAGGTCGCGAGTCGGCACAAGTCGGAATTCCTGGCGAGCATGTCCCACGAGCTGCGTACGCCGCTGAACGCCATCATCGGCTTTTCTGAAGTGCTCCTGGAGCGCATGTTCGGCGAGCTCAACGAGCGCCAGGACGAATACTTGCGCGACATCTGGAGTTCTGGCAAGCATTTGCTCGAGCTGCTGAACGACATTCTCGACCTGTCGAAGATCGAGGCCGGTCAGATGGTCTTGAACCGCTCGGAATTCGTCGTCCGCAAATCGCTGGAGTATTGCCTCTCGCTGGTGCGCGAGCAAGCAGTCAAGCAGAGAATCCACCTGAGCCTTGAGGTCGATCCCGAGGTCGGCCTGCTTGACGCCGATCGCCTGCGCTTCCGGCAAGTGGTGCTGAATCTGCTGTCGAACGCGGTGAAGTTCACCCCCGAAGGCGGGCGCGTAGCTGTCCGTGCCTCCATACAGGGCGAGGACCTCGTCGTGACGGTGGCCGATACCGGTGTGGGCGTGGCAGCTGAGGACCGTCAGCGCATCTTCGACTCGTTCCAGCAAGGCACCCGGCCCGCCGGGCAGGCCGAGGGCACCGGGCTCGGGCTCACCCTGTGCAAGCGGATCCTTGAGCTGCATGCGGGCAGGATCTGGCTGGAAAGTGAAGTCGGGACGGGCAGTACGTTCGGGTTCGCGCTGCCGGCCGGATCCGATGAGCCAGCGTTGACGTCGGTTCCGCAGGCCGGGACGGATGCAGGTCTCACCACGGAGCCGGCCACCGGCCCCGGGCCCACCGTCGTTGTCGTGGAAGACGACCGGCGGTCCTTCGATCTGCTGCGGGCCCATCTCGAGGCGGCGAACGTCCGCGTCGTCGGCGCCCGAGACGGCGAAGAGGGCCTGGATACGGTGCGCAGGCTGAGTCCCGCAGGCGTTATCCTCGACATCCTTCTGCCCGGAATTGACGGCTGGGAGGTTCTCGCTCAGCTCAAGGCAGACCCGCGGACGGCGCCGATACCCGTGATCGTGGTGTCGATGCTCGATGAGCGTGGCCGCGGCTGCGCGCTTGGCGCCGCCGAATACCTCGTCAAGCCGGTGGATAAGGAGCAACTGCTGGCCGCCGTCTACCGCGCAGTGGCAATGCCGGAGCGGAAGACGGTCGTAGCAATTGACGACGATCCCCTGGCTATAGAGCTGGCCCGAGCCAATCTCGAGGCCGCGGGATGGACGGTGCTTGGAGCAGCTTCGGGTCAGGAGGGGCTGGCACTGATCCGGGAACGACAACCCTCCGTCGTCCTGCTGGACCTTCTCATGCCTGGCATGAATGGCTTTGAAGTCGTGGAGGCGCTACGAGCAGAACCGGGCACGAAAACGATCCCGGTGGTGATCCTGACGTCCAAATCAATGACTTCGGAGGATAAGAAGCGGCTGAAGGGGCGCATTATGTATGTAGCGCGCAAGACAGAGTTCGACCTCTCGGGCCTCGGGGGGCTCCTTCGCTGGGCCAGCACAAGTCGCCAGTCCCCGGCTTCGGAGTCGGAATGACCCACGTAATCCTTGTCGTGGAGGATAACGAGCGGAATCTCAAGCTGCTGCGCGACGTGCTTGAGTACGCAGGCTACGACGTGCGTGCCGCTCGGACGGCCGAGGAGGGCATCACTATGGCGGTTAACGAGCCCCCCCATCTCGTCCTCATGGATCTCCAACTGCCGGGTATCGACGGCGTGGAGGCCCTTCGTCGACTGCGCGAGAGCCCACGGACAGCGGATATTCCCGTCGTCGCGGTAACGGCTCAGGCGATGAAGCAAGATCGGGAACGGGCCCTGGAAGCCGGCTTCGACGGGTACGTGGAGAAGCCGATCAGCGTCCGGGCCTTTCCCGATCAGGTTCGCAGGTTCCTCTCAGAAGAGGAGGTGGGGAGTAAATGACACCGGACCCGCTCATACTCGTCGTTGATGATCTGCCGCAAAACGTCCGCCTGCTTGACGCGGTCCTGTCGCCGCATGGATTCCGGGTGGCGACGGCGTCCTCCGGAAAGGAAGCCCTGGACGTGCTGAGTAAGGAGCGCCCGGATCTCGTTCTGTTGGACATCCTGATGCCCGGCATCGATGGCTATGAGGTCTGCCGCCGAATCCGCGGAGATCCGGAGACGGCGTTCCTGCCGGTGATCATGATCACTGCGAGTGAGGGAGAAGAGAAGATCCGCGCCATCGAGTCCGGCGCCGATGACTTCGTCCACAAGCCTTTCGACCAGGCCGAATTGCTGGCCCGGGTGCGCTCCCTGGTTCGGGTCAAGCGCTACCACGACACGATCGAAAATCAGTCCGCCGAGCTAGCTCGCTGGAATCGTGAGCTCGAGCAGCGCGTCCAGGATCAGGTTGAGCAACTGGAACGCGTGGGCCGGCTGCGCCGTTTCCTTCCGGCACAACTGGCTGATCTCATCATCAGTTCAGGCGATGAGTCTTTCCTCAACGGGCACCGCCGCGAGATCACGGTTGTGTGCTGTGACCTGCGTGGCTTCACTGCCTTCGCCGAAACGGCTGAACCCGAGGATGTCTGGGAGATCCTCGGGGAGTACCACGGTGCCCTGGGCGACCTCATAGCCCGCTTCGAGGGAACCTTGGAGCGGTTCATCGGTGATGGACTCGTGGCCTTTTTCAACGATCCCATCCCGTGCGACGACGCGCCGTTGCGGTCTGTCCGGATGGCGCTGGCGATGCGCCAGCGGGTGCGGGAACTGGCAGACGGCTGGCAGCGTCGCGGTCATGAGCTGGCTTTCGGGGTGGGTATCGCTCAGGGCTATGCCACACTCGGACGGATAGGCTTCTCCGGCCGCTTTGATTACGCCTCAATCGGGAGTGTTACGAATCTGGCGGCACGCCTCTGTGCCGAGGCGCCGCCATGGCAGATTCTTGTCACCCAGCGCGTGAACGCGGCAGCCGAGGATCTGGTCGTGAGCCGACTCGTCGGCGAGCTATCGCTGCGTGGTTTCTCCCGGCCGGTCCGCGCCTTCGAGGTGTCCGGACTCGACTCCGCAAGGGGCACCTCATGACTACCGGAACGGCGCGAGAGCCAATGCTGGCGGAACTCAGCGATGAGGAACGCAACGAACGCTTCGATCGCCTCCAGGAGAGAATGTGCGGCGCCTGGGAGATCATGCGGCTGAACGAGGAGGGCGAGTCCGTCGTTGTCATTCCCTCGGTCAGCGTGGACCGCGTTAGCGAGCGAAGCGGCTCCCTGCAGCAGGCATACGAGGAGCGGTTCCTTGTTCTCCTGTTGCTCTTGAGGCATCCTCGGCTGCGCATGGTCTATGTGACCTCCATGCCGATCGCCCCCAAGATCGTGGAGTACTACCTCGCGTTGCTCACAGGCGTCATACCTAGCCATGCCCGCGCACGACTGTCCCTCATCTCGGTTGGCGACGCATCGCCCCGCCCGCTCAGTGAAAAGCTCCTGGAGCGCCCGCGCTTGCTGTCGTTGATCCGATCACTCGTGCCGAATCCCTTGCGGTCTCACTTGGTGCCATACAACACCACTCCGCTCGAGCGGGACCTAGCGATCGAGTTGGGCATCCCGATGTACGGCGCAGATCCCCGATTCTTTCCACTGGGGACCAAATCGGGGTGCCGGGAGCTCTTCGCCGACCTAGGGGTCAGACACCCGCTGGGCTTCGAGAATCTGCGCTCTATCGAAGACGTTATCGACGCGTTGATACGTCTGCGGGCTGCGCGGCCCGATGTCACCGAGGCAATGGTCAAGCTCAACGAAGGCGTGTCCGGCGAGGGCAACGCGCTGGTTGACCTGCGCAACCTGACCGCTCCCGGGTCGCCGGGTGAGAGGGAGGAAACCGCACGTCGCGTCCAAGACATGGCGTTCGAGCTACCAGGCACTCCTTTCAGTTCGTACGCCACCAAGCTTGCTGAGCGAGGCGGCATTGTCGAGGAGCGCATCACTGGCGAGCTGCGCAGTCCAAGTGTTCAACTGCGAGTCACCCCCTTCGGAGAAGTGGAGCTCCTGTCCACCCACGACCAGGTGCTAGGCGGCCCTAGCGGGCAGAGCTACTCGGGGTGCTCGTTTCCCGCCGATTTCGAGTACGCCAAGATGATCAGCGCGGATGCGCAGCGGATCGGCGAGCGGCTGGCCCGAGAGGGCGTGCTGGGCCGGTTTGCGATCGATTTTGTCGTGGTGCGCTCGCATGACGGCTCCTGGACCTCGTATGCGATTGAGCTGAATCTGCGCAAGGGGGGAACGACGCACCCATTCCTGACGCTGCAGTTCCTCACGGACGGCCGGTACGACCCGGCAACCGCGCTGTTCTTTACCCCAAGCAGCCGGGAGAAGCACCTCGTGGCGACGGATCATCTCGAATCGCCCATGCTCCGCGGGCTAACCATAGATGACCTCTTCGACATCGTGGCGCGCCACGGTTTGCATTTCGACCCCGCCAGACAGCAGGGAGTCGTGTTTCACATGATCAGCTGCCTGACGGAGCTCGGGCGGGTGGGCCTCACCGCGGTCGGGGACACGCCCGCCTCCGCCAAGGCCATGTATCACAAAGCCGAACGCATCTTGCTCGAAGAGGCCCGCGAATCTCTGGCCGACCGGCCGCTGCCCGGGCAATCCCCACCGTGAGCTGCGCCAAGTGCTAGATGAGGGGGATGCTGCCCATCTCGTGCCGCAAGCGGAGCCGGTCGGCGCGGTAAACGTAGCGGGTGAGCCGGATCGGCTGTGCGGTATCGAATGTTGTCCGGCTTACGACGGTGACGGGGACCAGGTTGGACAGCTGGAAGAACGCGGTTTCGCTGGCGTCGGGCATCCGTGCGTAGATCTCGTCCCGGTAGCCGACTGGCTGGTGGCCGTACTCGGCGAGCACGAGGCTGGCGCTCTTGGCGCTCGCTGCAGCCTGTTCCAGCGCGGTGCCTTTGACGATGTCCATCGGATAACAGGAGATGACCAGGGACCAGGGTTGCTTGCCGATGTAGCGCTGGGTGCGGCGCAGCACGACCGGGGTTCCCTCGGCGACGTTCAGCGAGGCGGCCGTCTCACCGTCGGCGACGGTGGTCTCGGCCTGGAACTTTGCTGTGGCCGGCCTCCTGGCCGGTTCGCCAGTTGGCTGCAAGGCGGCGTCGGCGGTCTCGCCCGCCCGCCAGTCCTCCTCCCGGGACAGCACGACGGTGAGGGGGGTTACCGGCTCGGTCACATAGGTGCCCACGCCCTGCCTGGTTTCCACCAATCCTTGCTGGATCAGCAGACCGACAGCCAGCCTGACCGTGCTGCGGGAGGCGCCGTAGGCGGCGGCCAGCTTCGGCTCGGTCGGCAACTGGGTGCCGGGCGGCAGGGTGGCGGTGGTGATCTGTTCGCGCAGGTCGTCGGCGATCTGCCGGTACTTGGCGTCGGCCACCTGGCCTCCTCCGGGGTTGACAGAAGCGTCTCTCATGCATAACCGCGCCCGACTATGTCATTGGGATGATATATATCACCTCGATGAACCATTTGTCCAGACTGCGGTGCGGCAGTCGCCAGCGGGGCAGCAGGCCCAGGCCGGGCAGGGACACCCAGTCCCGCACCCGGCGGGACATCCGCCCGCAACCAGCACCATGCCTCCCGACACATCGTTACTGATGTCCCATGACGGCGGGACACCCACCGCCGGATCATGATGACGGCGTTCAACCCCATTGATGCTCGCAGTCCTGCCACCGAGCGGACTAATAATGTTAAGGAGAAGGCGATGAAAAAGCCTCCCAATGCTTGTCGCAGCCGTAGCGATGCCATTTCTTGTGCCCCAACGTCACCCGGCCATGGAGTTGTTCATCCTCTCGCGGCATTGAGGACTGTAGGAGCAGGGTTGCGGAAGAGGACCGGTCAAGCGGGTAACAGGTAGGCTAGTGCCCAGTTCCGGGGCCCCTTCTTACGACAACTGTTCGCCGAGAAGCCTGCCAGACTATGAAGTGGATCACTACGCTGGGCGAATCCGTGCGGTATTGATCCAACTGGCCGGATGGGGGTGGGGGGTCAGGATGCGCGGGTCATGCCATCGGCCGCAGGGCAGGCGGGGACGGCCGTGACCGCGGTCAGCGACGCGCCGCGGCACGCCGTGCCTGCAGTGAGGCACTCCGTCCGAGCCACGACAACGCCCGCCAAGCTGCGGCTATTGCTCATCGGCCTGGTCTCACTTTGCCTGGTCTGGGGCGCGGTAGCGGCCTGGGTCGTGAGCCAGCGCGCGTCGGGAGCCAACGACGTCGCCAGCGCCACAGAAACGCTGAGCCTGGACGGCCAGAAGATCTACCGGGCCTTGTCGGACGCGGACGCCACGGCGGACACCGCCTTCCTGTCCGGCGGTCTCGAGCCGATCGGCGGGCCGCTCCGCTACCGGGCCGACATCGCCCAGGCGGCCGCCCATCTGGAAAGCGCCACCGCGGCAGCGGGTCATTCCGCCGGCGCGAGGGACCTGGCGACGCTGTCGGCGGGCCTGCCCATCTACACCGGTGAGGTGCAGACCGCACGGGCCGACAACCGGCTCGGCCTGGCGCTGGGGGCGGCCTACCTGCGGGAGGCATCAGCCCTCATGCGGGACAAGTTGCTCCCGGCCGCCCGCAACATATCCGCAGAGGCGAACGTGCGGCTCGCTGACGCGAGCGGGCGCGCGACCGGGCTGCCGCTGGCCCTGGTCCTGCTGGTGGCCGCGGTGATCGTGGGGTTCGCGCTGTACCGCGCACAGTGGTGGCTGTTCCAGCGCACCCACCGCCGCCTCAACCCGGGCCTGGTGGTGGCGTCCGTGGCCGGCCTGGTATCGCTGCTGTGGCTGGGCATTGCGCTGAGCGTGGCCCGCGCCGACCTGCTGCAAGCGCGCACGCACGGATCCACCCCGGTGGCGGCCCTGGCTCAGGCTGACATCGCGGCGCTGCAGGCCCGCGCCGACGAGAGCCTCACCTTGATCGACGCTCAGGGCGATGACAGCTTCCAGACCGACTTCGTGACCGTGCAGCACCGGCTGGGCCCCGGGCCAGGCACCTTGCTGACGGACGCGGTCACGGCCGCCCGCGGCAGCCCGGCGGCCGGCTCGGCGCGGGTGGCCGCGGCCACCGCGACCACCTGGTACGGCGTGCACCGGACGGTGCGGTCCCTGGATAACAACGGCCGACACAAGCAGGCGATCCTGCTGGTGACCGGGTCCGGCCCGCGCCATTCCGGCACCCTGTTCACGCGCCTGGACGGCTCGCTGACCAGAGCCATCGCCGCAGACCAGGTCGTCTTCCGCAGGCACGCGGCAGCGGGCAGCAACGCTTTTATCGGCCTGGAGGTGGGAGTGATCGTGCTCGCATTGATCATGGCTGCCGGATGCGCCCGCGGGCTTGCCACCCGATTGGCGGAATACCGGTGAGGCCGCCCGCCCGGCTGATGCTGCCGTCCGTGCTGCTCGTGGCGGCGATGACCGCCTGGGCGGTGCCCGGGTCGGCAGCGGTGGCGGCCCGGCAGTACCTGCCCGCGCGAGCGGTCGCGCAGCCAACCCCGCCCTGCCACCCCACCGCCAGCAGCTTGCGGCCGACCAGCCCGCCGCGGGTGACCCAGGGCTCCTTCATGGCCAAGATCCGCGCCCGCGGTCGCCTCATCGCGGGTGTCAGCCAGAGCACGTATCCCTTCGGTTTCTTCAACCCCCTGGACGGGCGAACCGAGGGGTTCGACATCGACATCGTGCACGCCATCGCGAAGGCGATCTTCGGTAATCCCAATCAGGTCGAGTTCAAAGCCATCTCGGACGACCAGCGGATCCCGGAGGTCTGGTCCGGCGGGGTCGACATCGTGGCGCACACCATGACGATCAACTGCCTGCGGCTCGAGAAGGTCGACTTCTCCACCGTCTACTTCGAAGCCGGCGCGCAAGTGCTGGTCCTGAAAAACTCCCGGGTCAAGCACCTCAAGGACCTCCGCCGCAAGAAGGTGTGCGCGACACTCGGGTCCGACTCCCTCGGCTACATCAAGGCCGCGGGCGCCATCCCGGTCCCGGTGACGAACTTCACTGACTGCCTGGTGCTGCTGCAACAAGGCGACGTCGCCGCGATCTCCACCGACAACAACATCCTGGCAGGCCTGAAGGCCCAGGACCCGTGGACGAAGATCGTCGGCTCGGCCTTCACCTCCGAGCCGTACGGGCTGGCTATCTCCAAGATGCACCCCGACTTCGTCCGGTTCGTCAACGCGGTGCTCCAGCAGATGCGGGCCGATGGCCAGTGGGCCGCCACCTATCGCCACTGGGTCGGTACCCCGGTCCCGGCTCCGCCGCCAGCGAAGTACAAGGCCTGACCCATGGCGATGACTCGCGAGCAGGCCGCCGCCGCGGTGGCGGAGGCCACCGCCGAGCGCGACAGCATCCAGGCCAACCTGCTCGATCTGGATGGCAGCTTCGGCAAGCGGATGCTCGCCGGGGCCACTCTCACTGGCGAGTCGAAGCTGCGCTGGGAAGCGGCCGCTGACGACCTTGCCACCTTGTGGGAGATCTTCACCGCTTACGCGGCGGTCGTGGACAAAGCCGCCAAGCTTATAGCCGATGCGGGACGCCTGTCCGACCGGGAACTGGCGCTGGTCACGACCTGGCTGACCGGGGCGTCGGTGGAGCTCACCCGGCAGCAGCCCCTCGGGCGGCGGGGTCTGACCGAAACCGGCCGGTCCGACCTGACCCTGGCCGCGGCGGTGCAGGAGATGAAGCGCGCCTTCGCCAGCGTGGCCGGCGTGGTGGCTGCGGCCGAGAGCATATGGAACGAGACCGCGGACGGTCTCGACGCGATCGGCACCCAGCTGGCCGCGGCGAAGGAGCAGCTGGGAGACCTCAGCGACGATGAGGTGACCGGCGCGCTCGCGGCAGCCGAAGACGAACTGGGCCAGCTGCGCGATGTGCTGAACTCGGACCCGCTGGCGCTCTGGCAGAGCGGCCGGGCCGATAACACCAGGCTGGAAAAGCTCCGCGCGCAGGCCGCCGCTGCGACGGTGCGGGTCGCCGACCTCGCCCGTCTGCGCGCGGGCGCGCGGCAGCGGATCTCGACGGCCCAAGCGGCCGTCGCGGCGGCAACAACTGCCCGCGAGGAAGCCGACGCCGCCCGGAGCGTAGCCGCGGCGAAGATCGCCAGAAACTACCTGCCGCCGCCGCCAGAGGCCCCGGACTTGGATGTGCGGCTGGCCACGCTGGGCAAGCTTGAGGCTGCCGGGCGGTGGGCCCGGCTGGCGGCGGAACTGCAGACGATCGAAGCCGAGGCGGCGGCGGCCGCGGAGCGGTACCGCGATGCCGGACGGGCGGCGGCGGCACTGCTGGACCGGCGCGAGGAGTTGCGTGGCCTGCTGGACGCCTACCAGGCCAAATCGATACGGCTGGGAGCCGCCGAGGACACCGAACTCGGCAAGCTCTATGCGCAGGCCCATGACCTGCTGTGGACGGCGCCGTGCGACCTGGCAACCGCGGCAGCTGCGGTGACGCACTATCAGGAGGCGATCCTGGCGCTGACCGGGGGGAGGCGGCCGCAATGACCACAATGGCGGCACAGTGCACGCGGCCCGGCTGCGGCGGCACCATCGACGGCGGGTACTGCACCGCGTGCGGCCTGGCCGAGACGCCCGCGCCGGTCCCGCCCTCTGCCAACCCGGCT
>Ga0075434_100005808_pt1 | contig 11268 bp, 9 predicted proteins | sample RhiMethybrSRZTD3_FD_75298 | JGI IMG/M metagenome (GOLD analysis project Ga0075434, IMG submission 75298) | Populus rhizosphere microbial communities from Tennessee, USA - Rhizosphere MetaG P. TD hybrid SRZTD3 | ecosystem: Host-associated > Plants > Roots > Rhizosphere > Soil | place: USA...
ACGCAGCAGATGCGCCAGGAACTCGATGATCTGCGGGCTGCGGATTGCACCGGGAAACAGCCGAAAGTAAAAGTTCCACCAGGTTACTCCTGCCATCGCTGATAGCGTCTTCCAGTTGAAGTGATATTGCAGCACCGGCGTCTGTCCCCGTGGCGCCCAGGTGCGGCAGCGGTGCGGGCGCTCACTCAATCCGCTCTCGTCGATGAAGACGATGGTGCGCCCCTCTTGGCGGGCTTTTTTTTAATCTCCGGCCAGCGCTTTTGTTTCCACTGCCGAATCTTTTCTTCATCTCGCTCCCAGGCCCGCCCCACCGGACGCTGGCAGCTCCAACCCAGTTGCCGCAGAATCCGCCAGGCCTGCGAGGGGTGGTACTTCACCCTGCATTCCTGCTCGATCAAATGAGCCACCCGCCACGAGGTCCACAGGCTGGTTTCATACCCGAGGGCCTGCGGTCCGCGTTTCAGACCGCGCTCGATGCGCCGTAAGTCTTCCGGGTGTAAGCGCGCTTTGCGTCCGGCGCGTCCGGCCTGCTTCAGCGCCCGTAGCCCGCCTTTCTTCAGTTGCCCTTCCCAACGGCTGACTGACTGCCGGTGTACACCCACCTGCCGGGCCACTTCGGCTGGATGCACTCCCTGGCGCAACAGCCGAGCCCCCAACAACCGCCGCTCCTCTAACTTCTGAAAATCTCGCCGTACCCCCGCTGGATTCCCCATGACCGGAGAGTAGCATAGGAGCCTACAAATGTCACTATATTATTCAATACTTAATAGGTAAGGGTTGCCGACCATCCTCTAATGATCGCCTGTCTGTGAACTTGCAAACGTCGTTGAGCGCGGGAGATACTTAACGGCCGAACCTAGATTGCAGCTCCGCTGCCCAGCTTACAACCACATCGATCTCGTTAGCTGTAGTCTGGCCTTTGCTCGGCTTAACAAACAGAAAGCGTTTCCCGTCGGCTGAGACATCGTAGGGGGGAAATCCATCGAGCCCGGGCTCGTATCTCAACTCAAATAATGCCAGCGGCTTACCAGGATGAAATCCGGCTTCCAAATTTACGGGAACTGCCATCATCTTGTTATTCACGATGTAAAAGAGTTCGTGTCCATCTTTAGCCCATACCGGCTCAAAGCCACCTCGAGTTGAAATCAGCCACCTGCGGAACGGATTCGAATAGGTCTGCACGTATACTTCATAGGTTCCTGAGTCGTTCGAAACATAAGCTAGAAAGCGACCATCCGGGGAGAACGTAGGCTCAAATTCATCGAACGGCGTTCTCCGGATGGAGATTGGGAGATCACTTCCACGGGGCGATAGTGCCCACAGGTCGCCGACCGTTGTTGTGTCAACTTCGGTCCAGACCAGTACATTATCTTTTGACCATGAACCCGGAAGTTGCGCAAATTTGCTTGAGGTCAGCCGTTCCGGTGAACCATTGCCGTCTGCCGAGACAACATAGATGTTTGCTGGACCTGGGACATTGGAGCTGAATGCGATTTGCTTACCGTCTGGAGACCAAACACTCAGTGCATTGCTTTTCTCATGGGTCAAACGACCGAGCGTATCTCGCTCCAAATCGTAGATCCAAATCTGATAATTCCCACTCTCTAAGATGCTAACGGCTATCCGCCGTCCGTCGGGAGAGATGCGTGGGGAAGCATAGGGCCGATGCACGTCTGAAAGGGGTACTGCCATGCCCTTCCTATCAACCCACACCAACGTGCGATCGAGGTTCGTCGTCGTATCGGATCCCGGAACATATGCCATTGTGCCAGTTGTCGAGACTGCCAACTGTGCGTCGAATATCGGACCAAAAGTCGACATTTGTGGGCTGCTGGAAAGGCGAACACGGGTTCCACTCAATTCCAGATGTGAAACATCAAAGGGAACTGCGAATAGTGACCCCCCTTGCTCGTACACCAGATGGCCGGTAGAAACATAATGGGGGCTCGTGGCTCCATCGACGAGGACTTTTTGCTGGTGGTTGTTTAGCGAAAGAACTGCAATCTGCGGACGCTCCAGTGTCACACCCGTCCAGATTGTGAATAGCACCGCGTCTCCAGACGGCAGAAACTCCGGGGAACTGTGTGCGCGTTCACTTCGCGAGAGATCTAGCTTAGTTATAACGGAGGGTATGCCTCCGTTTGCCGAGACTAACGACAGTCCCGCACCGTAGACTGGTCGAAACACGATGGAGCCATTCCTGCCCCAACTTGCTTTTGCCGCGATCTGAACATCGCAGATTGCGAGTGGAGGTCCGCCTCGCAAAGGCACCTTCTTCAGTTTTCCGTCTGCAATGAATCCAAGCCAATCTCCGTCAGGTGAGAAGAACGGAGCTACTCCATTTTCTGTTCCCGGAACATGCTTCGCCTCATACTCGTCGATGGGGCGCAAATAGATCGCCTGCTGCTCAGACTTTTGCGCTACATACGCAAGGTATCTGCCATCGGGAGACAAATCCAACGCTGGAGCATCCACATCGGGGACGACCAGGCTGTGTCCGGCCGGTAGTTGCACAACAAATCTAGCAATCCCTCTCGAGCGTGGCTGCATGCTCATCCATAGCAGATATGAAACTGCGGTTACGGCGATGACCGCCATCGTTCCGAGCGCGATCAACACGCGGTATTGGTGTGGACGCTTTACCCAGCGCTCGGGTTGTGAGCCGCCAGTTGCGATCCATTTAAGCTCGAGGACAACATCTCTGAGGCACTGCCAGCGCTCATCTGGGTTTTTTGCCAGGCAAGTCCGGATCGCCCAATCAAGTGCTGGCGGAGTCAGCGGTTCCAGTGTCGACACAGCCGGTGGCTGCGAGGACAGTATTGATGCAATAAGGCTGGCTTTGGATTTTCCCGTGAATGCTGCACGACCGGTCGCCATCTCGCAGAGCAAAGCGCCGAAGGCAAAGATGTCCGATCGTGCATCTGCTTCTTTGCCCTCCAACTGTTCTGGAGCCATGTATTGGAAGGTTCCGACAATGGTTCCTTCTACAGTGAGCCGGTTGGAGAGGGTTGGCGTGCCTGCACTCGCCTTCGCAATAAACGCACCTTGTGCCGGTTTGGCCAAACCAAAATCCATCAACTTCGCTCCCGACTTCGTCAGCATGATGTTGCTCGGCTTCAGGTCGCGATGAACGATGCCCTGCCGGTGTGCCTTGTCGAGGGCGTCCGCGATCTCAATCCCAATCTTCAGCACCTGCTCGATCGGGAGCGCGCCTCTCTGCAACCGGTCGGCCAGAGTCTGGCCTTCCAGGCACTCCATTACCAGGAAGTCGATGCCATCCTGTGTGCCGATGTCGTATAACGCGCAGATGTTTGGATGATTCAACGAAGAGATCGCACGGGCTTCACGCTCGAAACGCTGCTTCGATGCAGGGTCGCAGGAAAGATGATCGGGTAACACCTTGACGGCGACGGTCCGCTCGAGCCGGGTGTCGCGGGCACGATAGACTTCGCCCATCCCTCCCGCGCCGAGCGGCGCCTGAATCTCGTAGGGTCCGAGTTTTGTACCCGCGGAGAGGGACATGATGCGCGCATTATAGCGCCGCCTTAAGGACCTGGTGAGTAGCTCAGCTCCGGCTTGTACGCTCTGCTAATCGTGCTGGTGCCGGGCAACGGTTTGAGCCGAAAAGTAACCGCGTCCTGGTGATCAGCAGGGCGGGGCCGGGTAACACGCCGATTTGGCTCAAGCCAGTCTCCGGAGATTTGGCACACCTTAAGAACCAGTCAAAAATAGAGGTTGTGAATCATCAAAATTGTGCCTGGGATTCGGCGATCGACATTATTTTAAAATTCCCACAAGTTGTTGAGCTGCATCCAGAGAGTAGGATTGCCGCGATCATTTGTAACTAAGCTTTAGCGTTTGGAAACTATGTCTTTTTGATCCACGTAATTGCGATCAACGGGGGTGAATGCGTTCAAACGCTTACGCGGACTGGTTTCAGGAGGTTTTTGGCACAGCTTTGGCCAGCCGAGGTGAGGTGAAGCCCTCGGTTGAGACAATCTTTGGTTGGCACACTTGCCGTTGTCTAAGTTGAACCCCTCCATTGAGACAAATCTCCGATTTTATGGAGTGATCTCGTGGACGGTTCCTCAGCGGGGATGAGGTCTGGAGAAGAGGACAGCGAGTCCCCGTCTCCAGCACCCCTGTAGAAGCGCTAGTCATGCGTGAAAGAACCTCATGGTCGCACTCTTAAACTCCGCCGCGGGGGTTTCGATTCTCAGCCTGGCGTTCAAACTCTTCCGGAGAGCTGTGGCCCAGCGCCGAGTGCAAGCACTGCCGATTGTAATACTGCTCGATGAACTGTTCGCGGTTCGCAAGCAAATGTTCTAAGTCATCGTATTCGTTCGCGTAAATTTCCTCCCGCTTCAAAGTCTTGATGAGCTTTCGCAACTGGCGTTGTCGTAAGGGTTCGCTGGCCGACCCATACTCGGAATCATCCCATGCTTCTCGAGAACAGCCACGTATTCGTCGCTGGCATATTACACTCCGCGATCGGATTGATGAACCACCCCGGGGGGAGCCGGCGGAACTCGTTCGGATAACGTCCCACTCGTTTCTTTGCCACTTGCAGTCCCTTTCCCTGCACAGTGTGCCTTTTCCGAGTGTCTCATTTTTGGGGTTCAGTCCAATCGTGAGACCTTCCGGGAGTGTCACCAGGCTTTCCGAATCGCTGTGAGCCCTTGCAGGTAATCGTCATCTTCGATCCTGCTTTCCACTCCGAACTCGGTCAGGATTGTCATCATCTGCCCCACAGGGACGCCGGCAAGGTCGGCCGCTCTGCCGAGCGATGCTTCGCCCTTCTTGTACCTTTCCACGGCTAACAAGACTCTGCCTCGGGTTACCATATCCCGCACGGCCTTGGAAAGATCACTTCTCTCTTCCTTTGTGAGCTGGTTGAGGAATTCGAAATTCTCACGATCCATTCGGATGCTCATTGTCTTCGTCATATAATTGTCTCCAGTTTGCGCTTGGCGTCTGCGAGGATTGACTGTTTGTAGCGCCCATGCTTTGCCAGCCCTTCAAGTTTTACGAGAGCCTCGCTCGTCGTGAGCAATCTTTTCTCGCACATTCGCACCAGAATGCCTATCGCCGTCGTAAAGGCAATACCAAGCAGTTTGCACGCATTGATCCCATTCTTGTCGTCGATGCCCAAAACTCGCGCTTTCTCTACAAGCGCCAGGACGATGGCTTCCGCTTCCCCCCTGCCGAGGCCAAAATCTGCCTTCACTTTCGCAGCAAGCTTCCTATCCTTGACGGCAATGACTCTGATTCTCGATTCGTTCAGTGCCTTTCGAATCATGAGAGCATCCAGCGATTTCCTGACGCTGCAGCACTCTTTTTCAACCTCAAGCGGAATCCCAACATCGAGTCCAACTCCCTGCAAAAAAGAATCGAGTGTCTCGGTCTTCGCAATCAGAATCAGCGTCGAAGCATCGAACACAAACATGTATGACAATATATTACAAATGTAATCTTAACATAAGACACGACATTCCAGCAAGGCGTCTCCTGCCGGACGGCGATCCGAACTCAATTCTTCTGGGTTGATACCCGACCCGCCGCAGTGTACTCGTTATACTGTTGTTTCCCACCGGACGTTCCTTCTTGTAGCCCTCCGGTGACGGCCAACTGAATCATGACACTTCATTGGAAATGGTATGCTGAGGCCACTGGCAGGCGACATCATTCGTTCTTTGTCCCTATGGGATCTTTTGATCTTGGGTTGGGCGGCGTGGTGATTGCGCTGCTATCTGTGTTGTTTTCCTGTGGTTGCGCAAATTCGACTAACCGTGCCGCTGCAAGCAATTCGAAGCCGCTTCCGGTTCGGATCTACATAGTTACCGAGGAAAGCACGCATCGCCGCGCCCAGGCGGTCGGATCGTTGTTTCCGCTGGAGGAGAGCACGTTAAGCGCAGAGGTTGAGGGCATTGTTTCCAAGGTGCTGGTCGATGTGGGTGACACGGTATCGGAGGGGCAGCCGCTAATCCTCCTTGATCAGCGCGAACTTCAGTTTGAGCTGGATCGCCAGCGAGCAGCTGTGCGTGCAGTGAGGGCCCAGCTTGGCGCAGGGCCAAATGAGCCACCTTCGAGGGACCCGCAGAAAGTTGCCTCGGTGCAACGCGCACAGGCAGATCTCTTTGATGCAGATGGAAAGTACCGACGCGCCAAGGAGTTGTTCAAAGATAATCTGATCTCGCAGCAGCAGCTTGACGAGGCGGCGAGCCGCTATCAGAGTACCAAGGCAAGTTACGATCTGGCGCTGCAGGAAGTGGATCGTCTGAGGGCATTGTTGATTTCGAGCGAGGCCAGCGAAAAACTGGCGGAGAAGAAATTGAACGACGCCACCATTCGTGCCCCGTTTCCCGGAGCTATCAAAACCCGCAATGTTCATACCGGCGAATATCTCAAGGTTCAGAGCGCGGTGATGGTGCTGGTTCGCACCGACCGACTTCGTGCGCGGCTGGCAGTCCCAGAGCGCTGGGCCGGATGGATTAAGCAAGGCGCCACAGTTAACTTGCAGGTTGAGGCATTCCCCGGGGAGACCTTTCAGGGACATGTGACGCGGATCAATCCAGCTGTTTCGCAGGATTCCCGGACCTTCGAAACCGAAGCTCTGCTCGACAACAAGAATGGTCGTCTAAAACCCGGCTTTTTCCTCCAAGCCTCCATGCCCAGTGAAAAAGAAGAGAAGGCAATCTTCGTCCAGTATGCTGCGGTTAACTACCGTTACGGGGTGTACAAAGTTTTCCTAATGAACGGCGATCGTGTGTTCGAGCGACAGATTCGTCCAGCCGGACAAACCGAAGACGAGAAGGGACGACGCTTTGAAGTGGCTGAGGGTCTGAAGGCCGGAGACCGAGTTGCTGCCCCGACTTCGGGGGAGCTGCACGACGGCGATAAAGTTCAGGAGCAAGCCGGGATGTCGGCTCCCCCAGCCCCGTAAATCCGTACCGTGACTGCTCATTCATGAAATTCACCGAAATCTGTGTCAAGCATCCGGTCTTCACAGTGATGTTGATCGCCTTCTTGGTTACCCTAGGGGTTTTCTCCTACCGCGGTTTAGCAGTAGACCTCTTCCCCAAAGCGGACCCTGCCACCGTAAACGTCAGTGTGAGCTTGCCGGGAGCAACTCCTGAAGAAATGGTCACCGGCGTCGTTCTGCCACTCGAGGATGCTATTTCCTCGGTCAGCGGCATTGACGAAATCACGGTTTACTCGTGGGAGGGGATGGCTCAAATTACCTGCACGTTCATTCTGGAGCGCGATATTGAAGGCGCGGCTCAGGACATTCGGGAAAAAGTAGCCGCTGCCATCAATCAGCTTCCCCGCGAGACCCTGCCACCCGTCATAACGAAACAAGATCCGCAATCGGATCCCATCGTTACTCTGCTGGTCAGTGGCCCGCTCAGCCGACGGGAGTTGACCGAGATTGCCGACAAGCAGGTGCGTCGCACCATTCAGACAGTGGACGGGGTCGGCAGCGTCGATCTTAACGGAGGCCAGGAGCGGCAAATCCGCGTATTGCTCGATGCGCAAAAGCTGACCTCCCATAATTTCACGGTCCTCGACGTGCGCGAAGCGCTGCAGCGCGAAAATATCGAAGCCCCCGGAGGCCGGATGATCACCGGCCCGCAAGAATTGGGGCTCCGCACTCTGGGACGCGTCACCTCTGCCGATCAGTTCAGCGACGTGGTGGTGGGCACACAGGGAGGAATTCCGATCCGTGTCCGTGACGTCGCTCAGGTTGAAGACGGGGCGAAGGAACTCCGTACATGGTCGGCGCTGTTCAGCAAGAACAATCCCGGGCAGGATGTTGTCAGCATTGAAATCTTGCGCCAGTCAGGCGCTAATACCGTGAGAGTCGCGGAAGAGGTGCGAAACAAGGTTGAGGAGTTGCGAAAGCAACTACCTCCAGGTGTTCAACTGCTTGTTGTCCACGATATCTCGGAGTTCATCAAGGCCTCAGTCCATTCGCTCATCGAGCACCTCATCCTGGGAAGCATTCTTGCCAGCTTTGTTGTCTGGCTGTTTATCCGCAATTGGCGCGCAGTCATCATAGCGGCGGTAGCCATTCCAGCTTCGGTGCTGGCGACGTTCACCCTCATGCGTGGAATGGATTTCTCGCTGAACAATATGACACTACTGGCGTTAACCCTAGCTGTAGGCATTGTCATCGACGACGCCATTATTGTTTTGGAAAATATTTTCCGCTTTGTGGAGGAGAAAGGAAAAGACCGAGTCGAGGCGGCTATCGAAGCAACTCGTGAAATTGGCCTCGCAGTAATGGCCACCACTCTGTCGCTGATCATCATCTTTTTGCCGATCGCTTTCATGACCGGCTACGCGCGCCGATATGTAAACTCCTTCGGCTGGACGATGGCGATGGCCATCCTGGTTTCCTTGCTGGTTGCCTTTACGCTGACGCCGATGATGAGTTCCCGCCTTCTGCGTCTGAACAAGAGCGCTAAGAGCTCGCACTCCGGAAAAGCAGTAATAGTGGTGGAAGAAACCTATTTGAAGATGCTGCGGTGGTCGCTGGCTCATCGCGCTGCCATCACTTTAATCTGCATCGTTACATTTCTATCGACATTTGGCCTGTACCGCCTAGTTGGTCGCGATTGGATTCCGGCCGATGACCAGTCAGAGCTTCTGAGTTCATTTACCCTTCCCGAAGGCACATCGCTGGCGAAAACCAGTGAGATGGCATCGGATATCTCCCGACATGTGACTACTCTCCCGGAGGTCACTTTTGTCCAAGCCTTTACGCACGGTCCAACCAACCACGCGCACTTCTTTATCGGACTGGTACCGCGCAACAAACGCAATTTGACCCACCAGCAACTGGCGACGAAAATCCGCAGCATTCTCGCGGGCTACCGTAACATCACCTACAACGTGCGTCTGCCATCGGTGCTCGGAGGCGAAATCTATTTCCCGATCTCTGCCGTGATCCGCGGACCCGACCTCGACCGACTTGCGGAGATCAGCAAGAAGGCTGCAGATCGCATGAGACAGTATGCGGACTTGGTGGACGTGAATCCCAGCCTGAATCTAAATACGCCTGAGCTGCAAGTTAAGGTTGACCGCCAGCGTGCCGCCGATATCGGTGTGCGCATGACCGACATCAGCGATGCGGTCCGATTGTTTTATTCAGGGGAAGACGAGATAACTCGCTTCAAGGAAGGCTCGGAGCAGTATCCCGTCACGATGCAACTGCTGCCGGAACAGCGTGACAATCCGGATATCCTCAATCGCATGATGGTGCCTTCGTCCAAGCTGGGTCAGGTGAGGCTGGAAAGTGTTGCCACGATTGGACACGGATTCGGACCTGCTTCTCTGTGGCGCTACAACCGAGAATTTCAGGTCAGCGTATACGCAAACGTAACCTCTGGTTATCCACTGGATGTTGCGGCAGCCCACACCGTCCAATCGATCAAGGAAGTGGGGCTACCCGCCGGCTACTCATATCTTTTCTCAGGACAAGTGAAGGTTCTGGAAGAGACGACGTGGAATCTCGTCGTGGCGATGTTACTTGCCTCTGTCTTTATGTATATGGTTCTGGCAGCCCAGTTCGAAAGCTTCTCTTATCCCTTCATCATCATGCTGACTTTACCGCTCAGCGTTCCGTTCGCACTATTCTCGCTATGGATTACGGGACGTGCGCTAAGCCTCTGGAGCGCACTGGGAATGTTTTTGCTGCTGGGGATCGTCAAGAAGAATGGAATCTTGCAAGTCGACTACACCAATCGCCTGATTACAGAGGGTGTGCCTCTGCGGGAAGCGATCTTGGAAGCTAACCGTGTGCGCCTCCGCCCAATTTTGATGACAACGTTCTCCATCATCGCCGGATTGATTCCGGTCGCCATTGGTCTGGGCGCAGGATCAGAGCAGCGTGCATCGATTGCAGTAACGATCATCGGTGGACAGACTTTGTGTTTGCTGCTCACGCTGCTTGTGGTACCGGTCGCATACTCATACCTTGCGGAATTTGGGAGTCTATCGTGGAGAGAATGGAAACAGTGGAGGAGCAATCTCATCGGGCGAACGAGTAATCCCGTTGCCCCATCGCAGAGCGACTAGCGTGAGACCTCTTTGCCCGCAGCCTCCGGTGGCACAGGATTCGCCGCGATCCAGCGGTTGCAGGAGTACTTATAAGAGTCGTTGCAAGGATCGACAGAAGAATCGACGTTCTTGGGATCAAAGTGATCCAACTGCGGGGTAGTGGTTGAAGATTCAGGAGACGGTGACCGGCAATATGTCGTCCCGACATCGTTGGGAAAAACAAGCTGGTCTGGATGGCTCCCGTTCTCATCACGCAGCCTCCGGAGCTGTGCAACAAGAAGTTCGCTCATCGGAAGTGAACGCACCCCCGACGCTGTCTTTGGCGTCGAGACCTCGCCATTGTAGACGCCTTCATCGACGAGAATCGTTCGGTTGTTCCAGTCGATCTTTCCCCAGCGCAATGCGAGAACTTCGCCGGTCTGCGTCCCGGTGAGTAAGATGAGAACGACGCTGGTTCGACTTGGTTCTTCGAGATGTGCGAGCAATCATTGGGCCTCCGCCGGAGTCAACGCTCGGCGCGGGCGAATTGCCCGTTTCGAGGAAAGTGCAATGCCCGCCACTGGATTGACTTCCACGAATCCCCAACGTACAGCCGTAGAAGCTCGAACTTAAGACGGTCGCCATGCTGCGTACCAACTTGGGTGCGAGTTTTGTGCATCGCGCGAAGAACCGCTGCACCTCTTCCGGTCGGATGTCCTCCAAAGGTTGATGTCCGAAATACGGCACGAGGTACTTGCGCATGACCGGGAGAGAAGCTCTTCCTCTCGCTCTCGCTCTTGCCCTACCTCGTTGATTGTTCTGTGTGGTTGCCTGTGTGATCCGGCCAATTAGTGCGACTCGACCTGAGCCTCTCCCGCGCCCTGAATGGGTCTAGAACGAGATCCGGCCTGCCACCTGAATGTTCCTCGGGGAGCTCACGCCTCCGTTCCATTTTCCAAAATCTGGACTTGCAACATCGGTGTTGAACGCGCTTCCGCCATTCCCACTTGACTGAATGAAAGCACCCACGCTGTTGAAGTGGTGCTGATTGAAAATGTTGAACGCGTCTCCGCGGAGCTGGAACGTTACTCGCTCGGTAATGTGAACCGATTTCTGAAGGCCAATGTCGAAATCGCTATAGCCTGGCTGACGGAAGTTTTGAACACGTGGTCCCTTGCCTGTGTAGAAGTCAAAACTGCTAGCCGGCTCGAATGCGGCTACATTCAA
>Ga0075434_100005809_pt1 | contig 11268 bp, 10 predicted proteins | sample RhiMethybrSRZTD3_FD_75298 | JGI IMG/M metagenome (GOLD analysis project Ga0075434, IMG submission 75298) | Populus rhizosphere microbial communities from Tennessee, USA - Rhizosphere MetaG P. TD hybrid SRZTD3 | ecosystem: Host-associated > Plants > Roots > Rhizosphere > Soil | place: USA...
GGGGGAACAACCTCACGGTGCTGCTGGGCGACTGGATCTACACCAAGGCGATGCAGATGGCGCTGTCCCACGGCCAGATCGAGGTCATTCAGCGCCTCTGCCAGGCGACGCTCAAGATGACCGAGGGCGAGCTCCTGGCCTACCAGCGCCTCGGCGCGCCGGACCTGACGATCGAGGAGTACTTCGAGATCATCGACCGCAAGACGGCCCATCTCTTCGCCGCCGCCTGCTCGATTCCCAGCCTCATCCCTCCCCAACGCCCGGAGGCCGGACAGGTGCTCGCTCGCTACGGCCGGGCCCTGGGCATTTGCTTCCAGCTCGTGGACGACCTGCTCGATTTCACAGCTCGCGAGAGCGACCTGGGCAAGGCCGTGCTCTCCGATCTCAAGGAGGGAAAGCTGACGCTGCCGCTGATCCTCCTCCTGCCGCGGGTGGAGCCCGCTCAGCGGCGGCTCGTGGAGCAGGTGCTGGAGGACCGCAGCTTCAGCCAGGTCTCGGCGCAGCAGATCCTCGACCTGGTGCGCGCCGAGGGCACGCTCGAAGAGGTTACCGGCATGGCCGAGGAGTACGCGGCCGAGGCGAAGCGCGAGCTAGAGTTCTTTCCGCCCAGCGATGCCCGAGAGGCGCTGGAGTTTGCCCCAGACTTCGTCCTCCACCGGCGTTCGTAGCGGCGGCGGCACGATTCCGAGCACTCCTCTTTCATCTTGCGCCGGAAGCGGCGGCACCCACGTCTCCGGCGATACCGGCAATATCGCCAGCGAGGCCGGCCGCTCGAGCCCCAGGATCAAGGCGTAGCGGAAGCGGCGGGGGCGGGCGTCCAGCCAACTGTGCCGGCCGGGCACGATGAGGATGGAGCCCACGGGATCGGAGCGCAGGGGGTCGGGCGGCGAATCGCCCGTGAACAGAATGGCCTTGTCCAGTTCCCCCACTGGAGTCAGCTCCAGGGAAAGGTAGCCGGTCATCTCCCGACCCCAGTCATAGAGCACGGGCGAGCCCGGAGGCCGCCCGCCCGCCGCCACGGGCAGCACGGGAGGTCGAGGAACGGCGGACGTCGCCGGCACGGGCGCGCCGGCAAGCTCGCCGAACAGGGGCTTGAGCGGTCCCGGCCGCGGCCGGCCCCAACGGCCCATGGGCGGTAAGCCCCAGCAGTAGACCGGTACGCCGCGACTCACTGGCAGCCAGCCGCGCGCGAGACCGAGCTCGTAGTTGGGGAAGATTCGCCAGCGATCGTCGGTTCCCACCAGCAGCCGGCCGCCACCATCCATCAAACTTGCCAGCAGACCTCCGGCGCCGCGGGCGCTTCGCACCTCGACCATCAGCCGGTTCGCTCCCGGCAGCAGCAGCGGACCGACCTCGTAAACGTCCAAGACGGCTCCGGGCTGGAAGACTCCGGCGCCGATCTGCCGGCCATTCAGGGTGAGGACATACTCCTCGTCCGCCGTCACCAGCAGACGCGCCGAGGAAGGCGGCGCGGCGAGGTCGAAGTCGCGGAGCAGGTAGAAGGCGGTGGGCTGGTGATCGTCCCAGTCGACGTCCTTCCAGATCCACTGCGCGGCGGCGGTGGGAAGGCTGCGCGCCCGAGCTCCCGGCAGCGCCCGCGTTGCCAGTGCAAGCGCGAGGACGACGAGTGAGGTGATGAGGGCGATGACGCCCCAGCGGCGCCGGGGATCTGGCGGTGAAACGGCGGACGGCACGGGGGGGACTTTATACGAATCCACGGCGGCCCTCATCCCTTCCCAATGAGTCCATCCGCCCCACCGAATTTTCTGCAAACCCGTGCCATACTTTTGTCACGGTTCGCCCTCAGCACCACACTTACGGGATAGAACCGGTTCTGACAGTTGAGGTTGGCGATCGTGGGCGCCGGCGAGAACCGCCGCTTCAGACCCACATTGATATGTGACTTTTTATCTTGAGAGGAGAGAATCATGCGCCTGACCCGCACGTTCGTAGTAACGATGGTGACCGTCGTCTTACTTGCCATGGCCGTTCCAGCCGCCCAGGCCCAAGCCGTCGAAAAACCACAGCCCGTCCTCCATGCTCAGGGCGTGGCTTGGTTGGGCTTCGCCGTGACCTGGCTGGCCCGGCTTGGCGGAAACGAGCCGCCGGAGATCAACCGGATGACCAACAAGACCACGAGCTCGACCACCCCCCTGCCGCCGCCTACCGGCACCGACGGTGGTCACTACGTTCCAAACACAGGATCGTGCATTGATCCAATGGGAGTAGGCCGCTGCAATTGACCGGCCTGGCCTAACGGCGGGGCGGCGCAAGCCGCCCCTTCGCGGCCGGTATATAGTTTTTTGACGGGAGGAAGCAATGTCGAACGGGCATCCGAGCAGCGAGGACCTGAACCTCTTCTTGTCCCGACCCGCGAACACGGCCCGCAATGGACGCGTGGTGCGCCACCTTTTGGCCGAATGCCCGGACTGCAGGAAGCGCTTGCGCCAGATCGGCTGGCAGGACGATCGCCTGGAAAGGCTGCTGCGACTCTCCAACTCCGAGCTCTCGGACTCGGACAGCGCCGGCCTCTCCTCGGCCGCGAGCTACGACCAGGCGTTCGGCAAGGCAGAGCGGTCGCTCGACGCTTTCTTCGCCCCGGTCCGGCACCTGGACGTGGCACCCGAGAAGCTGATGGCCGAGATCGAGTCGCTGGCTCCCGACGAGCAGATCCGTCGTGCAAGGAGCGACCCGCGATTTGCCCTGCCGCAAGTCGTGCACCTTCTCAGCGACCGCAGCCATGCGATTCGCTATCACGCGCCGGAAGACATGCTGCACCTTGCCACTCTCGCTCGCGTGACCGCGGAGACCTGTCTCGCAGCGGACGCCGGCGGCGAACTGCGGCTGGCCGATCTCCGGTCCTGGGCCTGGGGACACTACGGCAACGCCCTACGCGTCTGCGGCCGGCTGCGGGAGGCGGAGGAGGCCCTCGCCCGAGCGACGACTTTGCGCGAGGAGGGCACAGGCGACCCGCCGCTACGCGCCCGCCTCCTTGAAGTGGCGGCTTCGCTCAGTACATTCCAGCGGCGGTTTGAGGCCGCGATTTCCCTGGCCGAAGAGGCGAGCCAGATCTATCGCGATCTCGGTGAGACCCACATGCTGGCAAGCGCGCTCGTCAACAAGGCGATCGCGGAGCTCTACTCGGGCGAGATGGAGAGCGCGGTGGACATCCTCAACCGGGCCGTTCCCCTCATCGACTACGAGACCGATCCGCACCTTCTGCTAGCCGCCTGCCACAACCTGGTGCGCTGCTACATCGATCTCGACAGGCCCGAACAGGCGCTGTCGATCTACTCTGAAACCCGGGAGCTGTACAAGGAGTTCGGCGACAGTCTCATCCAGCTCCGGGTGGGCTGGCAGGAAGGACAGCTCCTCCGCGACCTGGGCCACCTGCGGGCTGCCGAGACGTCGCTCCTCCAGGCCCGCTCCGGCTTCATGGAGCGCGGGCTGATGTACGAGGTCGCCGTCGTGTCGCTCGATCTCGCGGCCCTCTACGTCAAGATGCGCTCCATCGAGGAGGTCCGCCAGATCGTGGTCGCGGCCGCGCCCATCTTCCGGGCTCTCGGCGTCGACCGCGAGGCGCTCGCCTCACTGCTCCAGCTCCAGCAAGTCGCGGATCAGGAGCAGGAAGCTCTCGATCTCATCCGTTTCCTCAACGCACGCATCGAGCCGTTCTCGCAACGGAGACCGCTCCGATAGCCTTACCCCGCGAGGCCGGCCGCCTCAGCCGCCGGCCTCGTTCTCTGCTTCCCGTGCACGCCTTCGCTTCCCCCTCCTCCCGGCCCTCCGGTGCTTTTTTGCCAAGTCCAGGCTTTGTCCCGTTTCTCAACGGCCGAGCACTATTCTTTGTAGAGCTGCACTTATTGAAGGTCGGAATCTCGCGAGAAGCAGGAGCTTTCTTCCTGCCAGGATCTCGCTTATTTGGAGAGAGGAGAGATGGCCATGCACCGCGCGTCGCGTTACCTCGTCACAATTCTCGTCGCACTCACAATTCTTTTCGTTGCGCCTCATTCAGCCGGCGCTCGCGGACCGGGGGCGCCGCAGCCCAATCTGAGAACCGCGGAAAGCTGGGTCGACGCCGCGCTCGGCTGGCTCCAGGACGTCCTGACACCACGCCGGCCGGCAAGGCATCAGCATACCTCTGGCGCTCCTGGAGGCATCCAGACAAAGGACGCGACGGGAGGATCGTGCATCGATCCTCAGGGCAATCCCAAGCCGTGGTGCTTGTAAGGTTTTTTGGACTGGAGCCGAACCAGCCACTTTTCTGTCGTTTTGATTCACTCTTGTCCTTGGGAGGTATCCCATGTTTGAAGATCATCCGATGGCCCGCGATTTCGAAGGTTTTCTGGGGAGCTCCTCCCGGCCGGCCGGCTCGGCTCGTAATCCACAGATCCTGCGTCACCTAATCGCGGATTGTCCCGATTGCCGGGCTCGCCTCGGCGCGCTCGGCTGGAGTCAGCAACGGCTGCGCCTCCTGACCTCGCGGGATGGCGACTCATTTCGCGAAGAATCCTTCACGTCCAATGCCGCGAACGGCTACGACTACGAGCACGCTTTCGCCGCGGTGGACCGCGCCGTCGCCGCCCTGCTGACTCAGGAACAGCCGGCGGAGATCCCGGCCGATGCCCTGATGGCCGAGTTGCTGGAGCTGCCCACGAACCGTCAAGCACCTTACGTGGCGGGGAACATCCGTTTCGGCTCGCCGCCGTTCGTTCGGTTACTGATTAACCAGAGCCACGCAGCCCGGTATCGCAACGCGGACCAGATGCTGCACCTGGCCGGGCTGGCGCGGCTTGCCGCCGAAAGCTGCACTCCCGAGCAGGCGGGAAACGCATTGCGGCTCGCCGACCTCCAGACCCGGGCCTGGGGCCAGTACGGCAACGCCCTGCGGGTTTGCGGCAAGCCGCGGGAGGCCGAGGATGCGTTCGCCACGGCCCAGGCCCGCCGGCCGATGGGAACCGGCGATCCCGCGCTGCGGGCCTGGCTGTTTGAAAAGATCACGCCGCTCTACATCTTCCGCGAGCGTTATGAGGACGCCGTGGCGCTCTGCGAGCAGGCAGTCCAGATCTATCAGGAGCTCGGCGAGAATCACCTGCTGGCCAGCACGCTGGTTCAGAAGGCCGTCGCCTGCGTCTACTCCGGGGAGACGACGGTCGCGATTCGTACCCTCAACCAGGCCATCCCGCTCATCGACCACGAAGAGGACCCTCACCTCCTGCTGGCCGCATGTCACAACCTCATTCGCTGCTACATCGATCTCGGCCGTCCGGATCAAGCGTTGCTGATCTATTCCGAGACGCGGGACCTTTACCACGAGTTCGACGACGCACTCATCCTCCTGCGCGCGCTATGGCAGGAAGGTCAGTTGCTGCGCGATCTTGGTCACCTGCGGGCCGCGGAAACCGCCCTGCAACGCGCACGGACAGGGTTCCTGAAGGACAACCTCATCTACGAGGTGGCGCTGGTCTCTCTCGACCTGGCCTCCGTCTACGTCAAGCTCGGCCTGATCGAAGAGCTGAAGGAGACGGTGACGACGACGCTGCCCGTTTTCCAGGCGCTGCGGGTTGAACAGAAGACGATAGCCTCGCTGCTTCAGCTCCAGCAGGTGGCGGACCAGGAGTACCAGGCCCTGGAGCTGATCCGGTCGTTGAGCTCCCGGATCGAGCCCCTGGCCCGGCGCTCGTCCGCCCGCTAAAGCGTCTGGTTCAGGTCTTGCCGCGCTCCTCTTTCCACAACCGGCGGCGGGATACTGCGTTCTTGACGGCGCGCAGACTCTGGTCGAACCGGCGGTCGAGCGCCCGCTGGCTCAAAGCCGTGGCGCCGGCCTCGACCTTGCGCGCTCCGGACTCGGCGGCCGGCGCCGAGGACGCAGGCTCGAAACCATACAACCAGGCGAAGAAATCGGGGGGAGTGGTGTTGAGCAGGGGAAGGACCTCGAGGACGTCCTCGAAGCCCAGCCGCAGGCGCCCGTCGAGCAGGTCGCGGAGCCGGCCCTCTCCCCATCCGAGCGCTCGCTCCACCGATTCCAGGGGTGCTCCGCTCTGGACGATGAGCTCGCGCAGTAAGCCCGCGATACGGCGCTCTTCAGGGTGTGAAGCCATCGCTGATACCAATCTTCTTATCATAGTACCAGTAACTGAATTGCCGAACCAGAGGAGCCTGACCGGCCGCGGAAAGCATACCCCAGCCGGCTGGCGTTTTCGGGCTCCTATAGAATCTCCTCGATGCTTCGAAAACTCTTCGGCCTCCCCTTCCGCGACGCGATCCGCGGCCTCGACCGTTGCCTGGACGCCGGCGCTCGCGGCCTGGCCCTGGCGGCGCTGGGCCTCCTCGCCGGTTGGTGGCTCTACGTCCCCCTGCACGAGCTGCTGCACGCCGCCGCCTGCCGGGCGGCGGGCGGCCAGGTCTCCCGCCTGGAGATCGAGGCGGTTTACGGCGGTGCGCTGCTGGCTCGCGTCTTCCCCTTCGTGGTGCCGGCGAGCGACTATGCCGGGCGGCTGTCTGGTTTCGACACCCGCGGCAGCGACCTGACCTACCTGGCGACCGATCTGGGGCCTTTCGTGCTGTCTCTCTTGCCGGGAGTATGGGCTCTACGGTGGGCTGCGGCGGCCCGCCGGCCGCTCCTCTTCGGAGCCGCGCTTCCCTTCGCCCTGGCGCCCTTCCTGTCGCTTACCGGCGACGCCTACGAGATCGGCTCCATCCTGGTCACCCGCCTTCCTCCCTGGTCGGCGCCCGCTGTCCGCGGGTTGCTGCGGGGAGACGACCTGGGGAAGAAGGTTTCGGCCCTCGCCGGGATGGCGGGGGCTCCCTGGGGAGGCGCCGCCTTGGCGGTCGCGGCCGGCGTCGTCTGGGCGTTTCTGACCTACGGGCTGGGAAGCGCGGTGGCTCGCGCGCTGGGCCAGCGGCCGCTGGACGATCCTCGCCGCACCACCCCGCCTCTCCCAAGCTAGCCGTTGAGGCGCTCCCAGTCGCCGTCCGGCGCATCCTTGGCGATGGCGAGGCCGCCGTCCGAACCGACGAAGATCGGGTCCTTCACCACTTTCACCTTGCCGCCGCCGACGGTTTGCATCTCCTGCTCGAGACGCGGCCCCAGACCCCGGATGAGGCCCGTACCGCCGGAGAGGACGACGTTGTTGCGCACCCGCTCCTGGTATTCAGGCTGCACGCGCGACAGCAGGTCGAGCATCGACTCGGAGAGCGAGGGCAGGATGCTCTCACAGGCCTGCTGCATCTCGCGGGTGATGTCGAGCTGGGTCGGCTTGCCGTTGACCGGAGCGGTGACGACGACGGGCGTCTTCGACGAGCCCACGAAGCTCCCCTCCTCCTTCCAGGTGCGGACCATGTGAATGGAGAACCGGGCTTCGGGAAAGCGCTCGCGGGTGAGGCGCATGAGCTGATCGTCGACGAAATCGCCGGCCTGGGTGAGGGTGCGCTGGTCGTCCTCGGTGGGCAGGCGGCCGTTCATGACGCAGAAGTCGGTGGTGCCGGCGCCGATGTCGATGATCATGGTGTGCAGCAGGGCTTCGAGGCCATAGGCCACGGCGAACGGCTCGGAGACGATCATCAGGCTGTCGACGGCGTCCTGGAGGGCCTTGCGGACCTGCTGCTTGTTGACCCGCAGCGCCTCGGCTGGAACGCCGACCACGGCGCGCACCTTCATGCCGTTGCGGGAGCCGCGGTCGGCGCCGACCAGCGACAGCAAGTGCCCGAGCAGCTCGCGCACGGCGGCCTCGTCCTTCTCCGAGCCGTCTTTGATCAGACCCTGCTCCAGCGGCCGGTGGAGGTCCAGCATGGACCGGTTGTCGAGGGCTTCGCGGCCGACGAGGACGGGCTTCTTCAGCACCTTGCGGGCCACCATGTCGAGCGGCCAACCGACATAGCTCTCCACCACGTGGCGCTGGCCGTTGGACGCCGAGATGGAGCTCCGCGACGTGCCGAGGTCGATCCCCACGTGGAGGACTTCTTTTTTTTCACTCATGGGATGGGACTTCCTTTCTCGCCGGCCAACGCCATCTCCGGAGCGCCCTCGACGACTCCCGCGTAAGCGCGGATCCCCTTCGCCAGGGCCTCGGCGATGTACTGCCGGTACAGCGGTTTGGTCAGCAGCCGGGCCTCGTCTTCGTTGGACATCGAGGAGACCTCGGCCAGGATCGCGGGCATTTCAGTGGAAAGCAGGACGATGAAAGGGGCCGCCTTGACGCCGCGGTCCGCCACCTCGGGGCTGAGCTTGCCCAGGGACTGGAAGAGCGCGCCTTGCACCGCCTCGGCGAGCTTGCGGGATTTGTCCTGCCGCACGCCGGCATAGATGCGGTCGAGGAGGTGGCGCATGTCGGCCAGCGAGTAGCCGGATTCGAGGTTCTCCGAAGCCGCCAGCCGGGTCAGGTAGGGATCGTCCGTGGGCCCGAGATAGTAGGTTTCCACCCCCCGGGAGCGCCGGTTCTGGATCCAGTTGAGGTGGATGGAGACGAAGATGTCGGCCCCCGCCCGATTGGCCAGGATCCCCCGCTGCTCCAGGGAGACGTCGCGATCGCTGTCGCGGGTCATCACCACCTGGAGCTGTCCCTCCAGCAGGCGCCGCAGCCGGATGGCGATGTCGAGCGTCAGATCCTTCTCCAGCACTCCCTGCGGCGTGCGGGTGCCGACGCTGGCGCCGCCGTGCCCGGCGTCGATCACCACCCGGCGTACGGCAAGGGGAAAGATCGCGGCATCCACGGGCCTGGGAGGCGCCATCCCGGCAAAGGCGGTTTGGCTCGCCGCGACCTTCCCGGGGGACCTCGCCGGGGCGGCAGGCGGGGCTGGACTCTTCGCAAGGGCCGCGACGGCGGCGGCCGGGCGGGGCTCGGCCAGCGTCGAGAGCAACCGTGACGAGCCGAAAAGGGCCACGGAGAGGAGCGCCAGGGCGGCGAGCCGCAGGGTGAGCCGCAGGGCGTCCCGGCGCCGCCTGGGGCGCGGCCGGCGGCCGGCGATCAGGTCGACGTTCTGCTCCACCAGATCCCGCAGGAGCTGGCGCTTGATGCGGTCCACATTGGCCACGGCGCGCTTCACTTCGTCCCGAAGAATTTCAGGGGCATGAATTGTACTACAGGCGCCGGAAGACGCTACGGCCTCCCTATTGCCTCTTCAGGTGGATGCGCAGCCGGTTCTCCCCTTCCTCGACGCCGGTGACGGAGACCTTCGGACCCGCGAGATCGAGGACGATGTGAAGCTCGTCGCCGGCGTGGAGGCCGGTGCGCACCTGCAGCACCTCCGGCGTTCCCACCACCAGGCGAGCCGCCGGAGCGGGGCGCTTGATGCCGGAGATGCGGATCAGCTCGCGAGGCGGGTTGCCCTCGATCCGCGAGCGGACGTAGGTGCGGGAACGGATGGCGCCGTTGCCCCAAAGGATGATGTCAGTGCCGCCGAAGGCCTTCTCGAAGGTGATCTTGTCGACACCGGTGGCCGCCGGCCCCGTGTCCTCCCGGATGGCGGGCACCGGCGCCGGCTTTTCGAGCTGCGGCTTGGGGCTCGCCTGCGGCGTCGCGGCGACGGCAGCAGCCGGAGCGGGCGTGGGGGCCGGCCTGGCGGGCGTCGTCGCGGGGCGAACCGGGCTGACCTCGGTCACCGGGCCGGCCGAATTCGCCGCCGTACCGGGCGGGGGGGGCGCCGCGGACGCCGCCGGAGTTTCCGCAGCCGTCGCGGGTGGGGCCGCGGGGAGAGCCGGCAACCGGTTGCGGCGCGGCCGCGCCTCGGGGGCCGGGATCTGGGTAACCTCATCATCGCCGCCCAAGCCGGCGAATCCGAGCAGCGTGTCTCGAAACAGCCACGCACCCGCCGCCAGCGCGACCAGCACACCCACCAGGACCCACGGCAAGGCTCGGCGGGAACGGCGCGGGGCCTGGCGTTCCAGGTGGGTGCCGAAGAGCAGGCCCGCAGCGGGGTGGTCGGGCGCCACGACAGGCTCCGGCGCGCTGGCCGCAAGCTCGGGGAAAGGCTCCTTCGGCAGCGCCTGCCGTGCCTTCAGCCAGTCGTCCGGCGGCGCCAGCGGCGGCGCGTAGGGCGACGGATCGAAGCCGCCCGGCTCCTCCTCCAGGGACGGGGGCCATGGCTTGGCGTTCTCGGCCTCCCACCCGCCGGCAGGCGGCGCCAGCGGCGGCGCCACGGGCGGCGCCACGGGCGGCTGCGGCTTCGGAGGTCCCGAGGTTCCCGGTAATGGCGGCAGCTCGAGATTCAAGGCGGGCAAGCTCGCGACGGAAGCCGCCGTCGGCGCCGCCGGAGGGAGAGGTGGCGGCGGAATGGGATCCGGGGGGCCCTGGGTGACGTCGAACGGCGTACCCCCCTGCTGGATGTGTTGGTCGACGATGCGGTAGATGAGCTCCTTGCTCCCCTGGCTCAGCTCCAGAAAGCGGAGGCCCATGCCCGCCGGCCGCGCCGGGCCATCGTCCTGAGCCCGCGTCCACACCACCTCGCCGCGCCCCCGGATCAGCTCGAAGCCGTCGCCCAGGCGAAACTCGAACTCCAGCACGGTGCCCTCCGGCTGCGGCGTGCGGGTACGAATGAACATGCCGCCCGGCGAGACGTTGGCCGAGAAGTCGCTGAGGAACCCGCTGAAGCGGTCGAACTTGAACTGGACGCGGGTCTCCAATGGGACACGGCGCGAATCGCGGGGAATATTGGAATAATCGACCATGGGGGGACCGATCATAGCAGCAACGAAACTCAAGCCGTATATTGCCCCGCCCGGCTGGGAGGCCGCGCGGGTTTGTGGTAGAAAGGCCGCGTCTCTTCTTGATCGGAGGAATTTCATGAGCACGACCGTGCTTGAAGCCCAGGCCGCGACCGCGGATCTCATCGCGCTCGAAGAGCGGTACGGGGCCCACAACTATCACCCCCTCGACGTCGTGGTGAGCCGGGGGGAAGGCGTCTGGGTGTGGGACGTCGAAGGCAACAGGTACCTCGATTTCCTCGCCGCCTACTCGGCGGTGAACCAGGGCCACTGCCATCCCGCGATCCTCCAGGCGATGGTGCAGCAGGCGCACCGCGTGACCCTCACCTCGCGGGCCTTCCGCAGCGATCAGCTCGGCCCCTTCTACCGCCAGATCTGCGAGCTCTCCGGCTTTCAGCGGTTCCTGCCCATGAACACCGGCGCCGAGGCGGTGGAGACGGCCCTCAAGACGGCCCGCAAATGGGCCTACAAGGTCAAGGGAACACCGGAGGGGAAGGCCGAGATCATCGCCTTCAGCAACAACTTCCACGGCCGCACCATCACCATCGTCAGCTTCTCGACCGAGG
>Ga0075434_100005811_pt1 | contig 11265 bp, 13 predicted proteins | sample RhiMethybrSRZTD3_FD_75298 | JGI IMG/M metagenome (GOLD analysis project Ga0075434, IMG submission 75298) | Populus rhizosphere microbial communities from Tennessee, USA - Rhizosphere MetaG P. TD hybrid SRZTD3 | ecosystem: Host-associated > Plants > Roots > Rhizosphere > Soil | place: USA...
GGACACCACGACGGGCGCAACCGGGCCGACGCTGGCGCAGCCGGGCAGCGAGGCTACGAATCCGATAACAACGGTCACGGTGATAATGGCCCAGAGCGAACGAGTGCCGCTGGATGTCATCGCTTCTCTCCTCTTGAGAGGGTCCACGGTGGTGCAGCATAGGCGGTGGCCGCGAGAACGCTCACCGCGGCCACAATGAGGGGCACAGCCAGTCCCAACCTCAGGAGCAGGACTCCCATCGCCGCGCCGACAAACAGTGCCGCGATCGACGCGGCGCGCCGCAACGAGTGAGAATTGCTGCTGTCGGCCAGAGCCAGATCGGCGACGAGGCCCGTGAGGGTCGTCGTGACCACGGTGGTCGTCGTGAGCCCGGAAACAGCGAGCTGCCGAACCGTGGCGTTCCGAAGCCCCATCGCCACCGCGAGCAACACGATCACTGCATATTGACGGTCCAGGAGTGCGGTCGCATCTCCGTCGAGAGCGATCACCGCGATCGCCGCCGCGAACAGCAGCGCGGCTTCGCATGTGGCGGACACGCGAAGCCAGCGGTATCCAGTCGGTCCCGCGATCCCGCGGCCGAAGTAACCGCCGACTACCGCACCGCTCACGAAAGCGGCCAGCGACGTGATGCAGCCGACGACCGATATGCCCGGCGTTCCAGCCGCAGCAAACGCGAGGAATACGACGTTGCCCGTCATGTTTGCCGTGAAGATGTGGCCGAGTGCCAGGAAGCTGACGGCGTCGATGATCCCGCTGACTGCCGTCAGGGCGAGCAGCCCGACCGGGAGGCGATCGGTGGGCATCGCACAGCTCGTGATCCGCGCATGGCTCACACGATTCCCACCTTCGACATCGAAACCCTCCCGATTTACCCTTGACGAGCCCGCAGACTCAGGAGCCCGACCAACAGCTCGTTCTCTGCCTCCGCGAGCTGCTCCACGGAGCGGCCGCTTGCTTTCCGCGTCACGCCGTCGACGATCGTCCGCTTGAGATCGGGTGTGATGTCCGGGGTTCCGAGTGCCTTCATCATCCCGGCCAGTGGGTCCATCAGATGCTCCATGAAGTGCTGGATGCCTCCCGGCCCGCCGCCAAGGTGCCACTGCAGACTCGGCCCCATGACGCCCCATCGCAGCCCGGGGCCGTAGCTCACGGCGTCGTCCGCGTCCTCGACGCTCAGCACGTCCTGCTGAATCAGGTACATGACCTCGCGGTAGAGCGCGGCCTGGAGGCGGTTGGCGACGTGACCGGGCAGCTCCTTCCGGAGGTACACGGGCTTCTTGCCGATCGACGCATAGAACTGCATCGCCCGCTGGACGGCGCCCGGGGCCGTCTTCACGCCGCCGACCACTTCCACCAGCGGAATGACGTGCGGCGGATTGAACGGATGTCCCACCAGGCAGCGCTCGGGGCGCGCGCACTTCGACTGCATGACGCTGGGCGTGATGCCGGACGAGCTCGACGCGATGATCGAGTCCGGCGGAGTCGCATCGTCCATGTCGGCGAACAGCTTCATCTTGAAATCCGGCCGCTCGGGGCCGTTTTCCTGAACGAAGTCCGCTGCCGACAGCGCCTTCTTCATGTCGGTCGTGAAGGCCAGCCGATTCCGGGATGCGCCGGCGGACAGTCCGATGCTCGTGAGCACCTTCCACGCCTCGTCGACGTACTTGCGGAGGTTCGCCTCCGCATTCGGCGCCGGGTCGGTAGCGACCACGTCGAACCCGCGCGCCAGATAGAGGGCAGCCCAGCTTGCGCCGATGACTCCGGTGCCGACGATCGCGATGGTATGAATGGGCTTGTCGTAGGCCATGATCACTTCTCCCTTGCGGCGATTTCGGCGTAGGTGACGCCGGTAAGGTTGCCCTTGGCGAAGAGGAACATCTGCTTTTCGGAGCCATCGAGCCTGGCGGAGTAGACGGAGCCGCCGAAGTCGGTCACGAACATCCGGTCGTGCGGAACGTCCAGCGCGAGGCCGATGCCCTCCATCAAGTGCGTCATCACGATCTCCGGCGCGCCGTGATTGGCCCCGTCGATCGGCGTGCGATTCACGGTGTTGCCGCGAGGCGGGTCGCCGCGATCGGTCCAGTAGAGGACGCGATGCTCGAGGTCGAGCTCGAGGTCGATCGGCTCCGGCAAACGCTCGAACAGCACCTCGATGTCGCTGCGGTGGGCCGGCTTCTCGCCTCTCGGGACGTCGATACCCGCCCGGCAGATGCGACCCAGCTCGCCGTTGTCCGGACCTTTCTGCGTCCAGTAGATGTGGCCGCGCGCCGGATCGAGCGTGATCCCGACGCACCATTTCGTCGCATCCGACCCCGGTCGAGGATCGCCCTGGCTCGTGTCCACGAGGGTCTCGACGTTCGAGCCGTCGACATTCGCTCGCATCACGCGCATCCCCTCGCGATCGCACCAGTAGAGCTTGCCGTTGTCCTGGTCGAGATGGCACTGCTTGGGCGTGAACGTGCCGCCCACCGGAACGATGGTCGTACGGTTCTTCCCGTCGAGGTCGGCGCGCTCGATCGAGCCATCCTCGCGGCTGGGTACACCCATGTTCGTCCAGTACACGTGGCCGGCCCGCGTGTCGATGGCGACGCCGTCGGGCAGGTGGCAGCCGGCGGCGATGACCGTCTCGTCGGAGCCGTCCGTCTTCATCGACAGGACACGGCCGCCGCTCAGGTCGAGAACGAATAGACGACCGGTTTTCGAGTGATCGCTCTTGGGACTCATTGCCTCTCCTAACTGGCTTTCGCGCGACCCGTCGGGATGGCCCCGTTGGCGCGCAATCCGTCGATCTCAGTCGCGCTGAACCCGAGCTGCTCGAGCACGTCTTCAGTGTGTTCTCCAAGTGCCGGTGCGCGTCGTGCCGGCACTTTCGTGACGCCATGCACCTGAAGCGGGCTGCTGATCGTCGAGGTGAGCTTGCCGCCGGCTCCGTCGAGCGGAACGACGATGTCATTCGCCTGCAACTGCGGATCCTGGATGACATCCTCTGGCCCTCGCACGGCGCCGAACGTCACGTGAACACGCTGGAAGACGTCGTACCAGTGCGTCATCGGCTTCGACCCGAACACCTCGTCCAGGATCGCGGTCAGCTGCGGCATGTTCTGCATCAGCCGGGCCGGATCAGCGAATCGTGGGTCGGTGAGGAGATCCCCACGGCCGATCGCGTTCGCCACCGCTGCGAGCTTGTCATGCGTGACGACGAGAACGAACCACGTATCATCTGCGGCGCGATACACGTTCATCGCCGCATTGGCCGGATTCTTTCGATCGTGAGGCCCGAAGAACTTCGCCCCGCACAGCGCGGCCTGGATGGACACGCTGGCCGACCAGACACCTTCAGCGAGGAGCGACGTCGTGACACGAGACCCCTTGCCCGTGCGCTCCCGGCGATACAGCGCCGTGACGATGGCGGCATACAGCCCCACCGCCGTCGCATTGTCGCCGCTCCCGGCCACGGGCCAGGTCGGCGGCGCGCCGGCGTCGCGCGTCATCGACAACAAACCGCTTCGTGCCCAGTAGGCGGTGATATCGAATCCGGGCAGATCGGCGTCCGGTCCTTGTTCGCCGAAGCCCGTGACATCTGCATAGATCAGACGCGGATTCCACTGCAGGACATCGTCATACTCGAGCTTCAGCCGCCTGCGCGCGGGATGCGGTGTGTTGACGACGAGCACGTCGGCCCACTTGACCAACCGCTCCAGGACCTGCTGCGCGCCTGGAGATTTCAGATCCAGCGTGATGCCGCGCTTGTTGCGGTTGGCCAGGTGCCAGGGATAGGCGTCAGTTGCTTGCGGTTGCGGCGGGATCTTGTGCCCCATTCGCCACAAGTCGCCCGTGGGCGGCTCGACCTTGATCACGTCGGCCCCGAAGTCGGACAAGATCACCGCGGCGCTCGGACCCGCGATGAAGCTCGCCAGGTCCACGACCTTCAGTCCCGAAAAGATGTTGTCACTCGTCATGGCTGCCTCCTGAGTCACCGTTCACCGACCCGTGAACTTGGCCGGGCGCTTTTGCAGAAACGCCTGCGTGCCTTCGTGTTTGTCTTCGGTGCCGGCGCAGAGGCCGAACAGCGACGCTTCCAGGGCCATGCCTTCGGCCTGGCTCGTCTCCAGTCCCCGGTTGACCGCCTCGAGCGAGAACCTGATCGCGACCGGTGCGTTGGCGAAGATCTGCTTCAGGATCGCCTCGGCGCGCGGGATCAGATCCGTGGCGGGAACGACTTCGTTGACGAGGCCGATGCGATAGGCTTCCTGAGCGGTAATCATCGCTCCGGAGAGGATGATCTGTAGCGCTCGGCCCTTTCCGACCAGTCGCGGCAGGCGCTGCGTTCCGCCGCCGCCCGGTATGATACCCAGCGCCACTTCGGGCTGGCCGAACCGCGCATGCTCCGACGCCACCCTGATGGTGCACGCCATGGCCGTCTCACAACCGCCGCCGAGCGCGAAGCCATTGACGGCTGCGATCACCGGCTTGCCGAGAGTTTCGACTAGCGTGAGGACGTCCTGGCCGTAACGGCTCGACTGCTGGGCCTCGACGGCCGTGAAGTTGGCGATCTCGCTGATATCCGCTCCCGCGATGAACGCTTTGTCGCCCGCTCCGGTGAGGATGACGCCGCGCACCGTGGCGTCATCACGCGCGTCCTCGAACGCCGCCCGCAAGTCCTGCCATGTTCGTTGACTGAGCGCGTTCAACACCTTGGGGCGGTTGAGCGTCACATAGGCGATCCCATCCTTTTTCTCGTACAAGACGTTCTCGAGAGCCGGAGCAGCTGTCGGTGAGCTCATCATCGTGTCTCCAATCGATGCTTCTCGAAAAACGCTGTGAAGGCCTCCTTGGCCTCTGCCGAGCGCACTCGCGAGGCGAACTCCTGGCTCTCGGCTTTCGCCGCCGCCACGAGCTCCTCGCGGAACGATCGCTTCAGGAGCTTCTTGCTCGCCACCAAAGCGCCCGCGGGCTTTTGGGCCAGCTTCTCCGCTGTCTCCCTCGCCATGGCCAGCACGGTCTGATCAGGCACGACCCGCGTCACGAATCCGAGCTCGAGGGCCCGCTTGGCCTCGAACGGCGATCCCAAGAGGATCAGCTCGGCGGCAGCGACATACCCCAACTGCGCCGGAACCGAATAGCTGGCTCCAAACTCCGGCACCAGCGCCAGGTTGACGAACGGCATCTGGAACTTCGCGCTCTCGCCGGCGTAGACGAAGTCGAAGTGGGTCAGCATCGTGGTTCCCGATCCGACGGCGGCCCCGTGCACGGCGGCGACCAGTGGCTTGTCGAAGTTGATCAGCGCATCGATGAGGCGCTGCTGAGGGCTCTCACCCGGCCCCGGAGGATTCTTCAGAAAGTCACCGAGATCGTTGCCCGCGGTGAACGAATCTCCCGTGCCATGCACGAGCACGACACGCACGCTTTCATCCGTGGCGGCATCGTTGAGCAGGTCCGCGAAAGCCGCGTACATGCCCATGGTCATCGCGTTCTTCTTTGCCGGGCGATTGAACGCGACATCCAGGATGTTTCCCGAGCGTTCCGTGATGATTTCACCGAGCGAACTCATAGAACCTCCCGCCGTCACTGAGCGCGCGCTCACACGAAGGCGCTGAGCCCAGTGACGGCTTTGCCGATGATCAGGTTCTGCATCTGGTACGTGCCTTCGTAGGAATAGAGCGCTTCGGCATCCGCGAAGAAGCGTGCGACGTTGTAGTCGAGAACGATGCCGTTTCCGCCGAAGATCTCCCGAGCCCACGCGACCGTCTCGCGCATCCGGGCGGTGGTGAACGCCTTGGCGAGCGCCGCATGTTGGTCGCTGAGCTTGCCTTCGGCCTGCAGCTGCGCCGTGCGAGCCACCATGCACTGGCACGCCGTGACGTTGGCGAGCATCCTGGCGAGAAGGTCCTGGACGAGCTGGAACGACCCGATCGGCTTTCCGAACTGCAGGCGCTCCTGCGCGTACTTGACCGCGTGCTCGTAGGCGCCCATCTGACATCCCGTCGCCTCCCACGCGACGAGATACCGCGTCATGCGGAGGACCCGCGCGGTATCGCGGAACGAGGCATCGGCCTGCAGGCGGTTCGCCTCGGGTATCCGGCAGTCCTTCAGCGTGATCTGGCCGTTCTGGACGATCTTGAGCGCGATCTTGTTCTGGATCTTCTCGACGCTGAAGCCGGGCGTGGTCTTGTTCTCAACGATGAAGCCCTTGACCTGGTTGTCCGCGACGTCGCGGGCCCAGATGATCGAAACATCGCACCACGGCGCGTTGCCGATCCATCGCTTCTGGCCGTTGAGGATCCACGTGTCGCCCTCGCGCTTCGCCGTCGTCAGGAGGCCGCCACCCGAGCCCGAGCCGACCAGCGGCTCGGTTAGCCCGAAGCAGCCGATCTTCTCCATGCGAGCCATCGGGGGCAGCCACTTCTGCTTCTGCTCTTCCGATCCTCCGAGATAGATCGAACCCATGGCCAGGCCGTTGTGGACTCCAAAGAAGGTCGCGATCGAGGAGTCGACACGGGACATCTCCATCCCCACGAGGCCGAAAAGCAACGCGCTTCCGCCCCGGCACCCATAGCCCTGCATGCCGACGCCGCCGAGGTTCAACGCCTTGAACGCCGGAAGCAATTCGAACGGAAACTCGTCCGCGGCCCAGTACTTGGTGACGATCGGCGCGACATTGCTCTCCATGAATGCACGCACCTGTTTCACCACCGCGAGCTCGTCGGGCGGCAAGGTCTCGGCGAGCTGATAGAAGTCACTGTTCGGCGCGGGCAGCGGCTTGCGTTCCGGTCGAGCTTTCGTTTCAGTTGGCGTGGTCATCTCGGACTCCTCTCTCGAAAATCGTGCGACGTAGGGGCTTTCTTGAAAGCGATCTTCCCGTTGGAGACGGCAGCGCTGCCGCGCGAACCCGAGCGATGATGGCGACGCTGACGCCGACAAAGGGCAAGACGACTGCAAACTGAGCCAGGAAGAGGGACGGCTCTGTGTCGGAGGACGCTCCGACGACGCCGAGCAACAGAGTGAAGTACAGCGCGGCGCCGGCTGACACGACATAGATCACGCGCCACGCGCCCTGGAGATGAGCTCCGAACCGCGTTACGCCGGCCAACGCCAACATCAGGACCGAGATGAGGCAGGCTGCCATGATCGTCCTAGTCCTTTCCCTGGCCGTGGGCTTCGACCTTCCACAGGAGCTTGTCCACACTGCTCGGGCCTTTGACGTTCCAGTGCGCCTGCTTGGCCTGGAGCGCGAGGTCGAGGGCATCGGCGAGCTGCTGATTGAGAAGCTCAACCGCTCCCGTGCGAACCTTTTCGGCTAGATCGTTTTGCGTGTTCCAGAGCGGCCGGTTCATGGATGAGCGCTTACTTGTCCCGTTCCTCAGTCCGTTGCGGCTGGCTCTCGGTCTCTGCGGCGATCCAGCTGCGTACATACCGCGGACAGTTGACGAGTCGAATCCCGGAGGCCTCGGCGCTCGCCAGGAACTGCACCGCCGCGCGGTCGGCGAACGTGACCTCCTTGAGGTCGAGGGTGACGCGATCGACTGTTTCGTTCGCCAGAAGCTCCTGTAGCCGGGCGACGTGCTCCAGATCCATGTCTCCACTCAGAGCGAACGCGATCGCGTCCGGCGTCGATGAGCGAGAGATTCGTAAGGTCAACCGCGCTTCCTCCTGACATTGACGACAGAGCAAGCGGCCAGCCAAGTGCAAAACGGTTGGTTCCATTGAGGGCAGGGCGCGCGCTCGAAAATTTTTCACGACGAACCGCGAAAATGAACCGATGATGCGCCGGCGGCGCCGGTGGTGGGCGAATCACCGGGCACCGGTCCGTGGTGATTCACGATCAGGCGGGCGGCCCGCTGTCCGGTCAGGTACGTCCATACCCACTGCACGAAGACGCTGACCCGGAGGTTCGACTGGGCCAGGAATTCGAGGTGTACGGCAGCCCATACCAGCCAGGCGAGAAAACCGCTGAGGCGCAGGCGGCCGGTCTGCAGGACGGCGAAACCTCTGCCGACGACCGCCAGCGTGCCTTTGTCGAAATAACGAAACGGGGGCCGCGCGGATTTGCCGCCGATGCGCCGGTCAATCAGCGTGCCCGCATAGCGCCCCTGCTGCATCGCCACCTGGGCCACTCCGGCCAGTGGTCGCCCGTCCTGATCGAGCGACGCCGTATCGCCGACGACGAGGATCTCGGGATGGCCCGGCACGCTGAGATCTGGCTGGACGCGCACACGGCCGGCGCGATCCGTCGGCGCCTTCAGCCACTTGCCGGCGGGTGAGGGCGCCACACCCGCGGTCCAGATCACGGTCTTGCTGGCGATGCGCTCGCCGCCCACGATGACGCCGTCGGCATCGATCAGCTCCACGCCGTGACCCAGCCGGACCTCTACGCCGAGCTCGTCCAGCCGGGTCCGAGCCGCCGCCGACAAGCTCTCGGCGAACGGGCCGAGGACGCGCGGGGCCATGTCGACCAGGATGATTCGCGCCAAGCTGGGGTCGATACGCCGGAACTCCGATTGGAGCGTGCTGCGCACGAGAATCGCCAGCGCCCCGGCCATCTCGACACCCGTGGGGCCGCCACCCACCAGCACGAACGTCAACAGATCGCGGTGGCGCTTCGGGTCCTCTTCGGCCTCCGCCTGCTCGAACGCTCTCAGAATCTGATTGCGAATCGAGACCGCGTCGGCGAGGCTCTTGAGCCCCGGAGCAAAGCGCGCGAATTCGTCATGGCCGAAATAGCTGTGGCTCGCCCCGGTCGCGAGGACCAGATAGTCGTACTCGAGCGCGACGCCTTCTCGATCGATCGAGTCGACGAACACGCGCCGCCGATCGGTGTCGACGCCGGTTACCTCACCCAGGATCACCGTGGTGTTCCGCTGATTTCTCAGGATGCCGCGAATCGGTGAAGCGATCTGACCCGGGCTCAAGACCGACGTCGCAACTTGATACAGGAGCGGCTGGAATAGGTGATGGTTCTGCCGATCGACCAGGACGACCTGGGCATCGGTCTTTCGGAGCGCTTTGGCGGCGGCCAGGCCGCCGAAGCCACCCCCCACGATCACGACGCGGGGCGCTGAATCATGCATGACGGCCCTCGACAGCGGTGTAGATCACGCGGTTCGTCTCCTTCGCAGGCGGTAAGGCACCTGACGCATCCACACATTCAGATGGCGCAGGCTCGCCGAAGGTCACGCGACGAGGTCGCGAGAGAGGCCGGACGCATGGGCGAGGATGATCGACGCAAGTCACGCGGCGCCGGAGCACGCATCTCGAGGCCGATCGAGCCGGCGACGCTCGACATGCTCTCGACGCCAGCGAGCGAAAAATGTGCTGCCAACCGCTTTCTTAGAAACAGCCGCGCCCGATGTACACGCATCTTGACGTTGACGACGGTGAGGCCGAGGCTCTCAGCGATTTCCCGGTGCGAGAACCCTTCGACGTCGCGCAGCACCACGACGGCGCGGTAGTCTGCGGGCAGCTCCTCAATGGCGGTGCTGAGCACCATCCGTAGCTCCGTCTGGCGAGCTGGGTCGTCGACGATCCACGACCAGTCGGTGACCGGCGCGACGTGGCGGCCGTGTCCATCGAACGCGGGGAGCAAGTTGTCCAACGAAACGTCGGCCTCGCGGCGGCGACGCTTTCTGCAACATTGATAGGCCGCGTTCGCGACGATCCGGTAGACCCACGAGCCGAACGTGGCGTCTCCACGAAACGAATCGATCTTCCGGATCACGGACAAGAAGGCGTCCTGCACGGCTTCCTCGGCATCCGGCGCGTTCCTCGTGATCCGCGTGGCGAGACGGCAGGCGCGGTCACCGTAGACGGCTACCAGATCCTCGGCGGCCGTCGGATCACCGCGGCGAAGGGCCGCCACGAGCGAACCATCCTGGTCGATCTGTGTCGTCATGTGCGTGGGCCTTTCCTCTACGTCTCTTCGAGCTGTTTCACTGCACGGCTCTGCGGATGCGTAGAGCAAGCGGCGGGCCAACGCTAAGCGGTTGTTTCTGTTGGAGATCGCGATCCAGCTTGCGAAATTCTCGCGAAACGTCGCGAGCCGGGTCTTCCGTTCGTGACCTCGGCCCGGTGCCTCACGGCCTCTCCCGGACCGAGCAGGCGCCAGTTCGGAGAGATGACGACGTCGCCCTTAACCGAGCGCCGTCAGCGCTCCATCTCTAGAGGGAACCGGAGAACTCGCGACCTGTCCCGCTAGCTCTGAGAGCAACGGCGTGAGTCACGGCCGTGGATACCCGCACCGCGAGGACCACGGCGGCGCCCAGCACGAGACTGCCCACCAGCCGATGGGCGACTGGCAGAAGCACTGCGGTCGTCGCTTGCCCGCTGAAGCCTGAGACCGACGAAAACCGCGCGAGCAAGATCCCGACACCGAGGACGAGCTGGACACCGAGGAGTACGAGCAACAGAGTTGCGACCGGCGCCGCCACCGCATCCGTCGTCCGGCGCAGTCTGTCCGTGACGATGGGCACCCAGGCGAATACGAGTACCGCCCCGGCAAGGTGAGGATCGAGGGGACCGGCGTGCGCCAGAAGCGCGCCGAACACGATCTGGACGTAGATGAGCGCGGCGGCGACGACGGTTGGCCTCTTCAGCGCCGGATCGAGAGAAGCTGCGGCGACGCGTCCGCACGGAGAAGTCAGCATCGACAGCGTCGCCAGCAGAGCGAAGAACGCCGGGGCCAGGCTGCCGTGGATGATAGCTAGCGTGTCCTGCAGGAGCACGACACGGAGCCCGCCCAGCACGCCCTGGGCCAGGACCACCGCGATCGCCACGAGCCCGAGCTCCCGCAGCCGCCCGCCTTCGCGCCACAGCGCCGCGGCCAGCGCGACGGTGAGCAGACCCACCAGCGCGCCGGCCAGCCGGTGGCTGTGCTCGTAGAAAACGCCACCCACCATACGCGACCACGGAAAGAGGAACATGTTGTGGCCGAACGTGCGCGGCCAGTCGGGGACGGCCAGCGCGGCGCCCGTGTTCGTCACGAGCCCTCCCAGGACGATCAGCACGGCCGTCGCGGCGAGCGTCGCGAGCGCCAGGCGATGCGCCACGGACTTCATACCCTTGCGACGCTCGTCGCGGAGCGCGGGTGACTCACGGCGAGCCCTCTTCGGGCGAACCCGGCGCGTCGCAGAATCTCTACCGCGAGTGACGGGAAGCGTGGAGGACGTGAGCGGGCGTCTGTTCGCCCAGGCAACGACAGCAGATCCAGCCGACCGGCGGGATCGGCGTCATGAGCTCACCACAATCGCTGCAGACCGGCTCGTCGGTCGC
>Ga0075434_100005813_pt1 | contig 11264 bp, 8 predicted proteins | sample RhiMethybrSRZTD3_FD_75298 | JGI IMG/M metagenome (GOLD analysis project Ga0075434, IMG submission 75298) | Populus rhizosphere microbial communities from Tennessee, USA - Rhizosphere MetaG P. TD hybrid SRZTD3 | ecosystem: Host-associated > Plants > Roots > Rhizosphere > Soil | place: USA...
GCCGGACCGCACACCGGCATCATCAAGATCCGCCAGGTATTCGTCGACGAAGAGCGCGGGCTGATCTACGCGACGATCAAGAACAACTTCGAGAACTATAACGTCGCCGACCCGCGGCCGTCGCCATGGGACCCGAACAAGACCGGCTTCATCGGCGTCTGGAGCATCGACGACAACGGCGACGTGCCGCCGCGCGCCGTCATCAAGGGACCGGCGACCGGCCTCGTGTGGCCGGCCGGCGTGGCCATCAACCCGAAGAACCAGGAAATCTACGCGATCGACAGCGTGAGCAACGCGCTGTTCATGTTCAAGATGCCGGAGTTTTTCGTCAAGCCTCCGACGTCCGCCGCAGCCTTGGGGCGGTGACATGTTGACGCCACGAAAGCACGAAATGACGAACCGACGAGTCGTACAGACCATTCTTCCTGTTTTCGTGTTTTCGTGGCTGATATCCGTTGGCACCGGCGCTCAGGTGCCCGAGACCTCGTGCGATCGCTTCCTGCCCGCGCCCCGGCAGATCAAGGGCAAGACGGTCGGTCCGACGTCATGTCTGATGCAGGAAACGAATGCGACGCACGAGGGGCGCGCGCTCACGCGGCTCGACGTCGGACTCGACGGCACGGTCGAGGGCTACCTGGCGAAAGTCGGCAACTACAAGGAGTACTTCTCGAACTCGCCGGATCTCGTGTTCCAGCAGACGTGGGGTCCGCGCGACATCTTCTTCGGCGTTGCCGCCTACCAACGCGCGAAGGGAGCGTCGGTGACGATCGTCTTCCCGCGCGACCGTGAAGCGTGGAACGGCAAGCTGTGGGTGACGGCTCACGGGCGCGGCACCTCGTTCAAGCAGGGACAGCTCAAAGTCTGGAATGCGTACGTCAATGCCGCACGTCCGCTGGACGGGCTCGATCGGTACGACCTGCTGATGCTCGCCAAGGGCTATGCGCTCGCCAAGACGCGACGCACGTCGACCGAAGGGCTCGGCGAGATCATCACGACCCTCGAGGACGGGTCCACGGTCGACTTCGCCGCGTTCAACGACACGGCCCGCTACGTGATGGACTTTGCGGATGTGGCAAAGAGCGTTATGGCCGCGCGCCTGGGCCGGCTGCCCTCGCGGGTCTACTTATACGGGCACTCGGCCGGTGCGCGCATCGGCCACGCGGTGAACTACGCGCCGGGCCTGAACACCGGTCGCGACGGCAAGCGATTCTTCGACGGCATTCTCGCCGACGATCCTGCCGCCGGCACCTGGTATCCCGTCGTGATGAAGGACGGCAAGGACGTGCTGCTCACCGCGGACGCCGACAAGGCCGCGTTCGTCCCGGAGATTGACGTCGCGCACCAGATGTACAACAACATCTGGGAGCCGAAGCATCCCGCCTGGATGTCGGACAGCTATCTCGAGAACAAGCGTACCAACGCGCGCATTCTTCGGGACAAGGGGATCGCGAACTACCGGATGTACGAGGTCCGCGGCGTGAGCCACGCCGGCGGCGAGAGCGAAGGGTGGCGCGGCCAGATTCTGAATCTCGATCTCGCGAAGGCGATGGATCGCTTCATCGATATGCTCGACGCGTGGGCCGACAAGGGGAACGCGCCGCCGCCGACGCATTCCGACTGGGCCGAACTGGGCGACGCGAACCGCGACGGCGCGATCGAGTACCCGGCGCTCGCGTTTCCTGAGATCGCCTGCCCGCTCGGCGTCTACTTCGGATACCCGGAACGCACGTCGGGCACGACATCGTTTGCCGCGTTCACCGGCGAAGGGCTCGAGCCGCTCGACGGCAAGAAGGTTTTCGTCGACATGAACGGCAACGGCGTGTGGGACCTGCGCGAGACGCCGGCGCAGGCCTGGCGCCGCCTCGGTCTGCTCCAGAAGAGCGAAGAGCTCACGCGTGACAAATACGTCGCGTGCGTGCAGCGCGCAGTCGAACAACTCCGCACCGAAGGCTTCTTCTCCGACAAGACGACGACGTGGTACATCGAGCAGGCTAAGACGGCGGAGCTGTCGCCAAGACCGAAACCGCCCGGCCAGTGAACGAGCGGGAGAGCGCCTGGCGTCTATGTCTGATCGATGAAGAATGGCGCGGCGCGCAGGACCATCCCGACGGCGAGGCTGAGGAGCGCGGGGAGCGCAAACCAGTCGTACACCGGCGCGTCGCGCACGAAGGGCCTGCTGACCAGGACACCCTTTTCCACGCGATCCAGCGTGCGCGACGCCAGCTCGAGATCGCGCGCCGTCGATGCGTTGAAGTAGCGGCCGCCGTAGCGGCCGACGCTCTGGAACAGGCGCTGGACCTGCGGCTTGTTGCGGACTTCCTCCTCGAGATCGACGCCCACCATGTGGACGCGGATGTTCGCGGCATTCGACTCCCGCAGCACCTCCATGGGATCTCGCCCCTTGTTGTTCTCCCCGTCGGTGAACAGGATCACCACCTGGTTGCGGCGGTCGCCGCCGCCGGCCTGTCGGCCGAGCAGATCGTTCGAGAGCGCCAGGCCATCGCCGATGGCTGTCATGCCCTCGCCGCGCAGCAGTTGATCGTCGATCAGATCCACGTACCGAATGACGTACTGGTGATCGAAGGTCAGCGGGCTGATGACATACGCGTTGTCGGAGAAGACGACGAGCGCCACCCGATCGTCCCGGCGCGACCCCACGAACGACTTGATGGCGTTCTTCGTCGCCGTGAGACGCGTCTGGACCGACGCTCTCCGCGCGGCCGAATCCTGCGTGCTGAACGTGAGATTCTGGAACGTCCGCGGCGGGCGGACGCGGCCCATCTCTTCGAGCATGCTCGACGAGAGGTCGAGCGCGACGACAATATCGAGGCCGCGGGACCTGATTTCGGTCTGCGCGTACGGCAGCACCGGTTCCATCAGCGCACCTACGAGCAGCAGCAGCGCGGCGGCGAGCACCACACGCGGCAGCCGCCGGAGCCACGATGCACGGTAGCGCGGCGCGGCCAGCCAGCGCACGGTCGTCGACGCGACGAACGTGCGTCGGACGCGCCAGCGCAGGACGCTCAGCACCGCGATCGCCGCCAGCAGCCACCAGCCGAGCTCGGGTCGCAGAAACCGCATCACGCCCCCACGATCTCCTCGACGTGTTCGATCGCCCTGCGGCAGGCGTCGGCCGACGGCATGTCGTGTGTTGGCGCGTACCGCCCCACCTCACAGGTGGCCAGCACGTCGGCGACGAGCGTCGCCGGCACTCTCGCGCTCGTTGTGGCGAGCGCAAACGGGACTTCGTGCGGGGTCAGACTCGCGGCCGGCACGCCGCAGGTGTCGCGCAGGTGGTCGCGCACGACCGTGTCGAGCTTCGAGAGCAGCTCGCGCCGCGCTTCCGGCGTGTGGACATCCATCGTCCGGACCGACTCCAGCGACGCGCGCGTCTCCTGACGCGCCGCGCGAGCCGACCGGCGGACCCGCGGCCGGCGGCTGCGGTGTAAGAGCGCGGCGATCGTGAGCAGCGCAGGGACCGCTGATACGATCACGAGGCCGATGCCGATCGGCTGCAGCGCGGAGAACCGCAGCGGCCGCGCTGTCGGCGGCTTATCCGATCGAATCCCTGACAGATCCTGATCGCCCGGGAGCACGCTCCGCAGCGCGACGGTCGCGCCCGGCACCTGCACGTCGCCGGCCGGTGCGGCATCTTCGAGCCGGCCCCCGGCGCGTCTGATGGCGTACCGCACTGTCAGCGGCGCGATCTTCAGCGTCTCGGTGTCGGTTCGGTAGGTCGTCAGCTCGTAGCGAAACCGGTAGATCGTCGCGCCGTCAGACGCCGATCGGCTATCCATCTCGCTGCCGATGATCTCCAGGCCTTCGGTCTTCAGCTTGTCGCGGGACAGATCGTCGGCGACCACGTCGATGCCCCGCCTGCACGTGAGTTCAATGGTGTAGGTCAGCCGGTCGGCGACCCAGATCGCCGTGCGATCGATCGACGTGCGGACGGTCACATCCGGTTCGACCGCTTGAGCGACACCTTCGGCGGCAGTCACCGCAACGATGGCCACAAAAACACGAAGACACGAAAACCACCATGCTGTTCTTGGTTTCGTGCATTCGTGCTTTCGTGGCCTCATCGCAGGGTCCTCGCCGCGAACAGGGACAACAGCGGCTCGACTGGACTACCGGCCGTCGGCACGAACACGGGGTCCACTTGAAGGCGATAGAACGCGCGCACGAGCGCGTCGCGGCGGGCACGCATCTCGTCGGCATAGAGCCGGCGCGTCCTGGGCGAGAGACTCACCACCGCCTGGCGGCCCGACTCGATATCGCGAACGCGCAGGTAGCCGTGGCCCGCAGGCAGCGCCGCTTCGGTCGCATCCTCCGGCACGACGGCGATCACGTCGTGCTTGGCCGCGAGCATGGCGAGTTCCTGGCTGCCGAAGAGATCTTCCTCGGTGAGGAAATCCGAGACGATGAACACCACGCTCATGCGCGAGAGCGCCTTCAACAGGTGCCGGATCGCCGGCAGCAGCGCTGTCGTGCCGGGCGGTGGCGACAACGCCCAGCATCGCTCGAGCACCTGCCAGGCCGCGGCCCGCGTCCGCCGCGGCGGATGGTACTCGAGCACGCGATCGGAGAACGCCAGAAACCCCGCGTTGATCTGATCCGCGACGGCCGAAAACAGGAGTGACCCGGTGATCAGCGTCATCAGCTCCTTCTTCGAACGGCGGGCCGTGCCGAGCTCCATCGAGCGGGACAGGTCCATGACGACCATCACGTTCAGCTCGCGTTCGGCATGGGTATGCCGCACGTACGGCGCCCCCATCCGCGCGGTCACGTTCCAGTCGATCCGCCGCACGTCATCGCCGTACCGGTACGGCTGATGCTCGTCGAAATCGAAGCCTGGTCCGCGCTGCGGGCTCGTGTACTGGCCGACACGCAGGTTGCGGATGCGCTTCGCAGTGTACACCTCGATGTAGCGCAGCTCTTGCCTGACGTGCTCGGGGATCATGGGATCGCCACCGCCTGCAGCAGCTCACCCAGGATCTGATCGGCGTCGATGTTCTCGGCCTGGGCGCGCACCGTGCGCGCGATTCGATGCCGCGATGCGTCACAATAGATTTCCTTGACGTCGTGAGGCAGTGCGTACGGGCGCCCGTGGAGGAACGCGGTCACGCGCGTCAGGGCGAGCACGTGTTGATACGACCGCGGCGACACACCGAGCGTCAGGAGCTCGCGCAGATCGGGACGCCCGACGGCTTCGGGCTCGCGCGTCGCGCGGCCGAGGCGGACGATGTACTCCATGATCTTGTCGTCGACGTGCACGGTGTCATGAATGAACGTGCGGAGGCGCGCGACATCCGACGGCGACACCCGCTGCTCGACATGCTGTTCCGTCAGCCGCGCGTGCAGCATCGCGACTTCCTCGGCAGCGCTCGGATAGCTGACGCGCAGCATCATCGAGAAGCGATCGAGCTGCGCCTCCGGCAACGGGTACACGCCTTCCTGCTCGACGGGATTCTGAGTGGCGAGCACCCAGAACGGATCGTCGAGCGGAAAGGTCGTGTTCGAGAGGGTCACCTGCCGTTCCTGCATCGCCTCGAGCAATGCGCTCTGCGTCTTCGGCGTTGCCCGGTTGATCTCGTCGGCCAGCAGGATATTCGTGAAGATCGGCCCTTGCTCGATGCGGAACGTCGCCGCGTTCGCGTCGTAGATCCGTGTGCCGAGGATGTCCGCCGGCAGCAGATCCGGCGTCAGCTGGATGCGCTGGAACCGCGCTGAAATCGCGTGCGCCAGCGTCGTCGCGGTCAGCGTCTTCGCGACGCCCGGCACGCCCTCGAGCAGGATGTGGCCGCAGCCGGCGCGCACTTCGCTCCGCGAAGTCGCGAACGGGATGGCGGCAAACAGCCCTGTGAGCAGCCGGCGGATCAGCGTGCCCTGGCCGACGATGACCTTCGCGATTTCCGACTCGAGTCCGGCGACAATCGCCGCCGCGTGGTCGGCCGCAATCACGTTCGAGACGATCGCGCTCTTGTGAATCGTCATACCAGGAGACATAGCGCCGCGGCCGCCACGGCGGCAACGGCAAGGCCCACAGGATACAGGTCGCGGTACTCGGTTGCCGATCGCCACCCGAGAATCCTGCGGTCGCTGTTCACCACAGCGGCGATCGCGCGCGCAAGCTCGTGCCCGGTCGTGGATCGGACGTAGCGGCCGCCCGTGGTGGCCGCGACCCTGACGAGCGTCGCCTCGGTGAACGTCGTCGTCACGCGCCTGCCCGCATCGTCCCGCAGGTAGGAGTCTGCGTCGTCGGACGCTGTCAGCGGAATCGGCACCGTCTGCTCCGAGCCGATGCCGATGCAGTCGACACGGTATCCGGCGGCGCGAAACCGGTCGAGCGCCGCTTCGAGCTCGGCGCCGTTGTCGTCACCGTCGGAGACGAGCAGGAACCGTTTGCGCGTCCGCCGATCGTCTTTGGCCGCGACGTCCAGCGCGCTCTTGAGCGCGGCGCCGATGTTCGTGCCGAAAAGCACCGACGATTCGCCGTCGAGCCAATCGAGGTAGAACAGCACGCTGTCAACATCGCTGGTGAGATACGACAACACCACCGAGCTCTCCGCAAAACCGACGAGCCCGATCCGATCCACACCTTCCGGTTTCTGCCGCAGCAGGTTCCGAAGCTCCAGCGTCGCGCGGGAGAAACGCGAGGGCAGGATGTCGCGCGCATGCATCGACACGGAGCGGTCGAGCATCACGATCAAATCCTGCCGCTCGTAGTCGGGGACCCGGCGCGCCAACAGGATCTGAGGGCGCATGAGCGCGAAGACAATGGCCGCCGCCGCCGCGACGGCCGCCCCCACAACGGCGGCGTCGCGCCGCCACGTCGTCCGCCGTGACAGCGCGAACCGCTCATCGATCGCCGCCTGCCGCTGGAACCTGCGTCTGAATCGCCAGTGCAGCCCGGAGCTCGCGATGAGCACGGGAATGACCAGCCACCAGTGCACGAGGTCGGGACGCAGGAATCTCATCCGACGCGCTTGACCGGTTTAGCGCCCGGCTTCGGCTGCGGGCGGAGCAGCTGCATCAACTGGTTCGGCGGCGTCTTCGGCTGCTTGCGCAGCTCGGCGACGAGCTTGGTCGTCAACTCGAAATCGTACTTCGTGTCCCAGTCGCCGGGCGTGGCTTCTACGGCGCGACGGAATTCCTCTTCGGCGCGCGTCAGCCATCCTAAGCGCGGATCGGGCTGCGACTCGGCGCGCGCCTTTTCGAAGAACGCGCACCCTGCCCAGAAATGCGGCAGCGCCTGCTCTGGCGCACGCTGCGCCGTGTCGACGGTGTCGTCGTATCGCTGCAGATGGTAGAGAACCCAGAGCTGACTCGCCATCACGTGTCCGTAGTCGCGGGCGAAGAGCTCCCGGGCGGCGGGAAATCGATCGAAGCGCGCTTCGGCGTCCGCATAGCGCGCGAGCGCGTGATCATAGCGGCCGTCGGCGAGGGCCACGTCACCTTCCGCGGTCGGCCGCATCCACCGTCCGTATCCGATCGCGGCGCTTCCGGCGACGAACAGCAGCACCATCACCGCGGACGACGCCGAACGCATCACTGGGGTCATCGATCCGGTTCCTTGTATCGGGCGCCGTGGCCGTGGCGTCCGCACCAGTTCGTCCTTGACTGGTCGCCCAAAACCATACACCCTACCCGCATCAATTGGTAGGACCAAAGGGAGGACACGAGATGCCGCTTCATATCCGGGCCCTGGTCGGCCTCCTTCTGCTGGCGCTCCTCGCGGTTCCGATCACGACGCGTGCGCAGGCAACGACGGGCACGATCTCCGGCACAGTGACCGACGAATCGAAGGCGGTGCTGCCCGGCGTCACCGTCGTCGTCAAGAATACCGAAACCGGTGCGACGCGGACGCTCGTGACCGACGAGCGCGGCGGCTTTCGCGCGCTGAATCTCACGCCAGGCACCTACTCCGTCAGCGCCGAACTGCAAGGGTTCACGAGTGCGAGGCGCGAGAACCTCACGCTGGAGATTGGCCGTGACGTGGCGGCCGATCTCTCGTTGAAGGTGGGCGCTCTCAGCGAGCAAGTGACGGTCCAGGGCGCCACCACCAACGTCGAATTGAGCAGCACGGTCGCCGGCGGTGTCGTCTCGGCCACCCAGATCGCCGAGCTGCCGTTGAACGGCCGGAGCTTCATGCAGCTCGCCACGCTGCAGCCGGGCGTGACCGTCAGCCGCGCCACCGCCCGCGACTTCACCGGCGGCTTCGGCAACACGCAGGTGTCGATCGGCGGCGCGCGCCCCGAGATGACCGGCTATCTGCTGGAGGGCACGAACATCGCTGACGTGTCGGACAAGGCGCCGTCCAGCATGGCGGGCGTCCTGCTCGGCGTCGATGCGGTCAAGGAATTCAGCGTCCAGACGCACGACTATGCCGCCGAATTCGGGCGCGCCGCCGGCGGCGTGATCAGCGCCGTCACGAAATCAGGCACCAACAACCTCCACGGGACCCTATTCGAATTCCTGCGCGACAGCAAGTTCGACGAGCCGAACTACTTCGATCCGATCGACCCGAGCACTGGCCGGCAGCTCAACCCGCCATTCAGGCGCAATCAGTTCGGCGGCACGGCGGGCGGTCCAATCGCACAGAACAGGCTGTTCTACTTCGGCAGCTACGAAGGCCTTCGGCAGGACCTCTCGCTGACCCATCTGGCGCGTCTGCCGAACGCGGCCGCGCACAACGGCGTGCTGCCGACCGGCACCGTCGCGATCAGCCCGCTCGTCAAGCCGTACCTCGATCTGCTCTACCCGATCCCGAACGGCCGCGATTTCGGCGACGGCACCGCGGAGCTGCGGCACACCGCCATCGATCCGACCAACGAGAATTTCTTCGTCGGGAAAGTCGACTGGCAGACGACGAACAGCAATTCGATGTTCGTCCGCCTGTCGAGCGATCGCTCCGATTCCACGGCCTACCAGGAGCATCCGCTCTTCATCGAGCCGACGACGACCGATACCCGTTACTTCACGTATCAGGATCAACATCTCTTCAGCTCCAAGGTTCTCAACGTCGCGCGCGCGGCGATCAACCGTACGAACCGTACCGACGACTTCGTGCCGACGATCGCGATTCCGCAGAATATGCTGTTTACCACCGACCCGCATTTCGGGGCGATTACCATCACGACTGGCATCTCCACGCCTGGCACCACCGCGACGACGCCGGTCGACTACACGCAGACGCTGTTTCAGTACTCCGACACGCTGACGCTCAGCTCGAGCCGGCACACCGCGAAAATGGGCGTCGATTTCCAGCGCTATCACTTCGACGGCTTCTCGTATTCACGGTTCGGCGGCGAGTTCCGGTTCACGAGCCTCCAGAACTTCCTGCGCGGCACCGTCAATCGCTTCACCGGCAACATGCCGGGCACCGACACCCAACGCAGCATGCGCCAGAACTACGTGGCGACATTCATCCAGGACGAGTGGCGGCCCGCCGGCAATCTGACCGTGAACTACGGTCTGCGGTACGAATTCTTCACCGTGCCGTACGAGAAGCAGGGCCGCGTCGCCGGGCTCCTCAGCTTCAACGATCTCGAGTCCGGACCGCAGGGTGTCACGGCGGGCACGGACATGTTCAAGAATCCGTCGAAGCTCGACTTCGCACCCAGGGTCGGCATCGCGTGGAACCCGTTTGGCGATCAGCGGACCTCCGTGAAGGCGGGCGGCGGCCTCTTCTACCAGCCGCTCACGACGTCGTACTACCGCGGCACGACCTTCCGCATCTATCCGTACTTTGCGGGAGTCGACATCCGGACCGTGCCGACCTTCGGACCGGCCATCCAGCAGCTGCTGGCGCAGGGTACCGGCCTGGCGGTGCAGAAGCGGTCCGAGTTCATCGATTACGACGCCAAGCAACCCTACACGACGCAGTACCATGCCAGCGTCCAGCACGAGATCGTCAACGGCATCGTCGCCGAGATCGGCTATGTCGGCTCGCGCGGCTACCATCTGCCGTTCTACAGCGATCCGAACGCGGTGCCGGTACGGTTCAACGCCGCCGACGACCACTGGCAGGTGGTGCCGGGCGCGACCCTTCCGTTCCCGTCGTGGGGTCGGATTCGTACACGGACCAACTCGGCGCGATCCTGGTACAACGGCATGACCGCGAGCGTGAACCGGCGCTTCTCGAACGGGCTGCTGTTCCAGGGGTCGTATACGCTCGGCAACTCGCGCGACACCTGGTCCGGCGGCTTGATCGGTGGGTCCGACTTCGAAAACGGCGCCGGCAGCGCCACGAGCTATTTCCATCCCGAGAACGAGGAGGGCCCCTCGAGCTACGACGTGCGCCACACGCTCGTGTTCAACGCCGTCTATATGCTGCCGCTCGGCAAGAGCATGACGGGCAAGGCGAGACAGCTCGTGCAGGGATGGCAGGTGGGTGTCGTCGCGAACTATGCGAGCGGTGTTCCGTTCACCCCGTTCATCGGCTTCGATTACGCGAGGGACCTGTCGAGCGATCCGAATCCCCAGAAGCCCGACTGGGCGCCGACATTCAATGCGGAGAACGCCATCGTCGGCTCACCCGAGAACTGGTTCAACTCGAGCGCGTTCATCCTGCCCCCGCCGGGCGAGTACGGGAACGTCGGCCGCAACACGCTGCGCGGTCCCGACCTGAAGCTCGTCGATCTGTCGATCTTCAAGAACACGATGGTCGGCAAGCAGAACGTCCAGTTCCGGCTGGAGATCTTCAACCTGTTCAACCGTGCGAACTTCGCCACGCCGAACTCTGCAGCGCTGTTCAACCCCGATGGCACCCGGATTCCGAGCGCGACGCAGATCACGCACACGGCGACGACGTCGCGGCAGGTGCAGCTGGGAGTGAAATTCGTGTTCTGAGTGCCCGGGCAGTCAGCGCTGCGCGCTGCTGCCCGGCCGCTTGAGCGCCCTGAAGAACTCCGGCAGCAGGAACGTCTGGAACCCGTTGCCGCCGACGGTGATGATCTCTTTCTTCTTCGGGTTAAGCGCCACGCCGGCGGCGCCGGCGAGCCGGATTCCGGGGCCCTTGATGATCGCGCGGGGCGGGATGTCGCCGTCGTCGTCCGGCGCGTAGACGGCGATGAATCCCATCTGATCGAGCCGCCCCTCGTCGCTGTCATCATCGTCGTCGCTCTTCTCTTTCGCAGTGAACCCCTCGCGCGGCTTCTCGAGGACGTAGGCTTCCATTTGCTTCATGCGCGTGTTCTGCTGCGCGAGAAAGATGTTGCCGGTCCCGGGATCGATCGTCACCTGACGGAAGTGCGCGAGCTTGG
>Ga0075434_100005818_pt1 | contig 11259 bp, 10 predicted proteins | sample RhiMethybrSRZTD3_FD_75298 | JGI IMG/M metagenome (GOLD analysis project Ga0075434, IMG submission 75298) | Populus rhizosphere microbial communities from Tennessee, USA - Rhizosphere MetaG P. TD hybrid SRZTD3 | ecosystem: Host-associated > Plants > Roots > Rhizosphere > Soil | place: USA...
ACGATAATCCGCCGCGGCGTGAAAAACCGCGTCGCAGCCGCGCACGGCGCGACGGATCGATTCCCGATCGGCGAGGTCGCCGACGGCGATCTCGCAATCGATACCGGAGATATTGCTGCGGTCGCCGTTCGGTCGGACGAAGGCGCGGACATGGTGGCCGGCCGCGACCAGACGGCGCAGCACCGCGGCGCCGACGAAACCGGTCGCGCCGGTTAAGAGAGTTTTCATGGCCATCCGGCTTTGGTAGCTCTTGTTTTCGGTACGTTTCTCTATATTAAACTTGTGCGAATGAAAAAAGAGGTCGCAATGTGAAAGCCCCGATGAACTTTTTTCTATTGTGTCTCGCCTTGCCGTTCCTCGCGGCGTGCTCCGGCCACACGGTGCGCGGCCGCGTCGACGAACAGGCGATCGAGACGCGGGTCGATTCGGAAGTGGCGCGCTATTATCTGGAAAATTATCTCGCGGGCAAGCGCGTCGACGCGGGCCTCGACGAGCGCATCGATCGGGTTTATCAGAGCGCCAACGGCGCCTTGCCGGACCGCGACGAGCTCAAGCGCTTGAGCGACGAGTTTTCCATCGACTTCGCCGCGTTGTATTTCGCCGACCGCATCGGTCGGATTCCAGCCAACCGAAGCTTCCGCAAGATTTTCGATCAAATTTACGCATCCACCCGCACGGCGCTTCCCGAGGGGCGCGCCCGCTTGCCCGCCGCCGCGGCGAAGTACGAAGCGCTGGTCGTACCGAGCTATCTGTACAAGCGCAATCTTGCGAACGGCGCCGCCTTGGCGGCTCCGCGCGAAGCGCTGGGGAAAGTGGGACTCCCCTGTTATTTCGTGGAGACGCAAGACGACGGCTCGGTCGAAGCGAACGCCGAGCTCGTCATGTCCGCCATACGCGCACGCGGGCGCGACGGGCGCCGGCTGATCGTCATCAGCGCGAGTAAATCGAGCCCCGAGGTGGCCCTCGCGCTCACCAAGCTCGGCGCCGCCGGGACGCGCCACGTCGCGGCGTGGATCAACGCCGTCGGCGCGCTCAAAGGCACGCCGCTGATCGACGACAATGTGCTGCCCGAGTTGGAATGGGTAGTAGGCAAAGTAGACCCGGCGGGCACGGCGAGCATGACGACCGCGGCGGGCAGGAGCCGGTTTAAATCCTTTCAAGTCCCTGAACAGGTCTTCGTGGTGAACCTGATCGGCATTCCGCTAAGCGGCAGCGTCGGATTCCGCGCCGGCCGGGGCTATTTTCCCATGCGAAAGCACGGACCGAACGACGGCATGGTCCTGCTGGCGGATACGGTCTATCCCGGGGGCGTGACGCTCGCCCAAGTGGGCAGCGATCACTTTCTGATGTACAGCCTGGACGTCACGACCGTGGCTCTGGTGAGCACGATGATCGACTGGCTGGAAAATCTGCGCGACGTGGCATTTTCGCCTCGGTGACTCGATGACAGCTTCCCAACCGCTTAGTCCGCGCGCGCCTCGGATATTTGCGGCGAGTTCAATCCCGGCTCGAAGACTACCTTGAGCGCGCGCGACCGCCGCTTGTTCCGCGCCGCCAGGAACGCGTCGGCGTAGCGCTCGAGCGGGTAGCGGTGCGTGATCAACCCGGAGACATCGAGCCGATTGCGCGCGAGCAGATCGAGATAAATCTCGATGCAGTTGGCGCGCTTTCCCTCCACCGTCTCCAGCCCGTACGCATTCGAGCCCAGCAGCGAAAGCTCCTTGAAATAAATCAGCGTCCATTCGAATCGTCTCGGCGGCGCCACGCCGACGATCACGATGGAAGCGCGCGGGCTCGCAACGCGGACGCCGATCTCCAGCGTTTCGCTCGATCCGACTGTGTCGTAAACGCGCTCGACTCCCGACTGGAGCCACGGCGGACCGAACAGCGGCTTCCTGAGCGGCGCCTTTAGAAATTCGCCGATCTCGCCGACGAGCGCGCGCCCGCGCGAGGTGAACAACCGCTCGCTGCCGAGCCGCTCGATGACCGGCTTCTGCCGGGCGTCGCGGCTGACGGCGATAACGCGCGTGGCGGGAAACAGCGCGCGCAGCACGAGGATCGTCATCAGCCCCAGCGAGCCGCATCCGTAAACGAGCGCCGTCTGGCCCGGCTCGGGCGGAGCGCGGAGCACCGCGTGCAGCGACACCGCGAATGGATCGGCGAGCACGGCGGCGTCGAAGCCGACCGATTCGGGGAGCGGAAAGAGCATCGATTCGTGCACCGCCATCGCCTCGGCGAAACCGCCGCCGACGTCGCTGCACGCGCCCGCGAGCATCCCCTTGGCGAGCGCGCCTTCGAAGAATCGCTGGCATAAAGGGTAGTCGCCGCGCCGGCAGGCGTCGCACGGCGGGAGCCCGCGCGGGGCACAGGAGAGCATCGGCGAAAGCGCGACGCGATCGCCTTTCTTGACGCGGTTGACGGCCGGACCCGTCTCGATCACCGTGCCCACGACCTCGTGTCCCATGATGTGCGGCGCCGACACGAGCGCCGAGAGCGGGTTGTCGAAACCCGCCTTGATGAAGACCTGCATGACGTCGCTGCCGCAAATCCCGGCGAGACGCGGCGCGACGAGCGCCCATTCGCCGCCGCGGATCTCGGGGTCCGGCACCGACCGGCAGCGCACCGGGCCGGAACTCGAAACGAAGGCCCGCGGTGAAGCGGCGCCGAGAATCTTGGCGGCGGCGATCCGCGGCATCGAGAGATCGAAAACGATCGCCTTCATCGAAGGGCGCTCGCGAGCCCGGCTGGGATAAACGTTTTCATCAGGCGGCGAGCCGGCGGGAAAGTATCATCAGAATGATGCCGGCCGGAATGAAAAAACCGATCTCTATCGCCAGTCCCGACGACCAGGGCAGATGCTGGAGGCCGAGCTGGACCAATGGATCGACGATGCTCATGGCGAGGAAAAAAATCGCGATCGCGAACAGCAGCGCCCCGAGCATTCGCCGGCGCGACAAACCGCGGACCCACGGCGGCAGAATTCCCGAAGCGCGAATAGCCTTCCAGACGATGAGCGTAAGCGCCGCCCAGCCGAGCATCTCGTACTGCTTGTGGTATTGCAGCATGAGCGAGCCTTTCCACCAGAGCACGAACGCGAAAACAGCGGCGCACACCGACCAGAAAACTGCGCGCGCCGGCGGTCCGGCCTGCGCGAGAAAATCGCGGTCTATGAGCCGGCAGAGCAGAGGCAGCAGAAAGATACCGGCGAAGTACGATTGGGAATAAACCACCCAAGGGTCCGCGCGGGTATCCCACTGCGGATCGAGCCACAGCGGAAACCAGAAGCGGAGCCGGTGCGTGAGCGATGAAACGACCACGAGATCGATGGCGACGACAACCAGGAAAGTCATCAGCAGACGGGCGATGTCGGCGGCGAAGGGATCGGCCTCGACCCTTTCGCCGGCCGCCGTGGAGGCGCTCGCGATAAGCGGACCGCCGGGATTCATAAGCTGCTCCTGTGTTACTGGATGCGTCCCGGCGGGTCAACGGCCGGTCGGATTGCGCCGCGGGCGCCGCCGTGATTTGGATGTTAGCCTCAGGAATGGAACCGCTCTGGATATCGATCGCCGCGCTGGCGGCCGCCGCGTGGCTGGTTTTCGCGCTCTCTCCGCGGGGCTTCTGGCGCAACCGGGAAGTGCTCGACTCCGCGCAGCCGGACGAAGACGGCGTGCCGGCCGAAATCACGGCGTTGATCCCCGCGCGCAACGAAGCGGCGGTGATCCGGGAAACGCTGCGAGCGTTGCTCGATCAGGGATACGGGCTGAAGATCATCGTGATCGACGACGGCTCGGACGACGGAACGGCGGAAGCCGCGCGGCAGGCATCGACTGAAGTCCGCGTCATAGCAAGCGCGCCGCTGCCGCCCGGATGGAGCGGCAAGCTCTGGGCGCTCGAACAAGGCCGGCGCTTGGCCGCGACGCCGTATACGCTTCTCCTCGACGCCGACATCAAGCTCGCGCCCGGCGTGCTCGCGGCGCTCGGCGCGAAAATGCGTTGGGAGAAGATTTCCTTCATCTCGCTTATGGCCGAGCCGCACATGGCGGCCGGATGGGAAAAGCTCCTGATGCCGGCTTTTGTCTATTACTTCAGAATTCTTTACCCGTTTCACGCCGTCAATTCCGAGCGCGCGCGTATGGCGGCGGCCGCGGGCGGATGCGTTCTCGTCGAGAGCCACGTGCTGGAGCGGATCGGCGGCTTCGGGGCGATCAAAGGCGCGGTCATCGACGATTGCGCGCTGGCCGACAGAGTCAAATCCCAGGGGTATAAAATCTGGCTCGGCCTGACGCATTCCGCGAAAAGCGCGCGCGGCTATCGCACCCTGGAAGAACTCTGGGACATGGTCGCGCGCTCGGCGTTCTTCCAGCTCCGGTATTCCACCGGGCGGCTGGCTCTGTGTACGCTCGCCTTGCTGCTGGTGTACGTGAGCCCGCTCCTGCTCGCCGCGTCTTCCAATAGTGTCGCGCGCCGCCTCGCGCTCGCCGCGCTCGCGATCATGTTCCTCACCTATATTCCGATCCTCAGATTCTACCGCCGCTCGGCGGCTTGGGCCCTTTGCCTGCCGCTCATCGCGGCGCTATTCCTCGCGATGACGTGGACCTCCGCCGTCCGCTACTGGCGCGGCGAGCGGACGCGATGGAAAGGAAGGGTCTATCCGCGCGAGCGCGTCGAGCTTTCCAAGGGCGACTCAAACGGGTGAGCTTTCGAGCGCGAAGCGCCTCGCTCTCTTTAGCGTTCTTTGAGCGGCGCGAAACTGACAGGCGAGCCGAGCCATTTTGATCCAATCCGCCGGACTGCGGCATGCGCCGAGAACTTTCGCGATGTCGACGCCGCCGTGCGCGTCGCGCGCCTGCAAAACGGCTTCGGGAAGCTCCGTCGATGCGGTATCGAGAATCGACCGGACCGCCACATACGGCAGCCCGCGGTCCGTGGCGGCGCGCGCGTGCGCCGCGCTCTCCATATCGGCGGCCGCCGCTTTGGTGCGCTCGGCCAAGTCGCGCTTTTCCGCCGCAGTCGCGACGAGGGCCGCGCTCTCGACGAGGGCGCCGGTCCAGACCGGAAATTTGAACGCCGACGCGAGATAGAGGCGCTCATGCCACTCGGCGGCGACGGCATAGCTTTCGCCGCCGGCGTCGATGACGCGCTCCGGAAGCACCAGGCATCCGGCGCTCAACCGCTCGTCGAGGGCGGCCGCGTAGCCCCAGCTCATGAGCGCGGTCGCGCCCTGCGCGATCAGGAGTGCAGCGGCGTCGCGGGCGCGCTCTCCGCCCATGCCGGAAAGAGCCGCCAGCGTCCCCGGCGCGATCAATTTCGGCGAACCCGGCGCGATCTTCTCGCGCGTCAGGCTTTTCAGCTCCCATGGAAGTGCGACGACGATGCCGAGCATGATTATTCCAGGCACGTCAAATTCCGATAGCGCGCGAGCGCGAGCAGAGGAAAGTATTTGTCGTATCCGTGATATTTCAGATAGAAAACGCGCGGGAAGCCCGGCGCGTTGAACTCGGGATCGCTCCACAGACCACTTGGACGCTGCGTCCGGAGAAGAAAGTCGACGCCTCGCCGGACCGCCTCGGAGCGCGCCTCGCCCGCGCTCAGGAGCCCCAGCAGCGCCCACGCAGTGTGGAAAGACGTGCTGCGCTCGCCGCGTCCGCGCTTCGACGCATCGAAATAGGTATCGCATCCTTCGGCCCAGCCGCCGTCGTCGCGCTGCACGCTTTTCAGCCAGGCGGCGGCGCGCCGCACGCGGTCATGTTCCTTGCCGATGGCGGTCTCTTCGAGTCCCATCAGGACGGACCAGGTGCCGTAAATGTAGTTCGTTCCCCAGCGGCCGAACCAGGAGCCGTCCGCTCCCTGGGTGCGGAAGAGATAGTCGAGACACTTTCTTTTCACAGCCTCAAATTGCTGTCCGAGGGGCGCCAGCAGCATCACGCAGCGCGCGCTCACGTCCTCGGTCGGCGGATCGAGCAGCGCGCCGTGGTCGGCGAAAGGAATTTCGTTCAAGTAGGTGTGATCGTTGTCCGCGTCGAAGGCGGCGAATCCGCCGTTGGCGGACTGCATGCCGGCGATCCATTCGGCGGCGCGCTCGACGGCGCGCGCATAACGACCGTCCCCGCTCTTGTGCATCGCGTAGGCGACCGCCGCCGTATCGTCCAGATCCGGATAGTGGGAATTTTCGAACTGAAACGGCCAGCCGCCGCTTCGCACCGATGGCCGCGCCGCGCGCCAGTCCTGCGGCCCGTCCCATAGCTGTCGCGCGGCGAGCCATTCGAGCGCTTTCCCCGCGGCGGCGCGGCGCGGCTCGCCGCCGACCTGCTGCAGCGCGAGCGCCGCCCAGGCCGTATCCCAGACCGGCGACACGCACGGCTGGCAGTAGGCGCTGTCCTGTCCGATAACGAGCAGATCGTCGATCGCGCGCCGCTGCCCGGCGCGCAGCGGATCTTCCGCGGGATAGCCGAGCAACTCCAGAGCTTCGTAAGCGTTGACCATCGCCGGGAAGATGGCGCCGAGACCGCCGTCGCCGTTGCGGCGCTCCAAAATCCACGCTTCGGCTTGTTTCAGCGCGCGGCGGCGCCAAGCCTGCGGCGCTCGCGGATAGAGCTTGAGGCCGAGGCGGTCCAGCATGAGCAGCGCGCGTCCTAACGCCGAGCGCGTGGGAAAGTAGCGCGTCTCACGCCACGGATCGGTGACGAACAGCTCGCGAACGGATACGGCTTTGGGATTTTTCGCGCGGGCTTTGAAAGTATAAAGAATGAAGAGCGGCACCATGACGGTGCGCGACCAGTAAGACACTTTGAAGAGATGAAAGGGAAACCAGCGCGGCAGCAGCATGATCTCCACCGGCACAAACGGCACCGCGCGCCAGGGAAGCTGGGCGAAGATCGCCAGCATGATGCGCGTGAAGACGTTCGCACGCGCGGCGCCGCCGAGCCTGAGGATCGCCTCGCGCCCCCGCGTCATATGCGGCAAGTCGGGATCGTCGCCGGCAAGCTTCAGGGCATAGTAGGCTTTGACCGAGCAGCTGATCTCGGCGGGGCCGCCGTAGTAGAGCGGCCAGCCGCCGTCCCCGCCTTGGTGCGCGCGGAGATACGCCGCGAGTTTCTTCTCCAGCTTCTCGTCGGATTCGCCGAGATAGTGGAGCATCAGGATATATTCGGCCGGGATCGTGCAATCGGCCTCGAGCTCGAAAGACCAGCAGCCGTCCGCGCGCTGTAAGCCGATGAGCGCGGCGGCGGCGCGGCGGATCGCTTGCTCCACTTCGAGCGGCTCTCTAAAGCTCACTTTTCGTTCCCTGGAATCCGCCACGGTTGGAAGCCGCGCGGCGCCGTGTATCGTCGGGTATCTTAATACATTCCGGCCCGGCAGTCGCTTGCCGATGCCGGAGTCTGGAGAGTGGAGGCGGGCGGCGGAGGCAGGCCTCGCGCCGCGAGCGAGAAAAGCAGCGTGAGCAGCCCGTCGTTTTGCAGCGTCAAGCCGGTGGCGAGGATCGTCCCTTTGACGCTGAGCCGCGATATCTTGACCTGGCTGCCGTTCGTGTAGTCGAGATGATGATTGATCTTGCGCAGCGTCAAGACGGCGAGACCGACGGCCCAGAGACAGAATTTACGAATGCCGGTCTCCTGCCTCGGTATGAGAAGAGAATACGCGACGGCGTTTCTCAAATGCGCCTGTGAAATGCCGATCAGCCGGCGCACGCCGCGCTCGAAGCCCGTCCGGTTTCGCGCTGCCGGCAGATCCGCGAGGTCGCAGCCTTCCTCGGCGAAGACCTCGCGCGGCAGCCAGCAGGCGCCGGCATCGTAGTCTTCCCAGACGTCCTTCAGGATATTGGTCATTTGCAGCCCCTGGCCGAAGGAGACCGCCAGCGGCATCAGGGCTTCGCGGCGCCTCGCGATTTCCGGCGAATGGAGACAAAACAGGCGCGTCAACATTTGCCCCACGACTCCGGCGACGAAGTAGCAGTATCGATCGAGCTCCTGCATGCTTTTGAGCCCGTGATGCGCGCCGTTCAGCTGAAATTCCGCCATGCCTCTGGCCATGGTGCGGACGCACTGATGGAGGACTTCGCGCTGCGGCTCCGAAAAGCTTTGCGTGATTTGAACGACGCGCGGAACGTTGCGGATCAGTTCGTGCTCGGCGGACAGTGTTCGGTCGGAGAGCGCCGCGCCGAGCTGCCCGGCAAAAGTCTCCGCGCCGCCGCGCTCGTCGAAAGCGCGCAAAAATTGGCGGCAGAAATAGTCCTTGCCGGCGGCGCTTATCTCCGGCTCGTCCTCGATCGTGTCGACGATGCGGCAGAGCAAATAGGCGTTGGACACCACGCGCGAGAGATCCGCCGGAAGCTGCGGGATGGTCAGCGCGAACGTCCGAGACACGCCCTGCAGCATCGCGGATTGAAAGTCATCGTCGCCTTGCGCGAGCGTCGGCGGCGAGAGTCGCGTCGAATCCGGGGCGGGCGCCGGTGTTTTAGGCATGCTGCGGCCTTTGCTGAAAGTCGTCGGTCTCATGGGTGACGTCGATGCGGCACGCCCTCGAGCCGCTGCGGGCCGTCGAAGCCGCTTGCCGGAGCGAGGCTGTTTCTTTCCTCGCCGGCGCCGTCGTCCGTTCTCAGAGCGACGAAGCGGGCAAGCTCCCGCAGCGCCTCGGCGGCGCTGCCGTAGGGCCGCATCTCCCGCAGACAATCGTTTAATAGACCCTGAACACGCTCCCGAGCTCTCGCCGGCTCCATCACGGATAAATAATTGACGATGCCCTTGCCGTTGTCACTCGTGACTTCGTGACTATCCAAAATATCGTCCGTGATCTGAAACGCCAGCCCCAAAGCTTGCGCATAGCGCGTCACGCGGTCGAGGTCTTTGTTCCCCGCTCCGCCGATCATCGCGCCGACCCGCGCCGCGGTGGTGATCAACGCCCCGGTTTTCAAGCGATCGAGATTTTCGAGAACCGCCGGTGTTACCTTGCGGCCGTCTAACTCGAGCTCCGTCGTTTGTCCGCCGATCATTCCGCGGATACCGGCGGCTTCCGATACCTCGCGGACCAGCTTTGAAATCAGAGGACCGCTTAAGGAGCGGGCGGCACTCGGGTCCGACATGATGAAGAAGGCTTCGGTGAGCAGCGCATCTCCCGCCAACAGGGCTATGGCTTCGCCGAACCGTTTGTGGCAGGAGGGTTTTCCCCGGCGCAAATCGTCGTTATCCATCGCCGGAAGATCGTCGTGGATGAGCGAATAGCAATGAATCAGCTCGATGGCGCAGGCAAACGGCAGCAGCGCGCGGCGTTTCGCGCCGAATAGCTGGCCGACCGCGAGCGTTAATGTAGGCCGAAACCTTTTTCCCCCGTCCAAGACGCTGTAGCAGATCGCTTGATGAAGCAGCGACGAGCGGTCGCCGGTTTTTTTCAGGTAACGATCCAGGGCGTCGTCGATCGACGATCGGCAATCGTGCAGATATCGTTCCATTTTGAACTCCACACCGGTCACCCTGCTCCTAATACCATGCAATCGCGTCTTTGCCAGACCTCTCCGGGTGGCTTCCGCCGCCACCTTACTAATTAATTTGCAAGTAATTCAACAGAATACAACAGAGCATGTTCCGATGAGACCGGCGCTTCGGCGGTCGCGCACGTAAATGCACGCCCATGAAAGGCTACTGATAGATCTTTTTCGGCGTCTGCGGCGGATTGTTTTTCGGCGATAGACCCGGCGACGGCGCGCCGCGCAGCTCGCGCAGGAAATCCTCCTTGGACTTGAATGTCCGGCCGGCGAACTGGCCGCTGTGGCAATGATAGCTGATCCTGTCCGGTCCGCGGTGGCAGCCGTATCCGTCCACGATGCCGGAGTGCGCGCCGGCGGATGCGGCGAGCGCCACAGCGATCAGGAAACCTGCAAAGAACCGTAGGATAGCCAAAATTGTCCCTTTGGGCACGGCCTTCTCGGCCACCCGTCTAAATAACAAAACACGATCACGGCATTGTATTGGACTTTGGTCCAACAGGGGAGGAATACGCCGCCCACCGCGCTCAAGGCAGAAAGCTCAAATCGACGATCTGTCCTACGGCCAAGCCTTTGGCTTTCGGCTCCTCGCGCGCGAAGTCGGCCAAAACCATCTCCAGCCCCTTCAGCGTCGGCCGTCCATCGTCGGGCAGCGAGCGCATATAATTGTTAAACGCCTGCTCGGCCGTGGCGCGGTCGTCCGACTTGGCGAGCGCCATGATCTTGCGGATAGCTTCGTCGCGTGACTTTTTGAAATAGCGCACCGCTTCGAGATAGCCGGCCATGAAGCGGCGCACGAGCGGCGCCTGCGTCTGCAGGCTGTCTTCGCGCGCAACCACGCTCACGTGCGGAAACTCGACGCCCTTGGCGATGAAGTCGAGCAGCGTGACCATGCCCATCTTCTGCGCCGCGATTCCCTCTTCCGGTGTCAGGACCGTCGCCTGGATCGCCCCCGAGCGCAGCGCCACAAGCCGCGCCTGCGATCCGCCGATCTGGAGCACGGAAACGTCCGGCGGATTGAGGCCCAGAATCCCGAGGGCCAGCTTCACGACGAAATCCGTGTTGCTGCCAAAGCGGCTGATGCCGATTCTTTTTCCGCGGAGCTGCTCGCCGCTCGTGATCGAGGGCGTCGATACAAAGGCGTATGGCAGAATATTCGTGACGCCGCCGATGATCTTGATCTTCGCGCCCCGCACATAGGCGTTCAGAAACGGCGGGCCGCCCGTGAGCAGCAGGTCGAGGCTGTTTCCCACCAGCGCCTGCGTCGAGATCGAGCCGCCGGCGATGAAAACCATTTCGAGCGAGATTCCCTGCTTGCGAAAGATGCCGGCGTCCTGGCCGAGGTAGAAGGGCGCCGCGCCGTAAAAGCCGTTGAAGCCGACGCGCAGCGTCGTCATTTGCGCTGCGGACGCCGCGGCGGAGGAGCATAACGCGAGAAGGATGAAAACGGCGGCGAACGATCTCATGCGTGCTCCTTCTAACCGGACTTATGCAATCGCGGTCAGCCTATTGCATGGGCGGAACCGAAGCAATGCACTCCTTTTTACGCTCCCGGGATGCGAAAAAACACCCGGGCGGCCGTTCGCGGGCAAAAATAGTGTGTGGCACTGCGACACACTGCGACATTTCGGCCGAGATTTTTCTTGATTCGCTTTCGAATTATGAGCGCCCTAAGAAGCATGAGAGAATCGAGGCTCGACGCATGAAAGACGAACGATTCTATTCCCGCAACCTCTGCTTCGTCGTCTTCCCGTCGGGAGACGGCTTCCGGCGCCGCAAAG
>Ga0075434_100005819_pt1 | contig 11258 bp, 13 predicted proteins | sample RhiMethybrSRZTD3_FD_75298 | JGI IMG/M metagenome (GOLD analysis project Ga0075434, IMG submission 75298) | Populus rhizosphere microbial communities from Tennessee, USA - Rhizosphere MetaG P. TD hybrid SRZTD3 | ecosystem: Host-associated > Plants > Roots > Rhizosphere > Soil | place: USA...
TCACTGCTCGAACAGCGAGCTGACCGACTGCTCGCTGTGGATGTAGCGAATCGCTTTCGCAAGCAACTCGCCCACCGACAAGACGCACAGATTCGGGAATCGCTTGGCCGGCGGAATTCTCACGGTATCCGTCACCGTGACTTCCTTGATCGGTGCGCCTGTCAACCTCTCTACTGCCGGCCCTGAAAGTAAAGCGTGTGTTGCGCAAACGTAGATGTCGCGCGCACCAATGTCCTTCAGAGCCCTTGCTGCCTCGCAGATCGTGCCGGCGGTGTCGATCATGTCGTCCGTCAGCAAGCAATCTTTTCCTTCCACTTCACCGACGACGTTGACGACTTCAGACACGTTAGCCTGCGGCCGTCTCTTGTCGATGATCGCGAGCGAGCCGTTCAGCCTCTTCGCAAACCCTCTTGCCATCTTCGCCGAACCCACATCGGGTGCGACGACAACCAGGTCGTGCAGATTCTTTTTTCTGAAATGCGAAACGAAAACCGGCGCCGCGTACAGGTGATCGACCGGAACGTCGAAGAATCCCTGCAGCTGGTGCTGGTGAAAATCCAATCCCAAAACGCGATGGGCGCCGGCGGCGGTAATCATGTTCGCCATCAGCTTCGCACCGATCGCAACTCTCGGCTGGTCCTTTCGGTCCTGCCTCGAGTATCCGTAGTAGGGCATCACGCACGTAATGCGCGCGGCTGACGCCCTGCGTGCCGCATCGATCAGGAGCAACAGCTCCATGATGTTGTCGGCCGGCGGATTCGTCGGCTGAACTATGAAGACGTCGTTGCCTCTGACGTTCTCATCAATTCGCACGAAGATCTCGCCGTCGGCGAAGCGGTTGACCGTCGTCTTGCAGAACGGAACATCCAGCGTCGCCGCGATCTCACCACAGAGGTCCGGGTTAGCGGGCCCGGCGATGAGCTTGAAGCCATGAGCGGGTACCGACAATCCGTCCATGCAGCCTTACAAGTTAAGTGGGGAAAGGACTTAGATCAATTGCCCCCGGTGGATTCGAACCACCATTACCGGATCCAAAGACCGGTGTCCTGCCATTGGACGAGGGGGCAGCGAGGAGTGCGAAAACTAGTCCAGAATCTCCACTGGGACAACGCTGTCAGACGTGCGCGTCACGACGCGTTTTGTACCCTGCGGCAATGAAAGCGCGGGTAAATCCGCAACCGGTTCGATACCCGTGCGAGTCACACCAGGAATCTTGAAAACCGTCGAGCCCGATCCGCTGAGCCGGTAGAACAGCTCGTACTTGTCGGCGCGGCTGAGAAGCAAATCGATCACCGGATACTTCTTGCGAATCACCGGCTCAAAGTCGTTCACCGAGTGCCGTGCGGCGGATTCCCAATCCTCGAACATCTCCGCTGTCAGCTCCGGCGAGCCGCTCGAGCTTCTGTGACGCGACTCGTCGAGGAGCGCGTAAGCCTCGCCGGTGTCGACACCGAAAGGAGGAAAGAACAGGTAGACATCCCGGGACGGCAGCGGCGGGAGCCCGAGCAGCTTCTCGCCGCGGTTCCAGCCAAGCGCCAGGGAATAATCGCTCGTCAGGAAGGGAACATCGGAGCCGAGCTGAAAAGCCATCGAGCGGAGAGCGTCGTTCGACACCGGCTTTTCAGTGATCGAGTTCAGGATTCGCAGTACTGCCGCTGCGTCCGCGCTCCCTCCACCCAAGCCGCCGCCAATCGGAATCCTTTTCTTGATTACGATCTCGAACCCGTGCGGCCATCCTGTCTCCTTCGCGTAGAGCTCGGCGGCACGGTAGGCGAGGTTCTCTTCCTGCGGCTGCTCGCGCATGACTCCGCACCGGAGCGTGCGCGCATTCTCACGAATGTGAACGCGGACGTCATCGCCCAGATCGACACGCAGAAAAACCGTTTCGATCGAGTGGTAACCGTCCGGCTGTTTGCTCAGTACCCGCAGCGAAAGATTGATCTTCGCCTGCGCCAGCGTTCGCCCGCCGCGCGCCGTCATCGCGTTTCCGTCGCTGGCTGGAGGTCGCGCAGCTTCACGCCTAGTCGTGTGAAGTAGTACGCCCCGATGAGGGTGATTGGAACGAATGAGAAAAGGTGATAGCCGATCGCCCATGTCGCAGCCTGCTCGCGAGTGACGCCGTAAATCGCGAGGCCCTGAACCGCCATGTACTCGAATACTCCAAAGAATCCCGGCAGCGCAGGCACTGCAGTGCCGAGCGCGATGAAGGCCTGGAGAAACAGCGCGGCGGAGAAGGGCGCGTTGATCCCGACAGCGCGAAAGGAAAGCCAGAATCCAAGCCCATTCAGCATCCAATGCGCGACGGTCCAGCCAAAAACCGCCGCGAAGTGGCTGGGACTGCGCAACACGCTGAGCCCGTGAAGGAAGGTCTGCAACATTCGACGTCCCCGCTCCTCCACCGTCGGGGAAACGCGGCGGGCGAACAGCTCGAACAATCGCAGCAGCTGCTCGGGGAGGAATACGAGCACATAGAGCGCAGCCAGTAGAATCAGCACCACCGTACCCGCGCTCGTCGCAAAGGAGCTGAGGGGGCGTCCGACGAGCGTTTCATTCGAAAGTGATGGATCGAACAAGGCGGTAGCTGCCAACAGCAGCAAAACGATCGCGTCGAAGACGCGGTCGACCGCGAGTGACGCCAGGGATGTCGCAAAGGGAACCGGCGTTTCACGCGTGAGGGCAAACGCCCGCGCCAGCTCACCCGCACGGGCGGGCACGACGTTGTTCACCATCATCCCGATCGCGGTCGCACGCCATAGCGGACCGAAGGGCAGTCGGCCGGCAACCGGCTCGAGAATCGTCCGCCACCGCCTGGCGCGCATCGCGAAAATCGCCGTTGCGCAAAACGTCGCCGCCACGAACAACGACATGCTGGCGTGTGAGAGGCGCTCGGCGACATCGCCGATGGAGACGCCGCGCAGAGTCCAGTAGATCAGCGCGACGCTGAGGAGCGCGCCGATCGCGGCGCGCCATCCCGGCCGCAAGTGCTACTCGGTCGCCGCCAGCTCCACCAAATCGACGAGCTCGTCGACGAGCGCGCGTGTCGGCGGAGTACCGCTCTTCTTCAAGGCGCGACGGATTTCGGCAGCACGCTCGATCGCGCGCTGGCCGCGATAAAGCAATTCCTGGATTGGAACGAGATCCTGCGAAGCCGGCTGGGGCCCCGAGTGACGGGTCTCGAGTGAGCGCATCGTGGCGAGGCTCGAGTTGAGCACATCACGCAGCTCGCGACCCTTTGGCGGCGTCTGCGTGTTGAGCGGTGTCGCTCGCGCCGGGGTTGGTTGCGGCGTCGTTTGCTGGGCGACTGCTTCAGCGGCCGACGGAGCTCCTTTCACCTCCGGCGACAAGACTCCGGGGCCAATCCCACCACCCTGCTCGCGCAGCTGCTGCTCGTAATGAGTGCGAGGGTTTGGCGCGACGTAGACGATATGGGGCCCGTCATCGGCGTAAAAAAGCTGCGAGATGGGAAGGACCACGTCTCTCCGCTCTTCGCGCTCCGGCGCGTAAGGAGCGAGCCTGTTCACGCTTGCCTCGAGGCGAGCATCCTGCTCCGCTCCCCAGTTGCGAACCCCGCGAACGAGGAGCTTGAGATCTTCCACGGCACCGACCAATGCGCGCTGAACTTCGGGCTCCCAGGCAAGTGCGCCTTGCGCGACGTTCGACGCAATCCGCTCGACAGCGGTCGCGAGCCGAGCCGGACCGCTGGCCTTGGCCATCGTCGCGCTGCCGCGCAGACCACGTGCGGCTGCGACGAACTGAGTCGCGTCGGACGATTGCATCCCAGGCCTGCCAACGAGCGTCTCCAGGCGTGTGAGATACTCACTCGCCTCGAGCGCGAAGTAGTCGAGCAGCCGGCCCGGCATCGTCATCGGTGTCTCCGTTTCACCCGCGAAAGGTGGGCGCGGCCGCGCCTCCAGTCAAAGCAGGACACATTATGACGACCGAGCGGTGTGCATCGCTTCGCGCATTTCGCGGACGGCCTCTTCCAAACCGATAAAGACCGCGCGGCTGACGATGGAATGACCGATGTTGAGCTCTTCCACCTCTGGGATCCGGGCGACCAGCCCGACATTCTGAACCGTCAGGCCGTGACCCGCGTGGACGGCAATGCCGAGGTCCGCCGCACGCCTCGCCGAATCACGAAGCGCTTCGATCGATCGCGGTGATGAGGCGTCGTGTGAATAGGTGCCGGTATGCAGCTCAATCGCCGGAACAGCGAGCTTCTTCGATTGCTCGACTGCAGCGCGCGTCGGGTCGATGAATAGACTGACGCGGATTCCCGCATCGGTCAGCGCATCGACTGCATTCCGGATCCTTCCCGGGTCGCTCAGAATGTCGAGCCCGCCCTCGGTCGTAATTTCCTCGCGACGTTCCGGCACAAGCGTCACTTGCTGGGGTTTAATGCGACGGGCAATCTCGAGCATCTCGGCGACACAGGCCATCTCGAGGTTGAAGTAAGTGCGCACGGAATTCTTGAGGCGCTCGACATCGTCGTCCTGAATGTGGCGACGATCCTCGCGCAGGTGCGCGGTGATGCCGTCGGCGCCCGCTGCTTCACAGGCAAGTGCCGCTTCTACCGGATCAGGTTGACGCCCGCGCCGTGCCTGACGCAGTGTGGCAACGTGATCGATATTGATGTAGAGCCGTTGTTGCTTTGCCCGCATTACTCGCGTCCGTAGGTCGCAGCTCTAAACTCGTGGAGAATCTTATCGTGTCTTTTAGAAAAATCGCTGGTGTGTTTCTGCTCGCCGCATGCTCGAGCGCTACGCGCACCGCCAACAATGGGCAACTCACCGGCGCGGCCGCACCGCAGCAAGCCGTCGGCGATTTCCTCAAGGCGGTGAACGCAAAGGACCTGCAGGCGATGTCGACGGTGTTTGGGACCAAGAACGGTCCGGCGCGAGAGACCATGGATCGCACCGAGCTGGAGAAGCGCGAGATCATTCTCGCCTGCTACTTCGCGCACGACTCCGCGCGGATTCTGAGCGAGACACCCGGTCTCCAGAGTCACCGCGATGTTCGCGTCGAGCTCAAGAAGGGAAATCTCACGCGCCAGACGACGTTCTTTACGATCAAGGGCCCCGGCGATCGCTGGTACGTCGACAACATGGATATCGCCTCGGTACGCGATTTCTGCGGCAACCCCGGCGCCTAGTATTCCGTCAGCTCGACCAGCACACCGCCGGTCGACTTCGGATGTAGGAACGCAATTCTTTTTCCTTCGGCTCCGATCCGCGGTTTTTGGTCGATGAGCTGAATCCCCGCGCCTCGACAGCGCTCCAACGTCCCGTCGATATCGTCGACGGAAAAGCAGATGTGATGAATCCCCGGCCCGCGCTTGGCGATGAAACGCGCGATCGGGGATTCTTCGTTTTCTGCCTCGAGTAGCTCCACGAGCGGCTCCCCCGCACGCAATCCAACGATGCTCGCCCCATCCGCATCGTCGAGCGGGATTTCCCGCAGGCCAAGCACGTCACGAAAAAACGGCAACGTCTCGGAAAGGGCCTCAACGGCGATTCCAACGTGCGAAACGCGCGTCCCGCGAGGGGTTGATGGGGTCATTAAGTTTGTTGGTGAGCGTTTGGGTAATTCGTTTTCTCGAATAGCCGCCCATTTCGCATAAGCTAACAGACGAAGTCCTGCGGGGTATCCCGCGGTTTGGGAGATTCAAAATGTCCAATGCAGTTGAAGTAAACGACGCCACCTTCGAGTCACAGATCGAGCAGCACAAAGGGCTCGCCGTGGTCGATTTCTGGGCGACGTGGTGTGCGCCGTGCCGCATGGTCGCCCCGGTTCTCGACCAGCTTGCCGTCGAGTACGAGGGGAAGGCTAAAGTCGCCAAGGTCGATGTCGACGTGAACATCAAGACCTCAACCAAATTCAACGTTCGCTCGATTCCAGCGATCCTCTTTTTCAAGGACGGCAAGCTGGTTGATCAGGTGATCGGCTTCGTTGGCAAGCCGGCGCTGGCAGAAAAGTTCAAGCAGCACGCCGCGGCTTAAGCGGCATCAATCCGTGACCGATTCGTGAGCTCCGACGAGGAGATTGCGACGCGGGCGGAGACCGGCGGTGATACAGGCACGCTATATCTCGTCAGCACGCCGATCGGAAATCTGGGCGACATGACTTTTCGCGCGGTCGAGGTTCTATCCTCGGCCGCGCTTATTATTGCCGAGGATACGAGACACTCCCGTCGCCTGCTCGATCATTTCGAGATCGAGACTCCGGTCAGATCGTATCACGAACACAACGAAGCCAGGGAAACGCCGCGACTGATCGCACGCCTGGAAGCTGGCGATTCGATCGCGCTGATCTCTGACGCGGGCACTCCGCTCATTTCGGATCCTGGCTCGAGACTCGTTCAGGCTGTGATCGAGCGGGGCGCTCGCGTCGTACCGATTCCAGGCGCGTCGGCGGCGATGGCCGCACTTGTAGGCTCCGGATTGCCGATCGATCGCTTTGCCTTTTTCGGTTTTCTTCCGCGCAAAGGCGCCGAGCGAAAGGCCGCGATCAAGGAGATCGTTGGTGCTCGCGTGACGTCGGTGGTGTTCGAGGCAGCAAATCGCGTCGGCGCGACGTTGACCGATCTGGTAGCAGCCGGTGCCGGGGCGCGGGATGTCGTTGTCGCTCGCGAGCTGACCAAACAGTTCGAGGAATTCAAACGCGGTAGCGTCAGCGAGCTTGCGGAGTTTTACGAACAAAGCGAACCGCGCGGTGAGGTTGTGCTCGTGATCGGCGGAGCCGAAGAACGCGAAATCTCGGAGGAGGAGCTGACCGCGGCTGCCACTGAGCTACGCTCAGCTGGGAAGGAAGCACGCGAAGTGATGCAACATCTCGTTAGCCAATTAGGAGCGTCGCGAAATGTTGCGTACCGAATCGCGCACGCGGAATGAGATGCTCCGTTCTTTTGCAGTTACCCGCAGCCTTTTCCTCTAACTCGGTGACTAACTGAGATGCGTACGATCAGATCCCGTCCCGGCAAAATCGTCTGCGTCGGCAGGAATTACGTCGAACACGCAAAGGAGCTCGGCAACGAAGTGCCGAAAGAGCCGCTCATTTTCCTGAAGCCGCCCTCGAGTGTGATTTGGGAGAATGAGCCGATCCTGCTGCCGGAAATCTCGAAACGAGTCGAGTATGAGGGTGAGATCGGAGTGATCGTAGGGCGAACCCTGAGCCGAGTGTCAGAAGCTGAGGCCGCACGCGGAATTCAGGGCGTTGTGGCTGTCAACGACGTGACAGCGCGCGACCTGCAAAAAAGCGATGGACAGTGGACCAGAGCGAAGGGATTTGATACCTTTCTTCCTCTGGGAGAGGAGTCATCAGAGCTTCCGGACCTCGACAGTTTGACTGTCGTTACTCGGGTTAACGGTGTCGAGCGACAGCGGGGGAAAAGCAGCGAGATGGTCTTCTCGATCCCGTCCCTCCTCGCCTACATCTCGCGGATCATGACGTTGGAACCAGGGGACCTTGTTGCGACTGGAACGCCCTCCGGCGTCGGTCCTCTGGCCTCCGGTGACGTGGTGGAAATCGAGATCCCGGGCGTAAGTCGCGTTACTAACCCCGTTCAAGAGAGACGATAGTGCCCGCATTAACCGATCGAGTACTCAGCCTCCCTGAATATCCGCTGGCAAGAATACCCGCACAGAAGCGCGAGCTGATTGCTCGCGGTATGGACGTAATCGACCTCGGAGCTGGTGACGCCGATCTGTCGCCGCCGCCCAAAGTAATCGAGCGAATAACCGAAGCCGTGCGTATTCCTACCATGAGTCGGTACGGATTTGCGCTTGGCCTGGTCGAGTACCGCGAAGCCGTTTCGCGCTTCATGAAGCGCCGCTTCGGGCAGGATTTCAATCCGATGACGGAAGTGATTCCACTCATCGGCTCGAAGGAAGGCATCTCGCACCTCGCGCTCGCGTACGTATCGAGAGGCGATTACACGATCGTTCCGGAGCCCGGCTACAACTCGTACCTCGGCGGCACACTGCTGTCCGAGGCGACGATGTACAAGTATCCCTTGAGACCGGAAGAGAATTTCCTGATCCACCTCGACAGAATTCCGGCCGATGTGCTGAAGAAGACCAAGATTCTGTATCTGAATTATCCCAACAACCCGACGTCGGCGATCGCGCCAAAGGAGTACCTCGAGGACATTGTCCGCCGCTGCAAGGAACTCGATATCCTGCTGGTGTATGACAATGCCTACTCCGAGCTCGCCTACGACGGGTACGTGCCGCCCAGCATTTTTGAGATCCCGGGCGCCCGCGATGTCGCAATCGAGTTCCACTCGATGTCGAAGACGTACAACATGACCGGGTGGCGTTGTGGCTGGGCGTGCGGTAAGGCGGAGTACGTCGCTGCATTGGGAAAGGTCAAATCCTTCATTGATACGGGGACGTTCTTGGCGATTCAGGCAGCAGCGGCAACCGCACTCGATGAATGCGCAGACTGGATTCCGACGAACGTCGCGGAATTCAAGCGGCGCCGCGATGCTGCTGTCGACGCGTTTTGCGAAGCCGGATTCCCGTGCGTCAGACCAAAAGCGACGATGTATCTCTGGTGCCCACTTCCGAAAAACATTCCAAGCGCACTGTTCGGCGAACGACTCCTTCAGGATGAAGGTGTCGTCGTGCTTCCCGGTTCATTGTTCGGCCCCGGCGGCGAAGGCTTCTTCCGAGTTTCGTTCATCACGTCGCCGGAGCGGCTGCGCGAGGCAGCCGTGCGGGCCGGAAAAGTCTTGAAGAAGCTTCAGGCACAAGCCGGCTCCGAAGTTCGTAGCAACCCTCGCCATGAGGAGCGTCAGGGGATGGCGCGCGCCTGATGATTTTTCGCCGCGTAACGACTGAGTCCGAGACGACGAGGCGGAAGGTATCAGCTTCCTTCCTCGTTTCTCTCGGCGTACACCTTGTCGTCGCGGTGGCGCTGCTACGGATGCTCATCGTCAACATTGGTGTGTCTCCGTCGACACGGAGGCCAGTGACGCCGCAGGAGCGTGTTGGATTTGTACGCATCGGGCAGCCTGGTGAAAAGGCTACCGCCGGCAAAGTCGGCGGCGATGGCCGTCCATTCACTTCGCGTGAGGTGCACGTCGTCGCGCCGAAGATCGTGCCCAATTCGATTCCGATGCCGAACGTTTCCGCTGCCAAGCCGACCGAAGAGCCGGGAAACGGGCCACTGGTCGGCGGCGGCGGTCCGTCGCGTGGGATCAAGCCGTCGTATACCGATGGCCGCGTTTGGGAACCACCTGGCGTCGTAACCAGCCCGCCCAAGACGGTGAAGCAGACGATCGATAGCTTGATTGCCGACGCGATCGGTCCGTACAACGATTCAGTCGCTGCCGCCGCGCAGCGCAGAGATCCAACCGACTGGACCGTCGAGAAAGGCGGTTATAAGTGGGGCATCGATCGCCACGCGATTCGCCTTGGACCGGTGTCGATTCCGACTGCGTTGCTCGCGATGCTGCCGCTCAACGTGCAAGGGAATCCGACAACGATCGAACGCGATCGCGCATACGCCGCAATGAATCGCGATATCACCTGGCATGCGCAGCAGGCGATCAACGACGCCGACTTCACAAAGGCGGTACGGAGCATTCGCGAGCGCAAAGAGCGCGAGCGCGCGGCGGCGCTGGCCGCCGGATTTGGCCGGGACAGCAGCGGTGACCATCCGCGCTAAGGCGCGCCAGCACCCATAAAACGAAGGGCCGACAACACTTAGGCGATTTGAGAATTCGCTATTGCTAATTTTCTAGCATATGCTAGATTCGCAGCACTTGAATTAGATCACCCGAGACTAAAATGGCCCACGAGGACGAACTCGAAGGTTTGAGCCGCCGAGAGCGGCAGATCATGGATTTCCTTTTCCAGCGCGGCAAAGCCTCTGTCGGCGAAGTGCTGGATGGAATCCCAAATCCGCCGGGCTACTCCGCTGTACGCGCAACGTTGCGCACGCTGGAGCAAAAGGGCAGGGTCGTGCACGAAGAAGATGGGCGTGCCTATGTCTATCGTCCGACCTTGCGCCGTGACGCCGCCCGGAAATCTGCGCTGACCCACGTACTAAAAACTTTTTTTGATAACTCCGCGGAGCAGGCTGTTGCTGCGTTGCTAGAGCTCAAAGGACCGAAGCTCTCTACCGCCGAACTCGATCGTGTCGCGAAAATCGTCGACCAGGCAAAGAAGGAGGGCCGGTGAAATGATTTCAGTTCTTGATCGGACTTCATCGCTTCAGGCCATACTTCCGGTATTCGTCGATGCTGCACTGAAAGGTGCCGTCCTCGTAGGGGTCGCAGCGCTGGCTGCATATGCTCTGAGAAAGAAATCGGCGGCTTCGCGTCATGCAGTTTGGAGCGCCGCCGTTATCGGCCACCTCGCTATTCCAGTTCTGATCCTCTTGTTGCCGGCGTGGCGAATGCCGTTGTTGCCGTCAGCGCCATGGATGCGAACCGTTTCAGCACCGGCGATCTCGGCACCCACGATTGGGACTGCCGGGACCGCCGCCGACCGGACCGAAAACCAGCCCGCGATCATCAATTCCGCGAACGGCGCAGGTCAGTCGGCAACAGGTGAGAAGCAGGCGAAAGCCGAGCGCACAGTGGCTGGCAACCCTGCTTCCGGATCGGTCGCTGTTTCGTCGGCTGCTCCCGCAACTCCGATCAGCGCATTCGCAGTCGTCGCTACGATATGGTTTTTCGGTGCGGCGCTCGTGTTGCTCCGCCTCGCGTTGGGGACCTGGCAGGTTGGAAGGCTGGCGCGCTACGGCGCGCGTGTCGAAGACGGAAGCTGGCTTTCGCTCACCCAGCGTCTCGCGAATCGCCTTGGCGTCACGCGGCCACTCACGCTGATGCGTGGAGACCGTCTCGCCGTGCCGGTGACGTGGGGAATTGTCTATCCCGCCGTATTGCTGCCGCAGGACTCGGACAGCTGGCCGGAGGAGCGTCGACGTTTCGTGCTCGTTCACGAGATGGCGCACGTCAAACGCTTCGACGCGTTGACTCAGCTACTCGCACAGTTTGCCGTTGCGTTGTTCTGGTTCGATCCACTGGTGTGGATTGCCGCGCACCAGATGCGCGTCGAACGTGAGCACGCCTGCGATGACTATGTGCTGCGCGATGGCACTACGCCTTCCTTGTATGCCGGCGAGCTGCTGGAAATGGTGCGCTCCATCGGCACACCGCGTCACGAGAGCGCCGCACCCGCGTTCGCCGCGCTGGCGATGGCGCGCCGCTCGGAGTTTGAGGGACGCATGCTCGCTATTCTGGATCCACG
>Ga0075434_100005823_pt1 | contig 11257 bp, 7 predicted proteins | sample RhiMethybrSRZTD3_FD_75298 | JGI IMG/M metagenome (GOLD analysis project Ga0075434, IMG submission 75298) | Populus rhizosphere microbial communities from Tennessee, USA - Rhizosphere MetaG P. TD hybrid SRZTD3 | ecosystem: Host-associated > Plants > Roots > Rhizosphere > Soil | place: USA...
CAATCGCTCTCCCTGGTGCTGACCACCAGCGATCAGGCAGTCCGCCGCCAGATCCTTCGCCAAGGGTTGATCGTCTGGTTCGATCCGTCCGGCGGCGAAAAGAAGCACTTCGGCATCAAGTTCCCCGTCGGGTTCGCATCGGACGTGGGGCAGCGCGGCGGCGGACGCGGCCGCAGGGGCTACGGTCGTCCGAGTGGCTCTGATCCGAACGATCCGAATTCGAATCCCGATCAGAAGAGCGTTATCGAACCGCCAGATCGGCTCGAGGTGTACGGTCCCGTGAAGGACGACGCGCATAGCTTCGTGACGGAGGCGGCCCCGGGGATTACGGTGAAGGTCGGAGAGGCCGAGGGTTATCTCGCGTACGAGTTGCGAGTCCCGCTCGCGAAAACGTCCGACACGCCGTACGCGATCGAGGCGCAGGCCGGCTCGCTCATCGGGTTCGGGCTCGAGACTCCGAAGATTGAGCGCACGGAGCAGCCGGGCGGGTTCGGCGGAATGGGCGGCGGCATGGGTGGACGCGGTGGCGGCATGGGCCGGCCTGGCGGAGGTATGGGCGGACCTGGCGGCGGCATGGGAGGGCGCCGCGGCGGGTTCGAACAAGCGAAGCCGCTCAAGGCGTGGGCGACGATCCAGCTCGCGGCACACTGACCTGGTGTATCCTCGGGACCTTCCGTACTCCAGGGGGGTAGATGGCCCAGTCGCACCAGAACCGGATCCACGCCACAGTCAGTGCATTTCAGTCTGCGAGCGAAGGCATGATCGCCGCGCTCGAAGGGTTGAACGATGCCGCAGCTACGCACGCGCCCGCGGGTGGTGGGTGGCATGCGGCGCAGATCGGCTACCACGTCGCGGTGACGAACGACTTTCTCGCGGGAATCCTGACGGGCGCGACGGCCGGAGCGCGCCAGGCGCCGCACGGATTTGAGGAGAACCCGAACGTGTTTTCAGGGCTGCCGTCGAAGATCGAGACGTTCCCGTCGCTCGTGCCGCCGCCCGGCGTGACGCGCGCGCAGGCGCTCGAGAGGCTGCGCGAAAGCACCGGGTTGGCAGTCCGGGCGATCGAAGGTCTGACGGCGGAGCGCGCGGCGGGCGAGGTCGTCGATTTTTCATTTGGCGTGATCTCGCTGTATCAGCTCGCGGAATTCCTCGGCGGCCACGTCGTGCGGCACCAGGCGCAGCTGCAACGCGTCACGGCCAGCGTGTAGGGCGGGCCTTTAGGCCCGCCAAGTCTTGATTCTCACGGCCGCGGCGCGCGGCCGTTACCGGTGACCCGGCACGGCGTCCGGGAGGGGGGTGTCGTGGTACGTGTGATCGAAGCGGCCGCCACCGAGCTGCGCCTCGACGAAGCGCGCTCGTTCGTGCGCGCCCGCATCGAATCCGGAGACGTCCTCATCGTCGGGGCGACCCGCGGCGCCGCCGACGATCTCGCCCGTTCGATCGCGCGCGAATGCGGCGCGACGGTCGGCCTTCATCGCTTCAGCCTTACCCAGCTTGCCGCCAGGCTCGCAGCGCCGTCGCTGTCGCAGGAGCAGCGCGCGCCGGCGACGTATCTCGGATCCGAAGCGGTCGCGGCGCGCGCGACGTTCGAGGCGCAGCGCGATGCCGCGCTTGCCTATTTCGATCCCGTTGCATCGACGCCCGGCTTTCCGCGCGCGCTCGCGCGTACGCTGCAGGAGATCCGCCTGGCGCAGATCCCGTCGGCTGCGCTGTCGGCGCTGCCGCTCGGCGGCGCCGATCTCGCAGCGCTCCTCGAGCGCTTCGAGCAGGAGTTCGCGTCCGCTTCCGCCACCGATCGCACGGCGCTGTTCACCGCTGCGGCCGGTTCGCTCGCGAGCGGCGCGCACTTCGTTGCCATTGGCGCGCCGCTGCTTCTCCTGGATGTTCCTCTCGATTCGCGGACCGAGTTCGAGTTCGTCCGTGCGCTGATGAAAGCATCGCCAGACGTGCTCGCCACGGTGCCGTTCGGCGATCTGCAGGCGCTCGGACGGCTCGAGTCGATCGGACTCGAGCCGGAAGTGCTCGTGCAGACAGGGGAGACCGATCTCGTCGCGCTGAGACGGTACCTCTTCGCGAGCAAGCGGCCGCCCGAACGTGAGCCGCGCGGCGACGTACGCGTGTTTTCGGCGCCGGGCGAAGGGCGCGAATGCGTGGAGATCGCGCGTCGCATTCTCGAGGAAGCCCGGCGCGGCGTCGCGTTCGACGAGATCGCCGTCTTCGTTCGATCGCCGCAGCGCTACGCGGGGCTGATCGAGAACGCGTTCACGCGCGCAGGCATCCCGGCGTGGTTCGAGCGCGGCACCGCGCGTCCACATCCAGCGGGCCGCGCGTTTCTCGCGATGCTCGCGTGCGCGTCAGAGAAGCTGTCCGCTCGACGCTTTGCCGAATACCTCTCGCTCGCGCAGGTGCCGCAGGTTGGCGCCGCCGAGTTTGATTTCGTCGTTCCGGAAGACGACGCGCTGCCTGCGGTTGCCGACGCCGCGCAGCGAGTTACCGATGCGACTCCTGCGGCCGCGCACCCCGGCGGCGAAGACGAAACGGAAGCGGTCATCGCAGGGACTCTGCGCGCGCCGTGGAAATGGGAGACGCTCATCGTCGAATCCGCCGTCATCGGCGGCGATCCGAAGCGGTGGCACCGGCGGCTTGCCGGGCTCGCGCAGGAGTTCCGTGTGCGGATTCAGGAGGAGCTCAGCGAGGATCCGGAATCCCCCCGCGCGGCGCGGCTCCAACGCGAGCTCCGCAACCTCGGGCATCTCCGGACGTTCGCGCTCCCGATCATCGATCTGTTGGCCTCATGGCCGGCCGCGGCGACGTGGGGCGACTGGCTCGATCGCTTCGCAGCGCTCGCGCCCCGGATTCTCCGGCATCCGGATCGCGTGCTTCGAATGATTGCGGAGCTGCGTCCGATGAGCGAGATCGGGCCCGTGTCGCTCGAGGAAGCTCGGAACGTCATTGCGGATCGGCTGCGCATGCTCGAAATGGATCCGCCGCGTCATCGGTATGGGCGTGTTTTCGTTGGAAGCCCGCAGCAGGCGCGCGGGCGCACGTTTCGCGTGGTGTTCGTCGCCGGCCTCGCCGAGCGCATGTTTCCCCAGAAGCCGCACGAAGATCCGATGCTGCTCGACGACGAGATGCGCGTGCCGCTCGGCGCAGGGCTGCCGGTGCAGGAGGATCGCGGGCGGATGGAGCGCCTCCTGCTGCGCCTCGTCGTCGGCGCTCCGACGGAGCGTCTGTGGTTGTCGTATCCGCGAATCGAGGTGGCCGAGTCGCGGCCTCGTGTGCCGTCCTTCTACGCGCTCGACATCGTCCGTGCGATTACCGGACGGATTCCCCATCATGAAGAGCTGCAGGAGCGCGCGGTCGCCGAAGGGGGCGCGATGCTGGCGTGGCCCTCGCCCGCAGATCCTGAGCGCGCGATTGACGATCTCGAACACGATCTGTCGGTGCTGCGCGAGCTGCTGCTCTCGGACAATCCGAAGGCCGTCCGCGGGCATGCGCATTACCTGCTTCGTCTGAACGAGTCGCTGAAGCGATCGGTCACGGCGCGCTGGGCCCGTGCGCGGTCGGCGTGGACGTCCTTCGACGGCATCACGCGCGTGACGGGAATGACGGCGTCGATGCTGGCGGCGCAGCGGCTTGCGGCCCGCCCGTACTCGCTCTCGGCCCTGCAGAAGTTCTCGAGCTGCCCGTATCAGTTCCTGCTTGCCGCTATCTATCGCCTCGAGCCGGCGGAGGAGCCCGAGCCGCTGCAGAAGCTCGATCCGCTGACCCGCGGCGCGATGTTTCACGAAGTGCAGGCGGAATTCTTCCGCGACCTGCACCGTGCGGGCCGACTTCCTGTCCGCGACGCCGAGGTGAGCGACGCGCTCGCGCGCCTCAACGTGATCGTCGCGCGTGTGGCTGCCAGATATCACGAACAGCTCGCGCCCGCGATCGAGCGAGTGTGGAGCGACGAGATCGCCGACATCGCGCGCGATCTCCGCGTGTGGGCCCGCCGGCTGCCGGACGCAGGCGAGTGGATCCCTGAGTATTTCGAGTTCAGCTTCGGATTGCACGACGAAGGCCGCGATCCGCGCAGCGCGCCCGACCCTGTCCTGGTCGACGATCGGTTCCTGCTGCGCGGCTCCGTGGACTTGATCGAGCAGAAGATGGATCGCTCGGCCCTTCGCGTCACGGATCACAAGACGGGCAAGAACCGGACGACGTGGAAGACGGTGATCGGCGGCGGGGCGACATTGCAGCCCGTTCTGTACTCGATGGTCGTCGAGCAGGCGCTCGCGAAGCCGGTCACGTCAGGCCGTCTCTTCTACTGCACGGCGCCCGGCGGCTTCGCCGAGCACGAGATCCCGTTGAACGAGTCGAACCGGAGGCTGGGGCTCGAAGCGCTCGAGATCATCGATCGCGCGATCGAGCTCGGGTTCCTGCCGCCCGCGCCTGCGGAGCGCGCCTGTTCCTGGTGCGACTTCCGCGTCGTGTGCGGCCCCCACGAGGCCGAACGGGTGCGGTTGAAGTCCGCGGACAAATTGGGAGACTTGGACCATTTGAGGAAGATGCCGTGAATGGCGGCCGGCGGCCCTAAAGGGCCGCCCTACGTACAGAACCGTGGGCCGGCCCTTCAGGGCCGGCACATCGTAGGCCGGCCCTTTAGGGCCGGCATGCTGATATGAAGACACTTGTCGATGCACAGGCCCGCGAGCTGATCGCCAACGCGCTCGACGACACGCTCGTCGTCGAGGCCGCGGCGGGAACTGGAAAGACGACGGAGCTCGTCAGACGGATCCTGCGAATCCTCGCGACCGGCAAGACGACGGTCGATCGGATTGTGGCCGTCACGTTCACCGAGAAGGCGGCCGGCGAGCTGAAGCTGCGGCTGCGCGAGGCACTCGAGCGCGAACGCGCGTCAACGACGGATTCGGCGGCGCGCGATCGTCTCGACACCGCGCTCGGCCAACTCGAAGAAGCGCACGTCAGCACCATTCATGGGTTCTGCGCCGAGCTGCTGCGCGAACGCCCCGTCGAAGCGGCCGTCGATCCGTTGTTCTCGGTGCTCACCGAGGCGCAGTCGGAGCGGCTGTTCGAAGAGGCGTTTGCGGGGTGGCTCCAGGCGCAGCTCGCGGATCCGCCGGAAGGCGTGCGCCGTGCCCTGCGGCGCTCGAGTCCGGCCGCTTTCTCGTCGACCAGGCTGCGCCAGGACGGCCCGGTCGATCGCCTCCGCCGCGCTGCGTGGGAGCTCGCGCAATGGCGGGACTTCTCGGCTTGCTGGACGCGCCGGCCGTTCGATCGCGTTGGTGAAATCCAGCGCCTCGCGGAGATGCTCCATGCGCTCGCGGAGATGACCGAGCATCCGTCCTACGCGAAGGACTACCTGTATCTCGACACCGCACCCGCGCGGCACCTGAGTCAGGAGATCAGGATCGGCTCCGAAGAGCCGGACTACGACGGCTGGGAAGCCCGGCTCGTCGATCTCTCTCGCGATCGCAACTTCTCCAAAGCACGCCACGGCCGGGGTCCGGGATATCGCCAGGGCGTCTCGCGCGCCGCCGTCGTCGAAGCGCTCGACGCGTTCCGCATCCGCCTCGACGGGTTCCGGCTCGATGCGGACGCCGATCTCGCGGCCCTGCTGCAGACGGAGCTGTCAGGCGCAGTCGCTCGCTACGAGGAGCTCAAGGCGCGCGCGGGCGCGCTCGATTTCCTCGACCTGCTGTTGAAGGCACGCGATCTCGTCAAGGGCAACGCGATCGTCCGTCGCGGTTTTCAGTCGCGGTTCACCCACATCTTCGTCGACGAGTTCCAGGACACGGATCCGCTGCAGGCTGAGATTCTGCTGCTCTTGGCCGCCGCCGATCCGGCAGACGTCGACTGGCGCGCCGTGCAGCCTGTTCCGGGCCGCCTTTTCGTGGTCGGCGATCCAAAGCAGTCCATCTACCGCTTCCGCCGTGCCGATGTCGGCATCTATCGCACGGTCTGCGAGCGGCTCGTCGAGTGCGGCGCGACGCAGGTGAAGCTGACCACGAGCTTTCGAAGCGTGCCGCAGATCCAGGCGTGCATCAATGCCGGATTCGCTACGGTGATGAATGGCGACGCGTTCACGCTGCAGGCCGACTATGTGCCGTTGTCGCCGGTTCGCGATGACATGCCGCGTCAGCCTGCCGTCGTGGCGCTGCCGGTGCCTGCGCCGTATGGGACGCGCAACATCTCCGCGGTGGCGATCGAGCAGTCGCTGCCGGACGCGGTGGGCGCATTCGTCGAGTGGGTTGTCACTCGCAGCGGCTGGAAAGTGACCGAACGGTCCGGCGAGGAACCTGTTCCGGTTGCGTCGAAGCATGTCTGCCTCTTGTTCCGGCGCTTCCTGAGCTTTGGAGAGGACGTCACCCAGCCGTATGTGCAGGCGCTCGAGGCGCGCGGCGTTCGTCATGTGCTCGTCGGTGGAAAGACGTTCCACGATCGTGAGGAAGTCGAAGCAATTCGCGCCGCGCTCGCCGCGATCGAGTGGCCCGACGACGAGCTGTCGATCTTTGCGACGCTGCGCGGGACGTTCTTCGCGGTTGGCGACGAAGAACTGCTCGAGTGGAAGCAGCGGTATGGAGCTTTTCATCCTTTCAGAGTCCGCCTGAAGGCGGAGGCAGAGGTCCACCTAAAGGCGGAGGCAGAGGTCCGCCTAAAGGCGGACACTACGACTGAGGCTCCGTCACATCTGCATCCCATACGTGATGCGCTGCTGCTGCTGCAGCGGCTGCATCGCCGGCGCAACTACGTGCCGGTGGCGGACACGATTCAGGAGCTGTTGAACGCGACGCGCGCGCACGTGGGGCTGGTGCTGCGCCCCGCGGGAGAGCAGGCGCTCGCGAACGTGCTGCACGTCGCGGAGCTCGCGCGGCAGTACGAAGCCTCCGGCGGAATTTCGTTCCGCGGGTTCGTCGACGAGCTGCGCATCGCCGCGGAGAACGCGCAGGCGGCGGAAGCGCCGATCCTCGAAGAAGGCAGCGACGGCGTCCGCATCATGACGGTCCACAAGGCCAAGGGGCTCGAATTCCCCATCGTGATCCTCGCGGACCCGACGTGCAAGCTGTCGCCGGCGGAGGCGAGCCGATGGATCGACAAGGAACGCGATCTGTGCGCGCTGAAGATCGGCGGCTGGGCCCCGATCGATCTCGTCCACCACGGCGAGGAAGAGCGCGCCCGCGATCAGGCGGAGGCGCAGCGGCTCGCGTACGTCGCGGCGACCCGCGCGCGGGACGTGCTCGTCGTGCCGGTGATCGGCGACGGTCCGTACGAGGGCGGCTGGCTCGAGCCCCTCATGCCGGCGGTGTATCCGCCTGAAGCCTCGCGCCGTTCACCTGCGCGGGCGACAGGTTGCCCCGAATTCATCTCGAAGGATTCCGTAATGAATCGCCCGGAAGGCGATCCGGCGCGCCCGTACACCGTCGCACCAGGGGCACATGCATTTCGGATCCCGGATCCCGGATCCCGGATCCCGGCTGCCTACTCCGTCGCGTGGTGGGACCCGCACACTCTGCATCTCGGCGCCGTCTCTTCGTTCGGCCTCCGCCGCGACGACTTGATCGTAAAGGACGGCGACATGTTCGCCGTCGAGGATCGAATGGTCGCCTACGAACGATGGCGCACCGAGCGCGCGGCGGCGATCGAGCGTGCGCAATTGCCGAGCGTCCGCGTCGAAACGGCGACGGCGTGGGCGGCATCTGCAGCAGAGGCGGGCATCGACCAGGAGATCGCCGAAGCGGCCTCGATTCAGATCGTGCAGCTCGCCGGCGCCGCGGATCGCCCGCGCGGTCCAAAGTTCGGAACGCTCGTCCATGCTGTCCTTGCGACGGTCTCGCTCGAGGCGGGCGAAGACGCTGTGCGCCGTACGGCGGAGACGCAGGGGCGCATTCTGCTGTCCACGTCAGACGAAGTGCGCGCCGCTGCTGCGGTGGCGTCAGCGGTGCTGCGACACGACCTGATGGCGCGAGCGCGCCGGTCCGGTCGTCTGCGCCGCGAAACCCCCGTCACATGGCTTCAGAAGGACGGCCTGATGATCGAAGGGGTGCTGGACCTGGCGTTCGAGGAAGATGGCGTAACGACGGTGGTGGACTTCAAGACCGATCACGAGCTCGCGGCGGGGGAGGCACGCTACCGGGCCCAGGTGCAGCAGTACGTAGCGGCCGTCTCGCGCGCGACGGGCCGGCCCGCTACGGGCGTTCTCTTTAAGGTCTAAAACTCCTACTTCGTACCTCCTGTCTCCTGTCTTCTATTCATCGGCTCGCGCCTTTCGCGCCGCCTTGATTTTTCCGCGGCGTTTCTTTGATGCGAGCCGGTTCTCCTTCGCCTGTTTCGACGGCTTCGTCGCGCGGCGCTTCTTCGGCTTGTGCGTCGCTCTCGCGATCAGCTCTACGAGGCGCACTCGCGCCGCTTCGCGATTCTGCGCCTGCGTTCGGTGCTCCCGCGCGTCGATGACGAGCACCCCTTCCGTCGTCATCCGGCTTCCCGCGAGCGTGATGAGCCTCGTCTTCACCTCGTTCGGCAGCGACGATCCATTGACGTCGAAGCGCAGCTGCACCGCGGTCGACACCTTGTTGACGTTCTGGCCGCCGGGGCCCGACGCGCGGACGAACCGCTCCTCGACCTCGCGATCGTCGATCGCGAGCGTGCCGGTGATCTGAATCACGTCAACGGCCCTTGACGAGCGGCAGCTCGACGAAGCTCGCCTGGCCCGGCGCGTGATAGACGCGCTGCACGGCCTTCTTGTAGTCCGCCGGCTTCGCCCAGAAGATGTTCGGCACGAACGTCTGCGGATTGCGGTCGTAGAGCGGGAACCAGCTCGATTGCACCTGCACCATGATCCGGTGGCCGGGGAGAAACACATGGTTCGCCGTCGGCAGGGCGAAGCGATACACGAGCGGCTTGTCAGGCGTGATCGCGGCCGGCTTGTCGAAGCTCTCGCGGTAGCGGCCGCGGAAAATGTCCGCCGAAACCATCAGTTGATACCCACCCATTTCCGGATGTCCCGCGACTTCGGGCGGATAAACGTCGATCAACTTCACGACCCAATCCGAGTCGGTGCCGCTCGTGGATGCGACGAGGCTGGCGATCGGCTCACCGCTGATCTTCAGCGGCGCCGTCAGGGCTTCGGATGTGAACGACAGCACGTCCGGGCGACCGGACGCTTCACGTTGATCGTCCACGAGCCACAGAGGCCAGGTCAGCCCGTTGTCATAACCGACGGGACGGGTCGGCCGCGAGCGGAACGGAACGGGCTTGGCGGGATCCGAAATGTATTCATCGAACGCCGGATCTCCTGCCTGTGGTGCCGTAAATCCAGCCGTGGCTGGGTCTTTAGACCCTGTCGGTTGGGCGAGGTCTTTAGACCCCGCCAGGTAGAACGGAGTTGGCGTCGTCCCTGACGGCCAGGATTGCAGCCGGCGCCATGTGTTCGTTCCTGTCTCGAACGCGGAGACGGGCGCGACGTCGGCCTTCGGCGCGCCGTCCTTCAGATATTGCGCGAGAAATGGCGCGAGGATGTCCCTGCGGAACTGCGCGGCCGTGTCGGCGCCGAAGCGCAGCGCGCCGAGCGAGCTGCCGTCGCCAATCTCCTGCCCGTGATGCCACGGCCCCATCACGAGAAACACCTTGTCGTTGGCCGTGTCCTTCGGCTCGATCGCCTTGTAAACGGCGATCGCGCCGTAGATGTCCTCCTGATCCCACAGGCTGTGGACCAGCATGACCGGCACCTTCAGCGGCTGGGCCGCGAGCAGTTTGTCGACCGCCTGCTCGCGCCAGAACGCGTCGTACGTCGGATGTTCCAGGACCTTCTGCCAGAAGCCGTTCTGCTCGAGCCCGCGCCGCGTGCCGAGCTCGCCAGCCGATCCCGCCTCGAGGAACATGTCGTAGTCGTCGTAGTGTGTGGACCACCACTTGAAATCGTTCGCGCGCGAGCCGACCTGCTCGTAGATGTACGGCATGTTCTGCTGCCGGAACGCGCCGTTGTGGAACCAGTCGTCCCCTTTCCAGCCGTCGACCATCGGGTTCATCGGGACCGACACTTTCAATGCGGGGTGCGGATTCACGAGCGCCATCAGCGGCAGGAAGCCGTCGTAGGAGATGCCGAGAATGCCGACGCGCCCGTTGCTTTCGGGCACGTTCTTCACCAGCCAGTCAATCGTGTCGTACGTGTCGGTCGCATGGTCGACCGGCGTCGAATTGAGCGGCCCGCGGAGCGGCCGGTTCATCACGTAGTCGCCTTCCGAGCCGTACTTTCCCCGGATGTCCTGAACCGCGCGGATGTAGCCCCCTTCGACGATCACATCCGTCGCGTTGTCGTAGCCGGTCAGGATCGGCCCGAGATGCGCGCTGGCGGCATGCGTCGTCAGTTCCGTCGCGTTGTACGGCGTGCGGGTCAGCAGGATCGGCGCTCCCTTGGCGCCTTTGGGCACGAGGACGACCGTGTGAAGCTTCACGCCGTCGCGCATCGGGATCATCACGTCGCGCCGCGTGTAGTCGAACCCGTAATCCGTGACCCGCATGCTCTGCGGCGTTTCGCTCGGCAGCGCGGGATATTGAGGCGGATTCTGGGCGAGGAGGAGTTGCGAAATACAGAGCGCGGCAATCAGACGAAGGAGCATAACGACCTCGCGGAGAACTATACTTCGCCATGGCCGAACAAACCTTCGAGCACCACACCCATCGGCCCGCCGCGGCGGGCCTCGGCTACCTGTTTCTGTGGCTTGCGCTGCTCTCGTTCGTGCTGCGGTGGTTCGCGATCGGCGGGCGAGTGACGATGGCGCTCGGGCTGCTCTTGCTCTGCGCGTCGGTGCAGGTGCTGCTGTATACGAGCCGCCACTACACGACGCGTCTGCAGGATCGCATCATCAAGCTCGAAATGCGCCTCCGCACCGCGCCGCTCCTGACGCCGGAGCAGCAGCGGATGCTCCTGCAGCTGGATAACAAACAGATTGTCGCGCTGCGATTCGCGTCCGACGCGGAGATCCCTGCGCTCCTCGACCGCGCGGTCCGCGAGAAGCTGCCACCCATCGAGATCAAGCGCGCGATCAAGACCTGGACGCCCGATCTCGATCGCACTTAATGATGAATGATGAATGATGAAAACGAGCGTTTAGCATTCATCATTCATCATTCATCATTCATTCCCCCAGTCCCGCGAGGCGTGCGACGATGCGGCCCATCGCCGAATAATCGTCCTCTCCCTCGCCGGCGGCGACCTGCGCCTCGACGAGCTGGTGGACGGCGCTCGATACCGGCG
>Ga0075434_100005825_pt1 | contig 11256 bp, 10 predicted proteins | sample RhiMethybrSRZTD3_FD_75298 | JGI IMG/M metagenome (GOLD analysis project Ga0075434, IMG submission 75298) | Populus rhizosphere microbial communities from Tennessee, USA - Rhizosphere MetaG P. TD hybrid SRZTD3 | ecosystem: Host-associated > Plants > Roots > Rhizosphere > Soil | place: USA...
GGGTGGACGCGGCGAAAGCACCGTCGTCAACTACGGCAACAAAGTGCCGACGCTCGATGCGGCATTTGTCAATGCGACCTTTGGCCAAGGGTGTGAGCTCGACGATGTGGGGTTTGCGGCGGGTGGACACCCGGGCGCGGCTACGGTTCCGGTCGCACTGGCGGTGGGCGAAAAGCAGCGTAGCAGCGGCAAGGATTTTCTCGCCGCGGTGGTGGTCGGCTGCGATGTCATGTACCGCTTGCTCGCGGCCGTACGTCCTTCGTCCGGAAAGCGCGGCTTTCATAGCCACGGCATTGGCGCGCCCTTCGGAGCGGTGGCAACTGCGGCGAGATTGCTGCACTTGACCGATGGACAGATGCTTCATGCCTTCGGCATCGCCGGCATGCACTCAAGCGGAACAATGGAATACGATCAGACTGGCGGCGAGGTCAAGCGCGTGATCGCCGGGATTGCAGCGCGCGGTGGCATCCAGTCGGCAATGCTCGCGCAACTCGGGCTGACCGGGCCACCGACGATCATCGAAGGCAAGCGGGGATTTCTAAAAGTCTTTGCCGATGTCGTCGAGCCCGAGGAAATCACTCGCAATCTTGGCAGGGATTTCAAGATCATGCGGATCTGGTTCAAGCTTTATCCCTGCGTCGCCACCGTTCAGGGAGTCATCTATACGCTGACCAAATTGATGGACGAACACCGCTTCGGCGCCGATGACGTCGAGGAGATTCGCGTCGGAATCTCCGAGACATCGCTTTCGCATGGCGGCGCGATCTATGAGCCGCGCGATACCGCCAGCGCACAGTTCAGCCTGCCTTTCTCATTGGCTATTCGCCTCTTGAAGAATGACAATGATATGAGCTCTTACATGGATCCGAAACTCTGGAGCGATCCGAAAGTTCTCGCGTTGGCGAGAAAAGTAAAGAGCTACGCCGACCCAAACGCAAAGAGAGATCAGAACTACAACACCACGATGGAGGTGAAGCTCACCAACGGTAAGACTTGCAAAGCATTCGAGCCCTATCCGCCCGGCTCGCCGCTTAATATGGTGAGCCGCGACGTATTGCGCGCGAAGTTTCGAAAGATGGCGCGCGCGGTATTAACGGAACGGCGCATCGAACAGTTGATTCAAGCCATAGATCGTCTGGAAAATTACGATGATGTGGCGGAATTGATACCGCTGCTCGTGAAGTGAGCGACACCGAGTTTACATATAAGAATAAGTCCCAGGATTCCCCGCAGGCGACCGCCGGTCGCCCCTACGTGCACAGACAGATGCTGGTGTTTGTTTTTTCGACCCGTGTCGGCGCATCGACACGCAATAGAAAAACGAGAGCCCATTTTTGGACGAGAATCGCAGTTTCAGGCGGTTGTCCTCGATCGGTAATATCCGTCTACAATCCGTAAAACCGGCGCGGGTTATCGTCCAGAATCTTGCGTGCGACCGTGGCAGGGATTTCGCCTTTTTCGCCGCGCTGCTCGATGACGTCGAGCGCTCCCATTTCTGCGGACTGATCGGCGTGGCTGTAGTCGGTGCCGATCATCAAATTATCTTCTGTGCCGTACTTGAGGATATAAGGCAGATCGTCGTTGGTCTGGCAGGCGACGTAGATGCGATTGCGACGGAATAGATCTTCGGTGAAATTTACAGGCAAAAACGTGCGGCGAAGTTTCTTGGCCACGAGATCGGCGTAGAGATAAGGAATCCACGATGCGCCGGTTTCGATGAAACCGATTCGCAGGTTCGGAAAAAGATCCGGAATGCCGTGCTCGATGAGAGCACTGAACGCGGAGATCGCATTCATGCCGCCGTCCAGGCTTTCTCCTTGCAGGCCGATGGCAGACTCGACTTTGCCCGTCGCGTTGTGGATGCAGACGGGCAGATCGAGGCGGCTCGCCTCGTCATAAACCGGAAAGAAGTACGGATCGCTGGCTGCGCGGTCGCTGCATTCGATTCCCTTCTTGAACACACCGCAGGCGCCATTATCTTTCGCCCAGCGCACTTCCTCGACCGCTTTGTCGATGGAGAGCAGCGGCAGCATGGCGACCCAGCGGAGCCGGCCGCGGCTTTTCTCCGTCGATTTGGCGATCCAGCGATTGTAGGATTTGCAGAGCGCCAGCTCTATTTCGGGCCGATCGCTGAGCGCGTGGAGAAACAAAGTCGGGTAGAGCACCTGCACATCGACGCGCAGCTCGTCCATGTGCCGTAGGCGCGCGTGCACGTCGATCAGTTCGCGTGTGATTTGCACGGTGCCCGTGCGCTTGTCGTCGCGCCAACGCCTCAGACGAATATTTCCGTCGATCACCCAGAGCCGATGCGGCCGAGCATCGCCCGGCGCGGTCGGACCGCCGGGATCGAGGGTCGTCGGCTTGAAGCGGCGCGCGCCGTCATCGAGATACTCCCAGGTCGCCTCTGATTCATCTATGTGCGCATCAACGTCCACGCGAAACATAACGCCTCCTTTGTCGCGGCGATGAAGAGATTGTGATCGTCTTCGGGGCAGCCACGTGAAAAAGCTGTTTCTTCAACCGTCGTTTATTGCACGGCAAGAAGCCTGTCAAGAATTGGAACTGCACGAATCGTCGGCGCTGCGTTATTTGTAACCAATTTCATCCCGCTCTTTTCCTGCAAGTTGTCACAAAAAGTAGCACGAACACTTACATAATCTTTGAGGAACAATGAGGTATAGCGGTTTTTCAAACCCGGACCAGATCGTTATTTCCGGCAAGCTTGCGTAGGCAGCGCGATCCGAAATCCAGGCTGTAGGGGCATATCGAATACGCCCTTGGATGCCGGCCCAGAAAGCTTGTTTACCGGAAAAACTATTTGGCATCACTTCTGCACATTCTCCCCTCCGGAAGGAGGCAATATGGATAACAATAAATTCAAAGGCAATTGGCACGAGTTCAAAGGTGAGGTGAAGCGGAAATGGGGAAAGATCACCGATAACGATCTTCTCGAATGCGAGGGTGACTACGAAAAGTTTTTAGGGATCGTCCAGAAGCGATACGGTGATGAAAAGGAAGCGGTGCAGAGTTGGGCGAACGATTGGTATTCCGAGCGGGAGCAAGACGAAATCCGGCGAAGGCACGATACGATCTCTCGTAATCAGGCATGATTTTAATACGCGCGAGGCGAGAGGTTGAGTAGGTGGTGCTTCGACACGCTCAGCATGCACAGATTTTTGTTGGTCACACTATCCGCGCGTGCTGAGTCGTCGATATTTGATTATTCACACGCAGAGAGCCGCAGTAAATTTCCGTAGTTCATTTCACGGCGAAGCCGTATATTCGTCCGCCTCCGCCGCGCGGAGCCGTATCGGCACAGCTTCCGTTCTCATGCGACGAGGTCCATACGGAATATCTTCCGGATGGATCGTCGCCGGGACCAAGGCCATGTCAGTGGGTTTGTTGCCATTGTCCGGGTCGTGTTCGGCGCTCAAGTAGGCGTGCCAGGTCTTGTTTCCCAAACCGACGGCGGTTGCGAGATTCTGGCAAATCTTATCCGCGCCACTAATCCGCCCAGATTGGCCGTTTTGCTCCCGGTACTCGTAACAAAAAAGCTCGTGGCAGAATCGGCCTTAACGCTTTCGGCACGGATGCTATGGCCCATTGTCGCGACTGATAATTCCTAGCGTCGCCAGCGCTGCAAGAAGAAAGATTTGTTGCTTCATAGCTTCTCTTCTCGACTTCTATTTTTGTCACGAAATTTTTTCGGCACATCAGTGTCTGAAGCAGGGAGCACGCTACACCGCACCGTATTATCGAGCCAAGAATATCGCTCATATTACTTTCGGAATCTGTATCACCATCCAGAATTGGATCAGCAGCCTAATATCCAGCCCTCTTCGTTTCGGATAATCCGATCCTCCGTTGATCCGCTTGCTATGCCGTGAGGCCTTGCGAATTCCTTGATGAGTGAATTCGTTGCGTCGAGATCGCGCGCCCAGTGCCACATCGCGCACACCTGGCCGCGATCCTTGATCGTGTCCGCGAGCGTCGCTCGAACGCTCGGATAGATTTCGGCATGAAGGATTCGAATTTCGGGATCGAGCCACGTTCCAGTCGATGGAGCCCATCCGGTTTCGAAAGGCCAAACCGCGGAGCAGCGAGCGAACTGTATCGAAGCGGAGATTTTCGAGTCGCGGAATGCCGGTGAGGACCTGGCTGCCGACGCTGCCGGTGCCGAATAGACGGAACGGAGTATCACTCTTGGCTCTTTTGTCAGTGATTCGAAGTGGGGCGATTGAGGTATTATGGAAGACGAACGGCTGTGAGGGTTTGTTTTGTGGAACGCAAACATGATTACCGGGCTTAAAGAGACACCAGAACGGACCGCGCGAAGCGAAACTCGATGATTCGACGTTGATCTCGTTAGCGACTTCGAAGCGATTGCTGCGGTTGTTCGGTTGTTGGCCGGGTTTTGTCCCGATGTCATCCCGAATATGTTCGCGCAGATATCGCCAGACAACACGCCACGGCGGCAGCTCAGCGGAACGCGAGTGCGATACCAGCGAAGCGAAACCGGCCGGATAGCCATATCCAAAATCGGCGCAGAGTAGTACGCGGCCTTTATTTGCCGTGACAACCGACTGCAAGACAGCGCGGATAATCTGTTGCGCTTCGGTTCGAGACGCCGGGCTTACGGTGATCGGCTCCGTGGCCTCAGCGGACTCATGTGCAATCCAGATGCAGTCTTGTCTGCCGCTCCGACGCCGATCACTGCCGGACCAGTCCATCATTACGTAGGCATTGAATAACGACATATCTCACGTATTGTTTTGGCTTAAAGAATCCCGGGTGTTCTTTAGAATAGACATTTGTGATCGCTGAGTGCTACCAAAGATTGCGGTATAAAAGTATGCTTAACTGGTCGAGGAATGTAATTATGATTGCGTCGAATTCAGCATGCTTATTCAAGTTTGTGCGTGATTTCTAGGATTCGAGTAGAACTATGGCTGTTTATATGGATCGGCACTACGTCGAAGGAGCAAGCCGGGGCGCCGTCGCGGACGCGCACCAGAAGGATCTCGCGATCCAGGACAAGTATGACGTAAGGTTTTTGACCTACTGGTTCGATGACATACGCTGCACGGCGTTTTGTCTGGTCGAGGCGCCGGATCGCGAGACGATCGAACGCGCTCATAACGAGGCCCACGGCTTGGTTCCAAACGAAGTCATCGAAGTTGATCCCTCTGTGGTCGAGGCTTTTTTGGGTCGGATCAAAGACCCGCCATCAGCGCCAGCGCCAAAAACCGACGGAGTTTCCGTGGATGCAGGCTTCCGTGCGATCATGTTTACGGACCTCAAAGATTCGACGCGCATGACAATGCTCCACGGAGATGCGAAGGCGCTCCATCTGGTGCACGTGCACAATGCGCTGATCCGGAATTGCCTTAAGACCACTCGAGGACGGGAAATCAAGCACACGGGCGATGGCCTCATGGCTTCGTTTGCCTCCGTGCCGGACTCGGTGGAGTGCGCGATCGCGATTCAGAAGGCATTCGCCGCCTACAACAATGAACATCGAGAGGCGCCGCTGTACTTACGCATCGGTTTTAGCGCCGGCGAGCCCATCGAAGAACATGGCGATCTGTTCGGGAAATCGGTCCAATTAGCGGCGCGACTCTGCGCTAACGCCGAGCCCGGGCAAATTCTAATCGATCAGAGCGCGCTGCAGCAGTGGCCGGGCAGGAACTTGCCGTTGCGTGATTTGGGCGAAATCACGCCAAAAGGCTTCGATCAGGGGGTCACAGTTTACGAAGTTGAGTGGAGAGCACGTGAATTGCCGCGTTCTGATCGATCTAAGAGGGCGGAATAGCTCCTGAGCCCGTGCCGAACAGAGACCGAAATTGAGAACCGGCAAAATCAACTACTTACGGTTTTCAAGGCGATTCTCAACAGGATTTGAGAACTACAAATCCGAATTAACGGTTCGCCACGCGAATGCTGATAATCACGGTTATGATTCTGAGTTCATCGATAGTCCATACTGACTCAGACACGCACTGAGAACTAATCATCGTTATTATTTTTAGTCTATGAAACTACGTGAGCTATGGGTATGTGCGGAAGAAGCCTGTAACGATTGTGTGCACCTCTAGTAGCCTTCCGGGATGAAGCTGGTCGAGTTTTGTGAACGGCATCATCCCGAAGATAATCGGATCGTCATAATCGGTGAATGTTCCAAAATCGTATAAATGAAGGATCGTCTACAAGGAACTGATGGATACATTTAATCGGCGCGCTAGTGATCTACGAATCGATGAAGGGTGGAACCGAGCTAAATTGTCCGACAGTCGGTCGGGAAATATTGATTGATCTTTTGCTGGACGAGAGCCGACAAATGGAAATCGCGATATGGAACTGCAGGCCTGTTTAGTAGTGCGCAGCAAGAAATGCTCATGACCGCGGCGGAAGGTCCGGTGGGCTAGCTAAATAGGGCGCGATAAAATCCCCTAATTTTGCCGCATATTTCTGATCGGCGATCGGCGATGGATGAATATCGTACGGTAAGTTGTTATTTTCCTTGATTCTAAGATCGACGCGAATATCGACGCCGAGAATATTCCGCTTGGCAGCAAAGTTTAGGATTGAATTATCGCCGAAAATATCCGCTACGACAAATCGACCACCGGTAGCGCTCGTTAATTGATTCATTTCGGCGATCAACGCTTCGGATACTTCATGCGCGCGAAGCTGGCGATCTTCCAAAATACCGAGGTTAATTTCGATCAGGCGCGCCAAGGCTGAATGTTCGAGCAGTGGAGACAGCTGATCGACTCTTATTTTTGCAATTTTCAATTGGCCCAGATCGTCGAAACGCGCGAAGACGTGTTCGGTTTCGCTCGGTCCATTCGGTGCTACCACAAGACGCCAGTTTCGCGACATGACATTTCGCTCATCGTGAAAATTGCCATAGGCCAGAATCGCAATTGTGGGCGGTCGGCGCGTTTTAAGAGCTTCCTCTAATTGTAGTAGCGAATGAACGGTGCCATATCCACCAACGCCAAAATTGACAACATCAAAATCCGGAAATCGTTCTTGGAGGAGCCAGGGATATGTTTGGGCATCGTCCAAGCTCCAACCATAGGTAAAAGAGCAGCCAAAAATCCAAATCGCGCCTTTGAATGACCGGGGATGATTATAGGCATCGAGCGGTCGAGTGATTCGTAGACTGTCGGCACGATGCGTGATGGTAAATTGATAATGACCCTTCGCGATGACGAATTGGCCTGGTGTATTGGTGAAGCCTAGAATTGCGTCCTTGCGGTAAAGTGATCTGCTGAATGTTGCGTTATCAATGAGGCTTGATCTGTGTAGCGGCGCGATTCCTGCCACGCGAGTTACTACCTCGCAGGCTACTAGAAGGACCAACACAGGCATGATCAATGCCAAATAGCGGCGATAACCAGAATTATCGTTCTTGATAATCGACACGTCTAGCGTGAAATCGAGGAGTTGAGGGTGAACATAGTCAGATGCGAGGTCCGATCAAAAAAGTCAATCAACATAGATGTGATATTGCGAAGTTCTTTTTAAAGGTGATTATAGCGAATTTGTCCTTATAGGTAATAACGAATTTTTCAGCGGGCTATAGCGCAACCTAGTGCTGCCTTGCTGGCCTTTATATGGCTCGGGTGATTGCTTGAGACTTTCAGGCTGAGTCTTGCGAGTCCTTGATTGTATGAGACCGCCATTATTTTTTTGATTTGTCGAGTAATGTCGTATCATAAAGCCGCGCTGAAAAAGCGTCTTTTGCCGCTTCCGCCGAGAACTTCGACGATTGTCAGCAGCCGCAGTCGTTGACAATAATCTCGAAGCGGCCCGCTTAGTTAAAACTCAATAGGTCTTGTTCAAATCGTTTCAGAGAAATACGCGCGCACAAATCAAAGCCTTGTATTCGATGCATTATTCGTCCTATTTTTGGCCACAAAATCTCGGGAGGTGTGATATGCCACGCTATCTCGTTTTGGCTAACCAAACCGCTGCCAGCCCGGAACTGACGAACGTGATTCGTGAAATAGTTGCAAACGATTCGGATACGGAATTTGTCTTGCTCGTTCCTGCTACGCCGGTGGAGGATCTTCTCGATTGGCAGGAGGGTGATGGTGAAACCATCGCCAAGCGCACCGCGCAAGCCGCAAAGGATCACCTTGTAGGTGTGGGCGCGAAAGTCGCGCGCACGGAAGTAGGCGATCCTGCACCTGTGAAGGCAATTGAGAATGAGCTGGAACGCCACCAGGAAAAATACGACGGCATCATCATCTCCACTCTGCCGCTGCAAAGATCCCGCTGGGTTGCCCTCGATCAGCCGCGCCGAATCGAGCGGCGCTTTAAAGTCCCGGTGCGACACGTGGTGGGGCATTCCGTCACGATGAGTCGTGAGGATCTCATTAACGGACTCAATGAAGATCTCAATCTCGAGCTCGAAGCGCTCCTAAGAAGCGTTTATCACGCGGCGGCCGGTCGCGGTATGCTCGGACATGAGCTTCGGGAGTTATTGAAAAAGGAGCTTCCTAGCGAGCTCGATCACGCATCGTTTCTCGCCGATAAAATCGTCGCGCTGGGTGGAGAAGTGCGTATTCGGCCAGCAATGCCTGCAGAAGTCAGCGCTGCGCGAGATCTTTTGCAGCAGAACATCGCAGCCGAGCGGAAGATCATCGGCAATTATGCGAAGCGGATCGACCAGGCGGCGGAGTTCGGCGATAAAGGTCTGGCCATTCGCTTGGAGAACATACTGGCATCGGAAACCGATCACCTGGAACAGCTTGAGCGTCTGGGACGTTAGTAGCGGGACCGCTGGCGTCTGGTTTTGGACTTGAACACGGTCAGGCTCGCTCGTGCAAATTCAGTAGAAGTGTCTTCTGGCGCAACACTGCGTGAGCGGCCAACGAGTCAGCGTTGGATCAGCGAGGGTTGCCGATCGGTCCGGTGCCAATCGGCAAGGATCCGCCAATCCAGAATTCACCGCCTGCGAGACGGATCGGCGCGTGGGCAGTGTTGCTGTCCATTTCAGTTTTCATGACCGCGACTCATCTATTACCCAGCTCCTTTAACGATTCTTTTAAATAACTCTGATCCGCATACCTTGCCGGACTTGGCAGCGGTCCCTTGAGCTGCCCCTGCTCGCCGTAAATTTGTATGAGAGTTTTAACGCCGTCGATATTGATATCCGCGTCCGGATACCAAATTCTATTTGCGGTATAGTATTCCCATCCCTTGCGGGCGTGCGCTGGTTTGAGCTTCATCTCCTTGGTTAAAAAATCAATCGCCGGCTCCTTGTTGTCGAATACCCAACGCATCGCCAGAGCCATGCCCTTTACGAAACGAATCAGCAGAGGCCGGTTGGCTTCCGCCCAGGAGCGCCGCACCGTCATCGCGGTGAGCTGATAATTCGGCAATACGTCTCGATACCAGCCGATGACATTGAATCCCGCTTCTTCAGCCGCAAAATTAAGCGGTATGGCGAGCGGTGCTGCCGCGATCTGGCCGCTCGAGAGCGCCGCGAAGAGATCGGCGGTTCCACCGATGTTGACCAGCTTGTAATCACGGGGATATTCCAATCCCTTGGATTTTAATACCTGTTTCAAGGGGAACGTGATGCCTGAGGTCAGGCTCTGACCGCCGATTGTCGCGCCGTGCAAATCTTCATAGCGCTTATAATTTTTCCCACCCATGATCGCGTGCGAGAGACCGTTGATCAGCCCCGCTACCATCACCAGGTCGATGCCGCGCTCGCTTACATCCATCACGGCATCCGGCGTCGCGCCGCCAACGTAAACGGAGCCGGCGACGAGCGCTTGAACAGACGGCGGCGTTCCGCGGAGGAGAATCACCTGCGCATCCAGACCCTGCTGGTCGAAGAAACCTTGCTTCCAGGCGACCCAAAGAGGCCCATACCCCAGAGTCTTACTCGACGCAGCAATTGGAAATTTCACTTTTTCCTGGGATCGACTGGGCAAAGGCGAAAGGATCAGTACCGAGACGATGACGCTCGAAGTAACCCCAAGCCGAAATAATCGCATGTGGCACGCTCCCTTGACGAGAGATCCATTAGCGCGACGCGCTTATCGTTTGCTGAAAACGAAACGGCCAGTTAGCAGCGGAGCATATTGGGCCGGGAATTCGAATGTCAAGCAATTATTGCGTGCGGTTGAAATCAAAAGCTCGAAAGAAAAATTTGAGCTCTCGCAGATACGCGGAGTAAGCACAATATGGAATTGTTGCGCCGATTTTGAGGTGATTACCGATTACGAAGTGTTCCATCTCACGATCTCTTGCCGAGCTTCATTGCCTTCGGCCGAGCGAGAAGTCGATCGACATAGGCTTCCAGCTTGGGCCGTCCTGAAGGCTTTCCCCAGATCCGCTGCCAGACGAACATCGAGCCAATCATGACATCAGCGGCTGTGAACCAGTTGCCGAACAGATAAGGTCCGTCGCCAAGCTCGCGTTCGATCACGTCCTTGACGGTTTCGAAGTCGCTCCAGCCGCGCTGCGGCAATGTTTGTACCTTTAACAGCGCGTCGCCCATGGCGGGCTCGAGTTGAGAGCTCGAGTAGACCATTAGCGAAGGATACGTCCTCGTTCGAGCGCGCTGATTTTCGGCGCGAGGTTCGCTTCGGGAAATTTGTCGGCGAGATACAAACAGATCGCCGCGCTTTCGAACACCCTGACATCGCCGTTGACCAATGCCGGGAGCTTCCCCGCCGGATTGATCTTGAGAAACTCCGGCGTCTTGTGCTCGCGCTTGGTGAAATCAATGGGAACGACCTCGTATGGCACGCCACACTCATCGAGCATCCATTTGGCGATCACAGCACGACTTTGCGGATTGAAATAAACTTTCATCACACACCTCTTGTCAAACCCATCGTCACCGGACTCGATCAGTCTGAAAAAGAAGCGGAGGGAAACCAACCTTGCGAATGAGTTTGCAGAGCGACTCGCGCCAACGATGCTCGATCAAGTTGTCCGCGCTTTTTGAGTTGGAGTGCAGTCATATTGACACTCACCAGCGCGGCTTCTAGAGTAGCCAGCGCCAAACGTTAGGCGAAAAAATGGTCAAAAAAATATTCGCGTTGCTGTTTCTGCTGCTTTGTTGTCAGGGCGCGGGCTTTGCTGCCGCCGGCAAGCCGGATTGGCGCGCCGAATGGGACAAAACCGTTGCGGCCGCTGAGAAGGAAGGTCTGGTCAGCATCTATGTCTTCGAGAACGGACCGCTGACCGAGGAGGCGGTCAAGGCTTTCGAGCGGACGTATCCAA